>JAESGN010000239.1_pt1 | contig 89593 bp, 85 predicted proteins | sample 9269731 | NCBI WGS metagenome assembly JAESGN01 (sample SAMN15720683, study PRJNA650826) | algae metagenome | isolation source: Mojavia pulchra JT2-VF2 and co-occurring heterotrophs from desert soil | place: USA: Cadiz Valley, Joshua Tree National Park, CA | collected 1998-06-08
ACTTTGAGATATACCCAAGCGGGCACAGATGCTTTTAAACTCTAGGGCTAACTCTAGTGGAATGTAGCCGCTTATTTGCTTGTAATCATCAGAACGCCTTCTGTCGGTCATATAATTTTGAACTGCTAAATATTATGCTTGTCTTTATTTTCTCTCATGAAAACTCAAAAGCAAGACATTTTTTTATGTCTAATTTAAATGACAACTTGACAAAAAAAAATGACAAGCCTAGTATGAGGACATGGAGCAATGAGCGGCTGAAGAATAAGAAAAGGCAGACCACCCAAAAAGCTAGCTTTTATTTTTATTAGCTAGCTTTTAACCTCAAAAAAGGAATCCGAGGGTTTTTTGCCCCTCTCTTATTCAGTATATCTGCTTGCGCTAAATCCGCAACATAAGATAACTTATTTATCTTCCCTAATTTGCAATTTCATTTAACACAATCTTTATGTAAAAATTAGCATTTGTCCTGGGGCTAAAGTTTACTGAACAAACTAAACTATTCCAGGCTGGAATAGTCAGTCTACCTTTTTTCGGTTTTAAGCGCAGGACATTGCAATAATGGCAGCTTACCTAAGGTTTGAAATTATTTAAGGTATCGACTCGACCACAACTATGACTCAATTAACCTTTGACCAATTCATCCACCCTTTATCTGAGTTTCCCAAAATTGAGCTTCTCAATGGTGATGATGAGCCAATGTTAGATCTGTATACTATGGCAGGGCTGATACTTTACACTGCTTGTGCAAATAACAACTTGAGCGCCAAAGAGAATATATTAGAAGTATTAACAACTAACGCGGGATTGGTGGATGCCCAACAGTTGTTTGAGCGTTGTCAAATGGGTGATAGAGCCGCAATTTTACAAACCATTGCTTTTATAGTCTCAGGGCTGGAAACAAAGCTTGATATCCTGAAAGTTGCTTAAAAGCTTCAATTTATTGATGATGTTTTTTTGTCAAGTGCCTAAATATTTTAAAATTAAAAATTTTGTAAAGGCATTAAAAAGATTGTCGATAGTTAAAGCTAAACAAACCCATATTTCAAGAGCGATCACATTTAGTCTGAATTTTGCCTTAATCGGCGCTGAGGTTACCTTTTAACTCATTTTGAGCATTAAATCATTAGGTAGTTGCATCTATTCAATAACTAGTACTCGCTACTAGACATTCTTTTATGGATTTTTTGTAGCCCCTCTTTAAGAAAATTTTAATTAGTTTGTCATCTATATCGGTAGGAGGATGCTTTCAATTGCAGGTCGTTGAGACACTTGTAAAGCAAATAACCTCTTTGCCAATGACTAACCTAGTCCTGCACGAAGCTGTACAAAGTATTTTAGAAAAAAACAGCGATCCAGATGCTATATTTACAGCGATACTGCCAGTAGTTGGAGAAGTATTGCAGTGTGATCGCTGTTTTCTCTATCTAAGAAATCCTCAAACTAAGTTCGGACAAATCGGTTATTGCTGGCGGCGAAATCAAGACATTCCAGATATGAGAGAACCTGAGTGGAAATTAGAGCCAGCGTGGTTACCTCAGGTAGATCCCTTATTTGCTGCGGCACTCCAGACTGCACCTTCAATTTATGTTGAAGATGTAGAAACAGCAAGCCCAGAAGTTTTAAATAAAGACTTTGAGCGTGAGCATTTTGGACATCGGGCACTGATTCACGCTCACTTGTGTCAAGACCAGCAATTATGGGGAATTTTACAACCTTGTGTTTTTGGCCAGCAGCGAACTTGGTCAGAATCTGACCGTACTTTTATTACTCAACTTGAAAACAAACTAGCACCCTTAGCGGTTGCTTATGTCAAAGGGGCAACTGATTACTCAAGCTGACAATGGGTAAGGTAATTAATTAACATACGTAGAACCAAAAATTACCTTAAACTCAACATCCTTAATCGATAAATTAGTAATCACTCATAGATTTAAATTTTTAAACCTGAGACAACAATTCATATAGTTACCATCGAGTCAAAGCTCAGGTTTTAGTTAATAGCTAATACTAATACAAATAAAAATTATTTAAATTTTTTATTATTTCAATTTAACTATTAGTACATATGAAAGAAATAGTTACTTTTTTCTTTGGCTTAGGCTTTGTCTTCAATGCTAGCTTGTTTATTCCACAAGCCATAAGAATTATTAAAACTAGAAGTGCTAATAATATCTCTTTAATAACTTTCGTAGGCTTTAATCTTATTCAACTTAATAGTGTTATTTATGGCTACTATCAAAATGATCCTATTTTAATGTATGGTAACTTAATTAGTTTTATTGCTTGTGGAACTGTAACATTATTGGCAACATACTATAGAAATAGTTAAAGCGACTAGTACCGCTAAAAGGAATTTAAAATTGAAAAACCTTTTGTTTTAACCTTGGGCCATGTATTAATACTGAACGCTTTGTATATTTAAATACCGCTCAACCAAATTTGAAGCAATATGAGGCAATGAACGTAATGTTTAACAGATAAATTACACTGGCAAGATTAGAAAATCACGCCAATAAGTAATTTGCTCAAGCCTTTACAAACTAGGAATTTATTAAAATTTCAGCTATTTTCAGAAATTCATTTTTTTGCAGGTGTAGGAATTACTGTCTAGTTCCTAGCTTTGCATCTATGAATTACTTAACTTTCCTAATTCGCCCCTGCTTAATAGCAACTCTATTAACGCTGTCTATTTCCCAAAATACCCTTGCTACGACATGTAATTCTCAGCATGAGTGCTATACTTATGCATCTCATAGTAATGAATATCACCAAGAATCTCATCATGGTGGGCATCCTTACGCTACTGGTATCACAATCATGGCCGTCACCTTAATTACCACAAAAATAGCTAAATCTGCATTAAAGTCGTGGCTGACTAAACCCTAAAATGACTGTCAAAATTAGTGGAAATGGTATTGAAAATTTTTAATTTTATTTCGCTATGCTATTTTTGCCTATTTCTCTTCATATTTAGACAAATCTAACTTTATTAGCCACGAAAAAATCAAGTTTTAATTGATAATAGCGTACTAAAATTCTTTGTTATAAGAAAATGGATAGCACTTGGCTCCTAGCGCCACTAACCTTTATATAAAATAAAATATATTTTTCTAGCCTTAACTTTATTCACTTTGAACAAGAAGCAGGGGGAATGCTCCCTCTCTCCTGCCGCGAAACGAGGTGGAGCAAGGGTCACAATCCCCGTATTTACATCCCCCCGCTCCCTTGCCTCTTTTTGAAGCCATATCTCGTTCACTCATAGCTATCAGGAGCATCAATTTACTAGGCGATCGCAATGGTAACAGTATGAGGAGGAGTGATTGTTCACTTCAATATATCTCAAACCGCTCTAATAAAATTGATGATATCTTTACAAAATGGCGATTATAGGCTTTTTTAACTGCTAGAGGCTGAAATATCTACTAAAGTAGCTAGACTATGTTTTTTAAATAAGTATTTCATAATGTATATGAAGCCACAATTTAATTTACAAATAAATCAGGTAATAATGCACCGGGCATAGATGCAACCCTACGATAAATGGGTGAATATAGCTGGGTGAAGAGTCATGCATTATTTCCCTTTGTTTCCTGGCTCCAGATTCACTACGAGTAAGTCTGGAGTTTTTTATCTTTACTCAGTAACGCCAGTCGCCTATGGGGGGAACCCCTGTACAACGCTAGCTCTTCAGCACTTTTTTAACAATATTGTCAGAAATTGTAGTTTGAACTTTATATAATTACTCCACCCAGCCAAGCCCAAGTCTGATAAAAAAACTGAGCTATGACTAAGTACTTCCGCGCCAATATTCATGCAATGGCCAGCTATATCCCTGGTGAACAGCCGCAACGCGGTACTCAAATCATCAAACTTAATAGCAATGAAAACCCTTATCCTCCCTCCCCAAAAGCACTAGCTGTACTACGAAATATTGATGGCGAGTGGTTGCGACGTTATCCAGAACCATTTGGCGGAGAGTTCCGGCTAGCTGCAAGCAAAGTACTAGAAATTCCTAGTGATTGGCTTATTGTGGGCAATGGTAGTGACGAAGTATTGAACTTGGTAATGAGAGCCTGTACAGAACCTGGGCGGAAAGTAGTCTACCCAATGCCAACTTACGTCCTATATCGTACATTGAGCGAGATGCAGGCGGCGGAGATTGTCGAAATTCCCTACAGTGAAGACTACAGGTTACCTCTGGAACAATTGGTAGCAGCTAATGGATGTGTGACATTCATTGCATCGCCCAATAGTCCGTCAGGGCACATCGTACCAACTGATGAGCTGCGGAAACTAGCAAGCCAGTTATCTGGGGTTTTAGTAATTGATGAAGCATATGTAGATTTTGCTGAAGAGAACGCATTAGCGTTGGTTAAGGAGTACGAAAATGTAATCTTGATTCGGACACTTTCTAAGGGATATTCCTTGGCAGGATTACGGCTGGGATTTGGAGTGGCGAATCCCAACCTATTGCAGGGATTGTTTAAGGTGAAGGATAGCTATAATATTGATGCGATCGCCTGTGCAGTTGCAACAGCTGCCATCACAGATCAAGATTATAAGAATGCTTGTACGGCAAAGATTAAAGCATCACGGGCTAAGTTAGCAACCGACTTAAAACAATTAAATTTTCGTGTTTGGGATTCTCAAACCAACTTCCTGCTGGTGCAACCTCACGGCAGTTGCTCCACTTGGGGAGACCCCAAGACCCTTACGGGTACTCTACGAGAAGACGCTCTTCGAGCGTCTACGGCAGTTACTCCACTTGAGGAGACCCCAAGACCGTACTGCCTCACCGCACTGCCTACCCAGGGAAATGCAGAGTATCTCTATCAAAAATTGAAAGAACAAGGAATTTTAATTCGTTACTTCAAACAACCAGGGCTAGATGATAAATTACGCATCACTGTCGGCACTGATGAACAAAATCAAACTTTGGTGCAGGCGTTGAGTGATTTGTTGGAGACTGGAGATTAGAGACTGGAGACGGGAAAATAGAAAGTCTACGCACCCTTATTTATCGTAAATTTCTAATGTTGAAAATTATACTGGTAATAAGGAAACATGGGCCGAAACAACCTTCCATCCTTGGGGAAACTTGTACCAAGTCTGGCTTTGTCGCCCAAAGCGTTCTACACCATTGATAATGCGACGAAACTCTAAATTCACCGTCGCTGTATCATTCCCAAACGCCACAACTTTGAGATTTGAGATTTCTCGCTCTATTTTTGGGTTTGGTCGGGAGGCGCGAAAGTTACGAATCTCTTCACTGCCGTAGAGGTTCTCTGCTAGACCAAATCGCACTACTTCTGGTGCATCCCAAAATAAATTATCCATTGCTTCGAGATAGTTGTTACAAAGCGCTGCTTCGTACTGGAGATACAAATTAGTTACTTCAGCTACAACAGCAAGGTCATTTATTGTAGTCATTGTTTTTACCCAGTCGGGATATAGCTGATTATGCACTCTTTCATGGTTAATTCTCTAGTAAGAATTGCTTAAGGTGCGGCTGTTCTAAATTAATACCAAGCTTTTGCGCTTTTTCTGTAATTTGCTCAGAAGTCTGAGTTCAATCGCCAGCCCAAAACACTCTAAGAATGTCATCATAGTTAAGGTAAAACATTATGGAGATAAAACCACGGTTTACGCACGCCCTTTAGCACGGTTAATTGAGCAATTGCAACGCCTGCCTGGAGTTGGCCCCAAGTCAGCCCAGCGATTAGCATTGCACATTTTGAAGCGACCAGAAACGGAAGTGGAGGCTTTGGCACAGGCTCTAATCGAAGCTAAAAAACAGGTAGGCTTGTGTTCTGTCTGCTTTCATTTATCTGCTGAACCAGTTTGTGAAATCTGCCGCCATCCCAACCGTGACAACAATACTATTTGTGTAGTTGCGGATTCTCGTGATGTGATTGCCCTAGAAAAAACCCGCGAGTACAAAGGCAAGTATCATGTTTTGGGTGGAGTGATTTCGCCTATGGATGGTATTGGCCCAGAACAGTTGACTGTTCAAGCTTTGGTGCGACGAGTGAGTCAACAAAAACCGCAAGAAGTAATTTTGGCAATTAGTCCGAGTGTAGAAGGGGAAACCACAACACTCTACGTTGGTCAGCTACTAAAACCATTTACCAAGGTGACACGGATTGCCTTTGGTTTACCTGTGGGTGGGGATTTGGAGTATGCCGACGAAGTAACATTGGCAAGAGCCTTAGAAGGACGCCGAGAGTTGGATTAGCTTAGTTTAAAGTTGTAGAGCGACTGTACATTAACTCATGAATACATTGCTGTAGTTGATTTGTAATTTGCCCTTCTTCACCCTCGGATCAATCTCGTCTTCATGCTGCCTTTAAATATACTGGCTGAAGAATTTATATTGAATAATTCCCTTTTGTATTAAATCTAAATTCAAATAGAACCCTGAAATGGCAACTATTTGCGTGATTTGATGAATATTTGACAAAAAAAGGGAATATTTATGCGTTTTCGTTCTTCTCAGATGGCAACAATTATTGGGTGTACAACAGCAGCTTTTGTATTAATTGCACCCATGCCTACAGAAGCTGCAACTTTCAAGGTGAAGTCTGGAGTCACCAGTATCTATCATGATTTGAGTTTTCTCAGCAGTATCGGGCTAAACTTGACAGGTACTAATAATACAGCTAAACCAGTTAACAGCAGTTTTTTGGTTGGCTTCAATATCGATCCAAACTCTAACTTTACGTTCAGCGACGTAAATGGTTTTACTCCACTTTCAAGTACAATTCAACACACTGGAACCATTACTTTCAATAATCAAGTTACTGTTGGTAACTTTTCCATTGATTTGGCTCCAAAACGTACCGTTCAAAATGCCAGTGGACTAGTTTTAAGAGACACAGTTTCTCTAAATACAATTCTGTTTGATTTGAGTATTCCGGGAACTATAGCATTTGATGGCAAAGATTTAACCCTCGCTGATGTTAAATTGCTGATTTCACCGGAGTTTGCTAATATACTTGGCAACTCTAGCTTGGCAGGTGTGTTGGGTGGAACTGCACAAATTGATGCTAGAGTTGTGTCGGCGACGGTAGCCGAACCTCTCACTCTTGGTGGGACAGCACTTGCTGGCGCTATGGGGTGGTGGATGAAGCGGAAACTAAAAGTATCCCAAACTGCATAGGCGATCGCGCTCACGATCGCCCTAATCTAAATACCTGAAATAAAACCCTCACCTTCTGTGCAATTAAGGTGAGGGTTTTAAAACTAAAGAAAAGGCGATCGCCCCACCTGGAATTTATAGTAATAGTGGTTGGTTACCTAACTCAGGGTTTAAGTTGAAATACCATGTGGACAAGAAAATTTTTCTGGTTCATTCTTGGAATAGCGCTTTGGGTAAGCTTTGGTGCCTTAATCGCTGGACTGGGAGCAAGGATTGTAAGTTATACCTGGGTTCTCACCGTTATGGGTTATGGGGCCGCGGTTGGATCTGTTGGAGGATTGCTCGTCAGCTTGATTGGGCTGGCGATCGCATCCAAAGTTAGGTCAATAGATGTGATGTTGTGGGTACTCGTTGGTTCTATTGTTGGCGCAACCATTGGATTTACAGGTGTGATTTTGTTTGGCGGTTATCCTCACAAAAGTCAAGCCGATCTGACTTTTGTAACTTTAGCGCCGACAGGTTTAGTAATTGGTGCGCTATTGGGAATTTTAATCGGAGTAGGTATCTGGAAATATCGTCATAATTGAGCGAGTATGTTTTTGATGTTCATTTCTCCTTTGCCTCCAGAATCTTAAATAATTCCCTAATTCAAACGCCAATAGATTACTTTTGCAGAATCGGCAATTGAAACTATTACAAATGCATTGCTGTGGCTGATTTGTAATTTGCCTTTTGTAGATACTATGTCTAACCAAGGATGGGTACGCCTGTTTCAGGAAGACCTTGTGCGATCGCAGTTACAATTTACCAATTTCCGAAATAACCTTTTTTGGATGAGAAGTATAGAGTGTAGATGTATCAAATTTTCGGTGGATAATAACCGAAGGTAATATTTTATTTTGAAAATTCTATGGATGATTCAAAGTTCTTTCTAACATTTGGTTCCATATTTGCTGGTATTGGCAGTATATTTGCTGTTACAGGTATCATGTTTGGCATCAATACTCATTCTTTTGTCGGCACAGCAGTATCAACACAAGGAACTGTAATTGATTTAAAGCTACATTTATCAACTGATAGTAAGGGGCGTTCATCTTCTTTTTACTATCCAGTGGTTAAATTTGCTCCAAATTCTGGTGAACCAATTATATTTGAATCCAATGCAGGCAGTAAGCCACCAGCATTTACTAAAGGTCAGCAGGTAGAAGTTCTATATGACCCTCAAAAGCCAAAATCTGCCATGATTAATTCTTGGTTTGAACTATGGTTTTTACCTGCAATGTTTACTGGTATGGGGTCACTTTTCGTGTTAATTGGAGGAACTGTACTAGTTAAATCTTTTCCTCGGCTGGTAAATTTTAAATAAAAATGGCATTAAATCAATAGAAGGCTATTTTTTGTTATATTCTAACTTTTTATTATGTCGCGCCAAACGAAAAAAGCAGTTGGATGTGGATGTTCAAATATTCCTTTATCTCTAATCATAGTTATCTTAGGAGGCGGTTATTGGTGGTTCAACCAGAAAGCAAATTTAGACATTAGCAAACTTTTATCTAAAAATCAACAAATAACTATTCCTGTTTTGAATCCTACTGCCGCTCCAAATTCTTCTTTAACTCCCAACCCCAATAATAAGCAAGCCACACTTGAAAGAAAAACATCTCAAAAAACACCATTACCTCAAACTCTTTGGGATAAAAAAGTAATTAGAGGAATTTATTTAAGTCGTTATCAAGTGACTAATAATGCTAGCGAAATAACGATTCGTGAAAGAGTTCGTTACTATCGGTCTCAAGGTATTAATACGATTATTCATGGTGTTTGGGGTAATGGTTGTACGATGTACAATAGCGAAGTTATGCAGCAAACACTAGGGTATAGAAGTTGCCCAAACCAGTTTCAAGAGCGATGGTTAGATTGGTTGATTGATGAGGCACACAAACAAGGAATGCAAGTTCATGCTTATTTTGAGAAAGGTATTAAAATAGATAAAAATAGTCCAATTTATGAGTTAGCAATCTCTCAGAAATGGATTGTTACCGGTGTAGATAAAACCTACATTGGTGTCGAGCATTATGTTCTTGATGTAGAGATTCCTGAGGTTGCTAATTTATTTAAAAATATTTTAGTAGAATTCGTCCAAAAATATCCGAAGATTGATGCAGTCCAATGGGATGATTATTTAGGCTATCATGCTGAATTACCCGGTCAAATTGACCGCACCGCTAAGTTAACTAGTTTTTTGCAACAGATGATAACTGCAATGAAAAAAGCTAACTCTTCAGTTAGTTTTGATATTTGTCATCATAACCCTTATTGGGCTAAACGATATTTCGCAGCTGATTGGCAAAAATGGAATGTTGATCGAGTGTTTATTCAAGCTTATAATGAGGCAAATTTTAAAGAAGAATTAAATTATGCCAAAAATTATGCTGGAATTGCCATTACTGATCAGCAATTACATCGCTTAAAAGAATTAGTAGATAACCAGGCAATCAAGAGTATTTTAGTTTTCCCTCTGTCTGGGAAACCAGAAGAAACAGCTTCCAGCTTAAAAAGCTTGACGCTAAACAACACTGATTAATTTGGCGTTGCCAAACCAAGGCGGGAGCAACGCGAAAAAGTGAGATCGTCGTGAAATGAGCAGGGGAAGCGGGGGGAGCTGGGGGAGCTGGGGGAGAAAAGAGAAATGTTTAGTAAATTTTGCTGCTAAAACTCTACTAAATCCACTTAATTTCTTTCTCTTCCCCAGCCTCCCCAGCCCCCCAGCTTTGCCACTTCACAAAATCGCGTTGCTCCCACCAAGGCAGCAAAAAGTTTCTGAGGCGAATAGCATTGAACAATCAATTAAATTTTAGCTAAGTCAAGCATCGCTATCTGCCACCGAAGCAATCTTGCATTACAGTCCGTAAAACTTTGTTGTGTGCGATTAGTTAGTGGCGTCTAGGTTCAACTAACTGGTAAATACTTTGTCCGAATTTGTTGGGGCTGGCGATCGCTTTGATTTACGTCCAGAGATATCGTGCAGCAAACCCATCAGTGCGGGTACAACAGTGGGAGTCAAAAAGCGATCGCCTGTGACGCTGGGCAACAGCGCAATCACTTTTTTAACAGGTGATAACTGTCGCAAGTAAAATTTCTTCTTCAGTTCGCAAATATATGTTCCAAGAAAGTTACTATTTCAGCCCAAGCAAAGGTAGTGGCAACAGAATCATAGCGATAACCGTCGTCACGCATGAAGGTATGCTCTGCTTCATACAAGAGAACTTTGTGAGGTATATTAGCACTCTCTAGAGCTTTAATTATGCTTTGTCTGTCATGCTCTGGAATATGAGGATCAAGTGTACCGAACACCAATAGCATCTGGGCTTTAATTTCAGTCACCCGATCAATTGTGTCGGCTACCCCCTGCCCCAGCTTGCCACTGGGAATGCCAGTCGGGTAACAGCAGACAGAGGCCTTAATTTCGCTCATGAATGCTGCTCGAAAAGCTAAGTGTCCACCAATACAAAAGCCTAGAGTGCCTATCTTACCCGGACAAACCCCACTTTCTGCTTTGAGAAATTCAATTACAGTACGACAATCGGCATCATAATCAGCGATCGCTGTTCGACGAGCATCGTCATTACCCCGCATTCGACCTAGATCATCTGGTTCAATAACTAGACCAATTGGCTCAATGCGATGAAAAAGTTCTGGGGCTGCCACTATATAACCATATCCTGCTAAATAGTTAGCTAGACGAATTATGGGAGCGCCTAACTGATAAATATCACTGTAGAAAACAATACCTGGATAAAGACCTGCTGTTTTGGGAGCCGCTACATAGACGCGCATCAAACTGTTATCTACTCTCAACTCGACATTGCGCTTGGTGATTTGCACTGTTTTCTCTCCGTGTCATGCCTGCTTTAATTCGCTTCTAGGCTTTGCATATTTGCGAGATATTTTTTCACCGCTGCAACGTCGAAAACTTCTTCTCTTCGCGCACTTCGCGTCTTTGCAGTTCATTAATTCATCCCTATTTTATGCAACGCCCATCCCTTTATTATGGAACGCCAATATTTATTTCCCTCACGCAGAGACGCACAGAGGCACAGAGAAAGACTAAAATTAGCGTAGTAAATGCTTGGTAGCTTTGGTTTCGGATGAAATGTTACGACTGTTAATCAAAAGAAGCGTAAAATGATAATGACAAATTATTTGCCACTGTAAAATTTTGACAAATAATGAGCGAATGTACAAACATGAAAGAGGCTTGGTCGAGCCAAGCCTCAATATATACCAAGCATTTACTACACCAAGATTAATTTAGACTTACTCTGACTGTACTTCATCATCCTAGAGGATGTGTGCAAATAGCCTAAAGACTGAGAAAAAGTGAGTTGGCCACTTATGAAAAAAAGGTCTGGTCGCGAACCAAACCTCGATCATTGCTGTGCTTAACAACGTACTCAATTAATTTAGACCTAGTATGGCTCTAGAGCATCTTCCTACAGAGTGTAGCCAAATATGCCAAACACTGGTAAAGGTATACTTGGTTAATATATTAACTATCTAAGTGAAAATTATTAGCAATACATCAATACTAAAAAAGCTTAAGTAAGACTAAGCCACCAGATTTAGTAAGCGTTTACCAATATAGCTAATTTAGACATACTTTAAATCTAGCCCAGTACACCAACTCAGATTCGCTCGCTCCTGCTCTGGTGATAGATAATCTTCCTACGATGTAGGTCTAATAAGTATTGCTTGATATCAAAAAGAAGACCCTGGATCTTATTCCAGGGTATATAAAAGTTCTTCAGACATTCACAAGCAAAATATTAGCTTTACCAATAATTTATTTCCCCTATCTATCGAATGATATAAAAATCTAAATCATATGCGATTGATCACACTCTTGAATATGGCGATCGCCACCTTAGAAATACTTTATAAAGTAAACCTTAAATTGTAAAGTAACCAGTATGTTGCAGTCAGTCCAGCGCTGTTTAGCAAAGCTATTCCCGTAAACCCCTTTGGGCATAGCTGAGCCTTACTCCTTCGTAGGAGCCTTCCCCAACGGAGACGTTGCACTTACCGCGTAACGTTTCCGTTAGCAGAAAGATAGGAGGGTTAGCCCGACCTAAGCGATTGACACTCATGCAGCGATTCTTAGGATCAAACTCCAAACGGTAATCACAAAACGTTAAATTTTAGCTATCATACTCAAAAAAATATTATGCTGCATTACGGCATGATTCTACATTTGGTGAGTATAAGGTAGTTATACTTTCTGGCATTAAAGGCTAAAAACTAAACGGTCGGTTTTCATTTAATCAATAAATTCTTATAAGGTTAGAGTAGGGATATGAAAATATTTTTTGCAGGAATTTTTGTAATTACCAGTTTATTTTTCGCTTCTGGTTGCTCGTCAATTATTAAATCAGGTGATGCACAAGTTGCTGAAGATGAGATGCACCACACAAATCATGGGCACAATTCTCATGGTGAGCATGAAGGACACTTAAAGCCACACACAGAGCATAGCAACAATTCAAAAACAACTACTCAAGCTAAATTAATAGCTGACAAAAAAATTACCCCAAATCAGCCTGTTAATTTTGAAATTGAAATTCAAGACTCTGGCGGGAAAAGCGTCAGCAATTTTGACAATTTTCAGGAGAAGCTGATGCATTTGATTGTTGTCAGAGATGACTTACAAACTTTTGATCACTTGCACCCTAATTACAAAAATAATGGGCGTTTTGAGGTTAGTACTAGCTTTCCTAGTTCTGGAAACTATACTCTGTTTAGTGATTACAAACCATCTGGGCAACAAGAACAAGTTTCTCTACTTAAAGTCATGATTCCGGGACAAGTTCCGCAACCTATAGAGGCGCAACAGTTTAATACTACTAAAATATTACCTAATACTAAAGTCAATCTTAAGTTTTCTGAACCCAATCTCAAGGCTGGCAAGGAAGTAAATCTAATTTTTGATTTACAGGATACTGCCAAAAATCAGCCAATTCAAGATTTACAACCATACTTAGGTGAGCAAGGGCATTTAGTCATTGTCAAAAACTCTTCTCCTCTAACAAGGCCAGATTATATCCATGCTCATGCTCTTAAGAATAGCCCAACTGGACAAATCAATTTCATGACAAGTTTTCCTAAACCAGGAAAATACAAGCTTTGGGTACAGTTTAACCGTAATGGTAAGATTAACACTGCTGATTTTTGGGTAAATGTTCAATGAAGAGACTGATAGCAATAAAAAAAGAAGCCACGATAAAGTAGCCTCTTAGAGAATAATCAATGAGCAGTAATTGTTGATTCTGTTTTTATAGCTGTAAGTATGTCAGCTATATTTGTGGTGAGGAATGAACTAGTTTTAAACTAGGGATTTGAAGCTACTACTTTTTAATGGATTGAACATTATTAAGTAGTAGTTGCTTTTAGCCCCTAGCAACTATTAAAAGACTTTTTATAAAAAAACAATTCAGACTAAAGTCATGAATAAACTATGACTTTAGTCACGAAAGCAAATAGATTGAAAACTTCAAGCATTGTGGTGGAGACAACAACCCAGCCTTGTAGCATGGCAGAATTATTAGTGCTTACCAACATCCCCTCTGCACTCAAATACAGAGGTTCATAGTGCAAGTCTACTCAAGTGGACTAAAATCACTCACTCAGTCCGCTTGAGATAGCTTTAGCTATAAAAAATATAAACCTGCACAAGTATAATCTACTACGGTTTTATATCTAAAGTTATAGATAAACTCCCAAGAAAATATTCACTAAGTTTGAGATAAAACACCCTTCAAGTATGAAGTTCTTCCGCCACAGCCTATGGACAATGTAGAAACATCATAAATAAAGATTAGCAAAAGCGAGAGTAAAAGTTATGGTTGCTATTGGGGATTATGTACTAAATCAAAAAACTGGGCATCTAGGCAAAGTGATTGGTTACAGTCACCAAATAATTAATAATGTATATACCACTACGCTACAAGTCCTAGTAGCTGAGGCTGCAAATTCACATAAAGTGGTAGAAGATGTAATTACAGAATGGAAACAGTGGTCAGCAGCCTAAATTTTATATCTATAGCACTCTCTAGATTGATCAGGGGCATATATCGGCAAATAGATGTGGCTTTTCTACGGATAGAATACCTTGATTATTACTCTAGCTTTTACAGCTAGTTATTAATAGGATAAACAAGGTAATTCTATATTATGGTGCGAGATTTTATTTTTTGTCTGCAAGAAGCGGCTTTACACTTTGTATTTAAAAAGTTTTCCACACCCCAAAACCCTGCTGAATGTTTTGTAAACCCCCCTTGTGGCTGTTCCAATCCTGGTAAAGAACTTCAGTGTGAGGAATGTACTTATCTAGAGTCTTGTTTGTCTAGTTTCCAGCTTCAGGGATCATATAGTTACAATTCTCCTTATGTTACTAGTCATAAACCCACGGCACAGAAAGTTAACTCTTCCTGCAAAGATGGGTCTATGTCTGAGGTAAAAATTGGGGTTAATAGTAGGGCTAGTTCTCAGTAGTTTAAGCTAGCAAACTTGCAGAATTTACATCAAGAAATAATGTTGCTTGGGGTTGTTGACGCAAAATAGAAGCCGGACATTTTGGGTTAATTGTCCCCTGCAACATCTCCTTCACTGCCTTTGCCTTACGCTTTTCTGGCGCAAGGCAAAGAATTTTTTTAGCGGAACAAATTGATGGTAAAGTAACAGTAAATGCGTATTGTGGAACATTTTCCAAGTTGGGAAAATGACCTGTGTTTACTTGTTGTTGTCGGTTAACTGTATCCAGCTTTACTAGTTTGACCCTGTAAGGATCTTGAAAATCCGCTACTGCTGGATCGTTAAAAGCCAAATGTCCATTTTCACCAAGGCCAAGACAGCATAAGTCTATTGGTTGTGCTAGCAACAGTTGAGAATAGCGATCGCATTCTACTAATGGTTGCAATGTATCACCTTGTATATAGTGAAATTGCTGAGGATCAACTCGCTGCTCAACACGTTCCTGCATATAGCGCCGAAAACTAGCAGAATGTTCAGCCGAAATCCCTAAATATTCATCCAAATGAAATAAAGTAATCCGCGACCAATCAACACCACCCAAAGCAATCAAAGCATCAAGAAATTTGAGTTGGGAATTTCCTGTTGCTAACAATACAGCAGCTGTATCTTGTTGCTGAAGCAGGTTCTGTAAATATTGCTGTGCAATTTCTGCAACATCTTGAGACATTTCGGCTTCGGTGTTATAAATCTGCACCATCAACTCATCAACACGAAAAAATTGTGTGGTCGCTAGCATTTGCTTACCCAGACAGTGATCAATATTGGGCTAAATTCAAGGGTAATAATTCTCAACCCATACACGCCCTATTCAGTATAGGTTTTAAGGATTTTGCAGATTAATTATAGTTCTTTGTCCTAATTAACGCCGTAACAACTACAAAGAACAAAAAACAATGTAAAATGTGTAATTAAAGTTAATATTTTTTTACATATTACCAAAAAATTATGCTAGCTGCAATTCTCTTTGACCTAGATGGCACAATTGTCAACACTGACCCCATACACTACCAGGCTTGGCAACAAAAGCTTGCTCATTATGGCATAGAAATTGACGAAAGTTTCTATAAATCTCGCATCAGTGGCCGTTTAAACCCAGAAATTGTCAAAGATATTCTGCCACAATTATCACCAACAGATGGACAAAAATTTGCAGATGAAAAAGAGGGACTTTTCCGCGAACTTGCACCCCATCTAAAACCACTGAGTGGATTTTCTGAATTACTAACATGGACAGATGCACATCAGCTAAAACGTGCATTAGTCACTAATGCTCCTAGATTAAATGCCGAATTTATGTTAGATGTATTGGGCATTAAAGAAGCTTTCCATACACTTGTTTTAGCTGAAGATTGTATAGCAGGTAAACCCGACCCCGCACCTTATCAAGCCGCCCTGGATAAGTTAGAAATTCAAGCAGAACAGGCGATCGCCTTAGAAGACTCTCCTTCTGGAATTCGTGCTGCTGTAGCCGCTGGTATTCCCACTATTGGTATAGCTTCTACCCACGAACCCAAAGTCTTGTTAGAAGTCGGCGCTTTTATAGCAATTCCAGATTTTACTGATTTGCAACTATGGACATTTCTTAACTCAGTGATAGAGAAAGATGGAAGTGCAATCGCCTCTACTTATTAAGCGCAAGGCTTACAGAGATTTCACAATGGTTAATTAAAAAAGTGGCATTGCTGATTAATGGGATGAATTTTGTTTCGCGCAAAGGTAAGCCAGTGCGTTGGGCGGCTTTCCCGACTTGTAGACACCCAGAGGGTAGCTTCCCGCAGGGTAGCAACTGGCGTCGCAAAGGCGCGAATAATTAAATCTTAGCCTTGGGCAAAAATTTTAATTCATCCCGCATTTATGCAACACCAAAAAAGTAAGTTTCCCCATCCAGATGGAAAAGGGAAACCAAGCCTAACTTTGATAGGATGTAAGCAGCATTTTTAATTATGGGGTTGTCAAGTAAGACAACCCTACTTTTTTGGTCGCCTCCTACAACTTTCTTCCTGCAATAGTTACGTTCTCTTTAGTACCCCGTAAAGGTAGTAACTAAGGCTAATCGCAAATGCTGGAAGATGTCGCACTAAGCAGTCTTGCTAACATTGCGACGGCGGGATAAAGCCATTGCTCCTCCTACCAAACCTAAACCTACTAAAGTAGCTGGTTCTGGTACAGGTACAGGTTGTGATGTTCCTGTCTTGTAGTAGACGCTGATATGAGATACATCCTTTGGCCCATTGCCTGGAAAATTAAATGGAGGTTCTGTAAATGGAGATGACCAGGTTCCAGACGTTACTCCATCGTTAAGCAAGTAACCTACAAGTGTAGTGCCTTGACCAGACTTAAAGACCAGCATGATATCATCCCAGGTGGATTGGATGGCGCTGGATATATTCCAAGTTCCAGATTGCCCTGAGCCAGAGCCGTTATAACCAGCATTTTGACCAATTTTGCCACCGAATACCCAGTTATTGATACCGAAGAAGCCTTCAGCATTAACCGTCGAAGGATTAGTATTCAGAAAATCCTGATTAGCGGTGTTACTGATTTCGCATCCAAAGGTGCCTGTTACTTTCGCAGTAGTGTTGATAGGACTGGTAGGACAAGCAAAGGTGCCTGCCTTGGCTGGTGCTGATACTGTCAGGATACCAGCAGCCAACATGGAAGAACCTACTAAGGTCGCAAGTATTTTTTTCATAAACGATTCATTTCTCTCCCTAAAATCACGTAGAACAGACCATGCGGATAAAAAAAATTGCACGAGGAATTTTTTCAAATCCTACATATAAAGTAAAGTATTAATTAAATTTGATCGCGTCAACAAGAACTCAGTAATTTTACGACAGGTTCACAATAATTGTACTGAGATAAAGCCTCAAATAAGCTAATATAGTTTACACAAGCTTTACACAGTAAATAATATTTTTTATAGTTTTAGAGTTATATCCATGCTATGAAGTTTTTAGTTTAGAGTATAAATTAGAACATTTTAGTTTTATATTGCAGTAAGTTAAGGCCCTTAACTTACTGCTATTTTATACCCTATTAACATTGTGAATAGTATTTAAAGTAAAGTGCGATCGCTCATCTACAATCTTTGCAAAAGAGCGATCGCCGAAATAAATTGATAAATTTGATTTGTACGTTGATTAAAGTGCTTCTGGTGGGGAAATATCAGGCCCGACAATGACAGTATTACTACTAGACTTGATTCCTGGTTTAGTAGTTGCTTCAGTCTTCTGGGTTGACTGAGATAAGGAAGAAGAGGGGTGACTATCCACATCAGAATGCAGCGCTTTGTTGGCGTTAGCTTGTTGAGATAACAAAGATAGTCCTCCCACCGCTCCAGCAACAAGGGCTGTATATCCGACATATAAATGCATAGGGCGGATTTCAATTCCCGACCCACCAGCAGCTTTTTTCGACTGAGAGCAAGAGGGCAAAACTGATTTCACTGGCTCATCTTGAGGTAATGAAGCAGCTAAAGCTGTACCATTTAGCTCCAAGGTATTCCCCATAATGCGGATAAAACCACGCACAAATACATCTTCTGGCAATAACTCTAAGTTGCCATTTTCTAATGCTTCTATATGATGAATTGGTATTCGAGTATAAGCTTGAAGTTGTTCAAGTGAAAATCTTTTCAACTCACGAGCTTGTCGGAGTTGTTGACCGATTTGACGCAAACTTATTAAGCGCTCTTCGTCTGGTGTTAGCTTGTTCAGTTCAATGTTTGATTGGGGTTTATGATGATTCAGCCACTTCATCCATGATGCTGCTGGAGATTCAGATTCGATACGGTTTGTTTTTACGGATGCTGCGACTACATTAGATGGTGATAAATTTTTATCACTAGTATTAACAACAGGTTCTTGTATATGCGATTGAACGCTTGTGCTTAATTCTTCTTGTTTGATAGGAGAAGAGATATTAGCAGCATCTATCTGTGGGTTAATATTTTCATCTTGCTGATGCTGTTTCATAAATTGCTGACAGGTTAAACCAATTGCTTCTCTACTGACAGCTTTAAATAAAATATTGGCTTGTTCAGATGAAGAACCTAACAACTTTTGTAAGGTTGCCAAAGCACGGCGATAAGCTTTACTACGATGCAATTCAGCTTCGATTTTACCTAGCAGCGATCGCAGTTCATCTTGAGAAATTTCAATAGTAGAATTACCAGGAGTTTTTAACAAGTACACAGGTGTCATAGCCATGATATCAGCCCCTTCCAATACTTAAGCAAAGAGTAGTCTCACCTGTATAATTGCTTCTACTATATTTTTGTTATATCCGGATTATTATGTGTCAATTTTCCAGTTTATTAATTTCTAATGAACATTTTATTACTTGCCAACAGGGGCTTGCTGGACAAAATCATTTATCCATTGCAGATATTGTTCGCCAGTTAAATCTGCTACATCGTTATGTCCTGCTTCTGGAACCAAAATCAGCTTTTTTGGTTCGGGAGCAGCTGCATACAGTTTTTGGCTCATGAAAAACGGCACAGTTAAATCAGCAGTGCCGTGAATGAGTAAAACTGGCATTTTCAACTTTGATATTTTTTTAATTGATTCAAAGCGTTGTGTCAGAATTAAATTGACGGGGAACATCCAAAACAAGTTCCGATAAGCTACAACCTCTTGGATGGAGGTAAAAGAGTTTTCCACGATTAGTCCGGCAGCATCTGAATGTTTGACTGCCAAATCAATAGCTACTGCACCTCCCAAAGAGTGCCCATAAATATAAATGTGGTTGGGTGGAATTTTTAGTTGCTGTACGAGGTAATTCCAAGCCGTGGCTGCATCCTGATAAACTTTCATTTCATTAGGAAAAGTGCCTTCACTGCGACCGTAACCCCGATAATCAATTAGCAAAACTGAAAATCCTAATTGATAAAATCGACTGGCATGGGCAATATTTGCACCAATGTTAAGACCGTTACCATGCAGATACAACAACACTTTGGCGTTGGGTTGCTTGGCTTTGATCCACCAACCGTGGATGCGTTCCGTTTTACGCGATCGCACTGTTACTGGTAACCAAACTTCCTCATAAGGAAGATTAAAAAACTCTGGTGTTGTTTCAATAACGCTAGTTGGAAAAAAAATAAATCGAGGTTGCTGGACAAAAAGAAACAGACATAAGGCACAATAGACGATCGCTGCAACGATACTAGACCACAGTAGCAGCTTAAATAATATATCCATTTGTAGTTGCAGCTTGTTATTGCTCATCTATGAAAATTTTAAATATACTTAGTATTTATACATACAATTATTCTTCCCAGTCAAGTTGCCATAATTTTTCCGCTGATTACCCAATCCCCAATCCCTAATCCCCAGTCCCTTTTACATCTCTAATTCTGGAAAATCTGCTGAGGTGTGACAGTATACCAGTAAGTTAGGATTTTAGTTAAGTATTTACGCTGGGTATTATGTCTAAATTTCTGCCAGTTGTCTTAGCTGCCACTACTGTTTTATTGGCATCAACTAATCACCCTAGCACTACGCTTGCTGGAACTTGTGCCTCTCAGTGTGGCCCACGCCCAATTCAGTTTACACCTGGAAGGGCTATCCGATTGCAAGTTATAAATAACACATCTGGGTTAGTTAATTTAGAAAAACTGCAAGGAACTAAGCCTATTCCCCTGCAACCTGGGCAAGAATTTCAAATTGAGCAGGGAAATCCTAACGAGCCAAATCTTTCACTTATATTCTGGGATGAAATGGGAGCGCCGCTCCAAGCAATTGTTTCTAAACCCAACTTTGGTACGTTACGCTTAGAAATCCGTCCTGGCAACCGTTATCCAGGCGATCGCTCTCTTTACATTCTCAATGACGGTCATGTAAATGTGTATTAAAAGCTAGCAAAAGTTATCAGTTTAAGCTATGAGTTATGAGTTAGGAAAAATTTTTTTAAACTCATAACTCATAACTCCTGTTGTGCTAGATATAGCTATCGTCGAAACTTCAAAATCTCGTAGGCGCTTACCCAATCAACGCTGGCAAATTTATCCGCAAAACATAGAATTTGCCCAAAAGCTGGCTGTAGAAAATAATGTCTCGCCCATTGTTAGCCAGCTGTTGATTAACCGTGGTATTGAAACCCCAGAAGCAGCACAAACATTTTTAAATCCAGAATCTTTAATATTACCATCGCCCTTAGAAGAATTCCCGGATCTGGCAACTAGTGTGGAATTGCTGCAAGAGGCGATCGCTTCTGAAGAAAAAATTGCCATCTGTGGTGACTACGATGCTGATGGGATGACTAGCACCGCTTTACTGTTGCGTAGTCTCCGCGCTTTAGGAGCAAAGGTAAATTATGCTATTCCTAGCCGGATGCACGATGGCTATGGCATTAATAAAAGAATAGTTGAAGAATTCTATAGCGAAGGTGTCCGCTTAATTTTAACTGTAGATAATGGCATCTCAGCAGTTGAACCAATTGCCAGAGCAAGAGAACTCGGTTTAAAGGTAATTGTTACCGATCATCATGACATCCCTCAAAAGTTGCCCCCAGCGAATGCTATTCTTAACCCAAAATTGATAGCAGAATCCTCGCCTTATCGGGGTGTTGCTGGTGTTGGTGTAGCTTATATCCTGGCGGTGTCTCTGGCACAACAGCTAGGAGAAACTAAAGGCTTAATCCAGCCGATGTTAGCTTTATTTACACTAGGAACGATCGCAGATTTAGCTCCCTTAATCGGTGTTAACCGCCGCTGGGTAAAACGTGGTTTACAGCTTTTACCCAAATCTAACTTACCTGGAATCCAAGCTTTGATTCAGATAGCTGGTGTACAGGCAAGGGGAGAAGGACAAGGGGACAAGGGGATAAGGGGACAAGGGGAGGAGGGGAGCAATCTAAAATCTAAAATCCGTCTTGAAAAGTTTGCTACGGAGGAGCCAGCGCAGTCTTGGGGGTTTCCCCCATGCGCGACTGGCGTTGGAAACCCTCCTTACAACTTTTCGCAAAATCCAAAATCCTTGAAGCCAGAGGATATTGGATTTCGGCTAGGCCCACGCATTAATGCTATTGGTCGAATTGGTGACCCCCAGACTGTAATTGAATTATTAACTACAGATGATATGGGGATTGCGCTGGAGAGAGCAATGCAGTGCGAATCTGTTAACCAACAGCGCCAGCAGATGTGTGAGCAAATAGAGCAAGAAGCGATCGCTTATGTTGAAACTGAATTTATCACCTCACTCCAGGAAGACCGGGTATTAGTTGTTGTTCAACCGAATTGGCATCACGGTGTGATTGGGATTGTCGCTTCGCGCTTGGTAGAACGTTATGGTGTCCCTGTGTTTATCGGCACTTATGAAGATGAGGAACACATTCGCGGTTCAGCACGGGGAATTCCTGAGTTTAATGTATTTGAAGCTTTGGAAGCTTGTCACGATTTGCTAGGCAAATTTGGTGGACATAAAGCAGCTGGGGGATTTTCTTTACCAGCACCGAATCTATCGGCATTGCGATCGCGTTTGATTGAGTTTGCCAATGAGTGTCTTGAACCCCAACACCTCAAGCCACTATTGAAAATTGATACTCAAGTTAATTTCAATGAAATTAATCACCAGCTTTATCAACAGCTAAATGCTCTGCATCCTTGCGGTATCGATAACCCCGATCCGGCGTTTTGGACACCCAATGTCCAAGTGATTGAGCAACAGATAGTCGGCAAGGGTCACATCAAACTCACACTTGCCCAAACTATCGATCATCAACAGTATCAAATTAAGGCGATCGCTTGGCGTTGGCGCGACTACTTCCCCCTACCGTCACGGGTGGATGTTGCCTACAAGCTGCGCGAAAATCACTTTAATGGTAACACCAGCATCGAAATGGAATTAATCGGCGTCAGGCTACCAACCCAGTCTCACCTGTTTGTCGCCGCACCATCTAAGCCCATAACAACCACCTTTGAGTACAAGCAGCGCCACTACACTTGTGGTATTTATCGCCAGGGTTCATTACCAGAATTAAGAATTAAAAATCCTGAAGGCAAAGTTTTAGCTATGCAGCCAGGACATACAATTGGTTTACTAGGCAATAGCCGTGACGATGCTCAAAAGGTTGATGTATGTCAACCACAGTATGACAGCATTATCCAAGCTGCTCTTAAAGCTTTATCAGTCCTGAGTCCTGAGTCCTGAGTTTTTAATTCTGAGTCCTGAGTTTTGAGTCCTGAGTTTTCAGTTACTAAGTTTGAGTTTGTAATTTTATAATTTTCTTTAACTCAACACTTTTCACTCTTTACTCAGCGAGAAGTTGCAAGGGGGGTCTCCCTCCGGGCAAACTTCGGTGACTCTTTACTCAGCACTCAGCACTATTACAGGTTACCGTTGCGAAATGCCAGTACAAAAATTACAGCAGGGCCAGCAAGTACAATTAGTCCAACGAATAGTAGTTGAAAAATAACTTCCCAATTGATATTGGCTAGGGCTTCAAACATTGTTTCCTCCCAATGGTCTTAAAAAATTCAATAACTTTCAGTTGCAAAACCCGCAATTGATCATATCCGGCGATGGACTGCTAAATTTAATTTACTTAACAAAATTATAAGAAAAAACATAAAACGAGTGATTAGGAAGTGGCGGTATAAGTTAGGGCGTGTTTTCAAGCTATAACCACATGAACTTCCCAATGGTGATTTCTTTGTTCGTCTGCGTCTGATTGATCACAACAGTAATCCCTACGGTGTAAGCACTCGGTAGAATAGGTTTGTCTGTAATCAATAAAAGACGCCTCAGTAGCCAACCTTATGCTCACAACAGCTGACTTTCTTCAATACACCCAATGGTCGGGTATTGCCACGTTGGTATTTGCCGCCTTGACAGTTCTCGCTTTTATTCTTAAATGGGGCCTCCGTTTTCGGCTGGTGGGTGCAACTGGCTTTATGCTGGTGTTGACAAGTGGATTATTTGCGCTCTCTTTAGTACCCTTGAGTCGTACTGTGATTCCGGGCGCGGTGCGGTTCACTCTAGTTTATGACAATGGTTCAACACAAGCAGTAATTACTATCCCACCCCAGACTACACCTTCAACATTAGAAGCTACTTTACGTCAAGCGGCTAGTAATTTATACTCTTATGGCCGCTTAGGTTCGCGCAGCGAAAACTATATGACGATTCGTGCCCGTACCCTCATTCACCCAGAACCAGGAGTTTCCATACCAGTATATTTAGGACAAGTCAAGCGATCGCTAGGTAATCGTGAAGACTCCGAGATGACTGTGGAAATTTACCCAGAAAAATTTGCTCAGTTGCCAAAGCCCACCGTTTAAAATGTCGGTCTACTGAACGTGAGACATCACGAATTATTTTCGTGATGTCTCACGTTTATTTCCTCCGCTAAAATCCGACACCCTAGAACTATGCTGTTGGCGAATAAGGGAGCAGACTCCTCATTATCCCCAAATACCGCCGTCACCCTCCGGGTAACGTTCGTTCCTCGCTAACGCCAGTTCGACGGCACGGGAACCGACACTGCCGATTGAACTCATTTATAAAATGGTACGCCTTCTTTGCAGGCTGTAAAGTTTTTAGCCCAGGTCGTTGGGCTTTATATCATCCAAGATTTTTGGCTTGCCCAGGGCAGAAACTCCTATATATAAGGGTCTTGGGCTACTAGTGCATTAATTTGTTGCTTCATCAACTGCACCAGTCCATCTGCACTTGTGTGCATAAACTTTTATAAGCACAAAGGATTTTCTAGCTTTTCTTATGCTGTTAATCTTCCGCTTGGGTGAAGCTATACATACGCCAAGGAATGTACTCTAATTCTATCGAAATTTAACCATTGCAAAAGTTATTCACACTGAAAATTAGGAGCGAATTTATGGAATCTCTTCTCTAAACACCTGATGAATATTGACTTTTGGGCTTATATGTTATGAGTAAAGGACTTTGAATGACAAATATTCTGAAGTAATCTTAATTTTATATATTTTTGTAACACATTCAAATATGATGAACTTATCTTATACATTTTCAACGTTTGCCAAGGGCTAATTTCAAGCACCGCTCTTTCATGCTTTAGAAGTACCCCATCTATCGTTGCATGGTTATCTGCACTTGATGGCTAAATTCTATGGTCAGTTATGTCTTTTGAGGTTCTCTATGTTATCTAGACAAGAATATAAAATAGATATATTAGGTAATATTCCTTTTATATCTATTCATATTGGCAGCCTGTTAATTTTTTGGGTAGGCTTTAGTTGGGCGGCGCTAATTACATGCTTTGCACTCTGGTTTATCCGAATGTTTGGAGTGACAGCAGGATACCATCGTTATTTTTCACATCGCACTTATAAAACAACGCGTTGGTTTCAGTTTATTCTTGCTGTTCTAGGCAATTCTTCAGCCCAATTAGGGCCACTATGGTGGGCAGCACATCATCGTCATCACCATCGCTACGCAGATACAAAACAGGATATTCATTCACCTATTGTTCATGGTTTATGGTGGTCGCACATTGGCTGGGTGATGTGTCCTGAATATTCCAAAACAGATGAAAGGAACGTCCGTGATTTTGCACAATATCCAGAGTTGCAATGGTTAAACCGTTTTCACATGGTTGTGCCTATTGTACTAGCCGTCACCTTGGCTGCAATTGGGCTACTGTTGCAGCACTATATTCCTCAGCTAAAAACCACTGGCTTACAGATGCTTGTCTGGGGATTCTTTTTTAGTACTTTACTACTTTATCACTCGACTTTTACAATTAATTCTCTTGCCCATATCTTTGGATATCGTCGCTTTAACACAACAGATACTAGTCGCAACAATTGGTTTTTAGCTCTAATTACTCTAGGTGAAGGTTGGCATAATAATCATCATTACTATCCAGCTTCAGAACGGCAAGGATTCTACTGGTGGGAAATAGATGTTACTCATTACATTCTGAAGCTACTTGCATGGCTTGGAATCGTTTGGAATTTAAGAACTCCTCCCAGCCAAATCTATGAACAATTGTCTTTAAAATCGGCAAATAAAACTTCTCAAATTATCAAGATTGGTGATAGCGATGTCGATTGAATAATAAAAGCTTCCCCTGTCTTGAAAATAAGGCAGAGGAGGCAGGGGGCAGAGGGGAAAGTACAGACGCGATTAATCGCGTCTTATACAATAACTCTCCCCTGCACAAGCGCAGGCTTTGAGAGATGTGGTGAGAAATCCGGGTTAATGCCCCATGCCCATTGAAATAGCAAGTTTTCAGTGCGATCGCCGCTTTCGTAGCGACTGTCTTGAAAGTAAAGTAATCGCCGAAATAGTAATTGCTGTCTCAAAAGCTATTTTGGCGACTCCCGAAACAGCAATTGCGATCGCTCTAGCGAGTGTTAGGTAATGTCTTTAATGTTGGGTAGTTCACTCAGTATATTCCTGCAAAGTGAAGATAATTTGCCTGTTACCAGTGAAACACATTTTTTTTTGTGTTTCAGTATACAATAATTATTTTTTTAGATTAAGATATTAATTTAGCGATTCCAGTAATTAGCAAAAGTTAATCAGCTTGTTGGTAATGGGTAATGGTGGCAGGAGAAATCAATGGTTCTTCCTAAGCCCCAAACCCGAATGTCCAAGCACTTTTCCTGATTATCTGGGAGTGGTATTGTTAAGTAATTATACTTTTATTCAAAAATTGATAGTTCGGAATTTAAAACTAATGAACGCTATAGACTTTAAGCCATGCTGCCAAACTGCTCAACCAGTCAGCGAAAGGCTTAGTTGATTTTATTGCCCAACTCAAACTTAGCTGAGTTATGTAGATTCCTGATAGTAGCAATCAGCCTAGCTTATCAGCATCTGCAATCCATACTTAAAGGAGAATTCCAAGCCACACATTTAATTTTATTAAGAAATATCAAGGTTTTGGCAAACTAGTTATATGCCCAATCAATTTACTACTCAAACCTTGTCTACTCAAACCCCTAGTTCTTTATTAACTCTCACGATCGCCCCAACAAAGGTAATACGTGGTTCTAGCGTGTTGCAGACGGCATCAGAAGCGATCGCGCATTTAGGAAATCGCCCGTTAATTGTAGTAGGTAATAGCACTGTTGCAATTAGCCAAGATTTGCAACCAATTTTAGAAAAACGGCAGTTGCAGATAGCCCAAGCCTCCTATGGTGCAGATTGCTGTGAAGCTAGCCTGAAATCTTTACGTAAGGCAGCAAAAGAACATAAAGCTGATCTCATTATCGGTGTTGGTGGTGGCAAAGCACTCGATACAGCTAAGTTAGTCGCACATCAATTACAGTTGCCAGTGGTGACAATTCCCACCTCAGCAGCTACCTGTGCAGCTTGGTCTGCCCTCTCAAATGTGTATTCTGAGCATGGGGCGTTTCTTTATGATGTGGCACTGTCTCGCTGTCCCGATTTACTCATACTCGATTACGACTTAATTCAAACTGCACCGCAACATACATTAGTGGCGGGAATTGGAGATGCGATCGCCAAATGGTACGAAGCCTCAGTCAGTAGCGGCCATTCGCAACAAACTCTAATCATTGCCGCAGTGCAACAAGCACGAGTTTTGCGCGATATCTTATTGCAAAAGTCAGTAGATGCCCTCAAAGAACCAGGTACTGAGGTTTGGCGAGAAGTCGTAGACGCCACAGTTTTAATGGCTGGAGTAATTGGTGGACTCGGAGGGGCCCAATGTCGTACTGTTGCCGCCCATGCCATACATAATGGTTTAACTCACATTGCGGGACATGGCAGTATTCATGGTGCAAAAGTCGCTTATGGTATCTTGGTGCAGCTGCGTTTAGAAGAAATGGTACAAGGCAATCAACTAGCTGCGGCATCTAGACAACAGTTGCTGAAGTTCTATGCAGAGATTGGACTGCCGCAAAAATTAAGCGATTTGGGATTGGGCAATATTACACTCAGTGAACTGCAAACAGCCGCTGAAATTGCTTTATCTCCTAATTCTGACATCCATCGGCTACCCTTTAAAGTGGCGGTGGAACAGTTAATGGCCGCGATGGTTTCTACCACTGCACCAATAGATAGTCGAGACACGACAAATCGCGTCTCATCAAGGGGAATAAGTGACGAGGTTGAGGAATGAGTTTGGATTGGATTGTACCAGCAGAACGTATACAGAAGTTGCCACCTTATGTGTTTGCCCGTCTAGATGAACTCAAGGCGAAAGCAAGGGAACAAGGGCTGGATTTAATAGATTTGGGCATGGGAAACCCCGATGGCGCAACACCACAACCAGTGGTAGAAGCAGCAATCAAGGCTTTGCAAAATCCGGCAAATCACGGTTATCCTCCTTTTGAAGGCACTGCTAGTTTTCGCCGTGCTATCACAAATTGGTACAATCGCCGTTATGGTGTCGTTCTCGATCCCGATAGTGAAGCTTTGCCGCTACTCGGTTCTAAAGAGGGATTAGCGCACCTCGCGATCGCCTACATTAACCCTGGTGATTTAGTTCTTGTACCTTCTCCCGCTTATCCTGCCCATTTTCGCGGCCCGGTAATTGCTGGGGGGCAAGTTTATAGCTTAATTCTCAAACCAGAAAATGACTGGTTAATTGATTTAGCGGCTATTCCTGACGAGGTTGCCGAAAAAGCCAAAATACTTTATTTCAATTATCCCAGCAATCCGACTGCTGCCACTGCACCCCGCGAATTTTTTGAAGAAATCGTTGCCTTCGCCCGTAAATATGAAATTCTTTTGGTGCATGACTTGTGTTATGCCGAGTTAGCTTTTGATGGTTATCAACCGACTAGCTTGTTAGAAATTCCCGGTGCGAAAGATATTGGTGTAGAGTTTCACACCTTATCCAAAACTTATAATATGGCAGGCTGGCGTGTGGGGTTTGTGGTAGGTAACCGCCATGTAATTCAAGGTTTACGCACCCTGAAAACGAACTTGGATTACGGCATTTTTGCTGCCTTGCAAACAGCCGCCGAAACCGCTTTGCAACTACCAGATGTATATTTACATGAAGTTCAACAACGTTACCGCACCCGCCGCGATTTCCTCATTCAAGGATTAGGAGAATTAGGTTGGGATATCCCTAAAACGAAGGCGACAATGTATCTTTGGGTGAAATGTCCTGTTGGGGTTAGTTCAACGGATTTTGCCTTGAATGTATTGCAGCAAACTGGTGTTGTAGTGACTCCAGGTAATGCCTTTGGAGTTGCAGGCGAAGGATATGCGCGGATTAGTTTGATTGCAGAGTGCGATCGCCTGGGTGAAGCTTTGCAGAGATTTAAACAAGCCGGTATCCGCTATCAAGCCGAAGCTGTAATCTCTGGTTCAGAATAAAGATAGCAAACTTGAAAAAATCAAATTGATGCTAACCCCCTCTGCTGCCATCCCCCATTTAATTGTCGCAGGCTTTCATGCCCTTTCTGACCCCATAAGGATTAGTGTGCTGGAACTACTGCGACAGCAAGAATTATGTGTGTGTGACTTGTGCGACGCTTTGGGGGTAACTCAGTCAAAGCTGTCATTTCACCTCAAAACCCTCAAGGAAGCTGGCTTAGTTAATTCTCGTCAAGAAGGACGCTGGATTTATTACAGCCTCAATATCTCTCAATTCGTTGCCTTAGAGAAATATTTAGCTGATTACAGCCGCTTCAGCCAGATATTGCCTGCGCGTACCTGCAATAAGCCTTCCTAATACATCAAGTTTTTTTGATGAATTTTTGTATATAGAGCGATGTTTGTCATTGACATATCAATTTTTTTTGAAATGATAGACATATAGCTTTAAATACAACCCACGGTGGTGAGGTCAATGCAGGCAAAAGCGAAAAAATTGGCTCTTGCTCTAGGGATATGTGCATTAGCAAGTAGTTGCTCGACTACATCTAATATCGATAATCAAACTCAGTCACAGCAGAAAGTAAGCCAAGTAAGCAATCCTCAAACGATTGCCAGAATTAAGATTGACGGTTCGAGTACTGTACATCCAATTACACAGGCGATCGCGAAAGAATTTCAAACAACCTCCAAAAATAACGCCCAAGTTCAACTGAACATTTCCGGTACTAGTGGCGGCTTTGAAAAATTCTGTGCTGGAGAAACTGATATAACCAATGCCTCTCGACCAATTTTAAAACAAGAGATGGAAGCTTGTAATCAAAATGGTGTGAGGTACTTCGAGTTACCGATTGCTTTTGATGCGCTAACTATCGCCGTTCATCCGCAAAACAATTGGGCGAAAGATATTACCGTAGCTGAATTAAAGAAGATTTGGGAACCCGCTGCTGAAGGGAAAATCACTCGATGGAACCAAGTGCGTGCATCTTGGCCCGATCGCCCCCTAAATTTATATGGTGCTGGTAAAAAATCAGGTACTTTTGATTACTTTACAGAGGCAACTGTAGGAAAAGTCAGAGCTAGCCGTAACGACTACACAGCTAGCGAAGATGATAATGTTTTAGTCCAAGGTATTAGTAAAGACCCAAATGCTTTAGGTTATTTTGGATACTCTTATTATGAAGAAAACCAAGGTAAATTAAAAGCTGTTGCAGTCAACAACGGCAAAGGTGCTGTGTTGCCATCACGGGAAACAGTAGAAAAAGCACAATATCAGCCACTATCCCGACCTTTATTTATCTACGCTAATTTCGAGTATTCACAAAAGAAACCAGCAGTAAAAGATTTTTTAGATTTCTACCTCAAGAATGCACCAACCACAGCAACTTCTGTAGGCTATGTCCCTTTACCAGATGAAGCTTACAACCTCGATTATGTTCACTTCAACAAAGGCAAAGTAGGAACAGTGTTTGAGGGAGAAGCTGAGTTGAACCTGACGATTGGTGAGTTATTACGCAAACAAGCAAAGTTTTAGGGATCTAGGGGGTTGGGTGCTGGAAGGCAGGATTTTTCCCAATCCCTTTGAAATGCTGTCCATTTAAATAGCAGTAGGAAATTTGATGAGAATACGTGTTGGAATCAACGGATTTGGTAGGATTGGACGGCTAGCTCTGCGGGCTGCTTGGGGTTGGCCGGAACTAGAGTTTGTCCATATCAACGAAATAAAAGGTGGAGCAGTCGCGGCGGCTCATTTACTCAAGTTCGATTCTGTACACGGGCGATGGGAACCAGAAGTAGAAGCACAGGGCGATGGCATCCTTATTGATGGTACACCTCTAAGCTTTAGCGAGTATTCCCAACCTGGTGAAATTCCTTGGGAAGATTTAGGTATTGATTTAGTACTAGAATGCTCCGGCAAATTTAGAACGACCGCCACCCTTGACCCCTATTTCAAGCGAGGAGTGCAGAAGGTAATTGTAGCTGCTCCAGTCAAGGAAGGAGCGTTAAATATCGTTATGGGAGTCAACGACCACCTTTACGAGCCTGAGCAACATCATCTTCTAACCGCTGCCTCCTGCACTACCAACTGTTTAGCTCCTGTTGTCAAGGTGATTCATGAAGGGTTAGGCATTAAGCATGGGGTAATTACAACAATCCATGACAACACTAATACTCAAACTATCGTCGATGCTCCTCATAAGGATCTGCGTCGGGCACGAGCTACCAGCTTGTCTTTGATTCCAACATCAACTGGATCAGCAACAGCTATAGGACTAATTTATCCCGAACTCAACGGCAAACTTAATGGTCTAGCAGTGCGGGTTCCACTACTCAATGCTTCTTTGACAGACTGTGTATTTGAAGTTGTGCGACCAACAACTGTCGAAGAGATTAATAGCTTGTTAAAAGCTGCTTCTGAGCGCGCACCGCTCAAAGGTATTTTAGGCTATGAAGAACGGCCTTTGGTATCTATCGACTATAAAGACGATCCTCGGTCTTCTATCATTGATGCCCTCTCCACAATGGTAGTAGACCAGACGCAAGTAAAAGTACTGGCTTGGTATGACAACGAATGGGGCTACGCCAACCGCATGGTTGAACTAGCCCGTAAGGTCGCTTTGAGTTTGAAGGATTCAAAGTGATTGGGCATTGATTATTAGTAAGCAAAAAAATTCTTTACCAATCCCCAATCCCCAGTTCCCAGCCCCCAATTTTCTCATGACTTCTACTACAGCTTCTCGCGCCAATTTCAAGAACTATATCTTGGTCACCCTCGCCTATTGGGGTTTTACCATTACCGATGGGGCCCTGCGAATGCTGGTGCTGCTCTACTTCAACAAAATTGGCTATACCCCACTACAAATTGCCTTTCTATTTCTGTTCTACGAAGTCTTTGGGGTAATTACGAACTTCTTAGGCGGTTGGATTGGCTCTCAGCTGGGGCTTAAGGTGACGCTTTATACTGGCATCGGACTACAGATTTTCTCTCTGGTGATGCTCTCATGCCTCAATCCCAGCTGGGTACAGTGGATTGCAGTCCTTTATGTAATGGTGGCTCAGGCATTTTCTGGGATTGCTAAAGACCTGACCAAGATGAGTTCTAAGAGTGCGATTCGGTTGGTAGTGCCCCAGGATGCCCAATCTTCTTTGTTCAAGTGGGTAGCAGTACTGACTGGTTCTAAGAATGCTCTCAAAGGAGTTGGCTTCTTTGTTGGTAGCGCACTTCTAGGTTTAGTTGGCTTCGTTAATTCTCTGTGGATTATGGCAGTGGGACTGTTCTTGATTATGTTCACTGGGCTAATGCTGCCCAAAGGAATGGGCAAAATCAAGAAGAAAGTCAAGTTTAGCCAACTATTTTCTAAGAGCCAAGAAATTAACATACTCTCAGCTGCTCGATTCTTTCTCTTTGGTTCCCGTGATGTCTGGTTTGTAGTGGGATTGCCAGTATTTTTGCGGGGGCCTTTAGGCTGGTCGTTTTATCAAGTTGGTGGATTTTTGGCGTGTTGGGTAATTGGCTACGGCATTATTCAGTCTTTAGCACCGACACTGATCCAGCGACTTGGCTCTGGTCGTCCGCCGCAATCAAAGACTATCCAGTTTTGGACATTTACCTTAACAGTCGTTCCAGGCGCGATCGCCCTTGCTCTTCAATTAGGTGTACCTGCCAATATTGCGATCGTTGGTGGACTCCTGATTTTTGGCGTGGTATTTGCCTTTAACTCAGCAGTTCACTCTTATTTAGTGTTGGCATTTACCGATGATGACAAGGTAGCGCTGAATGTGGGTTTCTACTATATGGCTAACTCTGGTGGTCGATTGGTAGGTACTGTCTTGTCGGGTTTAATCTACCAGCTTTACGGGTTGGTGGGTTGTTTGTGGGCATCCATGTTCTTTGTACTAGCAGCAGCAGTCATTTCGTTAAAGTTACCCAATCCGCAACCAAGCAAAGCGATCGCCTGGAAAGCCGGAGATGGAGATTGATTAACTATTACTTTTAGGTTTAAAGCGATGAGTATCAATCCACAGGCCAATAAAGCTCCAATGCAAGCTGGGAGCAACCTAAGCTTTTTTGAAAGATATCTCACCGTTTGGGTTTTTTTGTGCATCTTCATAGGAATTGTACTGGGGAGATTATTTCCAGGAATAGCGGTAACCCTAGATTCGATCAGCGTATATCAAGTATCAATCCCTATTGCAATGTGTCTGTTTTTCATGATGTACCCCATCATGGTCAAGATTGACTTTACTCAAGCTGCAAATGCTATCCGCGCTCCTAAACCAGTGCTTCTCACCTTGGTGGTAAACTGGCTAATTAAACCATTCACAATGGTAGTATTTGCCCAGTTTTTTTTGGGATGGTTATTTTGCCCATTAATTACAGGTACTGAATTAATTCGTGGTAGCGAAGTAGCACTAACAAATTCGTACATTGCTGGGACAATTTTACTGGGAATTGCTCCTTGTACAGCAATGGTGCTGCTGTGGGGATATCTTTCTTACGGTAATCAAGGTCACACCTTGGTGATGGTATCAGTTAATTCTTTAACAATGCTGTTTTTGTACGCACCTTTGGGAAGGTGGCTACTAGCAGCAAATGATTTAACTGTACCCTGGCAAACGATTGTTTTTTCGGTGCTAATTTATGTAGGGTTGCCCTTATTAGCAGGAATGTACAGTCGTTATTGGATTTTCAAACACAAAGGTAGAGAGTGGTTTGAAAAGCGATTTTTAAAGTATCTCAGTCCTGTTGCTATTAGTGCCTTGCTGATTACTTTAGTCTTGCTATTTGCGTTTAAGGGTGAGTTGATAGTCAACAATCCCTTACATATCTTATTAATAGCTGTACCGCTATTCATTCAAACTAATTTCATTTTTTTGATTAGTTATGTAGCAGCGTTGAAACTCAATTTATCGTATGAAGACGCCGCACCCGCAGCATTAATCGGAGCCAGCAATCACTTTGAAGTTGCTATTGCCACTGCTGTGATGCTGTTTGGCTTAAATTCTGGCGCTGCACTGGCCACGGTGGTAGGAGTTTTAATCGAAGTTCCAGTAATGTTGATGCTGGTTGAGTTCTGTAAACGAACTGCGGCTTGGTTTCCACGAGAACCGGAAAAGGCAACACTACGAGATCCGCGCTGTATTAATTATTGGGAGTAAATCCATGTACCACGACGTTCTTTATGATTAATTATTAAATTCTACAAGGAGCAAATGTTATGGCAGTTTTGAAAACTCATGTGGCTTTGAATGTTACCGAAATTGACAAGTCAGTAGCATTTTATCGCGCGATGTTTGGTTTAGAACCTATGAAATATAAGGCTGACTACGCTAAGTTTGATATTTCCAACCCAGCGTTAAACTTGACACTCAACCTAGCTGCTAGTGTGCAGACTGGTGGCGCATTGTCTCATTTGGGTGTACAGGTGGAAAGCACAGAAGAAGTACAAGCAGCTATCAGACGCTTTACTGAGGCTGGATTAGCATTATTCACCGAAGAAAATACTGATTGTTGCTACGCTTTGCAAGACAAAGTGTGGGTAACAGATCCAAATGGTAATAAATGGGAAGTATTTGTAGTGAAGGTGGCAGACACAGCACCCAGCAAAGAAGTAGCACCAACTTTGAAAAAACCGTGTTGTGCGTAAAGAAAAATTCGGGCGGTCTTCCGCCCGAAACTTCAATTAATGCCGAACAAAGATAGAAAAAATCAAGAATTCACCTGAGCGCGATTGCGCGGAGCGCAGCGCCAAGGCGATCGCATGATTAATTACCCAAAAACATCATGAAACGAGTAATGTTTATTTGCAAGCATAATTCCCGCCGCTCCCAAATGGCAGAGGGCTTTGCGAAAATATTAGGAGAAGGCAAAATTGCAGTCTCTAGTTCTGGTTTGGCAGCTAGCAAAGTAGATCCAATTACTGTTGAAGTCATGTCAGAAATTGGCATTGATATCAGTAATCAGAGTTCTAAGCCTTTAAGTAATTTCCATCCTGAAGATTACGATGCAGTGATATCTTTATGCGGTTGTGGTGTTAATTTACCCGAAGAGTGGGTGTTAAGAGAAGTGTTTGAAGATTGGCAACTTGACGATCCAAAAGGAGAATCTATTGCCACATTTCGCCGTGTTCGAGATGAAGTTAAAGAACGGGTTCTAAATTTAATTGAATCTCTGAGTTAAAAAGTCTCATATGCTGTGGCTGTCAATGCATCCAATCAAGAATGGCTAAGTCCGGCGATGTACTATTTATGCCCATCTCCTTACTTGACTACAGTAACTGGGGTTCCAATACTTACCTCATAGAATAATTTTTGAATATCCTTGTTGTACATGCGAATACAGCCGTGTGAAGCTGCTTTACCTACTGATTCAGGATTCGGAGTACCGTGAAAGCCAATCCAATTCTTTCCATTTGTCCAAAATCCAATCCAGTAATGACCGAGAGGATTTTCAGGGTCGCCTCCTGGGATAGATTTACCTGTAAAAGGATGTATCCAAATAGGATTTTTTAACATTTCAACTACTTGGAAATTGCCAGTTGGAGTTTCCCAGCCTTGGCGACCTACTGCAATCTTATAACTTTTAACTCGGTTTTTTCCTCGATACACACTTACTTGACGGCGACTCAGACTAATTTCTAAGCGAGTAGGTTGACTAATTAAATCATCGTTATTATTTTGTTGATTAACTAATCTCTGTAGCAAATTAGAGGAAATTTTTTGCTGGGAAGCTAAGGATATTTGAGGGCTGTAGTAAAGCCCAAAAGTATAAATTAAAAAAGCTATAATGCCTGAGCTTTTTAAACTTTTCATGATTTGTTTTTTGAAATAAATGCTTAGTAATTAAGCCCGCCAAAAATTTATTATTGTTAAATATTAATTGCCAGTGTTATTAGCAAAAAATACTCCTGATAAACAATTGAGTTTCACTATTAGATATCAGGAGTATTCTCGATAATCGGAAAAAGCAGACTATTGGTACTCAACACTTCAGTCCTTCAAGGTGTTGTAGGCACTATCTTTGGCTTCTTGCTTTCTGAGCATCTACGACAAATATGATGCTAATTTACCACAGTGCTCTAACACCACGACCGGAATTTTGTCCGCCTGTTGTGTTATTGACACCTGAATTTCCCTCAGTTCCGGTAGTGTCGATATTTTGATTATCCTGGGTTCCGGGAGTGTTGAGATTTTGATTTCCTCCAGTTGTTCCAGGAGTGTTGAGATTTTGATTTCCTCCAGTTGTTCCAGGAGTGTTGAAATTTTGGTTCCTCTGGGTTCCAGGGGTGTTGAAATTTTGATTTCCTCCAGTTGTTCCAGGAGTGTTGAGATTTTGATTACCTTGACTTCCGGGAGTGTTGAAATTTTGGTTCCTCTGGGTTCCAGGAGTGTTGAAATTTTGATTTCCTCCAGTTGTTCCAGGAGTGTTGAGATTTTGATTACCTTGACTTCCGGGAGTGTTGAAATTTTGGTTCCTCTGGGTTCCAGGAGTATTGAGATTTTGATTACCTTGACTTCCGGGAGTGTTGAAATTTTGGTTCCTCTGGGTTCCAGGGGTGTTGAGATTTTGATTTCCTCCAGTTGTTCCAGGAGTATTGAGATTTTGATTACCTTGACTTCCGGGAGTGTTGTAATTTTGATTTCTTTGGGTACCGGGAGTGTTGAGATTTTGATTGCCCCCTATGCCGGAACCGTCAGTTGTTTGTCCAGCTTGGGAATATAAGCTATGATTTTTTAGCGTTTCACGAATTTTTATACCACTAGATGTGGAATTGGGCAGTGCGGATGCTGGTAGGCTAAGTAAAGCAGTTACACTAGCAACTCCTATGAGGCTAGCAAACGTTTTGTATAAGCTTAATTTTTCGTTCATTGTTATCTCCTTGATTTGAATCTCAAATAATCCTAAACCGCTAAACAATTTGCTATTTTTTCAACAAACTGCTGTTTCACTTCTGACACTGTAATTAAATCAGAAGTCTTTAATTTGTTTTTGCTATGTCCTTTTAAAAGTTAGCTCTGTTAACTTAATGACTCGTCTATCTAAAGGCAAAGATTCAGTATATCAATTAGAGAACTAAAGGCATACTAAATTGATAACTAAAGAGTGATTGATTAATATATGTGCAAAATAATTAGAGTGGCAAACCTAGCTAGCGGGGACTTCCAAAGAAATAAATTAATCAAAAAAATCAACAATCATACCTAAACAATAATAATCATTATGAGGGGGAAATCCTTTATGTCGATACCAGAATCCGAAATCGCCCAATTAGCAGTTGTATAGTCTAGCTATGCCTTGACGGTGCAGTTAAAATTATCTGCTATAAACCATGAGCAATAACGACGAACCTGAAAATTTTGTTGGCGATCGCAGCAATTTCAACTTAGACAAAATCAGAATTGAGATTCCTGGCGATCAAAAACCAACTTATCAGGAGAGGATTCCCTTTGTCTATAACCCAATGGGTTAGATTTCCCTGAGAGGTCGAGCAATGAGAAGTATGTCTTCTGGAACAATACCTTGGTGGGTGCTGATTTCGGCTGGGTGTTGTTTGGAAGGTTGTTTTTATTGCTTTTGAGTACTGCTATATCTTTGATAACATACGCTCTAATCCCATCTTTAATTATTTCTGGAATTCCTGTTTTAATAGGAACACTTGCAAAACTCTCAACAAAAAAACGTAGAAGGAGATAGTTGAGGTTGAGGCGATCGCAGTACCATACCGGATTGCCTTTTCCTCTAAGAAACATAGGAGAGCGATCGCCCTTAATTGTACTTCTGTTAAAAGCGATCGCTAATAGTCATTATCAGCTACACAAATTCCTTTACATTTAATACCGTTCGTAGCTGTGCGCTGACAATGAGAACATAGAACTTTTTCGTTTTCTGTTTTTTGATTGATACTTATATTAGTGCTTGCAGTAAAACAGTCTTTTTCTGTCTGGATTTTTGCAGTCATAAGGGTGGAAGTATTTTTTGCGGTTTACATTTTACAAGTTAGTTAAAAGCAATCATAAATGAGGCAGCTGATTGACTAATCGGTTTATTCAACTTCATCTTCTCCATCACCTTGGACAGTTTTGATAGCTGATTCCAGACGAGAACCAGCCTCACGAATATAATATCCAGCCGCGCCAAGGTCTTCAAACACGCTATCAAATTGAGGATGAGTTGACCCAAAAATCTTTCTCAATGGTAAAAAAGATGACACACACTGCACAAAGTTACCAATAAAATTGTAATATAAATAGCAGTGAAAAAGCACCCAGAATTAGCGTTTTTTTAAGGGAGATGAAAGGAATATTAGGTATAAAACTAAAATGCAGTTTTAGCTTGACAATAAAAAAGTTAACCTCCAAAAAGCAATGAAATAGGGGTTAATCAAACCCACACGCTATCAGGAAAATAAACACCCTTGAACAATCAACTCTTCTTTAAGGAAAAATTACAAGCCTTGCTTAAGGAGATTCAAACCAATAACGATGGCTCTCCTGTTACTAATTTAAAGCTAGATAAAATCTTAGCCGCAGAAATTGAACAATTGACGACCCAACTAGAAAGCGTCAATCCTAATCCTAATCCTCTCCTTCATGCTATTTCTTTGCTGGAGGGAGCTTGGCAATTGCAATACTCCACTGCTAGAGAAATCCGTTCTTTAGCTTCCCTGCCATTAGGATTAAAGGTAGGTAAAGTCTATCAGGTAATTAATGTTGCTAATAAACTATTTTTCAATTTAGCTAAAGTTAAACATTCTTTAGGGCTATTGTCGGGATATGTAAAAGTCACAGCTAGCTTTGAGCCTGCAACAGTTGATTCATCGTCTGTACCAGACAAGCGTATCAATGTCTATTTTGACAAACGTTACCTATCAATTGAGAAGATTATTGGCATTAGTACCCCCCAACTCAATCCATTTAAAGTTGTTCCGGCTAATAATCCTACTGGCAGAATTGCCACCCTTGATATTACTTACTTAGATGAAACCTTGAGAATTGGACGTGGAGGCGATGGCAGTTTATTCATTCTTACAAAATCCAATGATTTACCTGACAACACCACGCTCATCTAAACGCGATAGCGCAGCTTCTTTGGTAGCATCGCATTTTAATCAATGACCTGTCTTCTGGTGGATTTAATCTGCCCTCGCTTAGTTTTACTGTCAAGGCGTTTTTTTTGAGAGCTGCGAGTTGGTTTAGTAGGTTTACGTATTTGGGGCAGTATAACTGCACTTTTGATCAGTTGTTTAAGCCGTTCTAAAGCCTCCTCCCGGTTTTTTTCCTGGCTGCGGTGTTCTTGAGCTTTGATGACAATTACTCCCTCTTGGGTAATGCGTCGGTCGTTCAGTTTTAGAAGTTGCTGTTTATAGAAAGTGGGTAATGATGAAGCTTCAATGTCAAAGCGTAAATGGATAGCAGTGGAAACCTTATTTACATTTTGACCACCTGCTCCTTGTGAGCGAATCGCGCTAATTTCGAGTTCGCTATCGGGGATGATAATTTTGTGAGAGATTTGCAGCATATCTTATATATAGCGTTATTAGCGCGATCGCCCTTGGTCTTGCAGAAAATTGCACCGCGAATTAGTCTTTGCACCCATAAAATATGGTACTTAAGCATGAAAACGAAAAATCATGGGTCAGCGCAACTGCATGAACCGTGTAGCTATGAAGTTTATTGCCGATGAAGATTACAGAGGCTGATTTTCTTGAGATGTTTCATGATCAGTAGGGAAGTTAAGATTTTTATTATGTGTCGTTTACTTGCCTACCTCGGTTCGCCTATTTCTCTGGAACATTTGCTGTACACACCAGAACACTCCCTGATTGTGCAGAGTTATCAACCCCGCGAAATGATTTCTGGGGTTGTTAATGCTGATGGCTTTGGTATGGGTTGGTACGATCAGCAAAAAGCTACCGAACCCTTTATTTACAAAAATATCTTGCCTATTTGGAATGACCAAAATCTGCCAAGTCTCAGCCGTTATGTTGAATCAGGGCGTATCTTAGCCTATATTCGTAGCGCTACTGCTGGTCAAGCTCTAGATTTTAGTAACTCTCAGCCATTTCAGTACCAGCGTTTGTTATTTACCCACAATGGACGGATAGAGAAGTTTCGACAGACGCTATACAGACCAATTCGTAATCACCTCAGCAATGAAATTTATCAATCTATCCAGGGAAGTACAGATTCTGAACACATCTTTGCTTTGCTGCTTCATCACTTGGAATCTAACCCCGGCAAAACTATAGAGCAGGCTTTATACATAACGTTACTTAATTTGTCGGAATTAGCAAAGGAATATCAAACCTCTGTTTCCGCAAACATGGTAATCAGTGACGGAAATCGTCTGATTGCTTCTCGCTTTAGTACACAAACGCCTGCTCCATCTCTTTACTGGCTACGCGATGATCCAACTTTTCCCAAATCAGTAATTATTGCATCCGAACCATTATTTACTGGTAATTGGATCGCTTGCCAAGAAAATAGCATCATCAGTGTAGGAGAAGACTGTGATATCCAATTTGAGCAAATCTAGTGTCAAAGAGGCTATAATTCGCGCTTTCGTTGAATGTCGTTCTACAACTCTGGCGCTGTTCGAGGGTATGGACAAGGCTACGTTTTGTAGTCAACCGCATCCTGATTTTAGTCCTGTTGGCTGGCACTTAGGACATATTGCTTACATTGAGTCTTTGTGGCTGTTAGAACGCAGTGCAGGCTTGCCATGTTTGTTTCCGCAATACCGTCAGCTGTTTGCGGCTGATGGTTTACCTAAAGCAAAGCGTGTGCAATTACCTGAGTTGAAAGAAATCCGTTATTACTTGGATACCGTTAGAGAGAAAGCGCTGGATTTTTTAGAAACCGCTGATGTTGAGCAAAATGAACGTCTGTGGCGCTTTTTGATTCAGCACGAAAGCCAACACTGCGAGATTATTTGCATGGTGTTGGAATTAGCAAAAATCTCAATATCGGATAAGAAGTCGCTTTGCACTGATGAACAAAGCCAAGCATCCCTTGATTTTGAAGAGATGATTCAAATTCCAGCAGGCGAATTTGAGCAAGGGAGCAATTCTATTGATGCTTTGGATAACGAATCTCCTGCACACCAAGTATATTTAGATACTTATTGGATAGACCGCTATCCTGTGACTTGTAGGCAGTATCGGGCATTTATGGATGCAGGCGGTTACCAAAATTCTCGTTGGTGGTCAAAAGCTGGGTGGGAATGGTTGCAAACTGAGCAGGTAACACAACCGCTTTATTGGCAAGGCGATCGCGCCTGGGATAATCACCCAGTTTGTGGTGTTAGTTGGTACGAAGCCGAAGCTTACTCACGATTTGTTGGTAAGCGTTTACCGACAGAAGCTGAGTGGGAAAAAGCAGCTAGTTGGGATGTCACCGCAACAGTTTTAGTTGAAAATTGTAACTGCGATCGCGTAGCGCGCCCTGTTGCCCAACCGCACGGAGTGCGGTTGCCTCAAAGCGGAGCTTTGAGGAAGTCTGTTCTTCCAGAACAAGCGTGTCTTCATACGGGCGATCGCCTCTTCGGTCAAACTACACCAGTTAATGCTTATCCTGGCGGACAAAGTGTCTATGGTTTATATGACACTTTAGGAAACGTCTGGGAGTGGACGGCTTCTTGGTTTGATGGCTATCAAGGATTCCAAAGTTATCCTTATATAGGTTACTCGCAAGTTTATTTTGACCAAAAGCATCGGGTTTTAAAAGGCGGTAGTTGGGCAACTCGTCCTTGGGTACTGCGTCCTAGTTTTCGCAACTGGTATTATCCCAGTGTGCGTCAGCTTTTCGCGGGGTTTCGCTGTGCTACTAGCGATTACCATTAATCCTGGGTAGCGATCGCTACCAATACAACTAGTAAAGATAGGGTTCTTATATTGGCAATTTGTCAACTATCTATTGGTAGATTGAATAAAACTCTACAAAAAGCAAAAGAAAAATGAATTCGAGTCTGTCAATGGAGATTCCAGCATATAACCATCAGGGTATTAAAGAATCACATTAACAAAACTCACTCGAATTCAGTTAAATTTAACATTAGGGATAAATTGGAACTATCTTAAGCCGTGCTTTTAAGCATTTATTAAGTATTTTTATTAAATCGTTACCATTAGGTGAAGTTACTAATATGTTAAGCTGAAATAGATAAATAAATCACAGTAATATAAATCACTAATATTTAATATTAGGTGGCTAACAAAAGACTGCCGTATTATTACTATTTTTGGTTATAAGCTAAAACCTTAAAGTCATTAGGATGGGTTCCATCAAATGCAATCCCCACCTTCTTCTAACTCTTGGCAAGGTCGCTTTATAGGTGATAACCAGCGATACCGTTTAGACAAACGGTTAGGTGGGGGTGGCATGGGGGAAGTATTCCTAGCAACTGATACCCGTGTAGGTCATAAAGTAGCATTAAAGTTATTGAAAGATACGCTGGTAGCATCAGCAGAGATGAGAAAGCGCTTTGAGCGCGAGGTAGCAGTTTGTGCAGCTCTACAAAGTGACCACATTGTTAAGATTAGTGATTGTGGAGTAACGTCTGAAGGCTATCCATTCTATGTAATGGAGTATCTGCGTGGGCAAACGTTACGTCAATTGCTGCTGCGTGAGAAGCGATTATCTGTTGAGCGAACTGCAAGTATCATCACTCAAGTTTGTAAAACTTTACATGTGGCTCACCAAGGAGTGATCCTCCAACGAGATGGAGGTCAAAGTAATGAGCATATTCAGGTGATTCATCGTGATTTAAAACCTGACAATATTTTTCTTGTGCCTACAGATTTAGGAGAGTGGGTGAAGATTTTGGATTTTGGTGTTGCCAAAATTCGGAGTGAATCCGAGCATACCAGTTTGACTATTACATTTATCGGCACATTTCGCTATGCTGCGCCTGAGCAAATCAAAAGCGATAAAAATATAGATGGTAGAGCAGATATTTACAGCTTAGGGATTATCCTCTATGAAATGCTGAGTGCGACAGATCCCTTTGGTTTATGCGTCAAACCTAATAATATCAGTGAAGCCTCTTGGGTATTAGCCCATGCTTATGAGCCTCCTAAACCACTGCGATCGCAACCTGGTTGTGAGCATTTATCTAGTGAACTAGAAGCTGTAGTGCTTAAATGTCTGCAAAAAAATCCCCAGAATCGCTTTGCAACAGTAGAAGAACTTGATCAAGCATTGCAGGCTGCTGTCGAGTATGAACAGTCTATTGTCACAAGTCAAACTTTAGACAAAATAGTTGCATACGAAATTACTCCTCGGCCATTGACACCGATTGAGCAAGGGGAACTGGAGGAAACAATCCCTCCTGTGCAAACGTTGTCCAATCAAGAAACAATTGGGCGATCGCTACAGCCAATTGCACAATGTCAACCTGAAGATGAGACTATTTTACGCCCTCAACCGTTACACAATCAAGGTTCAAATCACGAAACGATTCCTCGACCACTAAATCCTGTTGAGCAAAGCCAACCTGAAGATGAGACTATTATTCGACCACTAAATCCTGTTGAGCAAAGCCAACCTGAAGGTACTCTCATGCAACCACGCCCTTTGCAAAATCAGGGTTCAAATCACGAAACCATACCTCGACCATTGCAAGCACATCCTGTGCCCAATCAAAGCAATAATCAAAATTTAGTTGCTACTTCACCTCTGAATTATGCTGAAGTCAGCAACGCAGATGGCACATTGTATCAGCCACGACCTATACATCATCCATCTGAACAACCAGCAGCGGATGGCACATTGTATCAGCCACGAGCTATACATCATCCATCTGAACAACCAGCGGTAGAGGGTAAAATTTTTCAACAAAGGAAGAATGGGCAGCAAGCTCGCAAACTTCCTCAACATTTTTGGCAAATTCTTGGGGTAGTCTTGACAGTTGGGCTAACTTTAGTAGTGGTTGCCTACTTATATCCTCAGTGGCAATCTGGTAACAATTCAAATGACCAGAAAAATTTACCCAAGTTGTATCATGTATGGTGAGATTTCATGTATCAAGAATAAGGCTTATATGATGTCCGGCAAATTACTTGTGATATTATGTCATCAACCAAGGTAATCAGAGTGCTGTTATAGACTTGTCTTTTGCTTTGATGAAGAATTTCAAAATGTCACCGGATGGTCTAGTTCTCCGAGAGAAAGTTTAGCGATCGCCCCCAACAGAGTAGCGACGAAATCACATTTGGGTTTCAAATTCCTATTGAAGCTTTACCAGAAACATATAACTATACCTTAGTTGTAGATTCTCTTCAGCATTATCCCCAAGATACTCCTATCAATTTTCCGCAACAAATCAAAGTGCTGCTAAAAGAGCGTCAACTCGACAAACTATGTTGAGTTTAAGCAAGTTTAGAAATGCTTGACGCCAGCGAGGTAGTCCTTACAGCTTATAAAAGTCTTAAATGTATGGTATTCAACACCGTGAAATGCAATCATGATTGTTATCATCTCACTCATGTGCTTCTGTGAATGTATGCAACATTGACTAAAAATTTTTGCAACAAGTTTCCTTGTTGTTACAATCCTTCCCATTATTGTAAGAAATCATTGGTATCGCAAAAAATTTGTGTCAGGTTGAAGCGCGACGCAATTGTTTGTATCGCTGAGACTGCCATTTTTTTAATTCCAATTTCAGTCTTAGCCTTTTTTGTGACTTTTTTAACTTGTCAAACACATACATATTAAATAGCAGTATTACTCAAGGAGATAGTCTTATATGACACATCCAATTAATACTTTGCCACCCACTTCTTCAGGGCAATTAGATTATTCAGATCACACTCATGACCACGATACTGAAACAGATGCTGACTTTCTCAGTATCCAAGACCTTCCAGTTATTGATGATTACCTGATTGCAACCCAAGATGCTCCATTAAATGAACGTCCAGCCTTCTATAGTTCCGGTGATCTCTATACCTTTTTGACAACATCGAAAGAGACAAATTTTGTTTTTAATGCCTTCGACTTCTTCGTTCCACCAGGAGGTGGGCCAGTACCACATATTCACAATTACGAACACGAGGCATTTTATGTTGCAGAAGGTAAAGTAAATTTCTTCTTAGGTAACGAAGCTGGGATTACAGGAAGCCCACAAGAATTTGTCTTAGAAGGAGTGCCTACCGGAACTTTGGTTTTTGGGCCAAGATTGAGACCACATGGTTTTAAAAACATTGACTCTACAGCAGCCACATCGGGGGACAATCCAGGGGCAAGAATTCTTTCGATTACGACTCCTGGCGGACTAGATTACTTATTTGAATATGCAGGCGAACCAGTCGAAAATAGGAATAACCCGATCCCGCCTCCACCACAAGGAGGATTTACCCCTGGATTTATAGAATTTGCATTGCGAACTGCTTACCGCGGCCCATCATTTCCTCAAGGCGCTGCATTTCCTGGGTATCAACCGCCAGCAGGTACTCCTAAATATGTCTTGGTACTGCCAGATGACGCACCTCAAGGGCTAAAGGAGAAGATAAAAGCCCAGGTAGCTGGGGTAGAAGGTTTTAGCATTTGGAATGCTAGCGAAAGACCGAAATTTACTGGGCCTTTTGGAATCGAGTACACTTCTTTAACTAGCTTTGAAGAGTCAACAGATAATTTAAGCAACAATCGACTTTCGTACAATCAGTTTTCCCTACAACCCCAAGCTACAGATACATTTGTTCAAGCCAACTTAAATGGCAAACAAGTGGTGGCTCCTACTAAATCGCAGGCAACTGGCGTTGCCAATGTGGAATTAAAAAATAATGGTGATGTTAACTATAGCTTGACAGTTAAAGGTTTGGACTTTGGACTATTATCAAACTCTGGCCATTTCCAAACTCCTAATAATGAGTTAGATGATGTCACCTCTATCGAGATCCATTCAGGTAAACGGGGCAGCAATGATTCAGAAGTGTTTACTATTTTCGATCTCAAACATCATGATAAAGATGATTTCAATATCCGGTTGGATAAGGATGGCTCTGCCACTATTAAAGGCATCTGGGATGAAAAAGAGGAAAAAATTCCAGATGCTCTAAGTAATTTTCTTAAAAATAGTGGCTTACCGGGGCAAGAGAGTGGCTTCTATTTTGAGGTTGATACGAAAGGTCATCCGACAGGCGAGATTCGTGGTCAAATTGCTTACAATACTAATGATTTTGTTGACCAGGTTGAAAGTGATAACTATGAAGCTTTCTATGTAAAAGAAGGACAATTATCTTTCAAAATTGGTGATGAAGTTAGGCTTGTTGAACCGAATACTTTTGTCACTATTGCACCTGGAACTAAATATTCAATTGGTAACTTTGGAGCAACCGCAGTCAAGTCATTGGCAGTCTCAGTGATACCAGAAGAGATTAAGCCAATCATCCCTGATGATAGGGGTTACACCCTGATTGAAGGCAGCGAGACTCAAGATTCTCTCGTTGCTGGTAGCAAGACTAAAGTGCTTGGGAAAGGAGGAAACGATACACTCAAAATTGCCAGTGGCGGCAATAATCTTCTCTATGGTGGTGCTGGGGCTGATCAGTTCTGGATTGCTGATGGTAAATTACCTGATACAGTGAATGATCCTAGACAACCAACCTATTTCGGTCTACTACCGTTAGTAGATACGCAAAACACAATTGTGGACTTTCAACTTGGTGTTGACAAGATTAAGATTAGCGGTATCAACGGTATATCTAGTTTTGACGACTTGAAACTACTGCCTGCCTTTGGCGATATTCGTAGCACCAGCATCATCGCTACACTTGATGGTAAAGAAATTTCTTTAGCAAATGTAACGGGCGTTTTGTACGCTGAATTGTCGGCTAAAGATTTCGTCATACTCCCATCTAGCAATACTGATGACGGAGAATTACTCAACTTAGAACCCTACACTGGTAAAGATGTTAAAGTCACTTTCACCGTGAATCGTGAAGCTGCCTATAATAACTTTGTTGGTTTCTACAAGGTTCAAGATGCACAAGGAACTATTACTGATCCTGTAACGGGCAATCAATTGAAACCAACAGATGCAGGTTATACACAGCTAGCAGTCCAACAGCGTGAGCCTGGAGTTAATTTAAGCGTCGCAAAATTTGGTCAAGCTACCTTTGAAGATACTTTGAAGGGAGGATCTCTCTATGCTCCTTTCTTAATTGCTAATGCTAATCCTGCTACTCTCAACGATGATTTTAGTAAGGTTTACCTTCCTTTTATACAAGGGAACTCAGACAAAGTAGATCACATCCGCTTGCTAGGGGCTAATACCTTTGGCTTTGAGGATTTATATGGTGGTGGTGACCTGGACTTCAACGATATGACTGTCCAGGCTAAGTTCGCAGTTGTATAAAGGGTTTTGTCAATAAGGTTCAGTTAACAGTAGCCGTCATCCCTGAAGGGGTACGAAGTTTATTCAAGGCAGCCGCTCTCTATGAGCGACTGCCGTTTTTATTACGTTATTCTTGTTTAATGTGAAAGAGGCGATCGCTCATTCTTTCTCTAAACAAACTCTTTCCTTTCCACAGATTATAAAGGGCACAACGGGCGTTGTGCAACGCCACTTCCTACCCTGCGGGAAGACACCCGGAGGGTGTCTACAAGTCTGGCGGCCGAACGGAGTGGCTCCCCTACCCGTGTACTTCATTTAGCTGAAAAATGCTGTAAGTGCGATCGCCATAGCAGCCTCACACCTCATTGCATCATAGAGATAATTTATTACTACACTAATGCGTGTTGAATATAATAGATAATTGCTTCTGCTGTTGGTACATTAGTTGCTAGTAGAACTTGGTTAATGTTGCAGCTTCTCAACAGTGCTTCTTCATTTGGCTGCCCATGCTGAGATACTAGAAAGTCTCTCAAGAAAATAACTGCTAAAATATCACCTGAGTTAACTAATGAATTAATTGTTTGATATCCTCCAGATGTAGCTGCTGGGATTTGCTGAGTGATAGTTATACCTGTTTGTTGACGTAATACTTCGCTAATAGATGGCCAAGTAACTGTGTGACTTTGTGAGAAAAACTCTTGATGCTGATTAACAAACTCAGCAAGTTCTGTTTTTTTAGTTTCGTGAGCTATAAGGACTATGTTTTTTTGAGTGAGCATTGGGTGAGGCTCACTTACAGTTACTTCTGCAATGTCACTAAGTTGTGCTGTTTCAGAAACTTCTTCAAGAGTTTGGCTAGTTAACTCAGGAACTTCACCGCTTGACTCAGGTGCGGAAATTGCTATTTCAGGTACATTTAAAAATTCTAGTTCTGTGTTTTCTGGAGTATATATGGCATCTAATTCTGCTGCTGTGATTTCTAAAGCTAGAGCTTCTAAATCGCCAGCAATTACACTAATGTCTTCTGTGTCGCTAGTGCTTAAATCAATTAATGTTTCTTCAAGAAATTGACTAAATTCTACAGATGTTTGATTCCCAATTTCAGACACACTAGCTGCTTCTGCAACTGGTTCAACTATTTCTACATTAGTTATTTTCAAGTCAACAACTTCGCTGACCTCAGTCGGTTGGCTAACTGTATCACTTAGTTCAATGTTCGTATCTTCTAGAGTCACTTCACTAGCGTCTTCCGGCGCTTCAACCTCTGCAATATCTGCTTTAACTTCGTTGCTAACAAATGCTGGTACTTCGTTCACCACATCACGCGCCTGAACGATAGTGTAATCTTGCAGAATTTCTAAATCTATATCTTCATCTGGAACTTGGCTTGTTACCTCAGATAGCTGACTCACTATATCCCGTGGCTGCACGATAGTGAATTCTTGCTGAACTGGTAAATCTAAATCTATATCTTCATCACTGACAGCTTCTGGAGTTTCGCTCAATTCTGCGGGCGATCGCCCAATCATATCACGTGGCTGAACGGTAGTGAATTCCTGCCAAATTTCTGAATCTAAATCTATATCTTCATCACTGACAGCTTCTGGTATTGGGCTGATTAAATAATCTGGTTGCACCAAGCTAAATTCTTCTGCTACTGGTGTATTCAAATATATACTTTCCTCATTAGCGGCTTCTGGTGCTGTACTCATCGCTTCTGGCGACGGGCTGATTAAATCATTTGGTTGCACGAAGGTATCTTCTTCTACCACTGGCGTATTTAAATATATACTTTCCTCATTGGCGGCTTCTGGCGATGGACTAATTGAATCATCTGGTTGCACCAAGCTAAATTCTTCTGCCACTGGCGTGTTCAAATATATACTTTCCTCATTAGCGGCTTCTGGTGCTACACTCATCACTTCTGGCGACGGGTTGATTAAATCATTTGGTTGCACGAAGGTATATTCTTCTACCACTGGCGTGTTCAAATATATACTTTCCTCATTGGCGGCTTCTGGTGCTACACTCATCACTTCTGGCGACGGACTGATTAAATCATCTGGTTGCACGAAACTATCTTCTTCTACAACTTCGCTTGTTGTTTGAAGATTTTGAATACTGTCTTCTAGCGCATTGATTGCCTCTTCTAAATTTGGGGAGACAACATTCACAACTTCTGGGGTTTCTACCTCGTCTTTAGTTTGACTAAATTGCTCTGGAATTTGGTTAAATACTTCTGGTGTTTGATTAACAACATTAATATTGTTGACATTTTCAGTTGTTCGCTTACCAGAAAATAGCGAAGGATCTATAACCCTAAATACTGTCTCTGGTAATTCTGCCGCCAAAGAAGTAATTTCTTCTACTGTTAAAACGTAATCACCAATGCGGATAACGTCTTTATCCTTCAAAATGACTGGTATATTTTTTTCAACCAGTTTACCGTTAATTATTGAGCCATTTCTACTGCCAAGGTCACAGAAATAATAATTTCTACTTTGAACAAAGAACTTGCCATGTATCCGACTGACATCAGGGCTATCCAAAACTAAATCGGAATCAGGAGAACGGCCTACCATACATTCTCCCTTCGGTGTAGTTGCTAATGTTAGGTCAAGTTCGTTAACTTCATTTAGTGTTGGTAAGTAGTTAACTTTTACTTTCATATTAATTTTTCGTTAATTTTATTAATTTCTACTACCCAGTGCTGACGGGTTTTATATTCTAAATTTAAAATATCATTTTGTGACCAATGGAAGTGAGAAGCAATAAAAGCTACCTCCTCATATAAAGTATCAGAGGTGTAGCTTACGACTCCCCCGCCAGTTTTAGCTCCACTGAATATAAATTTGTAAAGCCGGAGGAGAAGCTGGTAAGTTAATACGCTTTTAGTTGATATTTGCCTTGGCGTTGCTATCAGCGATTTTCGGTGAATTGTGGGTGCTTTTAATGACAAGATAATAGCGATCGCCTAATTAAAATCAAGCACAATACTTTGAATATTAAGAAATTTTAATGCAGTTAAGCACTGAGATAATACCTTGGTCGTGTATTCATCTCATGTAAAGTTTCCCTGAGTAGACAACTACGCTAAAATCAGGTTTTCTGGCAAGATAACGCAAGGATATGGTTAATTTAAGGGACAAACCTTTTCTTGTGCAGAGCTTATCCTAATTCTATTCATGCTTCTATTGAACAAAATCTATCTTTAATCCATAGCGATTACTATATCGTTGGATTTTATAACTGCATAGGCTTCTTTACCCTCAGATAATCCCAACTCCTCTGCTGAGGTTCTAGTAATCATTGAAGTTAACTCAACTTTATGCACAATCTCTAGAGTCACTTCGCTATTAACAGCCCCGGTAATCACTCGTTTGACGACTCCTTTGAGGATATTACGTGAGCTAACCTTTAGGGGTATTCTGTGAGTCATTATTTCGGACTCCTCTATAGGCTTTTGAGTATAGATGTCTTCCCTTTTTTCCTGCTTGGTTGGTAATGATAGCGGTGGTGAGGAGTCCTGATTCAGACCACGTACAAGTTCTCGTAGAATCTCGGTTTTGGTGCGCTGAGACTGCTGGCAGAACTCTTCTAGAATCTTGCGTTCTTCTTCCGACGTTTGAAATGTGACCCAACCTTGTTCTTTTCTTGGCATAAAATTACCAATTTATTTGGTATAAATGTGTTTATCTTGGTACGATTCTACCAAGCGTCAATTCTCTGCAATAAATTTTCTGAGTGCAGTTTTTCTATGAACAGAAGACGAATCCTAGCTTTGATTGGTACGGCAATTGCTAGCTTGCTACTAACAGTTACTTTGCCGAAGCTTGACCCCCCAGTAATAGCACAATCTAATACCAACCTACTCGTGTCTGCTGCCGCTAGCTTAAAAGATGCATTAGAAGAAATTAAACTTCTTTACCAACAAAGTAAGCCAAACGTCAATATTAATTATAACTTTGGGGCTTCTGGTGCATTGCAGCAACAGATTGAGCAAGGTGCGCCCGCAGATATCTTTGTTTCTGCTGCTAAAAAGCAAGTGGATGCATTAGAGGGAAAAGGGCTTCTGCTTCCAGGTACTCGTACCATTTTGGCCAAGAATCGTCTAGTCTTGATTGTACCTAAGAATGCTGTAGGTATTAACAGCTTCTACAACTTAAGAGACGCGAGTATCAAAAAAATCGCCATTGGTGAACCCAGAAGTGTACCCGCAGGACAATATGGCGAACAAGTACTTCAGCAGTTGAAACTTTTACCACAGGTCAAGTCGAAATTGGTCTACGCTAACAATGTACGTCAAGTTTTGGCCTCTGTAGAAAGTGGCAACGCTGATGCAGGTTTAGTTTACGCCACTGATGCCAAAATCTCCAACAAGGTAAAAATCGTCGTTGCATCTGACGAAAAATACCACTCAGCAATTATTTATCCGCTAGCTGTGGTAAAAAGTAGCAAAAATGCTAGTGCTGCCAAGGAGTTTGCCCAGTTTTTAACTGGTAGCCAAGCCAAGGCTGTACTTCAGAAGTATGGGTTTATTCTGCCTTAATGCTCAAGGTTAAGCCTGTGGTTGACAGTTGCAGCCAGGAATAAATTTAAGAGGGAACTTTTAACGGACAACGGGGAGCAGCGGAAGAGAAAACTTATTTACAGTAACTCTTCTCCCCCCAGCTTGTCTCAAGAAATAATCTTTAGGACTTACGCACTGAAGTCTGAAACCCTGATCCCCCCTAACCCCCCTTAAAAAAGGGGGGAACGTCTAAAGCCACGCCACTGAGGGAGTCGGGGAACCCGCAAGGGCGCAGGGCTGCCCCTTTTTAAGGGGGTTGGGGGATCTGAGTGCGTAAGTTCTGATCTTTTCTCTTAGCCGAAAAGTATTGAGCTAGCAGTAACGAAATTGAAATTGCATCCTTCTAGCTGGAGAGAGCGATCGCCTATGCAAGGGGCTTCTAAGTAAAAAATATTACATTGCTTGGATGGCAGCGGAGCACGAGAGAAGTGACGGGTACGCAGGGGTCTCTCCAAGTGAAGCAACTTCGGAGAGCAGGGGGAGGGAAAGCCGTTTTGAAGGAGTAAAATTGGATAATTTATTTTTTTGAGTTCCCTATAATCAAAGCAATACAATTAAAATCGTGTTTCATACTCAACAACAGCGCGGCTTTCATCTCCTAAATTGGTAGAACCGCGCACCAGGATTTCATCATTGACACGATAAATGACGTTGTAACGGAAAGGTTCATCGCTAGCAAAAACCCGCGATAAAGAGACAGAAAAAGCATTCGATACATCAAACACAGCCTCTGCTGCTAAACCAAGTACCGAAGTACTCCTGGTGGCATTAGTTACAATAGTCGGGAATAACCGTAGTTCACTCAAGCCGATAGTTTCACCAATTTGACTAATAGTGCCTTGCAAGTTAGAGAAAATTGCCGAACCAGCCAAGTTAACTAGCCCTAAGCCTGCATCACCTTGCCCCAAATTATTAATAAAGGAGCCTCCTATTAAAGCAACGATTTCCGCTTCACTGCGACGCGGCTCACTAGTCAAGTCGAGATTATCAGATAATTTACTGGCTGGCCCTTTTGCTGTTGCTTGAATACGAACCGTGTTTAAAGTACCGAAGTTGATTGCAGAAATATCTTCAATCTCGCTAGATATAGGTGAAGTTCGAGCGAGGCTACCCCTGACTTCTGGGACAATTGTTACTAGCCGGACATCTAAATTTGGGTCAAAACCTTGGCTGGGGATAAATGTTGCGGTTTGTTCGTAACCACGGGCTAATGTAAACTGGGTAGTAAATAAATTTACTTGACCCCCCCGCAGCCGAATCTCTCCTTGGGGGCGAGGTTTAGCCAAGGTTCCATTGAGAGTGATATCACCCTCCGCGACAAAGCTGAATAATGGCTGACGTGTAACACGAACATCGTTATCTAAAATTAACTGTAAATTGGCAAATTCTATAGGTGTTCTCGTTGCATTTGCTGGGGGAGTTGCTGGACTCTCTGTTGTAATAGAAGTGTCACCAGTCACAGAAGTGTTACCAGTCACAGGTTCTACTGTTCTTAGTACTGTTTGTTGCGAAGTTGTTCTTGTTGTACGTCTTCTGCCAGAAGTAGCAGCAGTAGCTTGTCCTAGCGATACCTCTCCATTATTTAGCCTAATTTCGCCACCAAGTTGAGGAGCAAATGCTGTTCCGGTAATTACAGCGTTACCGCTAACTCCGCCTTGATATAGTCCTTGAAAATTGAGCCTCAAGTTATCTAATGCGACAGTCAGAGGATTTGTGGCTGCTTGTTGTTGAGCATTTTGAGTGGCAAAAATTGGTAGAATTCCCGCCGCAGTTAATTGTCCCCGACTGTATTGCCCTTGCAGATTCTCGACAATCAGCCGATCGCCTGCAAACCGCGCTGTTCCTGTAACATTTGTTAACGGTTCTGAGAGGCTTTGGACATTGATTGTGGCATTATTCACCGTGGCAATACCAGTTGTCACCGGTCGGTCTAATGTTCCCTCGACTTGCACGTTGACTTGTCCCTGGCCATCTACCCAACTAACTTGATTGGTCAATAAGTTTACTAATGCCAAACCTTCATCTTGCACGTTAGCTTGGATGCTAATTTGATTGCTATCTGGCTCGACTGAAGCAAATGGCAACTCAACGGGGATATTACCACTAATTTGTATAGGTTGTGTACCCCTAACTAAAATATTGCTGCCAAAATTCAACCGAGCATTATTATAGTTAAAATCCAATTGTGCTGACTGCACAGATTGATTATTTAAACTAGCATTTAATAATGCTAATTCACCTGTAGCTTGAGGATTTTCCAAACTACCCGCTAAAGTAACATTCGCATCCAAATTACCTGCAACATCTATAGGTAATTTTGGTAAGAAAGGTTTGACATCTGCAATACTTAAATCTCGAATCTGCGCTTGTCCAGAAATTGTTTCTTCGCTTAACTGCCCATTAAAAGCAAGGAGTGAATTGTTAACATTCAACCGCAGGGGTTGTAAGCTTAAAACTCCATTTTCATAATTGCCACTAGCGACAACTTGATTAATATTATAATTGCCCCATACCCAGTTAGACCCTGTAAAATTAAATCCAACATTCAAGCCCGATCGCAAACTGCCTGTTACAGCCAACTTACCGCTGATTATGCCTTGCAATTCTGCCAGGGTAGGTATGCGAGATGCTTGCTTTTGCTCCTGCATTCTTTGTTGTACAACTAAAGATTGGATTTTTGAGAAGAAATCCAATTGAGCAAGTAAGTTTGTATTTGGTAAGCTTACAGGCTGAGTTTGCAATGCCTCAGCGTCAGCCAATTGTGGAGGCTGCAATCCAGTGTTGAGATCTCGAAAATTATAGACACTTAATGCTTGTAACAGGTTTTGAATTCTAGCTTGATCGAAGCTAACTTCAAATTGAAATGGATTATTGCCTCTAGTTGGTAAATTACCACTGAATAAATAACGACTTTCACCTTGCCGTAATTCACCATTAGTTAAAGTAGCTGTACCGTCTCTAAAACTGATGCTACCACGAAACTCATCTGCTGCTATTCTGCCAATTCTTGGTTGAGCGATCGCTACATCTCCTGCCAGACTATAATCATTTAAATTAATTGCTAAGTTTCCTGATAATTGTCCAGAAACGCGTCCTAAATTAGCATTAGCAGGTAAGAAATTTTCAGCTAGAGATATCGGAAAATCTTGGAAGTTTACCAACAGATTTTCACCGACAGTTCTACCACTAGCTACAGCGCGATCGCGTCTGATATTAAATGCAGTTGGGCGATTATTTGCACCAAGGGAAACAGAAATTAAGTCTTGTTTACCCGTAACTTGAAGTTGTGTTCCTTGTCCTGGCTGATAACTCACATTTCCTGTTAACACAGGGTCAAATCCTAAACCATTTACCGCTAGATTTTGCAACTGAATATTTCCGTTAGCAATCGGGCTAGTAGGCGTACCCGATACTTGTCCTGCAAAATCAACTGTACCCGCCAAGGCAATATTACCTGGAAGATTAAATGGCAAATTTTGCAAATTATAATCTTGTGCCTGTATATTCAGGTCTAACCCTGTGATTTGTGGATTCGGTTGCAACGCTACAGCAATATTACCAGCCGCCCTCAAACCCGGTGCAGTTGCTTGTGAAATTTGTAGGCGATCGCCATTCCATTGAAATTGGGCAGTTAATGGTTGTGAAAGTACCGCTAAACCTTGAGAAAATCTCACATTACCTGCGGCTTGAATATTTTGTGGTTGAAATGAAGCAGTAGTTCCCGCAACGGTTACATTGCCGTTGAGCCGCCCACGCAAATTTTCTGATAATTTATTTAGTTGAACTTGAGAAATATCAGCTACAGCTCGCCAACGACCATCATCCAAGCTGATATTGTTGAGGTTAACTACACCTTGCGCCAAACGCAGATTTGCCTGTCCCGCAGCTTGAATGTTAGCCAAATCAAAAGATTGCGTATTCCCTGAAATCTGCACATTACTACTAACAATCTGTCCTGGCACATTGTTAGCAAAACGATCAAGCTGGATTTGAGAAGCATTTGCTACAGCTTGCCAAAGACCATTATTGAGGCGAATATTTCTGAGGTTGATTCTACCTCCTGCCAGATTTAAATTCGCCTGCCCTGAAGCTTGAATGTTAGGCAGAGCAAAAGATTTTGTAGTTCCTGATAAATTGAATTCGCCGTTTAAATTGCCTTGAAACTGAGGCGGTAACGTTGTACCAGGGTTTTCTGGATTGCGCGTAGCTTGAGCTAAACTATTCAATGGAACTTGGGAAGCATCAACAAAAGCTTGCCAGCGATCGCCTACAACTTTTCCACGTGCTGCAACTGTACCCCCCGCCACCTGAAATACAGTATCTTGAATCTGGATATTTCCCTTATTAACTGCTAATTCGACTTTACCGGGATAAGTCGCTTGTGGTGCTTGAATTTGCACCAGAGTTTGTAAATTATTGAGATTTCCCGAAATTTGGGTATTTGCTGAGACAGTACCAATGCGAATGTTAGGAAGACTAGCGTTATAAGTTTGAGCGATCGCATCTCCTGGTACATTCTTTGCTTGCAAATTTACTGCAACTTTCCCCTGCTTTCCTAACCCAACTCGACCGCTACCAGTAATTTGTCCACCTAATGTTGGCGTAGCTTGAATTTGGGAAATAACAATTTCCTGGGGTGTTCCTCGAAACTGAGTGCTAATTTTCTCAAAATTAACGCGGTCAATAACAGCAGGCTTAATCGTACTTACCGCACCTGTTACTCTCGGCTGTCTGATTGCACCTTGCAACTTGATATTTGCAGTGAATTCTCCAGCAGTGGCGATCGGTAGTTTAGCATTGAAAGTTTGTAAAAGGTTTTGGATGGTAACAGCTTTGACATTAGCTGTAACGTTATAACCAGTTTGAGTATTTATCGCCCCGTTGATTTGCACTGGAATGTTTCCCAAGCGTGTAGAAACATTTTCCAGTGCAACCTGCTCACCCTGGAATTGTAATTTACCGATAGTGTTAGTTATTTTCGTCGGAAAATTATTAATTTGTGCTGCTACTTGATTAATACCAACCGTCCCAAAAATCGTTGTTTCCTGCTGATTTCGTCGTAAATTAACTGTTAAATCGCCATCTATAGTTCCAGCTTGTAAACTAACTGGTGTCTGCACTAATTGCGACAGATTAGACGCTAGCAAATCATTAGTGCGAATTTTGAGTGTTGTTTGTGATGTTTTGGGAAGCGACTCTCCAGCAATCTGTAAACTCCCCCCAGTAAGAGCTTGAGCGCTAGCATCAAAGTTAATTCGTTGATTTTGCTCCAAAAAACGCGCAATACCATTAACTTGATTGAATCCAACTGTGACTCTAGGTTTGCCTAGTTGAAGAGATGGCGACAACACTAGAACAGCATTTCGCACCCCAAGCGTCTCTAGTTCAGTTTTAATAAAACCAGCGCGTTCTTCAGTTGCATTATTAATTCTAGTTGAAACCCAGCGCCCCTTTTGATCCTGTTCAATGTAAACATCTGGCTGAACTAAGGTAACCTTTAGCTTTAAAGTTCGATTAAAAACTAACTGCCAGGGATCAAATCCTACTTCTACTGCTTGTGCTGTCAGTCGGTCTGGATCTGTTGCGGTTGCAGGTACTGATGCTGAACCAAAACGCAGACTACTAGGCGAAAAACGTTGGACTTCGCCTAACTTTACAGGTCGCCCTAGCAACTGCAAAAGATTAGTTTCAATTAGCGGCGCTAAATCTTCACGAACAAAAATACTAGCCCACCAAACGCCCCCTATAATTCCAGCTAGCAAAATTAAACCCAGAGCAATACCAGTACGAGTTAATAACACAAGCCATAAACGGCGATGCGAATTTAGTTCTGGTTGTTTGCTGGAATTAGGAGAGCGTGTCATCTCTCATCCTCTAATAATAGGGTCTTTGAGTAATAGCTGCCTTCTTTGGTGTCAGTTTTAATTACCTGCTCTATTTAGACTGCCTTAAAATGCTGATTTTGCAATCTTCTTTGCGATAGATTGCACATTTTGCACAACTACTTTAAGTATTGGATATTATTCAGTTGGGCTAGGTTCTCGCCGCCACTGTTTGAGGATTAGCGCTGACCAGATGATAAATCCTAATATCGCTAAACCAGTCATCCCATCAGTCCAAATAAAAAGATGCATTTTCGCAGAGAATTGTGAAAAGCTTCCATAAAGATAATGTCCTGGGCTTGCTAGACCTGTTAGTGAGTAGGCTAACAAACAGCCATAACACAGCCAAAACTTTCGATATTTATATAACCAATAGGCAATAATTCCCACACCTGTCAGAATGAGCCATGATTGATAAATTGAAGGCGCAGTAATCCAGTTGGGCTGTGGGTATCGCTCAATAAATAGATAATTATCTGTAAAATGAATGCCTGTAGAAATGATGCTGGCAATTAGTAGAATTTTCAATAATCTTTGACCCTTAACCTCAAGATTCATAATCAGGTTTCCTCAAATTGAATATTCCTAACTGCACACCAGCGATATATAGCAGAAGGCAGAAGGCAGGAGGCAGGAGGCAGGAGGTAGAACTATTACTATCCCTAGCATTCACGCTTGTCATTATGTCCTAACCTATGTGACTACGGCTATACATTGCTACAACTAAATCGAAGCTGACACAAGCGATCGCATACCCTACGGGACTAAATGCTGCACTTTGATTAAATATGTGCAGTCCGATGTCCCAGAACGGATGAGCCATCCAACCTCATATTAGCCACCATTTTGAATAACACAGTCCCAATAAAGCAAGTGCAACCACAAGCCCAACTGCTAGGAAAAGTGATTCTTGGTTTGGTCGAATTCGGGCGAGGGTAAGAAACGAAACTGCACTTACTAAACCAAACAATATCCCAAAAATAATTACTGTTTTATGACGCACTAATCAGTGAGTTAGCACTTTGAGTCTCCCCCGCTGAATGCACATAGGGCAAGAATAAAGACCTTTCTTCTGGGCTTAATCGCTTTGGACGCATCGTTTGTTTATCTACAAATAATCCTTTCTGCCATCCCTGCGCTGCTAGTATTCTCTGTTGGTTATAAAAACAAAAATGCATAATTGCAGAGGCCTTATTCAATTGTGAAATCCACATTTCTAGCTGCACACATTCACCTAAATATAGTGGTGTTTTATAGACGATGTTGGTTTCAACTAGCACTGGTGCAAATCCATGCTGAACAATTTCTTGCATTGGCATTCCAATCGCTTGGAGCAGTTTTGTGCGTCCAATTTCCATCCACTGAATATAGACACTGTTGTTTACGTGTCCAATAAAATCGATGTGAAAGGGATACACCTGTAACTCAACAGCAATTTTTAGCATTTTTAGTCCTGTTTGTCACCGACTAGTGACAAAGTATCATAGTCACTAGTCGGTGACAAGTAGATAAGAACAATTTATGGCGCGAGACAGAGACAAAGAAGAAACGAAAGCACGAATTCTGGCAGCAGTTGCTAAACTCTTGGCAGAATCAGGCTTTCAACAACTAGGGATAAATGCGATCGCCCGTGAAGCTGGAGTTGATAAAGTGTTGATTTATCGCTATTTTGAGAATCTTCCCTCACTGCTACAAACCTTTGGCAAGGAAGGTAACTACTGGATTACAACCCAAGAGTTAATTGCAGATGAAACAGTCATTGATGCTGAATCTTTGGCTGATTGCATGGTTTTGTTACTTACGCACTTCCTGTATGACTTGCAAAAACGACCTATTACGCAAGAAATTATGCGTTGGGAATTACTTCAAGCCAATGAGTTAACGCGTGAGTTGGCAACTGTGCGCGATCAAGTGGCGATTGAGAGTTTAGAATTTCTCAAGCAGAAGTATTCCTTCCCCCCAGATCAAGATATCCCTGCCATCAGCGCAGTTTTGATTGCTGGAATTGTTTATCTGGTGATGCGTACCAAAGTCAGCGATACATTCTTAGGAATTGATTTTAGTTCACCGACCGGATGGCAACGTATAGAAAAGGCAATTGCATCTATACTTTCAAATTAAACTAAAATTGGATAGCTAAATAGCAGTTAATCTCTTGTGTAATGAATCCCTACACTATCCTTAATCAGACCGAACTTCAGCGTGTTAGTGATGGCATGACCCGACCCCTACTAGAAAATTGCGAGACTGCCTCACATATCCTTATTTTAGTCTGGCCACAACTTGGGGATTTTGATAGTCTTGAATATGCGTGGTGGTTACAGCGCCAAGCTAAAAAATTGTCAGATGAAAAACTTGCTATTCGTGCAGTGGGAATTGGCGATCGCGCCTCTGGAACAAGATTCTGTGAATATACAGGATTTCCACCCCAAAATTTATTTGTTGAACCTAATGCAGAATTACATCACCAACTCAAACTTTATTCAGGTCTGAATCTTTCTCTACCTGGAATTTCTCAGTCTCAGAAAGCTTGGCTAAATCTACTGTTAATGTGTGCAGGTTTTGGAAGTCCTGGAACGCTAAGAGAAGTTTTTCGAGGATACAGGGGAGATCGTCAAGCCCCTCAACTCATTGAAGATGATGAAATTATTCAAGGTACTCCTCTACCTGCTTTTGGTGGCTCGTTTTTCCGATTAGCTGGCGGAAGTGGATTTCAACGTCCCTTTGAATTAGCTACTCTACGGCTACGGAATATGGTGGAAGTTCTGAGCAATTGGCATACTTATGTACCTAATTCTGCCTACTTAACTCAGCGTGGTGGAACTTTTCTGTTTGATACTAAAGGCCAGTTACTTTACGAACATCGAGATCCAGGAATTCTGGGCTTTGCTGCTAATATGAGTCAGCCCCTATCATTTTTATCCTTTATGGAAACAGATAGTTTAACCTCAACTCACTAATTCCTAATTGCTATTTCAATAATATCTAAGACAACGAGCGATCGCCTATTTCTTAGGATATGAGGAGTTTGAAAACACACCCTAGAACCCTCATTAAAAAAGTTAGTTTGTATAATTCATCTCAATTAACGCAGAGATATATACAGTCCTAATGATAAGTCTTCAACTGGATATAATATTAGCCCTATCTTGCGACAGATGCTAAGGGTTGCTGACACAGAGATACTGGATGAAGTAAAGCTTTTTTAAATTTTATTGCTAATCGTTACTGAAAATACTTAAGAATGGAGTAATAATTCATGCAGTTGAAGCCGATCAATCAGCAGGTTGTTGTGGTCGTTGGCGCTTCTAGCGGGATTGGGCGTGAGACAGCTATTGAGTTTGCCAAACGAGGGGCAAAAGTAGTGGCTTCCGGCCGCAGTGAGGCGAAACTAGCGTCTTTGGTGGATGAGATTCGCTCATTTGCAGGTAAGGTTACGCCAGTCATTGCTGAAGTGGCAGTATTTGAGCAAGTAAAAGCGATCGCAGACAAAGCTGTAGAAACTTATGGACGCTTGGATACGTGGGTTCATGCTCCTGCAACTGTGGTCTTTGCTCCATTCGACCAAACGGCCCCAGAGGAGTTTAAGCGTGTCATTGAAGTGAGCTTATTGGGACAGGTTTATGGAGCAATGGCGGCACTTCCTCACTTAAAACGCGAGGGACGGGGAGCGTTGATTCATCTTTCCTCAATTGCGGGAATCCGATCGCTGCCTTTGCAAAGTTCTTACTGTTCAGCAAAGCATGGGATCGAGGGCTTTTTAGACTCGCTGCGGGTTGAGTTACAGCATGAGGGCATTCCCATCAGTGTAACGAGTATCAGACCATCGGTGATTAACACCCCCTTCTGGAACAATGCCCTGACGAGAATCGGGGTGAAGCCAGGCGGGATACCACCGTACTACGACCCCAGATTAGTGGCTGACGCTATCCTCTACACTGCCACCCATCCCACCCGTGATTTCTTTGTAGGAGATTCCGCTAGGGTGTTGGATATGTTGCAGCGAGTTTCTCCTCCATTAGCCGATTCTCTATTGCAACTCATCGGCTTTCCTCTCCAGCGATCGGATGAGCCAAAGTCAGAGGATGCACCAAACAACTTATATGAGCCTGTGCCACAGCATACAAGAGTGGACGGAGATTACAGCCATTTGGTGATCCCAACCTTTTTAGATTGGTTGGATAAGAATCCAATTTTGAAGTGGGGATCGATTGGCAGTGTAGCCGCCTTAGCATTAGTGCTAATTCAAACTTTACAAAGCGGAGAGAGCCACTAAGATGCAGCAATCTGAAGTGTGGCAACTCTACGCAAAGGGGCTGCAAAAGTTAAGTCAACTTTGGCTAGAACCACTTTGGGAATCGGTAGAATCCTTAAGCCGGCAGCCAACAGGCGATCTGAGTGCATGGATTGAGTTGCTCACCCCTTCAACTTTAGAAAACGTTTTGCAAAGCCCAAAGTTGGGATATAGCCGTGAGTTTACTCATCAGCTGTTTCAAGGTATTGATGCCTGGATTAATCTTCAAAGAGCAAGTATTGACTATCAACTAGTGCTACTGGATGTCTGGGCGAATGCCTTTGAAAAACTGCTGTTGACGTTGGCAACGTCTGAAGAAAACCATCAAACACTGCACCAGTGGCAACAGCTTTTACAACTTTGGAGTAGTATTTTTGATCGAGAATTTGCACAAAAATTTGCTTATGAGGATACGCTGCAAATTCGCGGAAAATTTTTGTCTGCAAGCATGGCTAACAAACTCCGTCAACAACAATTGATGGAAATATTGCTTAAATTAAATGATTTACCCACTCGCAACGAAGTAGACGAAATTCACCGTAGTATTTATGACTTGCGTAAGGAACTTAAAAGTTTGAAGAAACAGCTTGAATGCAACAAGTGACTGAACTAACCCAAAAACTGATTACAGGCATTGAGATTGCTAGCCGCTTCCGAGAAGAAGAAATTACCATCGGAGTAACGCCCAAGGAAACGATCTACCAAGAAGACAAAGTTGTATTGTACCGATTTACGCCGACCGTACAACAGCAGTTAAATATTCCGATTCTGATTGTTTACGCTTTGGTGAATCGGCCTTACATAGTTGATTTGCAGGAGAAGCGATCGCTCGTTGCCAATCTACTAAACTTAGGTTTGGATGTTTACCTAATTGATTGGGGATATGCTACTCGCGCCGATCGCTGGTTAACGCTGGATGATTACATTAATGGCTATCTCGACAATTGTGTTGAAGCAATCCGCGATCGCCTTAACATTGAGCAAATTAATCTGCTAGGAATTTGCCAAGGCGGTACGTTTAGCTTATCTTATGCCGCTCTCCATCCAGAGAAAGTCAAAACTTTGATCGCAATGGTGACTCCAGTTGATTTTCACATCCAAGAAGGGTTGCTAAATCTCTGGAGTGGATGCACCTTAGGCATTAAGGCATTCGATGTGGATCTGATGGTGGATACACTCGGCAATATTCCCGGTGACTTTTTAAACCTGGAATTTTTGATGCTCAAACCCTTTGCGTTAGGCATTCAAAAGTATGTCGATCTTCTAGACATAGCTAACTCTGAGGAGAAAATTCTCAACTTCTTGCGTATGGAAAAGTGGATTTTCGACAGTCCCGATCAACCAGGGGAGGTGTACCGTCAATTTATTAAAGACTTTTACCAGCAAAACAAACTCATTCAAGGCACGTTTGAGCTTGGCGGAAAGCCAGTAGATTTAAGAAAAATTTCCATCCCCATTCTAAATATCTACGCGGAACACGATCATATTGTTCCACCAGCTTCTTCTTTGGCTCTTGAGCAGTATGTTGGTAGCCAGGATTATACAGTGCGATCATTTCCCGTAGGACATATTGGGATGTACGTCAGCAGTAAAGTACAGCGAGATTTACCACTTGCGATCGCAGATTGGTTAAAGACAAGATCATCTAATTAATTCTTAGTTTGTAAGTTGAATTACACAATTTTCTTAAGAAGTGCTCTTTCTTTGGATAGATGAATAGGGAAAATAAAAGTAACAAAATTAAATTTTAGTTGGTAAAGTTATGTAAAGTAAATCATTGCTTAGAAAGGAATTTCCAAATGCTCTAACAAAAATTTCTATAATTAAAAGATTCCCCAAGTTGGAATCTTGGGGATTATTATTGAAGCTCAATTATTCAAATTACCCCCGACGCATCATAGTGAAATAATTATCCCATAATTTTCTTTGTGTCTCAATCGAAAGGCGGGACAAAGAAGTTTGTAGCTCCAGTGAGCCTTTTACTATATCTTCTTGAAATTTTAGTACATCATCAAAACTCTGACGAGCATTGGAAATATTGAAATTTTCCATCCCTGGCATCATGGAAGTCCAATTTGAGAAAAAACGCCGTTGTGCCTCAGTGACTTGATTAAGAATTTGCTCGAAGTTATTCATGGCATTCATTAGCTTTTCTCCAATTTTGTTATTGAATATTAATCCTGTTTACAACCTTACTCAATAGTAATTGATAAATAATGTAAGTTACTGAACATTAAAAAGCTAATTTGATGATTTAGTTAATCACCAAAAAATCAAGATTAGTGATTTGAATCCCAGGCAGTTATTGTTTCAAATATGATGAGGGTAAATGCAAGAAGCATATATTGTTTCAGCAATTAGGACACCACTTGGTCGGTTTGGTGGTGCGCTTGCCAATTTCTCTCCGGTGGACTTGGGCGCGATCGCCATGCAAGCTGCGCTAGAGAAAGCAGGAGTTCCAAAAGAGGCAATTGATTTATACATTTTTGGTAATGTGCTTGGGGCAGGACATGGGCAATCCTTACCTCGGCAGGCAGCATTCAAAGCTGGAATTCCAGAAACTGTTAATGGCTATGCCGTAGATATGGTTTGCTCCTCTGGCATGATGAGCCTGATGAATGCAGCGATCGCTATTCGTTCCGGTGAAGCCGATATTGTGTTGGCGGGTGGCATGGAATCGATGTCGCAAACGGGTTTTTTCTTATCGCATCGCGCTCGCTGGGGATACAAAGCACTGCTGGGAGCGCCAGAGCAACTAACTGATATTTTGTTGCATGACGGACTCACCGATCCCACAACGGCTGAAGTGATGGGAGAACAAGCCGAACGGCTAGCGATCGCCTACCAAATCACACGAGCTGAGTTAGATGAAGTGGCGTTATATTCCCAGCAACGGGCAGCGATCGCCACAGAAAAAGGTTGGTTTGAGTCGGAAATTGTGCCAATTGAAATCACCGATAAAAAAGGGACGCGATTACTAGCTCAAGATGAAGGAATCCGCCCGGAAACGACTTTAGAAAGCCTTGCTAAACTCAAACCCGCCTTTAGGGAAGATGGCGTATTTACCGCAGGCAACAGTAGCCAAATTTCCGATGGCGCAGCAGCGATCGTCTTAGCGAGTCAAGCAGCAGTAGAACAATATGGACTCAAGCCTCTAGCACGAATCATGGGGGGGACTTGGGTTGGAGGAGAGGCGTGGCGGTTCCCCGAAGTGCCGATTCAAGCCGTGAACAAGCTGCTGGACAAGCTCAAGCTGAGAATCTACGATTTTGATTTGTTCGAGAATAATGAAGCATTCGCTCTCAGCAGCGTGCTATTTCATCGGGTATTAGGCATTCCTAGCGATAAGTTGAATGTCCACGGTGGGGCAATCGCCTTGGGTCATCCCATTGGCGCATCGGGAGCCAGAATTATTGTCACGTTACTCAATGCCCTCCAACAGCAAAACAGACCGCTAGGGCTGGCATCTGTTTGTCATGGTACGGGTGGGGGAACAGCGATCGCACTCGAAAGGATAGGAGCATAAGTAATGGCATTCTTGGGACTAGAGGAGAAAGTCGTGTTGGTGACAGGCGGTAATCGCGGCATTGGGGCAGCGATCGTCAGCCTTCTGGAGCAATTGGGAGCCAGAGTCGCCTATACTTACCGCAGCGAACCAAATTACCAAAGTGGCGCATTAGCAATTCAGGCAGATGTCACTGACTCCGATGCAATGGCAGCTGCTACAGACCTGATAGAGCAAAAATTAGGGCCTATTTATGGGGTAGTGGCGAATGCGGGAATTACTCGTGATAACTTGTTCCACAAGCTAAACAGTCAAGATTGGGATAGCGTCATCGACACAAACCTTAAGGGTATCTACAACACATTGCTGCCTATCCTCCCCAAATTGTATGAGCAGGGAGAAGGCTCACTCGTTGGCATCACATCCATTTCTGGAGAACGGGGCAATCTTGGTCAGACGAACTATGCAGCATCCAAAGCAGCTGTGATTGGATTGATCAAGTCTTTGGCAAGGGAGGCAGCGCGGTATGGGGTACGCGCAAATGCTGTCTCGCCGGGATTCATTGAGACCGATATGGTGAAGTCTATTCCCGATAAAGTCAAAGAACGAATTGTGTCAGAAATTCCGTTCCGTCGCTTTGGTAAACCGGATGAAGTGGCTTGGGCGGTAGCATTCCTGCTTTCTCCGATCGCTAGTAGCTACGTCACAGGTACAGTGTTGCGAGTTAACGGCGCTCATCACACTTAAAGCGTCTTATCAAGTCAGAATCAAGCTTAAATTAACCTGGAGCAGAACGTGGTAACAACAGTTGAAGAGCGACAAATTAACATTGATGGTTTATCCATCCGCTACTTGCAAGCAGGTCAGGATGGCTTTCCTTTAGTGCTGTTGCATGGAACTGGAGAAAGTGCGATCGATTGGTCTTGGGTAATTCCCAATTTGGCGGATAACTATCGGGTTTACGCTCCCGACTTTCCAGGCAGTGGCGGTAGTACTAAACCTACCCGTGAATATTCTCTAGAATTTTTCACCCAGTTCGCAATCAATTTCTTAAACGCACTGGCGATCGAACAAGCCGTGCTGGTAGGAAACTCCTTGGGTGGTTTGATTGCCCTGCGAATTGCTTCATCGCACCCTCAACGAGTTGCCGCCTTGGGTTTAGTCGATAGTGCTGGACTGGGAGAAGCTGTCAATCCTCTTCTATCCCACCTGACTATCCCATTGTACGGAGAGATTGCCCTTGCAGGCTGTAAAACACCTATCGGTGCTAGCTTACGTACGCGATCGCGTGCCGCCCTACAGTTCGCCCATCCCGGACAGATTCATTCTGCTTGGATTGCCGAACAGGAACATTTATCACAAATGCCTGGATTTCTAGAAGCGACTCTATCTTCTTTACGCGCTCAACTTACCCCCTTAAAACAACATGCAGTGATGGTTGATGTACTTCCACAATTACAGATGCCGACGTTGATTGTGTGGGGTGCAGATGACCTGATTTTTCCGAAACAGCAAGCTCAAGCTGCTGTCGAACGTATACCACAGGCATATTTGAGGTTAATTCCTGATTGCGGTCATATCCCACCGCTCGAACGTCCTGAACAGTTTACCGCAGCTTTGAGGGAATTTCTCACAAAAATAAATCTCTAAGTAGATGCATCAGCAGAGTGTTCTGCAATCATGAACACCATAGTTAACTGCAACTGAGTTATGTTAAATCCTTTAACTCTGATTTCCCCTCGTTTCCAACGCCGATGCTTGTATTTGTGTCTGTCAGCTTCGGTTTCACTTGGCATTGGTGTAGGTTTACCGCACAAAGCACAAGCAATTCCGGTGTTTGACATCCTCATCCAGGGAGCGCAGATATTACAGTTATCTAATGTTTCCGATAAACAGGAAGTCCAACTGGGCAGGGAGATTAATCAGCAACTAGTTAGGAATGAGATTCAACTTTATACCAATCCTAATGTTAATCGCTACGTCAATCAAATTGGTCAGAAGTTGGCGGCAAATAGCACTCGCTCTAATATTCCTTACAAGTTTCAGGTAGTTAGAGATAATAGTGTTAATGCCTTTGCGACAATGGGAGGCTATGTTTATGTTACTACCGGATTGCTGAGAGCCGCAGATAATGAAGCTCAATTAGCAAGCGTTATAGCTCACGAAATCGGTCATATCGTCAACCGCCATGCATTAGAACAGATGCGACAAACAGCGATCGCTCGTGGTGTTGCTAGCGCGGCTGGTTTAGACCGCAGTGCAGCAGTTCAAATCGGTGTAGATCTGGCACTGCGACGTCCTAATAGCCGTCAAGATGAATTGGAAGCTGATCGAACAGGACTGCAAATGTTAGGACGGGCTGGCTATGCTCAGTCGGCGATGATTGCTTTTATGCAAAAGTTAGTCAATCAGCGATCGGTGCCGACATTTTTGAGTACTCACCCAGCAACGAGCGATCGCATTGCTGCACTAAGACGTAATATTAATCCTCAAAAAGCTAATGTAGGTGGTGGTTTAAATAAAACCGCTTATCGGGCAAGAATTCAGCCTTTAAGTTAATCAATAAATTTACCTAAAATATCTTATAAACGTACTACAAGAGCATAGGAGCTGGGGAATAAAAACTAGTATTTTTTACTCAGCACTCAGCACTCAAAACAAAGAAAGGGAAAAAGTAATATCTCTTTCCCTGATATTTTGTTTCTAATTAACTCCTCGCAGCTTGCGAGTATTATCAACTAAACTCTGAGCAAATTGATCAAACCGTTGGGAGAGTTTTTCATCTAGTAGTTTACCTTCAGGACTGAAAGCACCCCAGGCTTGTCCAATAGCAATTTGTTCTGGAATCACCCAACCATGCACCCACCGAATAATTAGCCGGAGTTCATTTAGGGCATTGCTATTAGACTGTCCCCCCAATACGCTAACCAGTCCTGTAACTTTATCAGACAGCTCATCAAAGCTCAACAAATCTAGTGTATTTTTCAACACACCACTAACGCCACCATGATATTCAGGCGTTGCCAAAATTAAACCATCAGCCTGAGTAACTTTATCCCGCAACCGTTGAACATCCGGGTACTCTGGATATTCCTTGCCACCATTGCAAAACGGTAGCTGCAACTGACGCAAATCAAGAATTTCTACTTCTGCACCTAGCGCTTCTACCCTTTGCGCGGCTATTTGTAAAGCAATTTGGGTATAGGAGTTGGGTCTTAAACTACCACCAATGCCAATAATTCTGACCATAAATTCACCCACAAACTAATAACGCAATTTACAATTAGCTACATCACCAAACTTGTTGAAAAACGGAATCATTACGATTATGCTTATCTTAGCGATTTGTTGCGTAATATGTCAAATTACAGTTCACTAGAAAATTTAACGATTAATGAGTGAAAAACACAGCTAAGACAGATTTTTGTCAGAATAGTTAATAAGCTGTTATGCATTTAAATGGCACAAAGCGAGCTGCTATGTAGTCATAAAAATTGCCGACAGAGGATTTTACTATATTTAAATTTTAAATTGCTTATGGACACTGCCTGATCATGAATGTAACCACTGACTTATCCTCAAGCTATAAACCAAGTCTCATTTTCATGTCACCAAGAAGTAAAAGTGATAGGGTGTATTCCTAAAAGCTTATGGGGAGAGACTGGGGAATGCTTTTGTGTGAAAGTTAGACTAGATTAGAAAATAGTTATTTCCAGTTATTGCGATTTTTGCTAGAAGAATAGGCATAAAAACAGCGCTCAGCTTTTGCCAGCAGACAAAGGGTAATTATTATGACAATTTTAAGGAAAACGGCATTGAATAAACAGCAATCGGCAAAGCGTGTTCCTTGGGCTGGCGCATTAGCAGCCAGTGTAATCTTATTGCCAGGGATTTTGGGGGGCAATCCTGCTTTAGCACAAAAAGCAGAGCGCGACACCTTAACTTATGGCGAGTTGATTAAAAGAACAGATAACGGAGAAGTCGCAAAAGTTGAGCTTGACGAAGCCGAAAATATAGCAAAGGTATATTTAAAAGGGCAAAAGCCAGATTCACCGATACAGGTGAGACTTTTGGAGCAAAACACAGAGTTGATCAATAAACTCAAAGAAAACAATGTTGATTTTGCCGAGGTTTCCTCCGCTAACAGTAGAGCTGCTGTGGGTTTATTGATCAACCTGATGTGGATTTTGCCACTGGTAGCTTTAATGCTATTGTTTTTGCGCCGCTCCACTAATGCTTCTAGCCAAGCGATGAACTTTGGCAAATCTAGAGCTCGCTTCCAAATGGAAGCAAAAACGGGAGTAAAATTTGAAGACGTAGCCGGAGTTGAAGAAGCGAAAGAAGAATTACAAGAAGTCGTCACTTTCCTCAAACAGCCAGAAAGGTTTACCGCAGTAGGCGCACGTATTCCTAAAGGAGTACTGTTAATTGGCCCTCCCGGTACAGGTAAAACCTTATTAGCAAAAGCGATCGCCGGGGAAGCTGGTGTACCATTCTTCAGCATTTCTGGCTCGGAATTTGTAGAAATGTTTGTCGGTGTGGGTGCATCGCGTGTGCGCGACTTGTTTAAGAAAGCTAAAGAAAATGCCCCTTGTCTAATATTTATCGATGAAATCGATGCTGTAGGCAGGCAAAGAGGTGCTGGTATTGGTGGCGGTAACGACGAAAGAGAACAAACCCTCAACCAACTACTCACCGAAATGGATGGTTTTGAAGGTAACACAGGCATCATTATTATTGCTGCTACCAACCGCCCAGATGTTCTTGATGCCGCCTTACTCCGACCTGGCCGCTTTGACCGCCAAGTAATGGTTGATGCACCAGATCTCAAAGGGCGGCTAGAAATTTTAAAAGTTCATGCGCGCAATAAGAAAATCGATCCTAGCGTTTCTTTAGATGCGATCGCTCGCCGCACTCCTGGATTTACAGGCGCAGATTTAGCGAACTTGCTCAACGAAGCAGCGATTCTCACTGCTAGAAGAAGAAAAGATGCAGTTACCATCCTAGAAATTGATGATGCCGTGGATCGGGTAGTTGCAGGTATGGAAGGAACCGCCTTGGTGGACAGTAAGAGCAAGCGCTTGATTGCCTATCATGAAGTCGGACACGCTTTGATAGGCACTTTGCTTAAAGACCACGATCCAGTACAGAAAGTTACACTTATCCCACGGGGACAAGCACTCGGTTTAACTTGGTTTACTCCTAACGAAGAACAAGGATTAATTTCCCGTTCCCAAATTAAAGCTAGAATTGCTGCTACTTTGGGTGGTCGTGCTGCTGAGGAAATTGTTTTCGGTAAGCCAGAAGTAACTACAGGCGCAGGGGACGACTTGCAAAAAGTTACTAATATGGCGCGACAAATGGTAACACGATTTGGAATGTCCGATTTAGGCCCATTATCTTTAGAGAATCAGCAGAGTGGAGAGGTATTTTTAGGACGCGATTGGATGAATAAATCAGAATATTCTGAAGAAATTGCTTCCAAGATTGATATGCAAGTTCGGGAAATTATCAGTCATTGCTACCAAACAGCAAAAGAAATACTGCAAGAAAACCGCATCGCTTTGGAGCGTCTCGTAGATTTGTTATCAGACCAAGAGACAATTGAAGGCGAACTATTCCGCAAAATTGTTGCCGAACATACTCAAGTAACTGATGAGAAATTAGCTGTATCTCATTAGTATCTGGTAAATATACAATATTGATGACAAATGGTTAAAGGGGAAAGGAAAGAAAAGTCCGCCCCTTTTATCTTTACCTGGCTTTTGATAGAAATCTTATAGCTAATTGTCGATATGAACCTAAGTTTAAAACTTCAAAAATTTATGATTGCGCTGCGCTCCGCCAGGAGCTTAGGCATTATTTTTTCTCGGCGCAACCTTCCAAAACTCTCTTGTCTAAGATGACAGTTGCTGAGTAGGGATAAACTTTGTCTGACATTCCATCGCTACAGCTGTTAACTTGCTTAATAATTAACAGACTATTGCTTCTGCCTCTTAATCGGTATACTCGCAACAAGTTGGCAGGACGTCCTTCTGCCTTCAGAGGTGTGACATAAGGAAAAGTTTGCTTTTTCACATCTGGCGAAGAGTAGATAATTCCGCGTTTGCTGACGGTAATGCTCCAAAAAGGTTCGGTTCCCCTAGCGATAAATTCTTCACTATTGGCAGTTTCCGCAACAACAAAACTATTGCTATTCATGGACAATAAGGCGACACCAAGTCCAAGGAGAACAATAGAAGAAATGAAGGTTTTCATAAATATCTATTATATTTTGCAGGACGACTCTGCACATAATAAACAAGTGCTGACGTTGAAGCAACAGGCAGAGGTGGCACTATGAATCAAACAATAGTTCATCTTGTTACTGACATCCAGAACTTTATCCTGCTGGTGTTCTACACAGAAGAAAATAGCTGGCAGTTCCGGGTGGTTAGCCCTGGCGGTACAGTATTCGGTGAGCGTAGACTCTACTATACTCCCGAAGCGGCGGAAAAGGCAGGGCGAGAATGGATTGGGCTAGAGAGGTAATATTGTGTTCGGTGAAAGACTTATCATTAAGACCGCAGGGGAGCAGGAGGCAGAGAGAAAGAGCGATCGCCAGGCCAGGTATAAAGTTCGATAGTTGCCTGAAAATCTTGCGTTTTCAGCAATTAGTCCTAATAAGCTGATTTCACTCAAAAATTTTTATTCTCCAGCGGAACTATTTTGTGAGTTAATTGTCTTGTCTAAGGAATTACCACAAATTCTCATGCAGTTTTTCTTCGGATCGTCCGGGAGAACTAGGAAAATTTGTGCAAGTAAATCCTGCTGTAGCTTATAAATAACACGGATGAGATTACGCTTTTTTCTACTTAGCGTCGTCAGCATTATGCTGCTCTGTTCCCCAGCAAAAGCTTCTCGGTTACAATCTTGGTACTTTGACTCGGCAAAAAACCAACTCAACCTCACTACAGACTCTGGAGTTCAACCAAAAGCATTTTTAATTAATAACCCGACACGACTTGTTATTGACCTTCCTGGAACCAAACTTGACGGTAATACAGTTCGTCAACGCTTTGGGTCAGCAGTCAGAGAAATCCGTTTGGGCAAACTTGATGCCAAGACCACTAGACTAGTGATTGAAATAGCACCAGGGTATACTGTTTCTCCCGAAAAATTGCTAATTAAAGGTGACTCTTCCTCTCACTGGATAGTAAACTTTGCATCGTTTGAGCGCATCAACAACAATAGTTTGCCTCCTAGCGAAGAAAAGATTCCTATTCAAATCGGTGAGGTTTCTCCCTTTGCTGGAGTTGTTCCTTTAGGAAAAGAAATTACGCAACTCAGTTCAAAAGTGAAATCGTTGCTAGCTCGCTACAGTTTTCTGCAACCGGGAATGTTTTTCTTAGATTTGGACACAGGCAATTATATAGACTTCAACGGGGAGAAAGTATTTCCAGCCGCTAGCACGATTAAATTTCCGGTTTTGGTGGCTCTGTTTCAAGAAATTGATGCAGGTAGAGTCAAGCTCAATGAAACTTTGGCAATGCGGCGCGACTTAATAACTGGAGGTTCTGGAACAATGCAATATCAACGTACTGGAACTCGGTCTAGTCTTTTAGCAACCGCCACTAAGATGATTACCATCAGCGACAATACTGCTACAAATATGATAATTGACCGTTTAGGTGGTAAAGCTAAGTTAAATCAGCGTTTCCGCAGTTGGGGATTGCAAAACACTGTTATTCGGAATCTTTTAGGTGACTTCAAGGGTACTAACACAACCAGCGCTAAAGACTTAGTAAGACTTTCAGCGTTAGTTGTGAATAATCAAGTGCTGAGTAATTCCAGTCGTAGCCAAGTTTTAAATATCATGCGTCGTGTTGAGAACAAAAGATTATTACCTTCTGGTCTTGGTAAAGGTGCAGTAATTGCTCACAAAACCGGAACCTTGGGAATTATTTTAGGAGACGCCGGTATTATTGAGATGCCATCCGGTAAACGTTATTTAGCAGGAATTTTGGTAAGAAGACCTTTCAATGATTTAAAAGCTAGGTATTTTATCAGCCAGGTTTCCCGGCTTGTGTATGGCTATTTAGACCAAGCGAGAGTGGCGCAACAGCCTTCAGGACTTATGCAAAAATAACATCTTGCATCAGTCCCAACAACCGCCTGGGAATGAATTCCCAGGCTGATAGCGAAATCCGAACTGTATTGGGAATGTAGGTAAGCACGACAATTTGACTGTTGTAAAAATGTAGGTAATCACAAGTTGTAAAGAGTGGGTATTGTTGGAAATTGGAAAATTTACGGCTTTGCCACTACGCAACCAACAGCAACAAAAAACCCCGGCGAAACTAACCGAGGTAGAGGAGGAAACCAAATGATGATTAGAAATAATAGTATTTAGTTTTTTATATTATTTCGTCATGTAAAGTAATGTAACGGATTTGTTACATAGAGTCAAGCGGATTTGACAAAAAATGCTACATAGTAGTAATTCAATTAGGTGAAGCAACTCTAGCTTGCGAAAGGCAAAGATTTCTGTAAAGCTGAGTTACCTAACGCAGGTGATATTATCACAAACTTGGAATAGTCTAATTGCAGGTTATGAGCTAACCCCAGAGGATGTTGAGGAAAACAGGTGAGAAAAGGCTGGCTACTCGGTTTGACAATATTTAGTTTAGGAATGCCTCTGGTATTTAAATTTAGTTCCTCGCCAGGGTCTATACCAACAACGCCAACGATTGCGCCTTCACCACCAAAAAACATCCACTATGAACAACGTATTTTGCCGCATAGCATAGTTCACATCCTGCGAGTGCCAAGCAATAGCAAATTTTTGGTAACTCCTGCTGTATCACCAAAAGTAACCACTATAGAGGAATTTGCTCAGAAACATCGCGCACAGGCGATCTTAAACGCAGGCTTTTTTGACCCAGTTAACCAAAAATCTACATCTTATGTAGTTATCTCTGGTCAGTTGGTAGCTGACCCTAAAGAAAACGAACGGTTGGTGAATAATCCGAAATTAAAGCCTTATCTCAGCAAAATCTTAAATCGCACAGAATTTCGTCGTTATATCTGTGGAGAAACTGTCCGCTATGATATATCTCTGCACAGTGAGCCATCACCAGCAGGCTGCGAGTTAGCTGATGCTATAGGTGGTGGCCCGCGCTTATTACCAGAACTAGGCTCAGTACAAGAAGGCTTTGTAGATCATACCCACCGCCGCGATGCGATCGGCGGCAATCAACCTAACGCCAGAAGTGCTATTGGTATTACCCGCGATTGCACGGAGTGCAGCGCCAAAGGCGATCGCAGTATTGTTTTAGTAATGGTGGCGCAAAAATCCTCAGATCCCGTTAACTCTGGGATGACTTTGGCAGAACTGGCAGATGTGATGAAAACCCTCGGTGTTGAAAAAGCAGTAAATCTGGATGGGGGGAGTTCGTCTTCGCTTTATTACAAAGATCAGACATTTTACGGAAAAGTTAATTTGCAAGGAAACTCTATTAAACGACCAGTAAAATCGGTTTTATTGGTTAAGGAAAACTAGGGAACTTTAGCTCATCCGAATTTTTAAAGCGTTTTTCAAATCCTTAGAATACTACGTGATTGTAGAGGGCACAATATACTTTCCTCCTATATAATTTACCTACATAAAAAGTTCATCCATTCAGCGTTATAGGGTTTACCGAACAAATATTTTTACGGTTTTTATCACCTTTTAATCAGCCAATTTTGTTGTCGGTAATCACAACTGATTGAGTGAAAAAACCGAATTTCCAGGCTTTGTAATTCTCAATATTATAGTAATCAAAGCAAGGATTAAATCCTGAATTGGTTGGGTAAATCAAGTCTACTGGTACAAGGGATAAATTAAATATGCTAGTTCGTTACAACCCCTGGCAAGAATTTAATACTCTACAACGTCAAATCAATCGTCTGTTTGAAGATACAAAGGCACCATCCGCATTATTGAATAATGATTTAGTTAAAGTTCCTGCGGCTGAGTTGCAAGAAACTGAAGATGCGCTTCATCTGAGGCTAGAACTCCCAGGAGTAGAAGCTAAAGATGTAGATGTTCAAGTTACAGAGAATGCCGTTTACGTTAGCGCTGAACGTAAATCTGAAACTAAAAGCGAAGAAAACGGCGTTATCAAAAGCGAATTTCACTATGGAAAATTCCAGCGTGTAATTCCGTTATCTGCTCAAATTCAAAATACTAACGTTACGGCAGACTACAAAGACGGTATCTTGAATTTGACATTGCCCAAAACGCAAAAAGAGAAAAATAAAGTTGTCAAAATCAATTTAGAACAACCTACCGCTTAACAGGTTGTATTGATTTGATAACTACCTTTTTCTAAGCTGTTGGTGTGGTGCTAATTGAATTGTCATTGTTTAGATAGTGTTAGGTAAATTCTAGCCTGGTTGCTTGGTTAGCAGCTGGGCTTTTTTATTGGCTGAGAATTCTATGAGTGGTAGTGGCGCAAGTAAATTTTTAAAGTTAGCTGTGATTCAAATTGCTACTAGAGAACTAAATCTAATTCCTTCTAGCGGATGTAGTCTAATTCATAAACTAGCTGGTTAGCTTAATATTAGCAACTATTAAAGGTGAATGAATGAATAGGACATTGATAGCGATTTTGACGTTTTTCTTCTTATTCTTGTTTATTGTCTCGCCATTTGCTGCCCTTGCTAGTTTAATGCTTGTGGTGTTAAGTGCAGCATTTTTATCTTTAGTAGGGAATGTGTTCCAAACACTTATCGGTGGTAATAGCAATTCTAAATAGCTATGAAAGCAAAATGCATAATAATAGCGCTTACCTTTTAAAAGACAAGCGCTATTTCTTAAATTTAAAACAGGGAGAAAGAATAGTTACGGTTATTTCCCTGAAGTTTACTAATAATTGTCGCAATTTAACTTCTTACACAGCGCTGCGACGGGTTAGTAAGTTCCACAATAATACGGCGATAATTGCACCTAGAACTGCGACTAAGATACCAGTGATGCTGAGGGTAGGCGCGGCTAATGCAAAGGTTCCCGTACTGAAGTATACACCCAGACTACCGCCAATAAAAGCACCGATGATTCCTAGCAAGATTGTTCCTAAAATTCCGCCGCCTTGATGACCGGGGTAGATAGCCTTAGCAATAGCACCAGCAATTAGACCTAAAACAATCCAAGCAAGAATGTTCATGGTTATTAACAAGAAACTTTTCTTTGATTCTATATATAGTTTAGTAAATTCAAGCTTGATATTCAATCTACCAACAGAATTAACTCTATTAACCACAAGGAAGAGTATAATTGCTACCCTTTACTTATTTTGGCATTAGTGCTAATTCATCCACAAGGTAGTTATCAAAATTTTAATAAAATAATTAAATTTTTACTTAAGTTATTTAGGTAGTAAAAAAGTATAGTTAGTTTACTTTGGACAGTTGCAGTTGTACTTTTTGTCTTTTGGGCGTTAGGGTTGCATTACACATTTTAGGTAATCTCATTCATGTATTGCTACTTATGGCGATCGCTATTGCTATTTATAATTTTTTGAAATCACGTACTGCTTTTTAGGTGATTTTACTAAAAGAAAGAAAATAGATAAGGTGTAAAGTTTTGTAGCTACTTTTCGTGTTTAATTTTGATAAGGTGGAAGAGTAGAGAGCTTGTAGCTACGACCAATGTTTAAGATGTCATCAATTATTAGCTTGCTCAATCCAACCACCTTGGCAACTACGTTAGCACTGGCAACAATTGTTGCTTATCCATCAACAACGCTGTCACAAACACCAAGCGATCGCAACTTAACTCCTCAACAAGGTTGCTTATCTGGCTATCCTAATGGCACATATCAAGGAAATCGCCCAGTAACACGCTATGAGTTTGCTGCGGGGTTGAATGGGTGTCTCAATCAGCTAAATGAAATTATTCCGGCTAACAGAGCGAATTTGGCAACAAAAGAAGACTTGGAAATTTTACTTAAACGGCAGAGGGAGTTAAACCAACAACTTCGAGAACTTAACGGGCGAGTTGATACCATCCCTACCAATAAGTAACTCATATTAGAGTAATTTTTATAACTTTTTTAAACGATTATCAGTTTTATTACTATTGATATATCTTTGGCCGCTTGACTTTAGTAAGCCTTAGTAAGCCTAATGATTTTTGTTAGCTTCTAGACAACTATAGGGTCTTCACCAAGCAGCTTATAAGATGTTATTTTAACTTGAGAGTATAACCTTGAGCTAACCATTAGGCGTATTCAGTAACGGTGATATTAAGGCTGTCAGCTTGTTCATAGACAAGCTGAAGATAATACTCATGAGTCTACCTTAGGGTGATACTTTGTCATTAACAAATTACTTAACCTAATCGTATAGTTCAATTAGGCAGAAGGAATTTGTATGACAGCGAATGTTTCTGGTGATATTAACAAGAGTGGTAATAGGTCGCTATTAATGGGCGCTCTCTTGATTGTTTTAGGGATTATTGCGATCGCAATGCCTGCTCTCTCAACAATTTTTGCTGAGACTTGGGTTGCAGTGATCCTGGCTTCTGCTGGTTTTGCCAAACTGATCTATGGGTTCCAAAACCGTGATTCCAAAGGCTTTGTTTGGCAAATTTTGTTAGGCATACTCTACATTGCCACAGGTGTAATGCTGTTTACTAACCCGTTAAAGGGTGTTCTGACGCTGACTTTGTTGCTTGGCAGCTTTTTATTAACTGAAGGCGTATTTGAGTTAATTCTCGCATTCCGGGTACGTCCGCAACAGAACTGGACATGGGTGTTGGGTGACGGCATTATTACTCTAATTTTGGGCGCAATGATTTGGTTCCAGTGGCCCTTCAATGCACCTTGGCTGATTGGAACGCTACTTGGTGTTAGTATTCTATTCACCGGCATTTCACGAGTGATGTTGTCGTTAAGTGGGCGTACTCCCTTTAATTCTCCTGACCAAGCTCCCAGCGCTACTTAATACTGTGGTTTTATAGTGTAATTATACGGGGCGATCGCGTAGCGCGCCCTGTTTCCCAATCGCACTATATGAAAATATGGTTAGTTTAGCTTACTGCGATCGCTTCTTGCATCTCATGCTTTTAGATCTAGGTTGTTAGTTATTTTGCCGCGAACGTGCGGTTTTAGCAAATAGTTGATATCGGGGCCACAGGGAATAATACCCCCCGGATTGAGTGGGAATAAGTTGCCATAGTAGTCCTGCTTTACACTCTCCAAATCGCAGGTATCAGCAACACCTCTGGTCTGATACATATCACTGAGATACGCCCCCAGGTTTTGATAGTCTTGGATTCGGCGACGGTTACACTTGAACAGTCCGTAGTATGCAATATCAAAGCGGAATAATGTTGTAAACAGGCGAACATCAGCAAGCGTGATATTATTCCCACACAGATATCGATTTGTCTCAAGTGCTGCGTCAATCTCATCCAGAGTGGCGAACAATTCATCACAAGCTTTATTGTAAGCTTCTTGAGTTTGGGCAAAGCCGCAACGATACACGCCGTTGTTTACACTTGCGTAAATCTTCTCATTCCACCAGTCAATTTTTTCTTTTAGTTCCTCTGGATATAGATTTAGTGTGGGGTTTTCCGCAAACTCGTTAAATTCTGAGTTCAGCATTACAATAATCTCTGCACTCTCGTTATTAACGATAGTCTTGGTTTGCGTGTCCCATAACACTGGAACTGTAGAACGCCCACTGTAGCCAGGTTGAGCAAGCTCATACAATTGGGCAAGAGTGCTGCAACCTTGCTCTTGTTGGTTAAGTACCCAACCACCGGCAATAGGAGAAGGAGAAACAATCGATACTGATATAGCTTCTTCGAGTCCTTTGAGCGATCGTACAATCAAGGTGCGATGTGCCCAAGGACAACTAAGTCCAACATAAAGCTTATAGCGCCCCGCAGCTGGCTGGTACAAATTGTCTTTTTGCGTGCCAACAAAGTTTCTAAACTGACTGCTGGGACGAATATACTCTCCCAACTGATTGCGGGGGGCAAGTTTCGACATCATCATCTGCCAAAGAGTTGTCCAAACAAACTTACCCAGTTTGATAATAAGCTTTGGCGGGAGTGACTTTTTCTTACTCCAAGGAAACTCTATCTTCAGATTTTTGATATCAGTCATGGTTTGAATTGGGAGAGTTTTTAGCTTACTAATTCAACTAAAGCATCCCCTTGAAACCGAACTACGCATGAGACTGAGCAGCCACGGTAATATTCAGTTGTAAATACTGAAAGCGTGATATTGCTCTGACCCGGATCTAAAATTTGTTGCACCTTACAGGTTTGCCTTTTGTTTTTGCAGTAGGCAATGATTTGATCACCAGCCTTGATATCCAACGCTTTGATTTTCAATTTATATTCAACCTCATTAATAAGTTGGTTTAGCTAAACATACTGCTATGATTGGCTTTTTTAACACTAAAACCCTTATTTAAGTATAGCATAAAATTAGAAAAGAAATTTTATCTTGATAAAATTGTTATGTCAAGACAATTTATGCTTAACGTAATATAAAATACAATACAACCACTAAGCATAACCCCTAACGTAAGAAATTATCAATTCTTTGAGTTGTCTTGTCACAAGTTAATTTATAAGTAGCCTCTCAACCGTTATTGGATCAGAATTATTGCTTCTTGAACTTTGGTAGAAAGAGCTTTTTGCAGCCCTTGCTCAACCTTGCCGATCAATTTGTCAAAAGCCTCTTGATTTGCTGTTAGTTGTTCTCGAAGCACCTTTTCTAACTCAGGCTTTATTTGTTCACACATATCGTCAATTTTTCCGTCATTTAAAAAACTAGAACGAATCCAACTGGGAAGATCCATATTTGTTTTGATTGTCTCTTGGAAACTCTTGCGATTTAGCTCCATTCCTGCTGCCATAACTGAAGCCCCATAGACCAATGCAATCGGCCAAGTTAAGTGTCCAGTTAATATCAAAGTGATGATGCTAGCGACAGTACCTCCGCCAATTACTATATTGACGATAAACGCTACAGTATCGGCAAGTATAGCGTCTCCAATACGCAGTTCGGGATTAACAAAAGCTGGATCGATGCTATCTTCAAACCTTAAACTACTTCTAGGTATTTGATACTTTCGACATATTGGGTCGCTTTGTGCGGCTAAGTCGGGTTGGATTTTATTGTTAAACCAATTAATACATTGATTGTTAATTATCTGTTGAGCAATATTGCTTTTCAACCACTGCTCCGCCCGATCCTTCATAGAAATTTCCAAATCGGCTAAAGTTCGTATTCGATTTTTTTGCCAATCTTTTACCCCTGGTCTAACTGCATTTTCAATTAAATTATCTGCCAGTGGCTTAGTCAGCAATTCGACCAACTCCGGGATATGTTTCTCAATCAATTCTTTGAGTTTGTTTGAATAAAACAATTGATTGATTTCTTGTTTGAAGGCCGTAGCACGCAAATCCCATCGTCCTACTCGCGCTAATCCCAGTGCAATGCACCTTTCAGGCTCAGGATCGGGGCGGATCTGTGTTTCTGGCTCAGGAAACATTTCCTGACAAATAAGACGCGTAAATGCCATTCGGGATGCACCGCCAGTCATCAGCACCAGTTTCGGTACAATACTTTGCTGATATAGCTTTTTTTTAGCCTCGCTTAAAGCTTCACGAAACGATCGCATCCAACTCTTTTGCCCCAATTCGGCTACAGGTTGGTTTAAAATTTCCTCCATAATCAATTTGTTGACTTGGGGGATAAAATAAATCTGTTCGTTAATTGACTCAAAGCCACGTGCAAAAGATTGTGAATCGCTATATAGCTGTTCATTAGAAAAATAATCTTCTTTCGTTTTGCGACAAGCAAGTTCACAACGAGCTTGGTGATGCGGATAATCTAAAAATACTTTTTCGAGTAATGCTTTTTGTTCGTGGTTGCTAAGAGTACGCTCAAAAATCGCCTTGTCAATTAAGGATGCACCTAAAGCGTTACTACCAAAATCTATCGGGATTTCTTGTAAGCTTTTAACTAATGTAAAATCTGTGGTTGAAGAGCCAATATCAACAATTAAAACCGACGAAAGCAGTTTTTCATACTCCAGCTTACCAGCTTCCTTGGCTTGCATGAAAGCAGCCCGTGATTCAGGTACAACACTGAGTTGAGCAATCCCAGATGCTTGAAGTAGCTTTTGATATTCCTCACGTTCATTAACTGACCATCCTGAAGGGCAACCGACATAAAAATAGCTACTTTCCCCACCTTCAATTTGTCTACTTTCTTTCAGAAGCCGATAGTAAGTTGCAACAAAAGTGCTAATTATTTCTTGATATTTTGGATCGTTGTTCGGTTTTTGCTTAAAAGAGATTGTCAACTGGGTAACACCAGCTTGGATTAATGCTTGCTCACCAACCAGATAACCAAGTTTGGGATGCCAACCTAGAGCCGTGATTTGGTTCTTTCTATTATTAATTTCCAGCATTTGGGGAGGTTCGATACTCTCCACTATTGCTTTAGCTACAGCTGTTTCGCCATGCCCTAAATCAAAACCGATTGTTTCTAAAATATCCATATTCTTATTGTGTATTATTCTCTAGCTTCGGAATACACTGGCTCAATTACCCGGCCGCGTCTGAGCAAGCGATCGCCTTTTAACAAGGCAGGAGTTATAGTTATGTAATCTTCGGTGTTAGGATCGATACTTGGTTCAAAGTCAAAATAGCCGCGATCGCTATCACGGTCTTTTCCTCGGTAAATTTGAGTCCTAATTCCTTGCTCCATTAAAATTTGTGGTAGCAGTTTCGTTAGTTCGATGACCATTTGGGGTTTATTCAGAAACGATGCACCTATCAGCCTTTGCAGAAAATTTAATAGTTCTGGTAGTTCTTCTACGCCACGGTCATCCTTATGTTTATTTCCTTCTTCAAATCTAGCGACTGCTGAGTCTATCGTGTTGAGCGCATCGGCAACGTTGTCTAAAATAATTTTGCTATTAACTTTTAAGATAGGCTGAGGTAATTCTGATAGCCCAAGAGTTGGGGAATTGTTTTCTTGATTATTCTTGTCGAGCTGAAGTACAACTTCCAACCCTATCAGCACAGACGCTAGTAAAATAGCCATCCACGCACCTGGGCTAGTTTCACTTAAATAAAACAACCAACTTAAAATACCTATATATATCAGTGCCTTTAGCAGTTTCAGAATTAACCTGTTGGGGGAAGATTTTATAGTTGGGTTAATAATTGGCTGTGGCTTTTGTAAAGTAACTTGAGTCTGGTGAACCGCTGTGAGAGTGCTAAGAGATTGCCGCAGTAAATCCAAGAAAAAGGAAGCTAGACGTACTTGTGTAATGTTTAGCTCACTAATGTAAATTCTTTCGAGATTATCAAGTCGGTTCTGAACGAGCTTAACTACCTGCTCAACGTTGATTGTATTGTCGATATCTATCTGGAGTTGGTTGCGTTCTTCGTTAAAAAGAGAGGTTATTGTCTTCATCGCCCTGGCTAAGATTGTAACGTTACTAATAGCAGAATGATTTGTTTCCCCTACCTAAAGGCTGAAAATGTAGGTATCAAACTATGTACAGCGATATAGCTTTTCCAAACACCTAAGTACTTAAATATAATTAATAATACACTTTGTATCTTTATCCTTCGTTCCCTCTCTTCATCACTGAATTTCATTTTGTACAAATACTTATTTTCAAGTACTGATTGTTTTTTAATTGTTGTTTCTAGATAAAAAACTATAATTCTTACTGCACAAAATTTTTACCAAAAAACGATGATTTTCTCCATAATTTTAGACAATAAAACCCTCAATTTCCTTCCTGCTTGAGGTTTAAAATTGTATCCGATTTTTATTACCAAGAGTGAAACCGTGAATAATACCCAAGTTTTAAGTCATTCTTTATACTTTAAATCTTAAAAACAATAATAGGCCTGCCTTCTGCCCTATTTTTAAGGCAGGTCTAATAGGTCGCTGTCATGAGCTACGTACACCACACCAGCACATATGAAGAACCTCCCCGTTAAAAGTAATTGATAGTGATGGACAGTAGCAGCGCAATCATGCGATCGCAATAAATTAAGCTCATCCCACTCGTTTGCCCAATGCCCTAAGTCGGCTTTCTGTTAATGAATCTCAAAAGCTCTGTTGCTCTCTTCTTTATAAGCGCATCTGCAACACACTTGCTTGGCTTGAGAAATAACATTCCTTAACAAATCCGTATAGGTGGAACTGCTTGACTGTCAGGATTATTTGCAATTAAGGTAATGGTTCAGCACAACTGTGATTAAACCTACTAGAAGCCAGAAAATAAACTAGGTGTAAACTACTAGCGAAGTTAAGGATAAAAAATTGAAACAACAGCAAGTTATCTTGGGAAGCATCACCGCGACAGTATCTGCAATAGCACTTGGATATCTGGGCGCTCAATACTTTAATAAGAACACTATGTATACAGTTGCTGGTGCAATGCTGGGGCTTGGTGCAACTGCACAAATTACGCAACTCAAGCCAAAATCTCAATTCCAACCGTCAAAGCAACCAATATCATCCTCTTCTTCTGCAATTCCTAGCGCACAAATTACGCAACTCAAGCCAAAATCTCGGCTCCAACGGGCAAAGCAATCAATATCACGCTCTTCTTCTGCAATTCCTAGCGCACAAATTACGCAACTCAAATCAAAATCTCGACTCCAACGGGCAAAGCAATCAATATCATCATCTTCTTCTGCAATTTCTGTTACCCAGGAACCACAGGTAATACAACCAATTGATCAACCGATTGAACAAAATATTGAGCGCCATATTGAACATCAGAATGAGCCTGTTGAACCTTATTTTAGTAACGAATTCATGGCAGAAATTGATCCTATAATTGAACGCTTTCTCACACTAGGTTTAGAAGAATTTTAAATTTTTCAAACCACTGATTCTAAATTATGTAAAAAAGCCAGAACATCATTCAATATTAGCTTAAATCTGCAATTTTTAATTTTCTACGTTTTCACTTCCTCAACTCAACACTGCTGGCTGGTTATGTCATTTTATAGCTTAAATACTCGTCAACCGATATAGGCACAATTCTTGCTCACCAAGGGTAATCTCTAACCAAATATATCTATGGGTATAAAATTAAAAGCTAATTTAAACAGAATTCTACCTTTAGGCTCACGCAATTAAAACTCAAATGGGTTGATACTTATAAAGAACTTGACTAGCCATATAAGCTGCTTGTCATCAAAATTTTCATTGCTGAAGAAGATATCAATACAAGAGTACGGTAAATGACAACTTCTACCGACAAAAATCAAGATATTTATAAGCTGCGTGGACTGATTAAAGACATTGAATCTGGAATGCTAACCACAATCGATGAGCATGGCAGCTTGCACAGTCGCCCTATGGCACAGAGTACTGAAATCCAATCTGATGGTACGCTCTGGTTTTTTACCAACGCTAGTTCTCATAAGGTGTTTGAGATTGAGCATCGTCAGCAAGTTAATGTCAGTTTTACATCACCCAATCAGCAGCGATATATCTCTATATCGGGTATCGCAGAACTAGTAAAAGACCGCAACAAGATGCAAGAGTTGTGGAAGCCGGAACTTCAAGCTTGGTTTAGCCAAGGACTTGATGAACCCGATATTGCTTTGCTCAAGGTGAAAATTAACAGGGCTGATTATTGGGATAGTCACTCCAGCTTTGAAGCACAATCAATTAGTTTGTAATTGAAGCTAAGTAAGGAAGTGAAATATATGCCTTACAAACAGATTGAAGACTTACCAGATTCAGTCAAAGAACACTTACCCAAGCACGCCCAAGAGATTTTTCGGGCTGCATTTAACAATGCTTTAGAAGAATATAATGAAGAAGAAACTGCCTTTCGTGTTGCTTGGAGTGCAGTAAAACGCGATTACGAAAAAGGAGACGATGGACACTGGCACAAAAAGCCAGAATAGGTAGAAACATTTCAGAAGTAAAAGGGATTAGGGATTGGGGATTAGGGATTGGGGATTGGGTTATCAAACGAAAAATTATGGAATTCTGCTTTAACCCTCCCAAATTTTGGGGCATTTTCCCAGTCACCAGTACCCAATCCCGGAGCAGCATTCCTCCCCCACCAACGAATACATATGGTGGGGGACTTCTTGCCGCGACCAGTTGAACGACTTCTAACGAAATTCGTATGTAGACACCTAACTAATGTAGTAATCATGTAGGGTGGCATTGCCCACCCTACGAAGTTTTTGCTCTATTCCTCTTAAAAATTTCAAACATATTTATACCAAGTTGCAATCAAAAGTAGCAACTGTTATTGCAAGCGAAACAAAGTGGAGCGAAGCAACCTCCCTTAACGAAAGATTACTACAACAGAACGCAACTTAGTATTAGTAGGAAATAGTTTAAAATTTTTATTTTTTTGACATAGATTTCTTGTATCGTGCAATAAAATTAATTTCTTCTTCTTTGTTTCAACCCCTTGGGTTTGGTAAAGCTCCGCATGATGCGATTAATTACGTTAGAGGGTGACTTCTTCGGATTAGAAGATTGTCCCCTTTCAGTGTTGCCATTTCTTTGCCTGCCTTGATTAGTAGAATCGTTGTTATTCAGAGGCATAGCATTTTTAGTTGGGACAATACCGCTTCCGTATCTTCTAGCATAAACTTGGGTAAACTCAGCACCAAAAAACAGTATCTGAGCAGCATAATAAATCCAAGCTAAAATAACTACTAGTGAACCAGCCGCACCATAGGTAGACCCAAAACTACCGTTACCTAAATATTGCCCTAATAAATACCTACCAATTGAGAACAAAATTGAAGTAATAGAAGCCCCAATTAAAACATCTCCCCAAGTGATTTTGGCATCTGGCAGGACTTTGAAAATGAGTCCAAACAAAACTGTAGTGATAGTAAAACTAAGTATGAAATTAACAATTTGCCAAATGAAATCAATACCTGGTACAAGGTTACTAAAGTAAGTCACTAATGCTGTTAATGCCGCACTAATTACTAGAGAAACTAGAAGTAAAAAGCCAATTCCTAACACCATTGCAAACGACAAAAAGCGTTGGCGCACCATATTATTCACGCCTTGTCCTGGTTTTGGCTTCACCTCCCAAATTGTGTTGAGAGCATCTTGCAACTCGGTAAATAAACCAGTTGCACCCAATAGCAAAACTAAAATACTAATAATTGAGGCGATAGTTCCTGCTTGTGGTTGATTGGCATTTCTGATGGCTGTTTCAATCACTTGTGCGCCTGGTTTGCCAACTAAACCTTGAATTTGTCGGACAATTTCACCCCTTGCGGCTTCTTCTCCAAAGACTGCTCCGACGATCGCAATTACAATAATCAGTAACGGTGCTATAGAAAAAATTGTGTAATAAGCTAATGCCGCTGCTAACCGTGAGGCTTTATCATCACTCCATTCCTGAAAAGTCTCTTTAAATAACCTCCAAATCGCTTGCAAACTCATTCAATCAGTCTCCTTATCTTCAGGATATTGCTTACCTCTGATATATTGGATAATGATTTCATAGCTGGCGGCATCTTCCCAAGGACGCTTTACAGAGTTTCTTGAGGAAGAATTCATTATTTAGCTAGAAGTAGCAGGTTGAGCCGATAGCTTCCTGTACGGTAATATCGCTCAGTAATTAGCATTTGAAGACACAATTAGTATTGCGATCGCCTCTGGCGCTGCGCTTGGCGCAATCGCTTCACAACATTATTTGTGCCCTTACTGCATTCTATCTATCGTGCGATACTGAATCGCCTCTGCTACATGATTGGCTTTTAGCTCATCCTCTCCGGCCAAATCTGCAATTGTTCGTGCAACTTTGAGAATGCGATCGCTTGCTCTTGCTGATAAACCTAATTTTCTAATTGCTGCTTCTAATAAATTGCGGCTAGCATCATCTAGTTTGCACCATTTCTGGAGATGAGAACTCTGCATTTGGGCATTGCAACGCAGATTTGGTTCTTTTTGGAAGCGATTAGTGGCGCGATCGCGTGCTTGCTGTACTCGTTTTGCTACTGATATTGATGCTTCTCCCGTGGGTTGCTGGGTAATTTCCTCTGGTTTCAAGCGATTTACCGCAACTTGTAAATCAATCCGATCCATTAACGGCCCAGAAAGCTTCGCCCAATATTGCTCTCGTTGCCGTGGCGAACAAGTACACTGTTGGATAGTATCGCCATAAAAACCGCAAGGGCAGGGATTGGTACTCGCTACCAAAGTAAACTGTGCCGGAAACATTACAGATTGTTTAGTGCGGGAAATCGTTACATAGCCATCTTCCAAAGGTTGACGCAGAAATTCTAAGACATCTCGTTTAAATTCTGTTAATTCGTCAAGAAACAAAATCCCCCTGTGTGCTAAAGAAATTTCACCAGGACGGGGGAAGCTACCGCCACCAACGAGAGAAGGGCCAGAAGCTGAGTGGTGAGGACTGCGGAAAGGGCGATCGCGTACCAATGAACCGCGATTTTTTAATAACCCTGCTACTGAGTGAATACGCGTAACTTCCAATGATTCAAAAAACTCTAATGGTGGCAAAATCCCTGGTAAACGTCGTGCTAACATCGTTTTACCACTACCAGGCGGCCCGACAAACACTAAATTATGTCCGCCAGCCGCCGCAATTTCTAAAGCACGGCGACCATGAGCTTGTCCTTTCACATCCTTCAAATCTGCGCCGGAATAGAATGAGTGTGGCAACTCCTCTGTCTCATTTAGCTGCACAGGTTTGTAAAGTCCTGGATTATTTAAAAAATCAACCACTTCAGATAGATTTTTGCAACCATAAACAGCTAAACCTTGCACCACTGCGGCTTCTTGAGCATTATCAGCTGGGACAATTAAACCTGTAATTCCCATTTTTTGGGCAGTAGCAGCGATGGGTAGGACACCAGCAACAGGACGCAAACTGCCATCAAGGGAGACTTCGCCTAAAAATAGATAATCACCTAACAAATCGGCGTTAACTTGCTCAGAAGCTGCCAAAATTCCTATACTGATTGGCAAATCGAAACTGGGGCCTTCCTTGCGTAAATCAGCCGGAGTCAGGTTGATCACAATTTTTCGCATCGGAAAGGCAAAACCAGCATTTTTTAGTGTCGCTTTGACTCGTTCTTTTGATTCCTGAATAGCTGAATCTGGTAGGCCCAAAACAACAATTCCCGGCAATCCCCCTGATACATCGACTTCCACGCCTACTTTGACGGCATCGATGCCCACAATAGATGCACTCCAGACTCTAGCAAGCATTTATTCTATGACAGTAACCCTTTAGAATCTCTAGCAGATGAGTAAGTAGATTGGCATGAGTGAAACCACAGAGACGATTTTCAGCAAAATCATTCGTCGGGAAATTCCCGCAGACATTGTTTATGAAGATGATTTAGCCTTAGCGTTTAAAGATGTTAACCCCCAAGCACCAGTTCACATCCTTGTGATTCCCAAAAAGCCTATTGCCAAATTAGCTGATGCCGAATCTCAGGATCATGCTCTTTTGGGGCATCTTTTATTAACTGTCAAGCGTGTTGCTGAACAAGCTGGACTAGAAAATGGTTATCGGGTTGTCATCAACACTGGCGATGATGGAGGCCAAACTGTTTACCACTTACATTTACATATTTTAGGAGGGCGGGCCTTGGGATGGCCCCCTGGTTGATGAAGTTGTACTGAGTCTTGAGTGCTGAGTGAAAGATTCATTACTCTATTCACTCACAACTCACGACTCAGCACTTAATGCGTTTACCATTGATAAGAAATGCAAATAACTGTCATAACTTATACTTAATTAATTTTGCTTTACAAATCTAAATATTAAATTTAATGTAGATACAGGTAAGCAACTTTACTTACCGTATTCATACAAACAAGCAATCATAAAACAATGACAGCAACCTTACAGCAGCGCGCTAGCGCCAACGTATGGGAGCGGTTCTGCAACTGGATCACCAGCACCCAAAACCGCCTCTACATCGGCTGGTTCGGCGTCCTAATGA
>JAESGN010000082.1_pt1 | contig 88957 bp, 82 predicted proteins | sample 9269731 | NCBI WGS metagenome assembly JAESGN01 (sample SAMN15720683, study PRJNA650826) | algae metagenome | isolation source: Mojavia pulchra JT2-VF2 and co-occurring heterotrophs from desert soil | place: USA: Cadiz Valley, Joshua Tree National Park, CA | collected 1998-06-08
CGCGGGGTGGAGCAGCCCGGTAGCTCGTCAGGCTCATAACCTGAAGGCCGCAGGTTCAAATCCTGCCCCCGCAACCAATTCCTACCAAACATATCAAAGGGCTCCGGGGAAACTCCGAGCCCTTTTTTGCGTTTCTGGACCGCGGAAGTTACGATATTCCGTCAAACCGCGATGGTCGGCCAGATCTCCAACCTCTCAATGCCTGAGATTATACAGAAGCTGGATTTGCAGGATCGCAGGGATAGACCGAGACCCGGAAGAACAGCGCGGACGTAATCGTCCTGTGCCCTGCCAAGAGGGGTAGTCGGGCGCTAATCTACCGTGCGACTCCCGCCGAGAACGCGGATTTGATGAGTGTTTCGGTATATTCCGCCGTCGGCCTGTTGAATATGTCGTCCGTTTCTCCCTCCTCCACAATCTTCCCGTTTCTCATGACGATGACGTAATCCGAAATGGCTTTGACGACAGAAAGGTCGTGGCTGATGAAGATGTAAGAAAGGCCGTGCGTTTTTTGCAAATCGCGCAGCAGGTCGATAACCTGGCCCTGAACGGATCGGTCCAGCGCCGATGTAGGTTCGTCGAGAATGACGACATCAGGCTTAAGGATGATCGCGCGGGCAATTGCGATACGCTGACGTTGTCCGCCTGAAAACTCGTGAGGGTAACGGTTGCGGGCGGCGGGATCGAGACCGACTTCTTTCAGCGCTTCGATTGCGCGTTTGTCACGCTCCGCCCGGCTGAGTTGCTGCTCATGCACGAACAGACCTTCGGTGATTATTTCTCCGACAGTCTGTCTCGGCGAGAGAGAGCCATAGGGATCCTGGAACACCAGCTGTAGATGCCGTCGCAAAGGCCGCATGGCCTTTCGGTCGAGGCCGCTGATTTCCGTCGCGCCAAAGAAAATGCGGCCATTTGCATGGGCAAGACGCAAAAGCGCGCGACCGAGCGTGGACTTGCCCGATCCCGATTCACCGACGATGCCGATGGTCTGTCCCTGGTGAAGGCTGAAATTGACGTCATCGACGGCCCGAAACCTGCTCGGCTTCGACAGGAAGCCGCCGGGGATTTTATAATCGACTGTCACGTTCTGGCCGGAAAGAACGATCGGCGCCTCTTTACCGACTGCAGGCTTGTGCCCGCTGGGTTCTGCGTCAAGAAGCATCCTGGTGTATTCCGCCTGCGGACGATCGAAGATATCCTCCGTCGTGCCGGTCTCGACAATCTCGCCGCGGCGCATGACGGCGACGCGATCGGCAAAGTGGCGGACAACGCCGAGATCATGCGTGATCAGGACTATGGCCATGCCGAAGCGTTGCTGCAACGACTTCAGAAGGTCGAGAATCTGCGCCTGGATCGTTACATCAAGCGCAGTCGTCGGCTCATCTGCAATCAGAATGTCCGGTTCATTTGCGAGAGCCATGGCAATCATGACTCGCTGGCGCTGGCCGCCGGAGAGTTCGTGTGGGTAGCTGTCTATGCGCCGCTCCGGATCAGGAATTCCCACGAGCTTCAGGAGTTCGAGAACGCGTGCACGCGCTTGTCTTTTGCTGCCACCTTTGTGGTGGATGATCGGTTCGGCGATTTGCGCGCCTATCCTGTAGAGGGGATCGAGCGAGGTCATCGGCTCCTGGAAAATCATGGTGATTTTCGCGCCGCGGATGTCGTTCAGTTTGCTGACCGGCAGACCGATCAGCTCGCGCCCGCGATATTTTGCCGAGCCCTCAATAACGCCGTTGGATGCAAGCAGCCCCATGATGCCCATCATGGTCTGGCTTTTGCCGGAACCGGATTCGCCGACAACGGCGAGCGTTTCCCCCGGTTTGACGTCAAGATCGATGCCTTTAACGGCATTCACCGTGCCATCAGGCGTGGTGAAATCGACCTTGAGATTGCGGACGGTGAGGATGGTTTCAGATGTCTTGGTCATATCAACGATCCTTGGGATCGAGCGCATCACGCAACCCATCGCCCACGAAATTGAGCGAAAACAGGGTCAGTACGAAGAAGATCGCCGGAAATATCAGGAGCCATGGTGCCGATTGGATATTGTTGGCACCTTCGGAAATCAGCGCGCCCCAGCTCGTCAACGGCGCCTGCACGCCAAGACCGAGGAAGGAGAGGAAGCTTTCCAGAAGAATGACCTTGGGCACGACAACGGTGACGAAGACGACGACGGGCCCGATGGTATTGGGAATGATGTGGCGGCGGATGATCTGCCAGTCGCTCAAACCCAGGGCTTGGGCAGCACTCACAAATTCCCGCCGTTTCAAGGCAAGCGTCTGGCCACGCACGATACGTGCCATATCCAGCCATTCCACGGCACCGATGACCAGGAAGATCAGGATAAAGCTGCGGCCGAAAAAGACCACCAGAACGACCACCAGAAAGACGAAGGGCAGCGAATAGAGGATTTCGACGAAACGCATCATCACATTGTCGACACGCCCCCCGATATACCCCGCAGTCGCGCCGTAAACGACGCCGATCCCAAGCGAAACGAGACTGGCGAGAACGCCGACGGTGATCGAGATCTGCCCACCCAGCATCACGCGAGCCAGCATGTCGCGACCGTTCGAATCCGTACCGAAGAAGAAGTATTCGCGGTTTACCTCGCCTTCCAGCTTCAGCGTCCGGCCTTCATCTTCGGTGGCGACGACCTTCGTATTTTCGAATTCGTTGGCGCGGTCGAAATAACGTGTCGCGCGCGGGTCGATCGGGCTACTGGAGGTGATGGTTGCCGTGAAGGTCTGCCCCTCCACGGAAAATTCCTTCAGTTCCACGCGCGCGCGGCCTGCGACGCCCTCCATCACGCCCTGAAGGTTGTTCACATCCGGGCGTGGCTCAAGGCTTGGCGCCACGGAGACATAGGACGAAAACACCTGATCATAGGTGTGCGTAAGGAAATTCGGACCGATAAATGAGAAAAGCGTAATCAGCACGAGCATGATGGAGCCAGCCATGGCCGCCTTGTTTCGTTTGAAACGCAGGGCTGCCAGCTGGAACAGGCTTCGGCTTTTCACCGATGGTTGAGGGGCAATATTGCCGGAGATATCAGTCATGTCTGACCCTCGGATCGAGCAGGCCGTAGAGAATATCGACCACGAGATTGAACACGATGACAAAAATGGCGACGAGAACGACGGTTCCCATCACCAGCGTATAGTCACGATTGATGGCGCCAAGAACGAAGTAGCGGCCGACGCCGGGGATCGTGAAGATCGTCTCGACGACCGCCGAACCGGTGAGCAGGGCTGCGGCACAGGGCGCGAGATAAGAAACGACCGGAAGCATCGCCGCGCGCATGGCGTGGAACACCACCACGCTGCGCGCTGGAAGACCATAAGCCTTGGCGGTGCGGATATGGTCCATCCGCAGAGCCTCGATCATGGCACCGCGCGTCAGGCGCGCGATAACCGCAAGCTGCGGCAAAGCGAGCGCGATCATTGGAAGAATGAGATATCGCAGCGATCCGTCGCCCCAGCTGCCTGCCGGCAGAAGCCCGAGCATGACGGCGAAGATCAGCGTCAGAACCGGTGCGACAACGAAGTTCGGCACGGTGACGCCGACTGTCGAAATCGACATGATCGAGAAATCGAAGGCGCTGTTCTGCTTGAGCGCGGCGAAGGTGCCGGCAAGAACGCCGCCCACCAGCGCCAATAGAAGAGCATAGCTGCCGAGTTCCAGCGAATAGGGCAGGCCCTTGCCGATCAACTGGGCGACGGTGTTGTCCTTGTAGATGTAGCTCGGACCGAAATCGCCGGTGACGGCATTGCCGAGATAGATGAGATACTGGCGCCACAATGGTTCATCCAGATGATAGGTTCTCATCAGGTTTTCCATCGTCTGCGGCGGCAGGGGGCGTTCAAGATTGAACGGACCACCCGGTGCGAAACGCATCAGGAAAAACGAAATCGTGACGACGATAAACAACGTCGGCACGGCGCTCGCCAAACGGCGCAGAATAAACGAGATCATGGTTTTTCGGGCTCCGGCATGGCACGGTGGTTTCGGCCACCGTGCCAGTGCTGCTTATTCGGAAACGCTCAGGAAGCGGCTGAGGTGTTCGTTGGCAGCATTGTCGACCCAACCCTTGACGCGGTTGGAAACCAGCCAGAGGTCTGCCTGCGTCAGAAGCGGCGCAACCGGCTGTTCCTTCATGAGGATCGTTTCTGCCTCATGCAGCAGCTTGGAGCGCGCTGCCGGATCCTTTTCGTCATAGGATTTCTTCATTAACGCATCATATTCGGCGTTGTTGAACTTCGCGTAGTTGAAGGTCTTGTTGGAGGATATGGAAAGCGCGAGGAAGTTTTCCGCATCCGCGTAGTCGGCAACCCAGCCAGCACGCGCGACGTTGAATTTGCCGCCTTCCTGCAGGTAGCCATAGTGCGAGGCGACGTCGAGGTTCACCAGCGACACCTTTGCGCCAAAGGTGTTCTTCCACATATCTGCAATAGCGGTGGCAACACGCTCATGGTTCGGGTTGGTGTTGTAGCGGATTTCGACGGAAAGAGGCTTGCCGCCCTCACCGTAGCCGGCTTCCTTCATGAGTTTTAGGGCTTCGTCTTCGCGATCAAGCTGGGACAGCGTCGCAAAGTCGGCCTTGGCTGGCTCGCCGTAGGAAGCCATACCGGGGGGAACCATCGAGTAGGCCGGAACCTGAGAGCCGCTGTAGATTTCCTTGGCGAGGAAATCGCGGTCCACCGCCATCGACAGGGCTCGGCGGACCCGGACGTCGTTATAGGGCGCTTCGCGGGTATCGAAGGTGTAGTAATAGGTCGCAAGCGTCGGCGAAACGTGAACCTGTTCACCATAGGCCTTGCGCAGACGGTCGATCTGATCTGCGGAAAAATTGTAGGCGAGGTCCATTTCCTTCGCTTCGAAACGGCGAACGGATGCGGCCTGGTCATCCACCGGGTAGAAGATGACCTTATCGATCTTGGTGTTTGCTGCGTCCCAGAAACTGGTGTTCTTGACGACCGTCAGGCTGTCATTCGGGACATGCGCTTCGAGCTTGTATGCACCGTTCGAGACCATGACACCAGGCTTTACGAAGTTCGTGCCGTTCTTTTCGTAGCTCGCCTTTGAGATGGGCAGAGCCGCCTGATGGGCAAGTAGTTCAACGAAGAAGGGTGTCGGGCGCTCGAGTGTGATCTCAAGGGTCTTGTCATCCACCGCCTTCACGCCGAGCTGCTCAACCGGCGTTTCGCCCTTGTTGATCTTTTCGGCGTTCTTGATCGGGTAGAGAATATTCGCATATTTTGCGGCGGTCTTCGGGTCCTCGACGCGCTGGTAGGAGAAAACGAAATCTCCAGCCGTTACCGGAGTACCATCTGACCACTTCGCATCCGCGCGCAGCTTGAACGTGTAGACTGTGCCATCCTCAGACAGCGTCCAGCTTTCCGCCGTACCGGGAATGATCTTGCCGGCAGCATCGTAAATGGTGAGACCTTCATAAAGGTCTTTCAGGATAAAGGCTTCGATGTTGATCGAGGTTTGTGCCTGATCGAGCGTCTGTGGTTCCCCAGCATTACCACGGTGCAGAACTGTTTCTGCAAGTGCGGAACTGGCACCGATCAGAAGCGATCCTACCAGCAGAGTGACGCGCGCTGTTGTTGTTATCGACATTGTTTTCTTTCCCCGTGAATATTTTAAGTCCACAAACAAGGCCAAATTGCTTCAAAGCGCAACCACAATAACGCAACCACAATAAATTGTGAGTTCTGGCGAAACCTCGCGTTTCACTTGGGTTGACGTACCCAGCCTCCCGAGCTTGACCCGAGAGTTTCTTGTAGAAAACTTTGGTGGGAACTCATCCGGCGGCAGGCTGTCGCGAAGCGAAGATGCCGGCCTTCGGGGGCCGAACGGTTCGCGCCGCGACCTTGCCGATGCATTATCCCTTTATCCCGCTCGCAGCGATACTGGAGATGAACAGCCTCTGCAGGCAGAGATAAAAGATCAGCACCGGCAGCGTGATGATGGTGAGATAAGCCATCACCTCACCCCAGGGTGTGTTGAGCTGGAAGAAATATTGCAGCCCCACCATCACCGGCCTGTAGGCCTCGGACTGGGTGACGAGAAGCGGCCATAGATATTGCTGGCTGTACATGACGAGAAACTTCAGGATCGCAGCCGTTGCGATGACCGGGCCGCTGAGCGGCATCACCACCTGCGCGTAAATCCGCAGCCAGCCGGCCCCGTCGATGCGCGCCGCCTCCAGCAACTCCTTCGGCAAATCCTTGAAATATTGTACGAAGAGGAAAATCGTCAGCCCGTCTGCGATCCATGGAATGATCTGCACATGCCAGGAATTGAGCCATCCCCAGGTGAACCCATTGCTGCCGATCCATGGCAGATTGTTGACTTCCAGCAGCAGCGGCACGGCAATGGTTTCAAAGGGAATGATGAGGGTGGCGAGGATGACCGAGAAGAGCACATCCTTTCCACGCCAGTTCAAAAAGGTGAAAGCGAAGGCGGCAAGCGAGCCAAGCAGCAGGGCGAGAAAGACGGTGACGCCCGTTACCAGCACCGAGTTGAATATGAAGGTCGCGATCGGCGCCCGGGCAAAAGCCGCGGTGTAGTTTTCGAGCGAAAGGTCTCCCACCGGCAGGAAAGCCCGTATCGAGGTCGCATCAGTCAGCAGCTGGTCGTTCGGTTTCAGTGACGAGAAGCCCATGAAGAGCAGGGGCAAAATGAAGATCGCCGCGAAAGCCAGCATGAGCACATAGTTGCCGATGAGAAAAGCAAGGCTTTTGCGTTGTCCGGCCTGCATCATTGCTTCTCCCTTGTCAGGTATCGCTGGGTCAGCGAAATGCACAGGACAAGCAGGAACAGGACGACCGAGATTGCCGAACCTGCCGCGATGTCCTGCTGTCTGTATCCCCTCTCAACCGCTTGATAGACGATGCTTTGCGTCGAATCGCGGGGTCCGCCCTTGGTCATCACATCGATCTGCGCAAAAAGGGCAAAAGCCTGCATGGTAATGACGATGATAATCAGCACGGCCGTGTTGCGCAGCAGCGGCCAGGTTATCATGCTGAACTTCTGCCAGCGGCTCGCTCCTTCGATATCAGCCGCCTCGTAAAGATCCGGAGAGATTGTTTGCAGGCCGGAAAGCCATATGACCATGTGGAAACCGACGCCCTGCCAGACTGACATCACCAGAATGGCCCACAGGGCGGTATCGGTTCTGCCCAGCCAGTCGACTGGCTGGAACAGCCCGAAGCTCATGTAACTCAAAAGGCTGTTCAGAAGACCGTTATCCGCCGCATAGATAAACCGCCAGAGCAGGGCCACCACCACCACCGACAGCACCACAGGCATGAAGTAGATCGCACGGAAAATCGTGACGCCGGGAATCTTCTGGTTCACCAACAGGGCAAGAAACAACGCAAGTGCTGCCTGAACCGGCGCAACGACCGCCACGAAGGAAAGCGTATTGACGAGTGCTGTCAAAAACACAACGTCGCGCGCCAGAATGACGATCTGGTTCTCGCCCCAGGTGAAGCTCTTATATTCCCGCATCCCTTCCAGATGGGGATAGTCGGGATTGTTGCGGGTGAAATTGCGAATTCGCGGATAGGAGATGGCGCCATCCGCACCTTGCTTGAGGCTCCCATCCGCCTCCCTTTCCGGCTCGAGCGTGAGCACGCCGATACCCAGCAGCCGGGTGTAGTTTTCAACGCCGACAAACTCGGTGGGATTGGGAGATGTCAGCCGCTGGTTGGTGAAGGAAAAACCGAGCCCCAGCAGAAAGGGCGTGATCAGGAACAGCCCGATCAGCACCATAGCCGGTCCAGCCATGAACCAGCCCGTGAAACCGTCCCGGGTCAGTTTCCCCTTTGAGGAAAAGAGCGCCATCGATCACATGCCCCTATTTGGGTTGGTAACCGGAATTGCGCTCTATGTTGTTGTTTATCTCGTCGGTTGCATTGTCCAGCGTGTCGGCAACATCCGCGCCGTTGGCAATGTCGGACACAGCCTTGGAAAAGACCGGCGAGATGAAGGCGTAAGCTGGCGTCACCGGACGCAATGTTCCCTGACGCTTGGAGAGCTCGAAGAAAACCTCGAGCTGGCCGCCCTGCTTGTAATTCTTCGTCATCTGGGCCGCCGAAGACGTGGCCGGGATCAGGCCGATCGCATCGGAGAACTGCGCGAGATATTTGTCCTGTATGGCGAATTCGATGAAGGCGGATGCGCCTTCGGGATGTTTGCTGGTGGCCGACACGCCAAACTGCCAGGACCCGGCGCCGATCTTCGGACCGTTCCCGAAATCAGGGGCCGGCAGGAACAGCAGGTCGTCTCCATATTTCTCCAGAGCCTTCACCGCAACCCAGTTGCCCATCCATTGCAGGGCGTGGCGACCTTCCAGAAATCCGGTTTCATGGTCGGCAGGCGACTGCGAAGTTCCGGGCGCGAGCTTCTTCTGGAACAGGGACTGCCACCATTCTCCGAACTTGATGGCACTGTCTCCGTTAAGGACGTTCTCGGCGGTTTGATAATTTTCCTTGTCGATCAAACTGCCGCCGAAGCTTTCCAGAAACGGGCTGAAGGCATAGCTGTACCATTCGGTTTTATCGGCCATGCCGAGGTCGATCGCATAGTCGAACTTGCCGCTGGCCGCGAGCTTTTCGAGCGCTGCATTAAATTCTTCGCCGCTCCATGGCTGGTCCAGCGTTGGAATGCGAATGCCATTGTCATCAAGAACCGATTTGCGGGCGAAGACCGCGACGGCTGCGTCCCACAGGCCGACTGAATAGAGCTTGTCTCCCCACTTCCCGACGGTGCCCGGCAGGAAATTGGCAAGCTTTGCCTCATCGATCTGCAGTGGCTGCAGATAACCGGACCACGCCCAGTTTGGCATGTTTGGGCCGTCGACATCCAGAATGTCAGGCAGCTTGTTGGAGAGCGCAGCGGCGGTGACGGACTCATTATATGCGCTCTGGGGAAATTCCTGAAGCGAGACCCGCCAGTCTGACTGAGACGAATTGAAGTCCTCGATAATGCCCGCCAGGATCTTGCGTTCTTCAACATTGCCCGCACCATGATACCACATCGTCAGGTCGGTTTGTGCCAATGCGGAAGTGGAAAAAAGCATCGACAGGGCAGTGGCTGCTCCGGCAAAAATGGCTTTGGTGGTCATAGATGGTCCTCCTCCTGAAGAAGGGTAACTTCACCATCTACAGATTGTTCCGCAGAAAATTCGCATTCGGACAACAGTGTCCTATTGCGAAAGCCTCGTTACGGCGGCTGCAAGTTCCGCTCCATCTCCGCCGTTGCGGCAATCTTTTGCAGCATACGCTTGGGGACGTTCGATCCGTTGACCGGCCCCGAGCGTATGCTGTCTGCCTTTGAAGCAGTGATTCCTGGCGGCCTCGGCCCGATCCGGGGAACGCCGGCCGGCGTCGTCGTTCTCGGTATCTCCCAGGCGGCTGGCAATAGGTGGCTCCAATGGCTTGTTTCGCTGCAAACCGAGTCGTAATCGGCTGCGAAAGGTTCCAGGAACCTTACGACTAAACCCGGTTAGCGATCACACAACGCCGTTGATAGAGCCAGATAAGACCTAGTCCCTTTTTTGTTCAATCGAAACCGTTGCAGTCCGGCCCGCTATCAGTTGCACGCCATCAGGGATCTCGTCGATCGATATCCGCACCGGAATCCTCTGGGCCAGACGAACCCATGAGAATGTTGGTGCCACACTTGCGAGAGCACCTGCGGAATCGCTGCGCTCCCGATCCTCGATGCCGGCCGCGATGCTTGCGACGTGCCCGATCACAGGTTCAGGCTCACCCATGATGTCGATCCTCACCCGATTGTTGACGTGGAGCCGGGGAAGCTTTGTCTCTTCGAAATATCCTGCGACATAGATGGATTCTCTTTCTACCAGCACCCCGATGGCATTACCCGAAGAGACATAGTTTCCGCGGCGCAGAGAGAAGTTCGTGACGACCCCAGTTGCGGGCGCTTTCACGGTTGTCCGCTCCAGGTTGAGCGCGGCGAGATCCCGGGTGGCAAGCGCAGATTGATATGAAGCGTCTGCCTGATGCATCTGCCTTTCCGCCTGCTGCTGCTGCTTCAGGCTGGCAGCCTCTTTCGAAGCGAGCAACTGATATCGTTCGAAATCGGTTCTTGCCAGTTCCGCGGAAGCCCTGGCGCTCCGCACCTGAGCTTCCGCGTCACGCAGTGCAAGCTCGAAACGAAGTGTTTCGATACGAAATAGCGTTGCGCCTTTCTCCACCCACTCGTTGTCCGACACCAGAACTTCCGTGACGGGGCCGGAGACATCGGGAGCCAATCTGACAATGTCGGCACGGACATGAGCGTCGCGGGTCCATGGCGCTTCCATGTAAAACGACCATAGGTGCATGCTCAGCACCGCGGCACAAGCGACCATAGACAGGGTCAAAAGAACCTGACCCGAAATATGTGTGACATTCTTCATCTTTGAAACCAGCTCATAGCAAATGAAAACACGCCGAGAAGGGTGAGGTAGAGTGCGACGTTGAACAGCGAACGATGCCATACCAGCCGATAGAATCCGATCTTGGAGAGAGCCGATGCAAGAGCGCGGAGGACGCCGTAGGTGAACAGCGCGAGCGCCGCGAACGATGGCAGGAAGGCGCCATAGAGATCGAATTGTCCGGTCATGCTGCCATCTCACTTGCAGGTGGCGTCGAGAAGCCCGGCGGATCAGCGTCCGGCGCAAGGCAAAGACGAAGGGCGGCGACCTGCACCAGAAGCTCCCGTTCCGCAGCCGCCGTGAGAGTGCCCGGAGCGGAAAGAACAAGCTCGTCCAAAACCGCAAGGGCATTTACCAATGCCTCACGGCGTCTGCTGGACTTCAGGTCATATAGCCCTTCCACTGCCTTGAAGACGGCTTCCATTTTACAACGAACTGGCTCGGACGCTTCATCCACAAGCCGCTGCATCTTCGCCACATGAAGGCCTGTGCGCAAATCCCGAATAAGATCGGCATTCGCGGCATCGGAAGTCGATGGGAGTTTTGCCGCTCGCGAAGCAAACAGACCGGCGATATCGATGACGTGATGGTGCGTGACATGAGCGTCTGCATGTCTGCCGGCGGCGATTTTCGCAACACGCCTCTGTGTAACGGAAAAAAGCCTTCTGGCGTTTGTCTCCGCCCTTACGGACCGGAAGATACCGCAGACCATAATCGTCCAGACCATGGCAAGTACGGTGGCAATCCCCGTGTTCGAGAATGCGATGAAGTCACTGCTCTGGTGTGCCTGGAGTGTGAGGAGAAGGGGAAAATTTATGCACAATCCCATGCCGACGAGTGCCAGCGACGGCACCGCGAGACTTATTCCCGCCGGGATCAGGAACAGCCCAAGTGCCGCGACGAGCGGCACGAAACCGTCGATCGCCGGAAGGATCGCGAAACCGTAGACGAATGATGCGATGACTGAGCCAATCGTTACGCGGACAAACTTGCGCATCGCAGGAACCGGATCATCCATTGTGGCAAGGAGGCAGCAAGTGACCCCTGATATCTGCGCAAACGTCATTCCATCTGGCCAGCCGCTTGCGATCCAGAAGAAGATTGATGTCGCCAGGCAAATCGCCACTGAAAGCGCCGACAGCGAAGCCATTCCGATGTCGCGATGCTGGGCTGGCATTGTCTCGGGTGCCGTGAAGCGGCGGGTCGCTCTCGCCGTATTCTCTTCTTCCAGAGATTCTCGAAGAGTGCGGCACTCGTCGGATATCCGAAGAATATTCACGAGATTCCGCGAAGCGTTGGCGAGGAGAAGATTTTCCCAGGAGTGAAGCGTATCGGACGGAGCAAGCGCATCGATCTCGACTTTCAGGCGTTCTGGGGTATTCGTCGAACGAGAAGCCACCCGTGCAATCATAACCAGAGCCCGTTGCGCACCGGAGGTATTCAGCCTGGCCAACGAGCGCCGCAAATCTTCGAGTTCAGCCAGTAATGGAAGTAAGGACACCATTCGGTGCTGCAGTGATCGCGCCAACGAAACAGCACGTCGATATCTGGAGCCGTCATATTGAAGATGCGTCGTAAACGAGCGCATTTCCACAGCGTCCGCCGCGAGACCTTGTCGCTCCATCCTGCTCTGGATTTCGCTCACCTCTCCGACTGCCGTCGTGGCGAGGAGCGTTCGCGTCTTTGCCATCCATGCGTCGATCCGACCGACGAGAACGTTGCCCACATGGGCAGGAAAGACGACATGGCTGACGATCGAGGCGCACGTGATGGCAAGACCGATCTCCTCAATGCGCGATACGACCGTATCAAACGTGTTTGCCGGAGCCGTGACCAGCGGCAAACCCGCAAGAAGCACCGTATATCCGGCCAGTAGCGGAACATAGCTTCGGGGCGTGCGGTCGAGAAGACTGATGAAGGTGCATACCGAGACCCAGGCAATGATCGCGGCAGAAAGCAGTATGGGCTCGTTTGCGAGGGTGGGAACCATGAGGATCGTCGCGCCGCCGCCGATGAGAGTTCCGAGCAGTCGATAGACTGACTTGGAGGAGATCGCGCCCGAAAGCGGATGAGCGACGATGTAGACCGTAGCTACCGCCCAAAACGGTCGAGGCAGATCGAAGCTGATGGCGATGAAATAAGCCAGCATTGCCGCTGCGAACGTCTTCAAGGAAAAAATGACGTTGGCGGTGGTGACGACCGGGCGGGTGCTCACGCCTCATCTCCCGGCCGGGAGCTTCCGGTTGGGAGGTCTCGCTGGTTGTCGGCATCGGTGAGACCGTAGATTGCCGGTGAAACATAGCAGAAGGGCGGTGCCGCCAGGCAGGCATTCATATAGGCTTCAGCCGGGTCGGCACACGAAACAGTCGAGGTGGCTTTGGACCGGCGGGCAAGGAACGTGTGGATTTTCAAAAAGAAGGTGCGTGTAAGCTTCCTCAAAAAGGTTATGCGCGTGGACCCGACCCGCTTGCGCGGTGCGGGCAGGATGCAAAGTCTGCGAGAGCACCTGTGAGGCAATCGAATTTCAGTCGGTACTATATCGGACCACCAGTGAGGGTCGTGCTTTTGAATTGCCATCGTCATTCTCCGAAATCTTTTCGGATGATCCTATCGACAAGGCACTCGGAGGAATTTAGATATCCTCTCAAATGATCACTAAATCCAACCAGCCTCCGATGTCTCTTTCCGCAGCTCTCTTCGACCATGAGCTCGAAGAGTCCACGGCGCGAGCGCATGCCTTCAGGATCGACGTATCGCAAAACGAGCGCGAAGCTCCCGAGCACCAACATCGCAAGGGCCAACTCGTCATGGCTTTGCGAGGCGGGATCACCTGTCGCGTTCCAAGCGGGATGTGGATGGTGCCGCCTCATTGTGGTGTCTGGGTTCCAGGGGGCATGCCGCATAGCAATGTCGCGACCGCCAATGCTCGTCTGTTCTTCCTGTTCATTGAGCCGGGCGCCGCCGACCTTCCGGACCGGTGCTGCACGCTTTCCCTATCCCCGCTTGTCAGGGAACTTATCATCGAGATGGCTGACCAGTCCGAAGTCGCGATGGTGGATGCCGAACTCTTCACCACACTGCTTCTATCGGCCTTGTCGCGTATGCCCATAGAGGATCTGCATCTGCCGATAACCGATGAACCTCGGCTTGCTCGGATCGCGTCGGCACTGGTCGACGATCCTTCTGACCGAAGCACGATAGCGCGATGGGCGACACGAGTGGCGTTGAGCGAAAATTCCCTCGCCCGTCTCGTTCAACGGGAGACCGGCCTGACTTTCGGGCGTTGGCGGCAGCAGTTACAGTTGATCATCGCGCTGCGAAGTCTTGCAGCGGGGGCAACAGTGCAGCAGGTTTCGGGCGACCTTGGGTATGAGTCCGTATCTGCCTTCATAACGATGTTCAAGAAAGCGCTCGGTACATCTCCGGCCAGGTATCTCAAGACCTTCGACCAATAATCATAAAGGGAATGCTGTCACTAAAGCGCAGGTGGGGCTTGAACAAGTTTTGATGGAGAGTCGCCTGTCAGCTCCATTCGGCCTATTCTGACTGAGCCCACAATCTGCCTGTTCAAGAGCCTCCGGACTCAATCCTGACGGCCCTGTTTCCCCGGCCAGGCTGTCAGCGCGACGTCGACCAGAGCCTTCAATCTTGCCGTACATGCGCCATCACATGCCTGTGCAGACATGCCCTGAATGATGGCGCCATAAAAGCGCGCGAGGGTATCCGTGTCCGTTTGCTCGGGCAGTTCGCCTTCGCTGAAGGCGCGGTCGAACCGCGTCTTGAGAATCTGTATTGCCGCCTCGCGCCATGCTGCCGCTGTGCGGGCGACAGAGGCGTTTTCTTCCGAATGCTGGAGAACGGCGGTAGACACGATGCATCCGCGCGGCTTGTCCGGCTGGGTGTCTCCTTCGGCAATGTCGTAGAGATAAGTGGCGAGCGCCTCGTAGGCCGGTATTTTCGCCTGCAGCATTTCGGAACGGCGTTGGCTTTGCTGCGCGATGCTATGATCGAGCGCCAGCCGGAATAATTCTTCCTTTGAACCGAAGGTCGCGTAGAGGGACGGCGGGGTGATGCCCATCGCATGGGTAAGGTCCGCTATCGAGGTTCCCTCATAGCCGCGTTCCCAGAACAGCCGGGCTGCGACATCGAGCCCTGCATTCCGATCGAGCAGACGCGGTCTGCCGCGTTTTCGCGTTGTTTCAGTCATTATTATATCGATCACTATAAAAACATTGACAGACTATGATTGGCTTTTATTATATCGATCGCTAGTTAAATCGCAACGGAGTGATCCATGTCCCGAAAACTATCAAACAAAGTCGCCCTCATAACGGGCAGTTCACGCGGTATTGGCCGCGCCGCCGCCCTGGCGTTTGCGAAAGAAGGTGCAGGTCTTATCGGCGTCCATTACGGCGCAAATCTCGATGCCGCACAGGCAACGATCCGCGAGATCGAGGCCCTCGGTTCGAAGGCTGTCGCGCTCAATGCCGATCTGCGGGCAGGGAAAGCAGCGACCGACAGCTTGTGGGAGCAGTTTAAGGAAGCCGCGATCGCTTTCACCGGCGCGCCATCGCTCGATATTCTCGTCAACAATGCGGGCATTGCCCCGGCGACACCGTTGAAAGAAACAACGGAGGCCGCGTTCGACGAGTTGATGACGATCAACTTCAAGGCGCCATTCTTCCTTATTCAGGCTGTCGCTGATCATCTCCGCGACAATGGCCGGATCATCAATGTTTCGACCGGTTTCACGCGCATTGCGGCGCCGACGCATCCGGCCTATGCGGCATCCAAGGGTGCGCTTGAGACATTGACGCTGGCACTCGCCCCGGAATTCGGCCGGCGCGGAATTACGGTCAATTCGGTTCTGCCGGGTGTTACTGAAACCGACATGAACGCCGAATGGCTGGCAGCGCCGGAGGCCCGTGCCGGTGCCGAGGCCCTGTCCGTCTTTTCACGTATCGGTCGCGCCGACGATATTGCTGACGTCATCACGTTCCTTGCCTCGGATGATGCCCGCTGGACGACCGGGCAGATGATCGATGCGACAGGCGGTGCGCGGATTTGATCCCGCGAGCGTAGACTTGGATGACGGGTGTTGGGCGGTTTCGCTCGACGCCCGGATGAGGAGGTGGGGCGGCTGTAATCCTCCTCCTAGGGCAGGTTTCGTATATCCGGGGCCGCGCCGCTGACTTTGTCGGCCTGCCTCATCTGGTGCCGGCGTTATCCGTGCTTTCGCGCCCACCGCAGGTTCTGGGTTTGCCCGCCATAACCATAGGCGTCGCCGTCGACGGCGTGAACCAGGACATAGCTCGCCTCGTGCACGGGGCCTACCAGCGCGTTCATCCCGTCATAAACCCGCCGGACCCATTCGGTCGTTTCATCTTTTATGTTGGTGTGCTCGGTAATCGAAACCTCGACATAGAAGCTTCCGATCTTCTGGTCGGCGACACTCGATCCGGCAATGATCCAGTCCTCGGGATCGGCACTCTCGACGAGAACCGCGGTGACGGCCGGGTCCTTGTGCAGGATTTCCGCCGTGAGGCGAGAGAGCAGCGCCGCGACTTCCAGCTTTGGGTCGCTTCCGTTTTGGGGTTTGGTGTAACGCGCTTTGATCATGGGCATGGTCTTGTCTCCTTGTTGCCGAGACACCTTGCGCAAATCTCTTCATAATGAGAAGATGAGAATAACTATTCCATACATAGTGATTTCATATGATAGATCTTGAGAGCGTTCGCCTGTTCATTTTTTCCGTCGAGCTCGGCAGCCTGACAAAGGCGGCGGAGGCGGCAGGAACCGTGCAACCGGTCGTCAGCCAAAAATTGAAGATGCTGGAGCAGCGTGTCGGCAGGCGTCTGATCGACCGTTCGCCGCGTCATTTGCGGCTCACGGAGGATGGTGAGGTGTTTCTGCCGAAGGCGCGCGAGCTGCTCGCCAAACACGAGGAAGCACTGACCTTCAATCATGAATCACCGCTGCACTTCAGCCTGGCTGCGAGTGACCATGCGATCGGGGGCCGCCTTTCGACGGCCATAAGAGCGGTGCGTGCGGCACTTCCTGCCAATGCGGTGATTGAAGTGAATGTAGGCTTTTCCCGGCACGTGAAGGAAAATTTCGCGTCCGGACAGGCGGACGCCGTCATTTTCAGGCGCAACGGCGGTGGCTCTGACGGCGAAATCCTGCGTACTGACAAGCTGGGATGGCGGGCCGCTCCAGACTGGCGGCCACGCGCGAACAGCGCCATCCCGCTGGTGTCGCTGGGAACCGGGTGTGGAGTCCGGGAAATTGCGGTGTCGGAGCTTAGAAAAGCCGGCGTGGATTGGCGCGATGCGTTCACCGCCGGAAGCTGCTCGGCGCTCCATGAAGGAATTCTTGCGGGAGCGGGTGTCGCGCCGCTCGGCGATATTAGCGCCCGTGGCCTGCCCGACAGGGGTGCGGAACTCGGGCTGCCTTCGTTGCCGCCTTCCGATATCGTTCTTCTTTCCCGTGCAAGAACGCCGGCACACGCATCGGCGATCAGAGCGCTGGCCGCAGCCGTATCGGGCACCGGCGATTAGGTGAAGGGGCGGACGTGCTTTAGTTTCCGGTTGCTGTTCGCAGCCCACGGTCAAGTGCGAAGCGCCTTCCTGATATCAAAACCATTCGGGAGGCACGCTTTACGCTATCAATGGGGATCATCCCTTTGTGGATAACGTATAGTGACGTCAGCCCGCATTGCCTAAATCCATGTAAGCGGGTTCAAACTCGTGGCCATCGGGATCGGCGAAGGTGCGGAGATACATGAAACCCAGATCCTGCGGCTCTCGAACATCCGCCTGTCCGCCCGCTTTTGCTGCGGCGTCAACCATGGCATCCACCTCTTCGCGGCTGTCGCGCGAAAGAGCGATCAGCATGCCGTTTGTTTTGTGAGCATCGGCGATCGGTTTGGCGGTGAAGGTCTTGTAATAGTCATGCCGCAGAAGCTGGAAGGTAATCGTGTCCGACCACACCATCGAGCTTGCGTCTTCGTTGGAAAACTCCTCGTTCTTCACGCAGCCGATTGCCCCGTAGAAGGTGGTTGAAACAGCCAGATCTTTCACCGGCAGGTTCAGGAAAATCATTTTGGCCATTGTCTTTCTCCTCTTGCTGGAACGGAATTACAGGAAGGTCTGCTGGAACGTTTCACTCGGATGGATGCAGATGATCTCCAGCCGGTCAGTGCCGATATTTTCAAAGCGATGGGGGATATTGGCAGGCCCGACGACGATGTCTCCCGACGAGCCGCGCGCCCGTTGATCGCCTATCGTGAACTCGGCCTCGCCTTTGCGCACCACCCAGGTTTCGGCATAGGGGTGAACATGCAGATCAGGGCCGCGACCCGGATCGGCATTGACTAGAAAGATGGATACGGCGCTTCCGTATTCGCATCCTTCATAACGCACTGTCCGGCTCTCGCCGGGCTTCGGCTCGTGATGACGGCGTATGGAAAACATCTGGTCTCCTCCCTGAGACAAAACTATCTTCGCGAGAAGATATATGTGCGATTTATCTTCCTGTCAAGATATCTATCTTCTCGCAAAGATATATTCACGGAGCAGGCAAAGCCGTATATGGTTTTCAGAGTGGTAATGGGGTGATGAGATGAAGCAGGCGATGCCGGACACGACGGCGGATCGGACGATTGAAACTGACAGGGAAGATCATGTCGATCGTCTCCGTGGCCAGTGGGCGCGGGAACTGCCTGATATCGATACCGAGCCGATGGCTATCTTCGGGCGCGCCAAACGGCTCAGCAGCCTTCTGGCACCGTCAATAGAAGAGACATTCGCCGGCTTTGGTCTCGATCGCGGCGAGTTCGATGTTATTGCCACATTGCGCCGGTCGGGACCGCCCTACCAGCTGACGCCGACGGAGATGTACACGACGCTGATGCTCTCTTCAGGCGGCCTGACGCACAAGCTCGACCGGTTGGAAAAGGCCGGCCTCATCGAGCGCAGAAAATCGAAGCTTGATGGGCGCAGCGTCGTTGTGTGCCTTATGCCGGCCGGCATCGAGCTGGCGGAAAAGGCGTTTCGCCGGGACATGAGAAGCGAACTGAATTTCCTGCAGGGCCTCACTCCGGACGAGCGCGAGAACCTCGCGGCGCTGCTGAAAAAACTGGTGCTGGATATCGAGGCCCGGGTGTAGCTTCTGGTGCAAATCAGAGGCTGTTACCGCGCACCTACGGTTTGCGCCGCCACCAGCCGGGATGTCGTAGAAGGTATTTTTCTAAAGAGATCATTGTGTTTTCCAGGTCTCGAGCAGCATCCTCACAAATTTTTCGGCGGCTGGGGAAAGAGCACTGCTTCGCCTTTGCACGATGCCGATCGTACGGGAGACCACCGGGTTGACGATCGGCCGGGTGATGAGGAATGGATGATCGTCCTGCGGCGTTGCCAGCCGCGGCAGGACTGAAATCCCAAGACCGGCTTCGACGAGACCGAGCGATGTGTTGAGATGCGTGACCTCATAAAACCAGTTCAATTTCAGATTGTGCCGTGCAAGCGCGCTGTCCAGAAGCGTCCTGTTGCCGCTTGAACGATCCACGACGACCAGCGGATAGGCCTCCAGCTGGTCCCACTCGATCGTTTCGAACGCTGCCAGAGGGTGGTCTTTTCGCATTGCCAGCACGAAGGGGTCATCGATGAGTGGCTCGAATGAAAGCTCGGGATCGGAATTGCCCATCAGGTTGATGCCGAATTCCACCTCGCCTCTGGCGACCGCCTGCAGACCCTCATTGGCTGTCAGATCCCTGATCCGCAGCCTTATGTGGGGATATTGCTGGCTGAAGGTCTTGATAACGGTCGGAAGAAAGTAAAAAGCGGCAGTGGGGACGCAGGCCATCGTAATAAGCCCGCGCCTTTGCGCGCCGTCCTTCATGGCAAAAAGCGATCCGTCAAATTCCTCGAGCATACGCCGGACGAGCGGCATGACTTCCTGCCCCATGGCGGTAGGCGCGACGTGGCGCGTCGTTCTTTCCAGAAGTGGCGCCCCGATGGCCTGCTCCAGTTTCTGGATGCGGCGGGTGAGCGCCGGTTGCGAGATGTGCAGCGCCTCGGCGGCCCTGTGGAAACTGGCGAGTTCAACCACCGCTTGAAATGCCCGCAGATCCAGAATTTCACAATTGATGCTCATAACGCAATAAAACTCCAAAACATTGCATTTAACAGATTAGACTCTTTTGCTCATATTGCAACAACACGGCGTATTGATCCGCCAAATGCAATATTGAGGCAACCCATGAACGATCTGCTGAAGATACCCTGTGTGCTGATGCGCGGTGGAACGTCGCGTGGACCGTTCTTTCTTGCATCCGATCTTCCGCGTGATCGAGCAGACCGGGACGCGGCCCTTCTTTCCATCATGGGGTCGGGCCATCCGTTGCAGATCGACGGCATTGGCGGGGGCAATCCGGTCACGTCCAAAGTTGCGATTATCGGACCTTCCACGGTCAGGGGCGCCGATATCGATTACCTGTTCGCACAGGTTCGGACCGACAGGCAGTATGTCGATTATTCGCCAAACTGCGGAAACATGCTGGCCGCCGTCGGCCCCTTTGCCATCGAAGCGGGGCTTGTCGAGGCGAAGGGCAACGACACTCTTGTGCGAATCCATAACGTGAATACCGGCAAGCTGATCGAGGCGAAGGTCCCGACGCGCGGCCGCGAGGTTATTTATCTCGGCGACGCCTCGATCGACGGTGTTCCGGGCCTGGCGGCGCCCATTGCATTGACATTCATGGATGCAGCGGGTGCGAAAACCGGCAAGCTGCTGCCCACCGGAAAGCCGGTTGACGTGATCGATGGGGTCAACGTGACGGCCATAGACTGCGCCATTCCGATGGTTCTCATCCGCGCAGCAGATCTCGGCATGACGGGTTACGAGGATCCGCAAACCCTGAGCGCCAACAAAGACCTTATTGAACGGATGACGCGCATCCGCATTGAGGCTGGAAAGTTGATGGGAATGGGTGATGTAAAAGACATGGTCATTCCGAAACCGGTGCTCGTTGCGCCCGCCCGTAAAGGTGGCACTCTCTCGGTACGGTATTTCATGCCCAACGAGTGTCATCCCGCACTGGCGACGACCGGTGCTGTTGGCATAGCAACCGCGGCTGTCACCAAAGGCTCCGTCGCATATGATGTGGCCGGAGGCCTTTCGGTGCCCACCCAGATCCGCATCGAACATCCCGCCGGCTGCCTCGACGTGCAGCTGGAAATGCGAAACGGCGCAATAACGGCCGGACTTGTAAGGACGGCGCGCAGGCTTTTCGAAGGCTTTGCCTTCGCCAAACCAACCGCTGCGATTGAAGACGCAGCCTAGACGCGGCCATAGTGGCGCAAAATATAGTCAAACCGGGAGGAGACCCTTATGCGTAAATATCTGCTTGCAACCGCCGCGCTCTGTGCGCTGGCGGCATCCGCCAATGCCGAATCCGTCAGAATGAGCGTTGGCTCGTATAACCTCAACAACCTGCCTTTCCCCGTGGCCGCCAGTCTAGGCTTCTACAAGGAGGAAGGCCTTGATGTAACGACCGAGAACTTTGCCCAGGGCGGCTCTAAGGTGCTTCAGGCTCTGGTTGCCGGTTCCACCGACGTTGCCGTGGGTTTCTACGATCATACGATCCAGATGCAGTCGCAGAACAAGCACGTGGTCGGCTTCGTGCAGCTTGCCCGTAACTCAGGTCTGGTTCTCGCCGGCAAGAACGACACCGATTTCGATCCGGCCAAGCCCGAGACGATCAAGGGCAAGAAGGTCGGCATCACATCGCCCGGCTCCTCTTCGGACTTCTTCATTCGCTACTACATGAAGCAGCATAATCTCAGCGACAACGACATTTCCATCATCGGTGTCGGTTCGGGCGCTGCGGCCGTTGCAGCCCTGCAGCAGGGCAAGATCGATCTGCTCGTCAATTACGACCCTGCCGCGACCATCGTCGTGGAGCGTGGGCTGGGCAAGATCCTCATCGATGCCCGTAGTGATCAGGGCGCCAAGGATGTCTACGGCGGCATCTATCCGACATCAGTTCTCTACGCGACGCAGGATTATATCAACGCCAATCCCGAAGTGATCCAGAAGGTCACCAATGCAACGGTTCGGGCTCTGCACTGGATGAAGCAGCATTCTGCGGAAGAAATCGTCGCAAAGCTTCCCGATGATTTCGTGTCCGGCGACAAGCAGACTTACATCAAGGCAGTTGAAGCGGCCAAGGCGATCTTCTCCGAAGATGGCAAGTTTGAGCCTGCCGATCTCGAAACGCCGCTGGCCGTCCTGAAAAGCTTCAACGATGCGGTCGCAAAGGCGACAATCGACCTCAACACCACCTACACCAACAAGTTCGTCGAGGCCGCGGCCTCGAAGGCCGCAAACTGAGAGGCCGCCATGTCTTCGCCAGCCAGAAAGCTAGAACCCGTGACGGAACTCAAACCCCAGCCGATGGTGGCAATCGACGACGTGACCATGGCGTTCGGTTCGTTTGTTGCCGTGCAAAACGTAAATCTCAAGGTCGGCGATGGCGAGTTTCTCTCCATCGTTGGGCCGACGGGATGCGGAAAGTCCACCATTCTCAACGCCATCGCGGGCCTGTTGAAGCCAGCGCAGGGCAAGGTTTCCATCGACGGTTCGCTCGTCAAGGGCGTACAGAACAACATCGGATATCTGTTCCAGCAGGACGCGCTTCTTCCCTGGAAGACCGCGTTTCAGAATGTCGAGCTTGGCTTGATGTTCCGCGGCGTTCCCGAAAATGAGCGGCGCGCCAAGGTTCAGGCCTGGCTTGAGAAGGTTGGCCTGAAGGGTTTCGGAGACCGTTTTCCGCACCAGCTCTCCGGTGGACAGCGCAAACGCGTGCAGATGGCGCAGGCGCTCATTACCGAGCCGAAGGTCATCCTGATGGATGAACCCTTCTCCGCATTGGATATTCATACCCGCCACCTCATGCAGAACGAATTGCTGCGCCTGTGGCAGGAGGATCGCCGTGCGGTGGTGATGATCACCCATGATCTGGAAGAGGCGATTGCGCTCGGAGACCGGGTTGTCGTTCTCGCTGCAGGCCCGAAAAGCCGAGTCATCGAGAGTTTCCCTGTCGATCTTGAACGGCCCCGCAACGTTGCGGAAATCAAACTCGATCCAAAATTCATGACGCTCTATCGCGATATATGGGCGTCCCTGCGTGGCGAAGTGGAGAAAAGCTATGCAAGCCGTTAATGTTCGTATCATCCAGATCGTTCTTCTGGTCGTGCTTTTGGGCGGGTGGCAGCTCGGTGTCACCTCGGGCGCCATCGACCGCTTCTTCTTTCCCGCGCCCTATGACATCGTCAAACAGGTGATTGACTGGGTTGCCGATGCCGGTTTTTACAAGCATGTCGGCATCACGCTGAGCGAAACGGTGCTTGGCTATCTCATCGGAACAGGTCTCGGCGTCGGCGCCGGCGTCTGGCTGGGCCTCAGCCCCTTCGTCGCCCGGGTGCTTGATCCGTTCATCAAGGCCGTGAATGCCATTCCGCGTGTCGTTCTGGCCCCGATCTTCGTGCTCTGGCTCGGTCTTGGCCTGTGGTCGAAGGTTGCGCTTGCGGTTACGCTCGTCTTCTTCGTCACGTTCTTCAACGCCATGCAGGGCGTGCGCGAAGTGAACCCGGTCGTGCTTTCCAATACCCGCATTCTTGGTGCGAAGCGCTCGGATCTGCTGCGTCATGTCTATTTCCCGGCGGCGGCGAGCTGGATCTTATCGTCGTTGCGCACTTCCGTCGGATTTGCGGTGGTCGGCGCAATCATCGGCGAATATCTGGGAGCTTCCGCTGGCCTCGGTTACCTGATCGCCCGCTCGGAAGGAAACTTCGATGCGGTCGGCGTTTTTGCGGGCATCATCATCCTCGCGGTCTTTGTTCTTGTTATTGACCTCATTCTGGATTTTGCGGAGAAGAGGTTGATTACCTGGCGACCGAATGCAGGCGAGGAGCGTCCTGCGTAAGCGGACTGAAACAGGAATATTCCGTCGGGGGCGGTCCTTGATCGCCCCTTTTAAATGCCTGAGCCTTGCACGCAAAATAGGGCGTTCAAATCCTTCCATCCGCTAGACCAATTGCGATGCTGGACATCTACTACGCCGATTTCGACACCGCCTTCATGCCGCCGGACTCGGGCTGCCTCGAACTCGCCGGCTCCATCGATCTTGATGCGCACCGTTTGCTTGCGGCCCTGTTCGACAAGGGCCGGCAGGCTTGCGCGGACCTCAGCTACTTCGACGACGCGCTGCTTGAACCCGCGCAGGTCGCGATATTGCTGAACATCCTCCTGATAAACGAATATGTTCTGAAAGGTAACGCGTGAAGGCAGATGGCGAGCTCTCTTCTGGCTTGCCTTTGGCGAGATGCTCCTATTGGCCGGGGGCTTTACGCTGCTTTTGCTTGTGCTGCTGGTGCCTTCGCGGCTTCTAAGCTTCCCGATCGCAGGTGCATGTGTGCTGGCCAGCCTGCCTCTCTCGACGTATAACTCCACCGATTCCGTCGTATGAACGAAGCTAGGGATACCCATGTTCGAGAGGTGTGTTTGGCATAATGAGCCGCAGCAATGGTCGCTCGATAACCAGGTCCTCCACGTCACCACTGATAAAGGCTCCGATTTCTGGCGTGAGACCTATTATGGCTTTACGCGCGATAGCGGGCACTTCTTCGGAATGGAATGGCAGGGGGATTTCACCGCTTCATTGCGGATCCATGGACGTTATGAGGAACTGTACGATCAGGCAGGGATCATGGTCCGGATTGATGAGTCACACTGGATCAAGGCGGGTATCGAATTGTCGGACGGTGTTGCCTGCATCGGCAATGTGTTAACTCTGGGTCGCTCGGACTGGTCCACAACTGCCTACGCAGGCGACGCGTCTGATCTGTATCTGCGCGTCACCGTTGCGGATGGCGTGCTGCGCGTTCAAACATCCGCTGATGGAATCCGCTGGCCTCTGCTGAAACTTTGCCCGTTTCCAAAATCGCAATTTTATCAGGTCGGGCCCATGTGCTGCACACCGGAGCGCGAGGGCCTGGAGGTCAGGTTTTCCGAGTTCCGTGTTGGACCTCCGCTCGGCAAAGCCCTTCATGACCTGACGTGAGAAATATCGGAAAAATCATCCGTTACGGAGCCGAGCCATCTCGCTATCGGTCAGCCCTATGGCGTCGGTTTCCGGCATAGCCGCGGAGGCCGCCGCTACACGTGAAAATGATGCCTGAACGCTTTTGCGGTGCAGCGGATTGTCAGCACTTGCATAGTCCGGGTAACACTTCATTTAGTGATTTTGTGAAATCTAAAATACGCAGGTTCCAAGGTTTCATCGGCGGAGCCGGTAGAACAAGCGGAGCCACCTAGACCTGCCTGGCGGCGGTTCGAAAATGGCACTCGCTTGTCGCCCTATGAGGAGGGGCAACAGCTACCCGCGATGTTTCATCATATATTCCCCGGCCTCCCGCGAGGGCGGCTGGAGGAGTGCTTGCCTTGAGGCCATTCATGTCTTTCCTGAAGAATACCAAGATAAAAACGAAGGTCGTTTTTGTCATCTCGCTGATGAGCCTGATGTCGCTTTCCGGAATAAGCTACGTCAGCCTGCAATATCAAAAAACCGACAACGTCTATAGCGACTTCATCGGCCATGAGGCCCTTGCTGCGGTTCTGAACGCCAGAACCAGCGGAAACCTCAATGCGCTCGGCATGCAGATGCTTCGCGCCAGCCTCAACGACCCGGCCAGCGGCGATTTCGAAGCTGCCGTCAAAACCTTCAGAGCCGACCGGAAGCAGCTCGAGGAACGCCAGAACAAGATCATGGAGCTGGTGCCGGCGCGCACGGATGCCGCCCGCGATATCCTCAAGGGTGTTGTCGAAGTCGAAGAGATCGGCAATCAGGTCATCGCCCTCATGCAGGCAGGGCAACGCGCCGAAGCGCAGCAGATGGCGCTCAACGTGCTTCGAAAAATTGCCGAAGTCTCGCCAAAGATCAGTGCCGGCAATGAGCAGCTCATCCAGGTCATGAACGAGGGGAGAGAGCGCCTCACAGCCAGCACCAATACGACGATCTGGACGGGCCTGATTACGCTCGCGCTCGTTTCTCTGGCTGTGATCGCACTTGGCCTGCTTGTTTCTTCCCGAGGCATCACCACCCCGATTGCGCGGCTTCGTGCGCGCATGGAATCGCTGGCGGCCGGTGATACGGCGAGCGAAATCGCCGGAATGGATCGCAGGGATGAAGTTGGCCAGATGGCCGCGGCCGTGCAGGCATTTCGCGAAGGTGCAATCGAGCGCCTCCGGCTTGAGAATGAAACGGAAGCCAACCGGTCGACTTCGGAAAAGGACCGGATCGAGCGCGAGAAACAGAAGGCCAGGGAAGCTGCCGACGTACAGTTTGCCGTCGATAATCTTGCCACGGCCCTTTCGAAGATCGCCGAGGGCGACGTTACCTACCGGATCGTTCAGCCATTCGTCTCCGGCCTTGACGGTATCCGTGGTGATTTCAATCGGGCTGCGGAGCAGTTGCAGTCGACCTTGAGCCAGGTGGCGCAGAACGCACGCGGCATCGATGCCGGCGCCAACGAGATCAGGTCTGCGGCAGACGATCTGGCGAGACGCACGGAGCAGCAGGCCGCCGCCGTCGAAGAGACTGCGGCTGCGCTGGAAGAGATCACCACGACGGTGAAAGACGCCACGAAACGGGCGCAGGAAGCGGGTCACCTCGTCGGCCGCGCAAAAGTCGGCGCTGAAAAGTCCGGGGAGGTGGTGCAGCAGGCCGTTGCGGCAATGGAGCAGATCGCGACATCCGCCAATGAGATTTCCAATATCATCGGCGTGATCGACGAGATCGCGTTCCAGACCAACCTTCTGGCGCTGAATGCGGGCGTTGAAGCAGCCCGTGCGGGAGAGGCGGGCAAAGGCTTTGCAGTTGTCGCGCAGGAAGTTCGCGAACTGGCGCAGCGCTCCGCCGGCGCCGCCAAGGAGATCAAGAACCTGATCACGACATCGAACGGTCAGGTTCAGCAGGGTGTACAGCTGGTTGGCGAAACCGGCAGGGCGCTGGAACTGATCGTGACGGAGGTGAAGGAAATCAACCGGCACGTTGCGGCCATCGCGGAATCGGCGCAGGAGCAATCCTCAGGTCTTCAGCAGATCAATACGGCCGTGAACCAGATGGATCAGGACACCCAGAAGAACGCCGCCATGGTGGAGGAAAGCACTGCCGCCAGCCACGGCCTTGCGCGCGAGGCGTCTTCGCTGAACGGGCTGATCGCCCAGTTCAAACTGTCGGAAGGTTCGTTCAGCGAGGCCGCTGCGCCAGTGCGTTCGGCTTCACCTGCCGACAGGCCCGCTCGTTCTCCCGCCCGCGCCCTGGGCGGCAGGATCAAGGCTGCGTTTTCCGGCAATGCGGCACTGAATACCGCGGCGGATAATTGGGAGGAGTTTTGATCCCTGTCCCGCTCTTATGCCGGCCTCAGCTGAGGGACTGAAAGCATCGCTTTGAACATTGACGCCGGGGATCGGAGGTTTGTTGGACCCTGATCCCCGGTGTTCTGCTTTTGAACGATATGAGCCCGGAACTGCCGCCCATCTATGCCCTTGCATGGTGGTCAAGCCGGCTGGGGCTTCACCGATTTTCCGGTCTGCTCACGAGCGAAAGTCAGACGTCCAGGTAGGACAAAATGGTTGCAGCGACGTCAGACGCCTCCTGCGTCTCACTCGAAGCGTTCGCTGATGTGTCGGTCCCGGCTGTATTGTCCGGGGTCGCAGCCTTCTGCTCGGTGGTTGAGATGAAGGAGGCGATATCCTGCACGGAGCTGTTTGTGGGCTTTGCGCTATTTAATGCCGTAACCTGCGCGGACGTCATGGCGGCGATCTGACCCGGCGTGAAGGCGGCCGCCTGGGAGGTCGTCAAGGCAGCGAGCGTGCCGGTGCTCAGTCCCGAGATCGCGCTCGAACTCAAGCTGATGATTTGCTCGGTGGAAAATGTTGTGAGGTCGTCGCCGCCAAGCGCGGCTGCCTGCATCGCGTTGAGGGCGCTGACCTGCGACAGTGAAAGCGCTCCGATTTGTGCAGATCCCATTGCCGCCACCTGGCCGTAGCTCAGCGAAGCCACCTGGCTTGTGGTCAAGGCGGCGATCTCCTGAGGCGACAGGGACGCTACAACGGCGGCGGACAGTCCCTTGATCGCCGTCGAACTGATGGCGGAAAGCTCCCCGGTCGAGAATGTCGCCAGATCTTCAGTCGTCAACCCCGCAAGTCCGGCCGAACTTAATGCGGCGATCTGGCTGGTGGAGAGTGTTTCGATCTGGTCCCTGCCAAGGGCATTGATCTGCTCGCTGGTCAATCCGGCAACGCCGGCCGTGCTGAGGGCTGCAACCTCAGCGGTGGAAAGAGCGGCGATAAAGCCCGTTGACAGTCCCTTTATCGCGCTTGAACCAATCGCGGCGAGTTCTTCCGTCGAGAAGGTCTCCAGCATCTCCGCAGACAGGCCCTTGAGCGCATCCGAATTCAACGATGCGATCTGACGGGTGGATAATGCCTGAACCTGTTCAATGCTCAACGCGCCGGTCTGTGCGCTGCCAAGGCCTGCGATCGCCTTGGCGTCCAGAGCAGCTATCTGGTTTACGGAAAGGGAGGCGATGTCGGCCGTATCCAAAGCCGCAACCTGTTTGGAGGTGAGGGCGGCGATCTGGGCATTGGTCAGCGCGTTCACCTGACCGGTGCCGAGGGCGGCGATCTGGTCCGTGGTCAGACCCGGCACTGCCGCCGCACCCAAGGCTGCGATCTGAGCTGTCGTCAGCGAAGCGATCGTTGCTGCCGACAGGCCCGAGACCGCACTCGAGCTGATGGCAGCCAGCTCAGCGGCGGTGAATGTATCGAGATCATCGGCGCCAAGGGCCGCAATCTGTTTCGAACCGAGAGCACCGATCTGAGCGCTGGTGAAGGCCTCGACCTGAGCGGTGTTGAGGGCCGTGATCTGATCAGCGGTCAGGCCTGCCGCGCCCGCCGTGCTGAGGGCGGCGATCTGGGCTGCTGAAAGCGAGGCGATGCCGGCTACGCTGAGAGCGGCAACCTGCTTGGAGGTGAGGGCGCCCACCTGGGCGCTGGTGAGGGCCTCGACCTGGGTGATGCTGAGCGCCGCGATCTGGTCGGTGGTCAGGCCGGGTAGCGCCGCCGTGCCCAGGGCTGCGATCTGAGCTGTCGTCAGCGAAGCGATTGCAGCCGTCGACAGGCCCGAGATTGCACTCGAGCTGATGGCAGCCAGTTCGGCGGCGGTGAATGTATCAAGATCATCGGCGCTAAGCGCCGCAATCTGTTTTGCGCTGAGAGCACCGATCTGGGCACTGGTGAGGGCCTCGACCTGAGCGGTGTTGAGGGCCGCGATCTGGTCAGTGGTCAGGCCGGCTATACCCGCGGTGCTGAGCGCGGCTATCTGGGTTGCCGAAAGCGAGGCGATGCTGGCCACGCTGAGAGCCGCAACCTGTTTGGAGGTGAGGGCACCCACCTGGGTACTCATCAGGGCGTCCACCTGATCACTGGTCAGGACGGCGACCTGTCCGGTGTTCAGTCCACCAATGCCGGCCGTGCTCAACGCTGCGATCTGAGCCGTGGTCATCGACGCCACGGTTTCCGCTGACAGACCTGGGACGGCATTCGAACTGATCGCCGCGATGTCCTTGGTCGAGAACGTTGCTATGTCATCCGTACTCAAGACTGCAATCTGTTTCGAGCTGAGAGCACCGACCTGGATATCGGTCAGGGCCTCGACCTGCGTGGTGTCGAGGGCCGCGATCTGATCAGTGGTCAGGCCCGTTATACCGCCGGTGCTGAGGGCGGCGATCTGGGCCGCCGAAAGCGAGGCAATGTCAGCCACGCTGAGAGCCGCAACCTGTTTGGAGGTGAGCGCAGCAATCTGGGTATTGGTCAGAACGTCCACCTGATCGCCAGTCAAGGCGGCGACCTGTCCCGTGCTCAGCGCGCCGATGCCGGCCGTACTCAGCGCGGCGATCTGCGCTGTTGTCAGCGACGCTATGGTTTGCGTTGACAGGCCCGGGACCGCATTCGAACTGAGCGCGGCAATGTCTCTGGTCGAGAACGTTGCGATATCGTCTGCGCCCAGGGCCGCTACCTGCGTCGAGCTGAGTGCGCCGACCTGGGCGCTGGTCAAGGCCTCGACCTGAGCGGTACTCAAGGCGGCGACCTGCCCGGTGCTCAGTGCGCCAATGCCCGCCGTGCTCAGCGCTGCAATCTGGGCTGTCGTCAGCGACGCCATGGTTTCCGTTGATAAACCCGCGACCGCATTCGGACTGATCGCGGCGATGTCCTTGGTCGAGAATGTCGCAATGTCGTCCGCGCTCAAGGCCGCTATCTGTTTGGAGCTGAGAGCGCTGACCTGGGCGGTGGTCAAGGCCTCGACCTGGGCGATGCTCAGGGCGGCGATCTGCACGGTGCTCAACGCAGCGATGCTTTGCATATTCAGGGCGGCAATCTGGGCTGTCGTCAGGGAGGCGATGGTCTCCGCCGACAATCCTGAGATCGCACTCGAACTGATCGCGGCGATGTCCTTGGTCGTGAATTTCGCCAGATCGTCCGTTCCCAGCTGCGCAATCTGTGTGGAACCGAGATTGACGATCTGCGCACTCGTCAGGGCTTCAGCCTGGCTGGTGCTGAGGGTCGCCAGTTGCTGCGAGCTGAGTCCCGCAATGCCCGCAGCGCTCAGGGAGGCAATCTGGGCGGTTGAAAGAGCGGCTATGTCGTCTGTACCAAGGGTGGCGACCTGTGCCGCGCTCAGCCGCCCCATCTGCTTGGTCGACAGTCTGGAAACCTGATCGGTGCTGAGGGCGGCGATCTGGCTGCTCGAAAGTCCGACGATGCCAGAGGTGCTCATTGCCGCGAGCTGGGCCACGGAAAGCGATGCGATATTGTCCGTGCTCAATGCCGCAATCTGTCCCGAGCTGAGAGCTCCGATCTGGACGGTGGTCAAGGCCGAGAACTGATCGATGCTGAGCGCTGCAATCTGATCCGTGGTCAGACCCTTGACGCTCGCAGCACTCAACATGGCTGTTTGGTTGGTGGACAAGGCGGTCACATCGTTGCCGAGAGCGGCGACCTGTGCTGCGCTCAATGCCTTGATCTGCGCGGCGGATAGAAGGCTGACCTGATTGCCGCTCAGGGCTTCGATCTGGTCGGAGGTCAGGCCGGTAATAGCACTGGTGCTCAGGGCACCGATCTGAGCCGTGGTGAGGGCTGCGATAACATCCGTGTTCAGGCCCGGCATGGCTCTGTTGGTGATGGCTGCGATATCGGCGGTCGAGAATGTCGCCAGATCTTCAATGCTCAGGGCCGCAATTTGCGTTGAACTCAGTGACTTCACCTGTGTCGGCGACAGGGCCTCGACCTGACCGGTGCTCAATGCTTCGACCTGATCGGCCGTCAGGCCGGCGATGGCGCTGGTGGTCAGGGCTGCGATCTGGGCGGTGGTCAGCGCCGCGATTGCGTCCGTGCTGAGGCCGGCCATGGCCTTACTCGTGATCGCCGCAATATCGGCGGTCGAGAATGTTGCTATGTCCTCCGCGCTCAGAGCCGCAAGTTGTACCGAGTTCAGCAACTTCACCTGTGCCGAGGACAGGGCTTCGACCTGCTGGGTACTAAAGGCTTCGATCTGATCGGCGATCAGGTTTGCGATCACCCCTGTGTTGAGGGCGGCAATCTGAGCGGTTGACAGGGCTTCGATCTGAGCAGCGCTCAGGGCCTGGAATTGCGCGACGCCAAGCGCGTTCATCTGGGCCGTCGTCAATGCGGCGACCTGATCTCTGGTAAGCGCGCCGATCGTCTCCGTGCCCAGACGTGGCATGGCTTTGGCGGTAATCTCCGCGATATCGGCGGTTGAGAATGTCGCTATATCCTCCGCACTCAGGGCCACGAATTGTGCTGCACTCAACGATCTCACCTGTGCCGGTGATAGGGCTTCGACCTGGCTCGTGCTTAAGGCGGCAATGTGCGTTGTTTTGAGCGCGGCAATCTGAGCCGTCGTCAATGCGGCGATCTGGGCGGTGCTCAGGCTTTCGATATGGTCGATTGTCAGACCCGCAATCGCACTTGCATTGAGGGCGGCGATCCGATCAGGGGTAAACTCTGCGATTGCTTCGGTGCTGAGGCCCGGCATGGCTTTGACGGTAATCGCCGCGATGTCGGCGGTGGAGAATGTCGCTATGTCATCTGTGCCGAGGGCCGCGAGTTGCATCGAGCTCAACACCCTGACCTGTGCCGGCGTAAGGGCTTCGGCCTGATCCGGGCTCAGGACCGCGATCTGGTCGGTTGTCAGGCTTGCAACGGCGCTTGTGCTCAGGGCCGCGATTTGATCCGGGGTCAGTCCTGCAATCACTTCCGTGCTCAGGCCCGGCACGGCTCTGTTCGTGATCGCGGCCATATCAGCGGTTGAGAATGTTGCGATATCTTCCGCGCTCAGGGCGGCAATTTGCGTCGCACTGAGGGCGCGCACCTGAGATGAGGTCAAAGCCTCCGCTTGATCGGTCGTCAGGGCCTGAAGCTGGGTGGTGGTGAGCGCAGAAACCTGGCTCGAATTCAGACTTTTAATGGCGTATTGATCGAGAATATTGAGTTGATCCAGCGTCAGGCCAACGATGGCGACCTGCGAAATGGCGCTCAACTGTTGCGAGTTGAGGACTTTGACATCCTCTACATCCAACGCCGCGATCTGAGCCGACGAGAGCGCTTTGATCTGCGTTGTGGAAAGCGACGCCACGTCGTCGGTTGTCCAGGCTGCGACCGCCTCTGTCGAAAGATATCTGATCTGATTGACATTCAGGGAAGAAATGATCGACGTCATGTCTGAAAAATCCTAAAGTCCAAGCTTAACAGGTGGATTTTCCGCCCAAGCCCCCCAAAGGGGCATCGGTTATTCGGGTCCACCATTTTTCAGATGTTGATTACGCAATCGGGCTTGCCTGAACCTGAAGTTGCTACGTCTCAGCCGATCTCCCTTTGCGATACTTGTCTTTAACGCCGCCGGCGAGGGACGTTATGCCGTCGCGGCAAAACGTCGGCGAGCTCCGGTAAAGCCGGCGGGTGTTATGGAGAAGAACGCGACAGATCCGTCTCAGACGGGCGAATGCAGAAATGCCGGCATGGGTGCGCCCTCCGATTGCCTGGCGAGATAGAGCCGGGCGGTATCGAGCGCCTCTCGAATGGTCGCATCCATGTCGAGATAACGATAGGTCCCCAGCCGTCCGACAAAGGTTACCGACGCTTCCCGTTCGGCACGCGCCACATATTCGGCAAGCTGTTCTTTGTCTTCGACCAGCCGGATGGGATAATAGGGAATGTCCTGCGGGCCGCATTCATGGGAGAACTCCCTGTAGCAGACGGAGCCTGCATGTTCCTCCCACGGAGAAAAGTGCTTGTGTTCGGTGATGCGGGTAAAGGGTACCGCAACATCGCCATAGTTCATCACCGCGCAGCCCTGGTAGTCGCCGTCATAGGTGAAGCGTTCGAAGTTCAGCGTCCGGTATGCCAGGCGGCCGAATTCGAAGTCGAAATAACCGTCAAGCGGACCGGAATAGAAAACGTGCCCGGAGGCGGGCGCCTCGGTGCGCTGGAAATGTGTGCCAAGCCTGACGGTGATGTTCGGATGATCGAGGATGCGCTCGATCATGTCCGTATAGCCGGTTTCCGGCATGCCCTGATATTTGTGGAAGAAGTAGTTGTCGTCATAGTTGAAGCGCACCGGTAGGCGCTTCAGGATCGAGGCCGGCAGCTCTGTCGGCGAGCAGCCCCATTGCTTCTCGGTATATCCCTTGAAGAAGGCCTCATAGAGATCGCGGCCGACGAAGCGTAGCGCCTGCTCCTCAAAGGTCTGTGGGTCGGTAATCGACTTGTCGGCCTTTTCCTCGATGAAGGCCCGGGCTTCATCGGGTCGGAAATTCTTGCCGAAAAACTGGTTGATCGTATGCAGATTGACCGGCAGCGAATAGACGCGCTCGCCGCTCGTCGTCTTGACGCGGTTCTTGTAGGGCATGAACGTCTGGAAGCCGTTCACATAGTCCCAGACTTCCTTGTCGTCGGTATGGAAGATATGCGGACCGTAAACATGCACCATGACGCCAGTCTCACTGTCGCGTTCGGTGTGGCAATTGCCGGCAATGTGATCGCGGGCGTCGACGATGTCGACCATATGGCCTGCCAGTGCAAGCTCCCGGCCAATGACTGCGCCGGAAAGCCCGGCGCCCACAATGACAATTCTTTCGTCCGCGAACATTGATAATCAGTCCTGTTCATACGTCGCCCGGCGGGCGGTCAAGATTTGCATCGAAGAGCTGCCGTGCAGCGCGTGCCCCGGCCGGTCGAGAATAGTCCGCGCTCAGTTGTCCGGTTTCTGCCAGAGGCGACGGTCATAGGGAATTGGCGCATAGTCGTGCCACTGGGTAAGCTTCTTGAGGTAGCGGTTGCGGTAGCTCTGCTCGTCTTCAAACTCTATGTTCTCGAATACGGCTTCCGCGCCCAGTTCGTAATAGAGATCGAGATTGCTGAGATCCGGCACCGGTGTCTCGCCGCGCTCACATTCGCCCTGCATCTGCCAGAACAGCTCTTCCAGACGTTGCGCCAGAGCGGGGATATCGCGCAATACGCTGGTGTCGCGCTGCCGGGCGATCGATTCTCTAACCTCCAGAAGGCTCTTCCGGTCGCGTTCGAAACCGATGGCGCGGGCGACATAATCTTCCGGCGAAGAACAAATCATTTCCGGAACACCCGCTGCCGTGACGATGCTGCCGCAGAAGCGCGCCGCAAATGTCTTGCCGGGCATGGTGAGGACGGGCAGGCCGGATGTTATCGCATCCGCGGCTGTGGAGTGAGCGCCATAGGGGAACGTATCCAGAAACAGATCGGCGACGCCAATACGGGCAATATGTTGCGGGTTCGGGACCTTCGGCGCAAATACGAGCCGTTCCGGTGCGATGCCACTTTTTTCTGCGATGCCTTGCAGGTGTTGATTGACATCTTCATCGCCCGCCAGCAGCCACAACAGGCTGCCGGGCGTTTCAGACAGGATCGTCATCCATCGCGCAAAGCAGCTTTCGGTAATCTTCTGCATGCCGTTGAAGCTGGCATAAACGAATGCATCCTCTGGCAGTCCGACCTCGGCCCGGCTTGGCCGGGCGGCGATTAGGCGCTTGCGGTCAAGCGGCTGGTCACAGGCGATGCGCAGGACCTTTTCGGAGTAATAGATGTCGTTCTCCGGCGGGATCATGTAGCCGTCGGAGATCAGATAATGATGGAAGGGGCTTCCCATCGATCCGGGATAGCCGCAGAAACTGACGATAACAGGCGCGGGACGATAGGCGAAAATCTTCGTGCGAGCGTCCTTGGTGTAGCCATTCACGTCGATCAGGATATCAATGTCGTCGGAAATGATCTGCGATGCCGCCGCGGCATCGTCGAGGCCATGGATATCCCGCCAGCAATGAACCGCTGCCTTGATCCGCTCCTGCGTGCTGTCAGTGTTGCGGACGTTACCGCAATAATAGGCGAAGACGTCAAGGCTGTTCTTGTCATGCAACTCCAGAACCTCGCAAAGAGCGAAGCCTACGGCATGATCGCGAAGATCCGACGAGAGGTAGCCGACGCGCAGCCGCTCACCGGTCCCGGACTTCTGCTTCGGTGATCTGCGCGGAAAACGGCTGAGGTCCGGGCGCGTGCCGACCACCGTTTTGCTATAGCGATATGCCTTGGCCAGCTGGAACATCGGATCGTCGGCGTAACAGCTCAGCGTCAGCGACGACATGGCGTCGAGCATCTTGCGGGCAGGGACGTGGTTCGAGGGCGCAAGCACCGGCCATTTGCACTGCCGCTGCCGCAATGACACCCAGTGCTGGCCTGCTTCCGGCAATTCCGGCCGCAGCTCGAACGCCTGCAGCAAGGCGGTCTCAGCGTCATCAAGCTTTCCGGCGCCTTCGAGGACCCGGCCGATGTTCTGCAGGGCCATATGCCGATGGCCCACCGCTTCGGCGTCGAGATGTTTCGTCGTCTCGGCATAATGCGACCACTGTTCCACTGCCTGGCCGATCAACCCGCTGTCTTCAAGGACACGACCGAGATTGATATGGCCGGGAGCGAATTGCGGATTGGCCTTCAAACAGGCGCGGAATGCCTGTACGGCGCCCGCGCGGTCGCCGAGCTGGCTGAGCGCGACGGCATAGTTGAAATAGGCAAGATGAATGACGGGATTGTTGTCGTTGAATGCGACCCAGGTCTTGTAGAGTTCCACAGCAGCGGCTCGTTGGCCGGCAGCATTGAGCGCCTCGGTCACGCTCAGCAGATCCATGAGACTTAACCGTTGGTTCCGCGCAAGATCAAGTGCGCTGGGAGCGGTGTCATCGTTTGAAGGAGAGACGTGGTTGGCGGTCATGACATCCTGCGGCAAGGCGACAAAGGGTCGAAGATAAAAACGGCCTGTTGATGGGCCGTACTTAGCTATCGCAGGTAACTTGCCTGTGGCTGGATGTGTTTGAAGCGGCGTTGCGTGTCCAGATCAGCCGGCGGCCCGGCGGAGCGAAGGTTTCTCCCAGTCAGGCGCCGGCTTTTGAGGCGTTGATGCTGTCGCGCCGCAATAAGGATCGCTCACATGTCTAGCGACGGGAATGTTTCATCCTGTAACTCGCCAGAGCGATTGACGGGTTTATCCTATAGACACTGTCGAAGTCTTCGTCCGTGAAGTATTGGTATGAATATGCGACATATTCCCGGAAAAGACCGTGCAGGTCCTCCCGCATCTGCTTGGCCGCCCATTCCAGCAGACCTGCCTTGAAGACGATGAAGATCGGGTAATATTTTGCCCTGAAGATCGGATTTTCCAGGAAAAGCTTTTCGGTGTCTTTCAGCGCCGCGAACATTTCAAGTCGGCGCTCGTCGAAAGTGCTCGTATGCTGCTCCCGTCCCGGGATGAGGCGATGTGTTGTCAGGCTGCTGTTGATGGCCAGAAAGCGCCCGGCATTCATATAGGCCGCCCAATGCGGCAGGATGTCTTCGTTGATCCGCGCGGTGGAGAAGCGCCAGTTCGTCTGGCGAATGAAAGATGTCCGCAGTATCTTGTTCCACGGGTAATTGATCGTCACCAGGAACTGCGCGGTCGAGTCGAGATCGATCATGGCGCTGTCGCGACTACCGAGGACGCTATCCCAGATATTCTTGTCGATAGGCGCCATTTCGCCAGGAGCGCCACCGGCCGTTCTCAGCACGCTATATCTGAATGCCGCGACATCGATATTCGTATCATCCATCAAGGGCAGAACGGTATCGACGGCTCCCCCATGCAGGAGGTCGTCAGCATCGTGAAACAGGCAATATTCGCTGTCGATTGTCGCCAGCGCCCTGTTGCGGGCGACGCCCGGGCCGGTGTTCGTCTCGCTGCGCATCAGCCTTATATTGGCGTGCCGCGCCATGTATTGCTCAACGATGTCGCAGGTATTGTCGGTGGAGGCATCGTCGACAACGACGATATCCATTTCGGTTTCATTACGCAGAACACTGTCGAGTGTCTCGCCGATAAGACTGGCCATGTTGAAGGCCGGAATGATGATGGATATTTTTGCCATGACAGAGACTGAATGTCCTTCTGGGGCATTCTGCAATTAAAATGTTACGACGCGGCCCTGAGCCGCGTCGTAGGTTTTCTGGTCGTTTAAGTCTTATACTGCCTTGTAGGCTTTGATGACCGCCTCGACCTGTGCATCGTTCATGACCTTGAGCTGCTGGGGCGAGAGAGCGCCGGCCTGGGCGCTGTTCAGACCACCAATGGCAGCTGTGGAGAGACCGGCGACGGCATTTGCGCTGATCGCTTTGATCTCATCGGTCGAAAAGAGTGCCAGTTCGCTGCTGTTCAGGGTCGCGATCTGTGCGGAGCTGAGGCCGGAAACCTGATCGGAGTTGAGGGCCTTGATCTGGTCGGTCGACAGGGCCGCGAACTGTGCCGAAGAGAGCGCTGAGGCCTGTGCTTTGCTCAGGGCGGCGACGTTATCGGTGCTCAGCTTGCTGGCATCGAGGCCTGCGAGTGCCTTGGTGCTGATGGCCTTGACCTCGTCGGTCGAGAAGGTGGCAAGGCTATCAGAGGACAGGGCGCCAAGCTGTGCCGAAGACAGGCCAGCGATCTGCGTCTTTGTCAGTGCCGCGGCGTTTGCGGTGCCGAGGCCCGCGAGCGCCGCCGCGGAAAGACCGGCGATGGCATTTGCGCTGATCGCTTTGATCTCATCGGTCGAGAAGAGTGCCAGTTCGCTGCTGCTCAGGGTCGCAACCTGGGCGGAGCTGAGACCGGCGACCTGATCGGAGCCGAGGGCCGTGATCTGATCGGTCGTCAGAGCTGCGAACTGCGCCGTGGAAAGTGCTGCGGCCTGTGTTCTGCTCAGGGCGGCGATGTTACCGGTGCTCAGCTTGGTGACGTCGAGGCCTGCGAGCGCCTTGGTGCTGATGGCTTTGACCTCATCGGCAGAGAAGGTGGCAAGGCTGTCGGAAGACAGGGCGTTCAGCTGTGTCGAAGACAGGCCGGCGATCTGTGTCTTGGTCAATGCCGCAGCGTTTTCGGTGCCGAGACCAGTCAGGGTAAGACCGGCGATGGCATTGGCGCTGATGGCCTTGATCTCGTCAGTCGAGAACAGCGCCAGTTCGCTGCTGCTCAGGGTGGCGACCTGAGCGGAGCTGAGGCCGGCGACCTGATCGGAGGTAAGGGCCTTGATCTGATCGGTCGAGAGAGCTGCAAACTGCGCCGAGGACAGTGCCGCTGCCTGCGTTCTGCTCAGGGCGGCGATGTTACCGGTGCTCAGCTTGGTGACGTCGATGCCTGCGAGAGCCTTCGTGCTGATGGCCTTGACTTCATCGGCGGAGAAGGTGGCAAGGCTGTCGGAAGACAGGGCGTTCAGCTGTGTCGAAGACAGGCCGGCGATCTGCGTTTTTGTCAGAGCGGCGGCGTTTTCGGTGCCGAGACCAGCCAGGGTAAGACCGGCGATGGCATTGGCGCTGATGGCCTTGATCTCGTCGGTCGAGAAGAGTGCCAGTTCGCTGCTGTTCAGGGTCGCAACCTGGGCGGAGCTGAGACCGGCAACCTGATCGGAGTTGAGGGCCTTGATCTGATCGGTCGAGAGAGCTGCGAACTGTGTCGAGGACAGTGCCGAAATCTGCGTTCTGCTCAGGGCCGCAATGTTGCCGGTGCTCAGCTTGCTGGCATCAAGACCGGCGAGGGCTCTGGTGCTGATGGCCTTGACCTCGTCGGCAGAGAAGGTGGCAAGGTTGTCGGAGGACAGGGCGTTGAGCTGTGCCGAAGACAGGCCAGCGATCTGCGTCTTTGTCAGTGCGGCGGCGTTTTCTGTACCGAGGCCAGCAAGTGCAGCGGCGGAAAGACCGGCGATGGCATTGGCGCTGATAGCCTTGATCTCGTCAGAGGAGAACAATGCCAGTTCGCTGCTGTTCAGGGTGGCGACCTGTGCGGAGCTGAGACCGGCGACCTGATCGGAGGTGAGTGCCTTGATCTGATCGGTCGACAGGGCTGCGAACTGCGCCGAGGAAAGCGCCGCTGCCTGCGTTCTGCTCAGGGCGGCGATGTTGCCAGTGCTCAGCTTGGTGACGTCGATGCCAGCGAGTGCCTTCGTGCTGATGGCCTTGACTTCATCGGCGGAGAAGGTGGCAAGGCTGTCGGAGGACAGGGCGTTCAGCTGTGTCGAAGACAGGCCGGCGATCTGCGTCTTTGTCAGAGCGGCGGCATTTTCGGTGCCGAGACCCGCCAGGGTAAGACCGGCGATGGCATTGGCGCTGATGGCCTTGATCTCGTCGGTCGAGAACAGAGCCAGTTCGCTGCTGCTCAGGGTGGCGACCTGTGCGGAGCTGAGACCGGCGATCTGATCGGAGTTGAGCGCCTTGATCTGATCGGTCGAGAGAGCTGCGAACTGTGCCGAGGACAGTGCCGAAATCTGCGTTCTGCTCAGGGCGGCGATGTTGCCAGTGCTCAGCTTGCTGACGTCGAGGCCGGCGAGGAGCTTGGTGCTGATGGCCTTGACTTCATCGGCGGAGAAGGTGGCAAGGCTGTCGGAAGACAGGGCGTTCAGCTGCGTCGAAGACAGGGCGGCGATCTGGGATTTTGTCAGTGCGGCGGCGTTTTCGGTGCTGAGAGCAGCGAGCGCTGCGGCGGAAAGACCGGCGATGGCATTGGCGCTGATGGCCTTGATTTCGTCGGTCGAGAACAGAGCCAGTTCGCTGCTGTTCAGGGTTGCAACCTGTGCGGAGCTGAGACCGGCGACCTGAGCCGAGTTAAGAGCCTTGATCTGGTCGGTGGAGAGGGCGTCAATCTGGCTGGTGTAAAGTGCCGTAACCTGAGACGCCGACAGACCGCCGATCTGAGCGGAGCTCAGTTTTGCGATCTGGGTCAGGGTCAGTCCCTTAAAGGCGCTCACGGAGATGGCCCGAAGGTCTTCAGAGCTGAAAAGAGCAAGGTTATCTGTGCTCAAAGAAGCGATCTGAGACGACGAGAGGGCCTTGATCTTGGTGCTGTCAAGGGCATTCACGTCTTCAGAGGTTAGGCTGGCGATTGTGGCCGTGGAAAGCTTGGATATCTGCACAGCAGACAGTGAGGAAAGAATAGAAGTCATGAACGTGTCCTTTACCGAATGGCGACTGGTCACGCCTATCTGCCGCCAGACACTGCCCATGATGACAGCGGTCCGACATCCGCAAATAAAGCGAAATTGTGGAGAACATGGCTCATGTGAACCTGCGCTGGAAAGGCATCATGCAATTCGAGCCGGAGAAGGGGGCCCGGATTTTCCACGCTAGCTTGTGCGAATGCCGCTTAATAATTTCCGCCGCTTAACATCTTCGCGACGTGCGTGTCATATCAGGCGAACATTTAAAGCCTAGTTAATATTTGGAGGGGGCGCGTTTATTCTTGATGTTTGCGTATCTTAGAGCTTTATAGAGTATAAAATTGCGAATCCAATTACCCAGTCGGTCGGTTTTCACTGCGGGAAACCAGATATGTCCGCGCTCGTATAAGTAGCGCCCGTTTGAGCAGGCGGGAGCGCAAGGGTTTAATGTTTATTGTCGGTCAAAACGGAACAACAATTCTTGTCGCAAGCTGATTCGCTGATGTAACGGGCGTCAGCCGCAGTCAATAATTTGCTTTGTCTCCTTTATATCGGGTGCCGTGAAGTTTGTTTTTAGGGAGAGGAAGCTGTGATTTCCCGTTTCGTGGATATGGCAATGCTTTAGACGGACAGACGCGGGCCGCGATGATCCGCCACGAATGACGGGCCGGTTTGGGTTCAGGGCGGTTGTCCCGATAGGAGGTCAATCCTCCATATCAGGCATGATGGCGCAGGGCGTCGATGATCACCTTCATCGCCGGAGACATCTGGCGCCTGCTCGGATAATAGAGGTGATAGCCGGTGAAGGGCTCGCTCCAATTGTCCAGAACCGCCTGCAATCTCCCTTCAGCGATGTGCGCCTCGACGAGGTCTTCCGGAACGTATGCGATCCCGTAGCCTTTCATCGCGGCGTCGATCTGGGAGATCGAGGAATTGAAGCTTAGTTGTCCGTCAACCCTGACCCGCAGCTCCCGCCCGTCCTTTTCAAATTCCCAGGCGTAAAATCCACCCCAGGTTGCCTGACGTGTATTGATGCAGACATGGCCGACCAGATCCTGGGGTATGACAGGGATGCCGTGTCTGACGAAATAGTCTGGCGAAGCCACGGCTCTCAGACGCCAGTCCGGGCCGATCCGAACGGCGATCATGTCCCTGTCGACGCTCTCGCCCAGTCGCACGCCGGCGTCGAAGCGTTCCTCGACAATATTGCGCATGCCATTGTCGCTATAGAGCTCAATACGAATGTCGGGATAGTTGGACAGGACGCGGCCCAGTTTCGGCCAGACGGTTGTTTGCAGGGCGTGATCGGACAGGGTGAGGCGCAAGGTGCCTGAGGGCTTTTCGCGAAAGGCGACGAGATCCGCCAGATCCGCCTCGATCCCCTGAAATCGCGGAGCGATAGATAAAAGCAGGCGTTCGCCGGCTTCCGTCGTGGCCACGCTGCGTGTCGTCCGCGTCAGCAGGCGCACGCCCAGCCGGGCTTCAAGCTGCTTGATTGTATAGCTCAATGTCGATTGCGATGTTCCGAGCGTCGCCGCAGCCTTCGTAAAGCTCCGCTCTTTGGCAACCTCCATGAACCAGAGGAGATCCTTCATATCCTCTCGCTGCATCAAAAACCTCTGATTAATATTGAATTTCGATAAGTCCATGCGAATTAGCACGGATTGTCCGCAAAGTCGCCCGGCAATATCTTCCCGCCATCGAAAGAAACCGGGATTTTAGTGGGATCTGGCGAATGACTCTCACCTATGACGACAAGATGGGCAGTAGACGTGCGGCATGGAGCGCCGTGTTTTGCATGACGCTCTGCGCCTTCGTGTTGATCGCTTCGGAATTCATGCCCGTCAGTCTGCTGACGCCAATCGCCGCCGATCTCGGCGTTTCAGAAGGTAATACGGGGCAGGCGATCTCCATCTCCGGCATCTTTGCGGTTATCACCAGCCTGTTGATTACCGGCCTGACCCGGCGGCTGGACCGGCGCGTTGTCGTGCTCGGCCTCACGGCGCTCTTGATGGTGTCCGGCATCGTGGTCACCCTTGCACCGTCTTTCCCGGTCTTGATGCTTGGCCGGGCATTGCTCGGAATTTCGATCGGCGGCTTCTGGTCGATGTCCACCGCGATCGTGATGCGTCTCGTCTCCCATGATCAGGTGCCGAAAGCACTTGCACTGCTGAATGCCGGCAACGCGGTTGCGGCAACGGTTTCCGCCCCACTTGGCAGCCTGCTGGGCGCCTATATCGGCTGGCGCGGCGCCTTCTTTCTGGTCGTGCCTATCGGCCTGCTTGCGCTCCTGTGGCAATGGATCGTCCTGCCGGAACTTCCGCCGCGCCGCGCCCGTGTATCCGCGAATGTCTTCAGGCTGCTTGGACGTCCAGCCGTCACGGCGGGCATGATCGCGATCCTGCTGTTGTTCATGGGTCAGTTCGCACTTTTTACTTATCTGCGGCCCTTTCTCGAGCAGGTCACGCGGGTCGAAATCACGATGCTGTCGCTGCTGCTGCTGATCATGGGATTGGCGGGGGCGGTTGGAACCTGGGTCGTCGGCCGGCTGCTGCAACACCGTCTCTTCAGCATTCTTGCGATCATTCCCCTGTTGATGGCCGGTATCGCGCTCTTCATGGTCGCCTTTGGCGACGCGAAACTTCCTGTCGCAGCCGCACTTGTCGGCTGGGGTTTCGTTGGAACCGCCGCACCGGTTGGCTGGGGCACCTGGCTGAGCCGCATTCTGCCTGATGATGCCGAGACCGGCGGCGGGCTGCAGGTTGCCGTCATTCAACTGGCGATCACGGCGGGGGCATCGGTCGGCGGCATTTTATTCGACAGTTTCGGCTGGTGGTCGGCCTTCACACTGAGCGCATTGTTGCTCTGCGGTTCCTCGCTTGCCTCTTTTGTCGCCTGGCGGCTGGCGCGGAGGCGATCGTGAATGGTCGCCCGGCGGTTTTCGCCCGACGCATCCTGCTGGCGATGGCCGCCGCCTTCATCCTGCCCGGGCGAGCTTTCAGCAAAAGCGGGCCTAACAATCAGGAGAGGACCGATTTGAAGATCAAGCTGATTTTCGCAGAAAACACGATGATAGCGACGCTCTACGACAATCCGTCAGCCCGCGATTTCGCGTCCATGCTGCCGCTCGACGTCAGGATCGCTGACTTCGGCTCCAACGAGAAGATCGCCTATCTCCCTCGAAAGCTGACGGTCGAAGGCCACGGTCCGTTCGAAAACGAGCGACCTTACGACCTCTGTTATTACATGCCCTGGGGCAATCTCGCGATGTTCTATGCCGACTACAGGCATCCCGGCCTCATCCGGCTGGGACGCTTCGATAAAGGCTATGAAGCGCTTCATATCCCCGGGGAATTTCCGCTGCGCATCGAACGCGTCCAATGAACCGAACCACAACAGGAGTTCCCAGCATGAGCAAGCCAGTTGAAACTGATGAAACCTGCAATACCGGCAGGCGCAACCTGATGAAGGCAACGGGCATCGCCGTCGCCGCAATGGGCATGGTGCCGATGGCGAGCGCGACGCAGGCTTTCGCCCAAACCTCTTCATGGGACAAGGTCTTCCCGAAGAGCGACAATGTCGATCACCAGAAGGTCTCGTTCAAGAACCGCTACGGCATTACCCTGGCAGGTGACCTCTACCTGCCAAAGAACCGCGAAAGTGCGCCTTTGGCCACCCTTGTCATCAGCGGCCCCTTCGGTGCGGTAAAAGAACAGTCATCCGGTCTTTATGCGCAGACCATGGCGGAGCGCGGATTTGCCGCGCTGGCGTTCGATCCCTCCTATACCGGAGAAAGCGGCGGCGAGCCCCGGAACGTCGCCTCGCCGGATATCAATACCGAGGACTTCAGCGCTGCGGTGGATTACATCGGGCTGCAATCCTATGTGGATCGCGAGCGTATCGGCGTGATCGGTATCTGCGGCTGGGGCGGCATGGCGCTGAACGCTGTCGCGGCGGACAAGCGCGTGAAGGCGGTCGTGGCCAGCACCATGTATGACATGACGCGGGCCATGTCCAAAGGCTACAACGACAGCGTCACCCTCGAACAGCGCACACAGGCGCTGGAGCAGATGAGCCGGCAGCGCTGGCAGGATGCGGAAAAGGGAAGCCCCGCCTATCAGCCGCCTTATAACGATCTCAAGGGTGGCGAAGCGCAGTTCCTGATCGACTATCACGACTACTACCGGACGCCGCGCGGCTATCATGCGCGTGCTGTCAATTCGGGTAATTCCTGGACGCAGACGACACCCCTGTCGTTCATGAACATGCCGATCCTGACCTATATCGCCGAAATATCGCCGCGCCCGGTGATGTTCATCCATGGGGAGAAAGCGCATTCCCGATATTTCAGCGAGACAGCTTTCGCTGCCGCTGCCGAACCGAAGGAACTCGTGATCATTCCGGACGCCAACCATACGGACCTGTATGACCGCGCCGACAAAATCCCGTTCGACCGGATCGCCGCCTTCTTCAGCCAGCATCTGGCCTAGAGGCCCGACCATCAGAACGTTGCGGCAGCCCCGGCTATTGCCATTTCTTGCTGCTGCCACGCTAAGCCACGCATCAGGCCGACGCGCTCGTGCGCGTCGGCGGGGTTAAGGTTGCCGGCTCTAGTCCAGCATCACCATATGCGCCGGCAATTGCTCTTCGAAGAATTTCGAGAAGGTTGCGATCCGGGGCGGCAGTGCCTGATAGGGCGGATAATAAAGCGTCAGCCAGAGTTCGGGCGGCGCCCAGCCGGGCAGGACATGAACGAGCCGGCCGCTATGGAGATGTTCGGCGATGTTAAATCCCGGCAGCATGGCCACGCCGGCGCCTTCCGCCGCCATGTCGGCCAGAACCTCGCCGCTATTGGCGCTGAATGCACGGCCAGCCGAGATGGCGATGCTTGATCCACCATCTGACAGGACCCAGTTCTCCCGCCGGCTTTCGCCGCTATAGGCAAGGCAATCGTCAGGGGTCAGTTCGCTTGGATGTTCCATCTGCGTGAACCGGCTGCCCGGGGCCGCCACCAATATTCTCGGCACAGCCCTGATCTTGCGCCAGATGGTGAATTTGTCTGATGGGGCGGACGAGATGCGGATCGCCAGATCGTAATCGTCATCCACGATATTGACCAGGCCGTCCGACAGGGAAATCTCGAAGCACATTTTTGGATAGAGTTCCCGGAAACCCGACAGGATCGGCGGCAGCACCGTCTTGCCGAGCCATGTCGGCGCGCTGATCCTCAGCCGCCCCTCATCAGCCTTATGGGCGTTGCGGACATCGCGCCGGGCATTCTCCAGCGCCTCGACCGCCGGCTGGATCTGTGCGGCGAAGATGGCTCCGTCCGTCGTCAAGGAGACCTGTCGGGTGGTTCGGACAAATAATTGCACACCGAGATCATCTTCAAGCGCGGCAATCGCACGGGTGACGGCGGCCGCCGTCATGCCCAGTTCACGGGCGACCTGCGCGAAGTTGCGCTTTTCGGCCGCCATCAGAAAGGTTTTCAGAGCTTTATGATCGTTCATCTCTATTATTTCAAAAATCGCAATTCATTCGAGAGAAATATTGCAATTCCGCGATGCAATCAAGCGGGTTACATCTCTGTCCATCGAAACGGACACACCAACAACGAAAGGCGCCGCCGATGATCAAGGATATCAAGGGCCTGCACCACGTCACCTCAATGGCGTCGGATGCGCGGCAGAACAACAGTTTCTTCACCGATACGCTCGGCCTGCGCCGGGTCAAGAAAACCGTCAACTTTGACGAACCCAGCGTCTATCACCTTTATTACGGAGACGAAAATGGCACGCCCGGCACGGTCATGACCTATTTTCCCTTCGCCAACATGATGGCCGGCCGTCCCGGCGTCGGCGAGGTGGGCGAGACGCAGTTTTCCATCCCCAAGGGTTCGCTGGGCTTCTGGAAAGAGCGCCTGCTTGCCAAGGGCGCCGCCGGCCTTCAGGCCGACACGGTCTTCGGTGCCGAGCGCCTGCGCTTCACCGGTCCCGATGGCGATGGACTTGCGCTGATCGAAACGGAGAATGATGCCCGCGCCCCCTGGCTGGCCGAGGGTATTTCCGAAGACAGCGCCATACGTGGTTTCACCGGCGCGCGCTTCAATCTGAACGACACGGCCGCCACTGAGGAACTCCTTCGTTTCATGGGTTATGAACGCGCTGATGCTGAAGGCAATGTGACGCGCTTCGTCATTCCCGGCGGCAACGGGGCCGACACGATCGATCTTGCGGCCCTGCCGAAGACGCCCTTTGCCCGTCCGGGGGCAGGTTCGGTCCACCATATCGCTTTCGCCGTCGAAAACCGTCAAAAGCAGCTGGAAGTGCGCAAGGCGCTGATGGATACGGGCTATCAGGTCACCCCCGTCATCGACCGCGATTATTTCTGGGCGATCTATTTCCGCACGCCGGGCGGCATTCTGTTTGAAGTCGCCACCAATGAACCCGGTTTCGACCGTGACGAGGATACCGCGCATCTGGGCGAAGCGCTCAAGCTGCCGAGCCGCTACGAGCCTTTCCGCAACCAGATCGAGGCCAACCTCGCTCCCCTTGCGGCATAAAGCGGATCTCTGATCCGCATCCACTGACCAAAACAGATCTATACTTTTCAAGACGGCTGCCCCTGCCGGGCAGCCGGCCGGCGAAGCCTTCCTAGTTTCCACCGCCGCAGATCGGCAATCACCCCCTGAACGGAGAACTGAAAATGTCCAAGCTCGAAGTCCTTACCCCCGCCAACAGCCAGCTCATCTTCATCGACCAGCAGCCGCAGATGGCTTTCGGTGTGCAGTCGATCGATCGCCAGACCCTGAAGAACAATGTCGTCGGCCTCGCCAAGGCGGCAAAGATTTTCAACATCCCGACGACCATCACCACGGTTGAAACGGAAAGCTTCTCCGGTAACACCTTCCCGGAACTGCTCGCGGTTTTCCCGGAAAACGACATTCTCGAGCGTACCTCGATGAATTCCTGGGACGACCAGAATGTCCGCGATGCGCTGGCGAAGAACGCCGCTGGTGGCCGCAGGAAGATCGTCGTCTCCGGCCTGTGGACGGAAGTCTGCAACACCACCTTCGCACTCTCGGCGCTCCATGATGTCGCGGATTACGAGATCTACATGGTGGCGGACGCCTCCGGCGGCACCTCTCTCGACGCGCATAAATATGCCATGGACCGCATGGTGCAGGCCGGCATCATTCCCGTGACCTGGCAGCAGGTGCTGCTCGAATGGCAGCGCGACTGGGCACGCAAGGAAACCTATGACGCCGTCACCGCGCTGGTGAAGGAACATTCCGGCGCCTACGGTATGGGCATCGATTATGCCGTCACCCATGTCCACGGCGGTGCCGAGCGCGTCAAGCACGGCAAGCGCATCGGCCCCAACCCGGCCAAGAAATAAGCTTTCAACCACGCCGCGCCGGCAGGATCGTCATCCAGTCCGGTGCGGCTTTTACCCATCGAGGAGGTTTCGATGAAAGTCTATCTTCTGTCCCTTGGCGCCGGTCTGCTGGTCGGCATAGTTTACAGCCTGCTTAATGTGCGTTCTCCCGCACCGCCCGTCATTGCTCTCGTCGGTCTGCTCGGCATATTGGTTGGAGAGCAGATCATCCCCCTCGCGAAGACGATCGTCGGCAAGGAGCCGGCCGTGGTTTCGTGGATCAACCAGATCAAGCCGCATATGTTCGGCCATATGCCGAAGGGTGGCGCTGAAACAACTGGCCTTGCCGAGGTCAAACAGCCTATCAACCGGGAGAGAAGCTGATGCCGACACGACGCACCTTTCTTGGCGCGGCTTCGAGCCTTGCCTTTCCGAATCTGTTTTCACCGGCTAAGGCCGCTGATCTCATCAAGACCGGAGGTTCTTCCATGCACCCAGATACGATCCTTCACAACGGCCGCGTCACGACGCTCGACCGCGGCAATCCGAATGCAACGGCAGTGGCCATCAAGGATGGCCTGTTTCTGGAAGTGGGAAGCGATGCCGAGGTTATGGCCCTTGCCGGGCCGGATACGAAGATCATCGACCTGAAGGGCAAGCGGGTTCTGCCCGGCCTGATCGACAACCACACCCACGTCGTGCGCGGCGGCCTGAACTTCAACATGGAACTGCGCTGGGATGGCGTGCGCTCGCTTGCCGATGCCATGGACATGCTGAAGCGTCAGGTGGCTATTACCCCGGCCCCGCAATGGGTGCGGGTCGTGGGCGGTTTCACCGAGCATCAATTCGTTGAAAAGCGCCTGCCGACCATCGAGGAAATCAATGCGGTGGCGCCGGATACGCCGGTCTTCCTGCTGCATCTCTACGACCGGGCGCTGCTGAACGGCGCAGCACTTCGCGCCGTTGGTTACACCAAGGATACGCCGAACCCGCCCGGCGGCGAGATCACCCGCGATGCGAATGGCAATCCGACCGGTCTGCTGCTCGCCAAGCCGAATGCCGGCGTCCTCTATTCGACGCTCGCCAAGGGGCCGAAGCTGCCTCTCGACTACCAGGTCAATTCCACGCGCCACTTCATGCGCGAGCTGAACAGGCTGGGTGTGACCGGCGTGATCGACGCGGGCGGCGGCTTCCAGAACTACCCTGATGATTACGAAGTGATCCAGAAGCTGTCGGATGAGAACCAGATGACGGTTCGGCTGGCCTACAACCTCTTCACCCAGAAGCCGAAGCAGGAGAAGGAGGACTTCCTCAACTGGACGTCATCGGTCAAATACAAGCAGGGTAACGACTACTTCCGGCACAATGGTGCAGGCGAAATGCTGGTCTTTTCCGCTGCCGATTTCGAGGATTTCCGCCAGCCACGGCCGGACATGCCGCCGGAAATGGAAGGCGAGCTTGAAGACGTTGTCCGGATTCTGGCGGAAAACCGCTGGCCCTGGCGTCTGCACGCCACCTATGACGAGACCATTTCGCGGGCGCTGGATGTCTTCGAAAAGGTCAACCGGGATATCCCGCTCGAAGGGTTGAACTGGTTTTTCGATCATGCCGAAACCATCTCCGACCGCTCGATCGACCGCATCGCCGCGCTTGGCGGCGGCATCGCAACCCAGCACCGCATGGCCTATCAGGGCGAATATTTCGTCGAACGGTATGGCCAGGGCGTGGCGGAGGCCACACCGCCGATTGCGCGGATGCTGGAAAAGGGCGTGAACGTTTCGGCCGGTACGGATGCAACACGCGTCGCCTCCTATAATCCGTGGGTGTCGCTGTTCTGGATGGTGACGGGCAAGACGGTGGGCGGCATGCAGCTTTATCCGCGCGCCAACTGCCTCGACCGCGAGACGGCGCTGCGCATGTGGACCGAAAAAGTCACCTGGTTCTCCAACGAGGAAGGCAAGAAGGGCCGCATCGAAAAAGGCCAGTTCGCCGATCTAGTGGTGCCGGACAAGGATTATTTCTCCTGCGCGGAGGATGAAATCTCCTTCCTTACATCCGAACTGACCATGGTCGGCGGCAAGATCGTCTATGGCGCCGGCGACTTCAGGACGCTTGATGAAAGCAATATTCCGCCGGCGATGCCCGACTGGTCGCCTGTGCGAACCTTCGGTGGTTATGCCGCCTGGGGTGAGCCGCAGGGTGCCGGAAAGAACTCGCTCAGACGGGCGGCGATCTCGTCTTGCGGCTGTGCCAGTGATTGCGGTGTGCATGGTCACGACCATGCCGGCGCCTGGACGTCAAAACTGCCGATTGCCGATTTGAAGGGCTTTTTCGGCGCTCTCGGCTGCTCCTGCTGGGCGGTCTGAGGCTGATTGGCAAGAGAAATCCAACGGGCAGTGGATTGCCGCTGCCCGTTGTCTGCGAAAGATCCGGCGATAAAAAGAATATTACAAAATTCGCAATTATATAGAAACTATTGATGCAATTGTTGGCGGTAATCCTTTGCGCCAATATCGCTCCATCACATGAACGCAGCGCCGCTCGAACCGACCGGCCAGATCGCAGGAGCAAAAAATGACCGAGCCATCTTCAACCCTTCGCCTTCGCGGCTTCCTCGCAAATGTCGTTGCCGCCCCCGCCACGAAAACCCTTGCGCTTCTGGCGCTTTGCTCGGCCTATATTCAGGGGCCGCTGACCAAGATCTTCGACTTCCCCGGCGCGATCGCCGAGATGAACCATTTTGGCCTTCAGCCGGCGGCCGCATTCGCCGTCGTCGTCATCCTGTTCGAACTCACCGCCTCCGCATTGGTGGTGTCGGGCTTCCTGCGTTGGGCCGGTGCTCTGGCACTTGCGGGCTTCACGCTTCTGGCCACCTTCATCGCTCTTCGCTTCTGGGAAATGGCGCCCGGCATGGACCGCATGATGGCCACCAACGCCTTCTTCGAGCATCTTGGCCTTGCCGGCGCCTTCATCATCGTCGCCGCAATCGATCTCACGAAAGGAACAGGCAAATGAGTGCCGCAAAATCCTCGGCGAGCAGCTTTGCTCCTCTTGCGCAACCGGTTTTCGCCGTCCTCTGGGCCGCGACGGTGCTCGGCAATACCGGCAGTTTCATGCGCGATGTCGCCAGTTCATGGCTGATGACCGATCTTTCGGCCTCGCCGGCGGCCGTCGCCATGGTTCAGGCGGCAGGGACGCTGCCGATCTTTCTTCTGGCAATTCCGGCCGGCGTGCTGACCGATATTCTCGACCGCCGCAAATTCCTGATCGCCGTGCAGCTGTTGCTGGCCTCCGTCAGCGTCACCCTTATGGTTCTGGCCCAAACCGGCCTGTTGTCCGTCAGCGCGCTGATCGGTCTCACCTTCCTCGGCGGTATCGGCGCCGCGCTGATGGGCCCGACCTGGCAGGCCATCGTGCCGGAGCTGGTGAAACGTGAGGATATCAAGAGCGCCGTGGCGCTGAACTCGCTCGGCATCAACATCGCCCGTTCCATCGGCCCGGCCGCCGGCGGCATCCTGCTCGCGGCCTTCGGGGCGGCCTTTACCTATGGCGCTGATGTCGCCAGCTATTTCGTGGTTATCGCCGCCCTTCTGTGGTGGCCACGGGCAAAGAACGCCAATGATGCACTGGCGGAAGGTTTCTTCGGCGCATTCCGGGCGGGCCTTCGTTATACCCGCGCCAGCAAGCCGCTGCATGTCGTCCTGCTGCGGGCAGCGATCTTCTTTGCATTCGCCAGTGCTGTCTGGGCGCTGCTGCCTCTGGTCGCCCGGCAACTGCTCGGTGGAGATGCGAGCTTCTACGGTATCCTGCTCGGCGCCGTTGGCGCCGGCGCCATCTGCGGCGCGCTGGTCATGCCGAAGCTGCGCGAACGTTTCGATGCCGATGCCCTGCTGCTGGGTGCGGCTCTCACGACTGCGCTCGTCATGGCTGGACTGTCCTTCGCACCGCCAAAGTGGCTTGCCATCATCATCCTGCTGTTCCTCGGTGGCGCATGGATCACGGCGCTGACGACGCTGAATGGCGCAGCCCAGGCAGTTCTGCCGAACTGGGTGCGTGGCCGTGGCCTTGCCGTTTATCTCACCGTCTTCAATGGCGCGATGACGGCCGGCAGCCTTGGCTGGGGTGCTGTTGGTGAAGCCACAGGCGTGCCGGGTGCGTTGCTGATCGGCGCTGCGGGATTGCTGGTTGCGGGCCTCGTCATGCACCGTCTGAAACTGCCTGCGGGCGATGCGGATATGGTGCCGTCCAACCATTGGCCCGAACCGCTCGTTGCCGAGCCGGTGGCTCATGATCGTGGCCCGGTTCTGATCCTGATCGAATATAATGTCGAAAAGCATCACCGTTCCGATTTCCTGCATGCGCTGGACGAACTCTCCCAGGAACGTCGCCGCGATGGCGCCTATGGCTGGGGCGTGACGGAAGACTCCGCCGATCCGCAGAAGATTGTCGAATGGTTCATGGTGGAATCCTGGGCTGAACATCTGCGCCAGCACAAGCGGGTTTCCCATGCCGACGCGGATTTGCAGGGCAAGGTGCTGGCTTACCATTCCGGACTGGAAAAGCCTGTCGTGCGGCACTTCCTAACAATCAACCGTCCGGGGAAGGCATAAGACAAAAAAGGGGCCGAAAGGCCCCTTTTTTGTTGTTGCCGTTGCACCTGTCCGGCTATTGCGTAATCCGCTCCAGCACGCGGCTCAATGCGTCTTTCAGCGCCCCTGAGCCGCCCTTGCCGTCGAAGTCCAGCAGCACCTGCTCGTTGAGGCCGCCTTTTGTCGCGAACTCACGGCTGATCTCGTTGAAATCCGCCTTGCTTCCAGCAAGCATCGCCACCTCGGAGAGGCCGGCGAAGAGGGGGGCAAGATAAGCGCGCGCCTTTTCTTCCGGCAGACCGTTCTCGGCCAGCCATTCGGTCGTGGTCTGCATGATGCCGAAATAGGTGGCCATCAGAGCGCTGGCCGCGGCCAGAAGGTCGTATTCCGCCTTGGTCTCGCATTCCACCGCATTGCCGAGCACGTTGAAGATTGCGGCAGTATCCGTATCAGCGGGATAGATGGCGGTGACGCCCTTGCGCCGGGCGACGAAGGGTAGCGGGATTGCCTGGGTGAGACGCACATCCGCGCCGATCCAGTCCAGGAGCGACTCGCGGCTGGTTGCCGCCACGACGCTGATGACCTTCTGCCCGTCGCGGAACCGGAGAGGCCGGATGACCTCTTCGGCGATCTGCGGACGGATCGCGAGCATGACGGTATCGCAGCCATCGACGATCGCCTGATTGTCGCCGGAGATGATCACCTGCGGAAAATCGACTGCAAGCCTGGCCGAGATATCCGCGCTGCGCTGGGACACCATGACATGCGGCAAGGCGGTAGGCCTGGCGAGCAGGCCGCGCACCATCGCATCCGTGATGGCACCCGTTCCGATAAAGCCGATTTTCTGGGGAAGGGACATGAGGGGACTCCACTGCAGCGATTGGACCGAGAGAGACATCGGCCGGGTCATTTTCGCCCGATGCTAGATTTTCCGCCGGTAGTTGTCGACAAGCGGACGGTGTCAATCTGTGTGATCATGGTCACGATCCCGGCCGATGCTCGCGAAAGGCGGCGGCGAGCGTGCGTAACGCCTCCCGGGATCTGCTGTCCGTCAGGGTCGAGAACATGATGATTTCGGTAGAGGGCAGGGGCGGCAGGCCAAAACGCTGGCTGACCTCCACCGTGCCGGGTGGTGCAAGACGGGAGGAGAAGGCGGAAACCGCAAGCCCGGCCGAGACGGCTGCCGTCACCATCGACGATGTGCCGCCAAGAAACACCTCCGTCCACGCAATCGCCGCCGCATCCAGGGCGCGGGTGGCTATGTCACGCACACCACAGGCGGGTGAGAGCGCCGCCAGCCGCAGCGGTTCACCCTGACGGTGTTCGAATTGCGGGGTTGCATACCAGCCGAAATGTTCCGGTCCCAGCACCTCGCCGTCGCGCCGGTCGTCCTCGCGGCGGATGATTGCCGCATCGATCTCTCCGCGGTCGAAGGCATCTAGCAGGGATCGGGAATGATCCATCCGCACTTCAATCGTAAGCCCGGGGTCGTGGTCGTTGAGACGTGCAAGAAGGGTCGGAACCTCCGGTCCCGCCACATGGGCGGCAATACCAAGGCCGAAACGGCGGCGCGGCGAGGAAAGCCCTGCAAGAGCCCGATCATGCGCGGCGAGAAACTCGCGGGCGGGCGCCAGAAATACCGCACCCTGTGCGGATAGCCGCACGGAGCGGGGTGTGCGTTCGAGCAGCCGCTGGCCGAGCCTGTCCTCCAGCCGTTTGAGCTTGACGCTGATGGCGCCCTGGGTGGTGCCGAGCGCTTCGGCAGCGCGGGTGAAGCTCTGCATATCAGCGATGGTGACGAAGGCCTCGACGGCCTCAACATCCAGCGTGCTCATGTCGATTATTCCGATTTGTTGTCTCTGAAATAGCCAATCATCCAATTCAGTTATGGTCAAGCTTTGTCTAGCCTGCCTCCTCCACAGATCGGTTTTCGCCATTGCGCGCCGACCCACGAAAGGCTGAAGAATGACCCTTGCCGTTACCGCACCAGCGGGCAGCAGAAGCGCCATGGCGCTCGCTGCCGTCTGTCTCTCCGCCCTGATGTTCGGACTGGAAATTTCCAGCGTTCCGGCGATCCTGCCAACACTCGAACAGGTGCTGCACGCGGATTTCCGGCAGCTTCAGTGGATCATGAATGCCTATACGATCGGCGTGACGATGGTGCTGATGGCGACGGGCGCGCTGGCCGATCGCTTCGGCCGCAAACGTGTCTTCATCGCCAGCATCGCCGCTTTCTCACTGTCTTCCCTCGCCTGCGGAATGACGGAAAACGTCTCGGTGCTGATCGGCGCGCGTTTCCTGCAGGGACTGAGCGGCGGGGCGATGCTGGTGTGCCAGATCGCCATCCTGTCGCATCAGTTCCGCACGGCCCGTGAACGCGGCATGGCGTTCGGCTGGTGGGGCATCGTCTCGGGCGTGGGGCTGGGTTTCGGCCCGATCATCGGCGGCGCCATCGTCGCGCTGTGGAGCTGGGAATGGGTGTTCCTCGTTCACGTCGCGCTTGGCGTGGGAACATGGCTGCTCGCCGCCGGTGGTGTGGGAGAATCGCGAGATCCGGAAGCGGCGCGTCTTGATCTTGCCGGCATGGTCACTCTCTCGGTCGCCGTTTTTAGCCTTGCCTTTTTCATCACCCAGGGACCCGAGCTCGGTTTTGTGAGCCCGGCGGCGCTTCTGATCCTTGGCATTTCTGTCGCGAGCTTCATCGCCTTCGTGTTCGCTGAAAAGCTCAACACGCGACCGATGTTCGACTTCTCCGTCTTCCGCATCCGGCCATTTTCGGGGGCGATCATCGGTTCGGCGGCGATGAACATCAGCTTCTGGCCGTTCATGATCTATCTGCCGATCTGGTTTCAGGCAGGCCTCGGTTATGACAGCGTCACCGCCGGCCTCGGCCTGCTTGCCTATACGCTGCCGGCGCTGGTGGTGCCGCCTTTGGCGGAGCGCCTGTCGTTGCGCTACCAGCCGCGCCTTGTCATTCCGGCCGGGCTGTTCACCATCGGCCTCGGTTTCATGTTGATGAAATTGGGAAGCGGCATCGAAAATGCGAGCTGGCTCACCATGCTGCCCGGCTGCATCCTTGCCGGTATCGGGCTCGGACTGACCAATACGCCTGTTACCAACACCACCACAGGGGCGGTTTCCCCCGCCCGTTCCGGCATGGCTTCGGGTATCGACATGAGCGCGCGCATGATCTCGCTCGCCATCAACATCCCGATCATGGGCTTTATTCTGGTCGAGGGCGTCCGGGCTTCGCTTCTGGCAAACCTGCCATCAGGTGCTGACATCAATGCGTTGCAGTCGCTTGCGGAAAAGATCGCGGCGGGCACCGCCGGCGCGGCGCAGGGTGTTTCGGAAGAGCTCGTCCATCAGGCGCTTGCGGACGGTTTTGGTCTGGTCATGCTTTATGCCGGCACCAGCGTCTGGTTCCTTGCCGCCATCAGTTTCATGATCTTCGGTCCGGCGCGAAAACCTGCCCATGGTTAGCGCGAAGTCCTAGGCAACCTGGGACGAGCCTCAGGCGCTTTCGTTTACTCCGGCCTCGGCGAGACGTTTGCCGAGGCTGAAAAAAGAGGACTTCATTTGGCTGCGTTTATCTCCACCCTCAAGGCTGGAGAAGGGCACCTTGAAACCGAATATTTCATCCGGCTCGCCAGAGCGTTCCCGCCAGAATGCATCGATGTCCGAAACCATCATTTTTTGCCGTCGGGCGCGCCGGTAGCGGATGGGGTGTCTGGAGTGGGCGACAGCGAAATAGTCATGTGCACCCTCACCAGCGAGACCTTGCAGAACCATCAATGCAGCCTCCTTGGGACGAAGTCCCGAGAGATCGCGCGTCATCGACACCATTTGTTCCTTCGCGGCGCGTGGGCCCTGCATGCCGCCAACGACAATCGTGTGGTTCTGTGTCTCGCGCCCTTCAACGAAAGTGAACGTTGCCGTCCACAGAACGGTGTTGTCATGGCTATCCATGAGTCTGATGGAAAACGCACCCTCGTGTCGACCGCCGCAACAATCCGCCAAGGCCAGGACGCATCGATATTCATCGTTCCGGCCGCAAACCGTGCCCATATCAATGGTTTTTCCCGCCCACAGCCCGGCCATCACGCTCCTGGAAAAATGCCGGTCCGCAATTGCGAAATTATCCATGAGAAAAGCCAGCCGTCTCTTCTGGGAAACTTTATTGATGAGGAGTTTCGACAGAGGTTTCTGGAGAAGGTCGTCATGCGGGAGCGGTAGTTTTCGCTCTGTTGAAAAATCCGCCAGAAACCGCCACCACCGAAAGGTGACCAATGGATTGATCGCAAAACGCAGCCAGAAAAGAACCGCCCGCTTCCAGTAGGCGCGCCGGGTAAAGGTCATAATTCTCCAGAACAACAAAAAACGGGGTGTTTCCGAAACTGTCTCGGCCACATCATCCGTGACCGGGAGTTTCTCTGCCAGAACGGCAGCATCTTGAATGCGCGACATAAATGGGCTTCCGGCAGAACATTGCGTTCAGCCGGGGCATGCGCCGGAATTGTCAAGATTCTGTCGAGAAACGGCCTGTCCCATGTGAAGACCGGTTCGTCGCCTCAGCGCAAAAACAAGCAACCGCAAAGAGACGGTTGGCCGGGAGATTTTAGGAGGCTTCCCCGAATACAATCGTCACGATAGTTCCGCCATCCGGCCGCGCCTTTATCTGCAGATCGCTGTCATGCGCCCGTGCGATTGCGCGGGCAATCGACAGGCCGAGACCTGTGCCACCGGTTTTGCGCGCGCGCGACGGTTCCGTCCGCCAGAAGAGTTCGATGCCGTGCGCCTCGACGCCAGCGGGAAAGCCCGGCCCTTTATCCTCGATCGCGACAAAGGCGCGCCCGTCCTGAAGCCCGGTCGAACAACGCAGAAACCCGCCGCTCGCCGCGTAGCGGCGCACATTATCCATCAGAATCAGCAGAAGCTGCCGAAGGCGTTGTCGATCGCCGCAAACGGGAGCGGGCTCCAGCGACATATCGAGATCAATGCCGACCTCATCCATCAGTGGCCGGGCCGCTTCAGCCACCGCCGCGCATTCGGCGGCAAGATCAAGCGGTTCGGTGTCTTTGACGAGACTGTTGGTTTCCGCCAGCGAAAGCGTGCGCAAATCGTCAACAAGACGCGCCAGTCCCTCAACATGGACGATGAGGTGGCGAATGGCTTGCTTGTCGAGGGGAAAGACATCATCCGCGATGCCGTGCAAACGGCCCCGCAGGATCGTGAGTGGGGTGCGCAGCTCGTGGGCCACCGCCATCGTGTTGAACTTCAGCCGGCGTTCCATCATCTGAAGTTCCCGCGTCAGAGTCTCGAAACTGTCAACCAGAAATGCGACTTCGGCGATGGGGCTCGCCTTGATCTTTGCGCCGCCGCTGAAGTTGCCGGTCGCCATGCGCCGCGCGGCATCAGCAAGTTCGCCGAGAGGTGCGGCAATGCGCCGAGATATGAAATAACCAAGCAAGCTGCACAGGAAGACACCGAGCAATCCGAAGACGAACACCGATTTGATAAGCTCGTTATCTGCCTGATCCTCCAGGCCCGGCAAAACCTCGACAAGGGCTTGAAGTTGGCGTTGATCCGGCATCATGCCCAGGTCGATATCCGAGAAGGCCTTGGCGGCATCGGGCGACAGCTGGGCGATGATGCGCTCCTCAATGTTGTCCGCATACCAGGAAACGCCGAAATAGACCAAAGCAACGGCAAAGATGAGCATCGTGGTGATGGTGATCGCCGTCATCGTGCGCAGGCGGAGTCGCCAGGGCTTCATGGTTTTTGCTCCCCGGCCAGCCGATAACCGACGCTGCGCACCGAGACCAGATAACCGCAGGCGCCATGATCCGTCAGTTTCTTGCGCAGATTGGCGATATGTGTGTCGATGGTGCGCGCCAGCGCATCGCTTTCCGGCAGGCAGGCGTCGAGAATATCGGCGCGCTGAAAGGCGTGGGTGGGACGGCGCGTCATATGGGCGAGGATCCGGAACTCGCTCAGCGTCAGGGGCAGAACGGCCCGCTCTCCACCATGGCAGACGGCCGCAACATAAGCTTCGGTGTCCACTTCGATGGCCCCGAAGCGCAAAACCCCGCCGGAGCCTGGCTGTCGCGTGCGTTTCAGCACGGCATTCACCCGGGCGATCAACTCATGCGGGTTGAAAGGTTTGACGATGTAATCGTCAGCGCCGAGGCGAAGGCCGGTCAGCTTGTCCATATCCTCCGCAAGAGAGGTGACCATGATGACGGGCGTTTCCCGTTCCCGCCGGATGCGGTTCAACACCTCGATGCCATCGAATTTCGGCAGGCGGATGTCGAGGAGAACCAGATCCGGCCTCAACATGGAGAAATGGGTCAGCGCCGTTTCTCCATCGCCGGCTCTGACGGTTCTGTATCCTTCGCGAATGAGATAGGCGTCCAGAATCTGAATGATATCAGGGTCGTCTTCGACGATCAGAATAAGCCCTTTGTCCATGCTGAACCCGCAAATTTATTTATATATAGGCTGTGGTGGTGGCGGGACGCTAAGCGGATGCGAAACGTCGGGCAAGAGCCTCTATCCTCTAATAAAGCCAATGCGCACCGCTTTCCTTGCAGTCTTGTGTCTTTCTCCGCAATGCCTTGACATTTCTGCGGAAGAGAACTGGTCATGCACCAGTCTCTCGCCAGTAAAACCCACCAAAAGAAGCGGAATTGGACCCGGCGGTCGAAATTTCGCGCAAACGCCGTCTTTGTCGTCCGTCAGGCATTTGTGAGTGCTTCCGGCAGCCCCTCTCTGCAGGCTCTGCTGGTCGCCTTTGCGATGATGATCGTCTTTACGATCAGGCCGGATATCGATCTTGAAGTGAGCCGGCAATTCTGGGCGGACGGTTTCACCCTCGGTGAGGACGAGTTCCTGATTGCCGTCCGTGATCTGAACCGCATGCTTCCGGCGGTCTTGTTATCAGGACTTGCGGGCATGCTTTTCGCCATGCCATTTTCGCGCGGCCTGCTACGGCTTTTGCCGCCACATAAGCTACTGTTTATTATGGTCTTTTTTGCTCTTGGGCCAGGAGCCACGGTGCATGCCCTGAAAAACCTGTTCGGCAGGGCAAGGCCGCGGCATCTCGCAGAGTTCGGGGGAGAGCTGTTTTTTACGCCGGTTCTTTCCCTCAATGGCAGCTGCGCCCGAAACTGCTCTTTTCCTTCCGGTGAAAGTGCTTCCGCAGTCGCCCTCCTGGCCTTCATCATCCTCCTGCCAGAGAAATTTCGCCTGATAGGCACCGCAATACTGGCGCCGTTTATCGTGATTGTCTCCCTGAACAGGGTGGCGATGGGGGCTCACTTCCTCTCCGATGTCCTGATTGCATGGCCCTTGATGCTCGTGGTGTTCCTTCTGCTCCAACGGCCGTTCATGAACAATCGGCAGGCGATAGACGCGGCCTTCTCGCCCAAGGTCGGCGGGTCGCGGCCCGCCGCAGGACCAAGGCCATTTGCCGAACACTAGAGTTCGCAGGACGTCCTGACACCAATACAGAAAGGGCAGCGGAAAACCGCTGCCCTTTCTGTTTCTTTTGGACCGGCTGCTGAGGCCTTATTTCACCTGTGCGACGACAAGCTTGCCTTCGGCGCGTTCTGCAATGAACTCGATATTGGCGCCTTCCTTGAGCCTGGCGAGGATCGCATCGTCCTTGACGCGGAACACCATCGTCATGGCCGGCATGTCGAGGTTCTTCAGTTCTTCATGGATGATGGTGACCTTTTTGGCCGCGGCATCAACCTTCTTGACCGTTCCCTTGGTGAACTCCTCTGCGAATGCACTGAGGGGAGCGGTGAGCAGGAGTGCTGCTGCGACGGTGATTTTAACGATGGTCTTCATGGTCATATTCCTTTGTTGCTGGATTATTTTGCAGAAACTTTGAGATCGCCGCGCATGCCGGCCTCGTAATGTCCGGGTTTCAGGCAGGCGAATTCGAACATGCCGTCATTGGTGAATTTCCAGACGATTTCGCCGCTCTCGCCCGGCGCGAGGCTGATCGCGTTCGGATTGTCGTGTTCCATCTCCGGCGCCTTCTCCATGGCAGCCTTGTGCTCCAGATTGGCCTTCTGTTCATCGAGAATGAATTCATGGTCCAGTTCGCCGACATTCTTCACGACAAAGCGAACTGTCTTACCCTTCTTGAATTCGAACTTGGCGGGCGCGAACAGCATCTTGCCGTCGGACGTTTCCTTCATCGTCACCTGAATGGTCTGGGTCACCTTGGCCTTGTCGCCGGGTTCGCCGATCGCCATCGCTGCATGGCCGCCGCCGTGGGTGCCCGATGCCAGGGCAGGCGTGGCGAGAGCGGTGAGAAGCAGTGCAAGTTTCAATTTGGTCATTCTGTATGTTCCTTGATTTTGATGGGGTCGTTGGTCTGCGCAATCAGCCGTGTTTCATCGGTTGCGGCGTGATCTGCGTTTTGGGGTCGGTGTTTTTCTGCGTATCCGGCAACTCGCCGGTCCATTCCCAGGCCTGGGTTCCGGGCGGGTTTTCGTACCAGCCGGGATCGGCGTAATCGCCCGCGGAGATGCCTTCGCGAACCTTCACCACGGAGAACATGCCGCCCATCTCGATGGGGCCGTGCGGACCCCATCCCGTCATCATCGGTACGGTATTCTCAGGGATCTCCATTTCCATCGCGCCCATATCGGCCATGCCGGCGGTGCCCATCGGCATATATTCCGGCCGGACCTTGCGGATCTTTTCGGTGACGGTCTTCTTGTCGACACCGATGAAGGTCGGGACATCATGTCCCATCGCGTTCATCGTATGGTGCGACTTGTGGCAATGGATCGCCCAGTCACCGACATATTTGGCGTCGAATTCATAGGCGCGCATCGCCCCGACGGGGATGTCGATGCTGACCTCCGGCCAGCGCGCTTCGGGCCGCACCCAGCCGCCATCCGTGCAGGTCACTTCGAAATCGTAACCGTGCATGTGGATCGGGTGGTTGGTCATGGTCAGGTTGCCGACGCGCACGCGCACCCGGTCGTCCTTGGAAACCACCAGTGGATCGATGCCCGGAAACACCCGGCTGTTCCATGACCACAGATTGAAGTCGGTCATGGTCATGATCTTCGGCACATAGGAGCCGGGATCGATGTCGAAGGCATTGATGAGGAACACGAAGTCGCGGTCCACGGGCATGAATGCCGGGTCCTTCGGGTGGATCACGAAAAAGCCCATCATGCCCATCGCCATCTGCACCATCTCGTCCGAATGCGGGTGGTACATGAAGGTGCCCGACTTCACGAGATCGAACTCGTAGACGAAGGTCTTCCCAACGGGGATATGCGGCTGCGACAGGCCGCCCACACCATCCATGCCTGACGGCAGGATCATGCCGTGCCAGTGGATCGTTGTATGTTCCGGCAGCTTGTTGGTGACGAAAATACGCACCCGATCGCCTTCGACGGCCTCGATGGTCGGGCCGGGCGACTGGCCGTTATAACCCCACAGCCGGGCGGTCATGCCCTCCGCCATCTCGCGCTCCACCGGCTCGGCGACAAGGTGGAATTCCTTGACGCCATTGTTCATCCGGAAGGGCAGGGTCCAGCCGTTGAGGGTAACGACCGGGTTGTAATCGGGGCCTGTGGTGGGCTTGACCGGAGCCTGGGTCGCGGCCGTTTCCATCACGGCTGCTTCCGGCAGGCTGCTATTCGATGTTTTCGCCCAGGCCGCCGTGGAGACCATAGCGGCGCCGACACCCAGAAAGTTTCTTCTATTGAACATGGTAATTTCCTTTCTCAATGTCCGCCACCGCCGCCGCCAGCGGTGGCAACCTCGGTCTCCGCACCTGCCGCAGCACCTGTACCTCCGCCGTAGATGGCGGGAGCGAGGCCGGCGTCCGCGAGCCAGAAATCGCGTTTCGCATTGATGGCCAGCAGGCTTGAATTGACCTTTTCCCGGCTGTCGGCGAGCAGTTCGAAGGTGTTGGTGATCATGCCGTTATAGGTCAGCAGCGACTGCTCCTCGATCTTGGTGCGCAGCGGCACCACGCTGTTGCGATAGTGCCGGGCGATGTCATAATTCGAGCGATAGGCCTGATAGGCCGAGCGGGCTTCCGAGCGAACATTGACCGCCTTTTCCGCGAGCAGGTTTGCCGCGCGCATATAGGCAAGTTCGGATTCCCGCATGCGCGCCTGACCGGAATCGAAGATCGGAATGACGAATTCCAGCTCGGCATTGCCGGTCGTCTGTTTGTGTTTTTCGCCGTCTTCCAGCTCGCGTTCGGTCTCGAAACCCGAGCGGATTTCGAGATCGGTCACGTATCGGGTGGCCTCGGTGAGCTTGAACGATCGTGCGGTGGCCTCCAGATCGAGCCTGGCCATCTGCAGGTCCACACGGCGCTGCAGCGCCTCGGCCTCGATCATATCCCGTTTGTTAAGCGCCTTCGGAAGCGGGGGCAGGCGGTTGGGAATGGTGTATTCGATATCCGCTCCCCACAGTCCCATCAGCCGCGTCAGTTCCTCCTTGGCAAGACGGGCCTCAAGCCGCGCCTTGGCGATCTGGCCGGTCAGTTCGGCATAAAAGACCTGCTCGCGGGCCTGACCTTCCTTGTTGAGCGAACCGGCTTCTCCAAGCTTGACGGCAAGTTCCGAGGCGGCATCCGCCGCGGTCTGTGCCTGCGCCAGCTGGCCGACATTTTCCCATGCTGCCACTGCGGTGATCCAGGCGCGGCGGGTATCCGACGCCAGTTGCAGCGTCTTCAGCGCGGCCGCGAGCTGCGCCTTGCGGAAACCGGTATCGGCGATCTCGACATTTTCCTTGAGGGTAGCGAGCGCCAGAATATTGGTGACGACGACACCTTCGATCGCCTTGTAGGCCCTGAGCCCCGGGGTGCCGATCCCCGTCAGCCCGATGCCGACCCGCGGATTGACCAGCATGGTCGATTGCCATGCGGTGGCGGCGGATTCGCCGAGATCGGCATAGGCCGCCTGAAGGCCCTTGTTGTTCAGGAGCGCAACCTGCACCGCCGTCTCGACATCAAGGGTCTTGCTGGTTGTCATCAGCGATTTGACGCGGGCCTGCGTCGCCTGCGCCTCGGCCCGGTTCTGCACCCAGACCGCCTGCTTGCCTGTTGCTTCGGATGTTCGGGCCGAAACATTGGTGAAACCGGCGTCGCGCGACGCATATTGGGCGGCTGTGACGCAGCCGCCGAGAAGAAACGGCAGGCAAAGGGTGGCCGCGAGTTTAGCGCCGAGCTTGAATGTGCGTGATGTCATGATGCATCTCCTTTCGGAGCCTGTGCATCGTTCTGGTTACGCCAGGGCTTCGGGTCCACCGGCGCGCGGTGCGTGTAACCCGCAACCGGGGTTTGATAGCGGATGGGCCCCGCGCCAAGCGTCGGGTTTGCCGCATCGTCATAGGAGGCGGCGTCGTTCATCAGGGATGTGGCTGTGCAGCCGCCCAGAAGCAGGGGCGCTGCAACCACAATATAAATCGGGTTCATGGATATTTTCCGAACAGGAGATGCAACGGCGCGACGGCGCTAAAGCCGCTCACGCACGGTCATTGCCCAAAGGCGGGCTTTGCCTGTTCAGATATTCGGGGGGCGGTGAAGCAGCGGGGTCTGGCCGAGCGCCTTGCTGTCGTCAAGGAAGGAACGGATGCTGTTGACGACGGGTCTGCCAGTGGTGTCGTGGCTGATCAGGACCGCCATGCCGAGACAGAAATCGCCGCAGCATTGGGGCTTTGCGGTTTTTTGGGCGCCGCTATCATGCTCGGCGACCATATCTTTGTGATCATGACTGTCGGACATCATGGCTGAACCGCCATGGTCCATCATCGCGCCGTGATCCATCATGGCGGACTGATCGTGCTGCATTCCACCGGCTTCGGCAGGATGCATTGCGGCATTGACAGTGGAAACGCTATAGCCCGCCAGTGACAGGATCATCACCAGTCTGAACAACAGGGCCATCAATTTCGATGCTCGCAACATCTCACGCATGCTGGATAGAAAAGCTGCAGTCCTGTGATTTGTCAATGGATATCCCTCATAACCATCAACGAAAGCCTTTATGTCGCGCTTGATGCGGAGCCAAACCTTCCAGTCGAATGGCAGGGCGTGCAGTTTGTCCGCAGCTCACACGAAGTCGATGAAGGCATCATCGAGAATGAGAAGCTTGCGGGCCTGTGTGCGGGCATATTCCTCGTAAAAGCCCTGCGAGATCCAGAGCGCGGAACGGCCGCGCCGTCCGCTCCAGCCTATGCCGCCGATCAGTTCGGCCGCGGCAAGCTTGCGGCCGACATGGATGCGTGACACGGAGAGGGAGGTCGCCAGCTGTGTCACGGTTTCCACATCGGTCACACGTCTGCCCTGTTCGGGCGGTCTTTCCCAGTCGATCCCGGCGATAAGGCGGTCCATCAGCAGGCCGCCCGCATCGAACCAGTTGAAAATGATGGAAAGCGGGCCGGGGCAGCGCACCTCCGGATGTGACAGAAACGCCTGTGATACACGGGGGTGGATATGGGGAAGCAGGGCTTCCGATCGCCTGATGAAGCGCGATGCCCTGAAGCCCTCATCGAGCAGGTCCAGCGCCTGAAAATGCACGTCGTACCATTGCGCGAGCATCGCCAGCGCCGGGGCTGAAGGCACCACCCCATTGCCCGGCCCGTTGCCGGATTGGTCGACCGGGCGTGTCATTCCGCGTTTCAGCGCCTCTTTGAAGAAGGCATAGGCAACGCTGTGGCTGGCGAGCCCGTGCCGGAGCGCCAGATGGCCGAAATCTTCCCGCGTCAGGGCTGCTTCTCCCGTTGCCGTTTCACAGTCCCCGCATTTCTGAAAATAGAGCGCCAGAAGCGCATGGCAAAGAAGCCGGTTCTGGCGTGTTGCGAAGAGCGCGGTCATCTCGGGCGAGCCTTCGTAGAGGGCGATAAAGCTACCCGATAGAAGCCGCAGCGCGGCCGCGAAGGGCTCTTTCTGCAGCATCGCCTCTATTTCGCAGGGTGCCGGACCGCGGCCATCGGCGACGACGGCCGGTAGTCGGGAAATCGCAAAGTCGAAAAAATTGGTCATGGGCCGCGCTCCGGAATGGGATGGTCTACCGGCCTTACAGGAGCTGAAATGGCGCGTCTTCTCATTGCGCGCAGAGGTGAAATTTTAAGCCGGCGGCATATCCTCAGCGCGGGCGTCACCGGGCGTCATGCCATAGGTGCCGGCGAACACACGGTAAAATGTTGCAAGGCTGTCGAAGCCGCAGCCATAGGCGATCTGTGTGACCGGCAGAGCGGGGAATGCCAGCAGCAACCGCTTCGCTTCCTCGATCCGCATGGAGGAGAGCGTGCGGGAAAACGACAGTTCCGCACCCTCGAAAACCACATGCAATTGCCGAAGCGAAATGCCGAGTTCCTTCGCGACTGCGGCAGGGGTGAGGTTCTGCCGGGATTTTTTTCGTATCATGATGTCCTGGGCCGCATAACAGAGCCCGGTCCTGAGCGCGGCGCGCACCTCCGGCATGGCGGGCGAAAGCCGTCCGCGCGCCGTCATGGCAAGCCGGGCGATATGCGTGACATCGCGTGCGGGATCGATGAGCCTGCCGGGGGCAGCGTTCAGCGCGTTGAAAAGGGCCCGGAAGGGCAGGGCGAAACTATTGTTTTCCGCATAACGCGTCGCAAACAGGTCATCGGTGGCCTGACCGAGCATGACCTCGTAGTCCACGGGGATTTTTAGCATCTTGTAGTGAAAATCGGCCTCGTTTCCCGGTATCGCGTCATAGGGCAAGTCGGAATAGTTGATGGTGATATCGCCGCCGCCGACGGCGTGAACCTGATCCCTGCCGGCATGCAGAAACCCCGAACCCTTGACCTGCAGGCCGATGCAGAGGCTGTTGCCGGCAATGCGGGCAATATCGGCTTCCGTGCGGTTCACCCGGTAAGAAGAAGCGCGCATTTCTGTTGCCACGGCGCCGGCAACGGCGCGCGCCTGAAACGAACCCTTGAAACTGTGGCGAAGATCCCGTGCAAGCTCGATCGTCACGCCAAACAGGCTTTTGCCGCGCACTTCGCGCCATTGGTCGAAGCGGTGTTCGGGCAAAAAATCTTCGGTTGCGAAGCGGACTATGGTGTTCGTGGCTTGATCCTCCCCGACGATCTCGGCGGCCTATTTTTCCGTTGCGCGAAATCGAAGATGAACGAGTGGATAGGGTCGCCCCTGTCCGTCCAGATCGGAGCGTCCGGTCGGTTCGAATCCCAGCCGACGATAAAAACCCATGGCCTCGCCGTTCTGTTCGTTGACGTCAGTGGTCAGCGCGGGATGAAGCGCAAGCGCCCTCTGCACCAGTGCCTTGCCGATGCCTTGGCCATGATGGTCCGGATCGATGAAAAGCGCCTCCATATGCCCTTCATGCAGAAACATGAAACCGAGGACATGGTCAGAAGCATCGACCGCCAGCGTCAGCGGCGCCTGCGGCAGGAAAGATTCGACTTCCTTCCCGATCGCGGCGCGATCCGCCGGCAGGAGGAACTGGTGGGTGGCGTCGACTGCTTTGCTCCATATGTCGAGGATGCGGGCAGCGTCGCGGCTCTCGGAGGGACGAAGTGCGATCATGTCTCACCCTTAGCAAGTGCGGAGTTTTCACGCCATTGGCCGATCCGATCTTTTCCGTGAGTGCGTGCGTATTCAATGAATTTCAGCATTGAAACCCGGCGATTCTGATCCCGCATGTGCCGCCCATCTCTCCTCTCGGAAATTTTTCTCGAAAAAAGTGCTTGCAAAAAGCAGCCCGAAAAAAATAGATAAAAATAACTTCTATCTATTTATTTTGAAGGAAAGATCGACAGATGGACCAGATCGTCACGCAAATCGACAGAAACCCAGCTCCGATTCTAGATATTGGCAGCAGCTTGTCACTCGAAGAAGCAAAAATTATCTATAATTTTCCGTTTAACGATCTCCTGTTCCGCGCCCAGCAGGTGCATCGCTGTCATTTCGATCCCAATGCCATCCAGATGAGCCGGCTTTTATCCATCAAGACCGGCGGCTGCCCGGAGGATTGTGGTTATTGCAGCCAGTCCGCTCGCAACCCCACCGGCCTCAAGGCCTCCAAGCTGATGGAAGTGGAGCGGGTGCTGACTGAGGCGCGCAAGGCGAAGGAAGGCGGGGCGACGCGCTATTGCATGGGGGCTGCCTGGCGTAATCCCAAGGAACGCGACATGGAGGCGGTGGTGGCCATGGTCGAGGGCGTGAAGGCGCTCGGCATGGAAACCTGCATGACGCTCGGCATGCTGACCCCGGAACAATCCGAACGGCTGGCCGATGCCGGTCTCGACTACTACAATCACAACGTCGACACGTCCGAGCGGTTTTATTCGCAGATCATTACCACCCGTACCTTCGAGGACCGGCTGGAAACGCTTGCCAATGTCCGCGATGCCGGCATCAAGGTCTGCGCCGGCGGTATTCTCGGCATGGGGGAAACGGTGGAAGACCGGATTTCGATGCTGGTGACGCTCGCCAACCTGCCGGTTCCGCCGGAAAGCGTGCCGATAAACATGCTGATCCCGATCCCCGGCTCGAAGCTCGCCAATGCCGATCCCGTTGATCCCATCGATTTCATCCGCACCATCGCGCTGGCGCGTATCCTGATGCCGCGTTCGCATGTGCGGCTTTCGGCCGGGCGTACGGAGATGAGCGATGAGACACAGGCGCTCTGTTTCCTGGCCGGTGCCAATTCCATCTTCATCGGCGAGACACTGCTGACGGCGGATAATCCGGGTGAGGACCACGATACGGCGCTTTTCCGCCGTCTGGGCCTGAAGCCGATGGAACTGCAGCGTACGGAATTGCAGTCTGGGGAGACGGGAGGGTGCCGGTGAATCTCACGGCGCTCTCCCCCTATGAGGCAAAGCTCGCCGGCCTGCAGCGCAAGTCGCGGCTGCGCGTGCTCGCTCCCCAGGAGGGGATCGATTTCACCTCCAACGACTATCTTGGCCTTGCGGATTCACCCCGGCTGAAGGAGGCATTTGCCGATGCCATCGGAAGGGGCGTGCCGGCAGGGGCCGGCGGCTCGCGGCTGCTGCGCGGCAACCACCGCGAACATGAGGCGCTGGAAGCGGAAGCAGCGGGGCTGTTCGGGGCTGAAAAAGCAATCTATTTCGGCAGCGGTTTTGCCGCCAATGTCGCGCTGTTCTCCACATTGCCGCTGCGGGAAGACCTCGTCCTTCACGACGCCCTGATCCATGCCAGCGTCCATGATGGTATCGCTGCCGGCAAGGCGAAGGTGATCGCCGTGCCGCATAATCAGGTCGAGGCATTCGAACGGGAAATAATCCGCTGGCGGCAGGAGGGTGGCCGGGGCCGCCCGTGGATCGCTGTCGAAAGCCTTTATTCCATGGATGGGGACCGTGCCCCGCTTGCGGCCCTGGCTGATCTTGCCGGGAAACATGAGGGCTTCCTTGTCGTCGATGAGGCGCATGCGACCGGCGTGTTCGGCCCCGGCGGGCGCGGCCTTGCCGCGGAGCTGGAAGGCCACGGCAATGTGGTGGCGTTGCACACCTGCGGCAAGGCGCTCGGCCTTTCCGGCGCGCTTTTGAGCCTGCCGGCGGTTCTTGCCGATTATCTCGTCAACCGCGCCCGCGGTTTCATCTATTCGACCGCGCCTTCGCCGCTGATGGCGGCGGCGGTGCGGGAAGCCCTGCGTATCATCGTCGATGAGCCGTGGCGGTGTGTGCGGCTGGCGGAGCTGGTAAACTTTGCCGGCGAAGAGCTTCGCTCCCGGCTCGGTGTTGCGCCCAGCGGCTCGCAGATATTACCGGTGATGATCGGTGACAATGCCCGCTCGCTTCGTATCGCCGCGCATCTGCGGGAAGGCGGTTTCGATGTGCGGGCGATCCGCCCGCCGACGGTGCCGGAAGGCACGGCGCGCCTGCGCATCGCCATCACGCTCAACGTGGATGAGAGACAGATCGCCGATATGATTGGGCTGCTTGCCCTTTCGCTGGCGGAGGAGCGGAAATGAGCCCTCGTTTCGTCATTTCAGGCACCGACACGGGCATCGGCAAGACGGTTTTTTCCGCGGCGCTGACCCACGCCCTGCAGGCATATTACTGGAAGCCCGTGCAATCCGGGCTGGAGGAAGAAACAGACAGTGAGACGGTGGAACGACTGGGTGGCGTGCCGCAGGCGCGTATCCTGCCCGAGGCCTATCGCCTGAAAATGCCGGCCTCGCCACATCTGTCGGCCCGCCTCGAGAATGCAACGATCGATCCCTCGCGGCTGCTGCCGCCGCAAACGGATGGACCTCTTGTCATCGAGGGGGCGGGCGGGCTTCTGGTGCCGCTGACAGACACATTGCTGTTCGCCGATATTTTCGCCCGCTGGCAAATTCCGCTTGTGCTGTGCGCAAGGACCTCGCTTGGCACCATCAACCACACGCTGCTCTCGCTCGAGGCGTTGCGGCGCCGCGCCATTCCGGTGCAGGGCGTAGTCTTCATCGGCGACGAGAACCGGGAAAATGAGCGCGTTATCGCCAATGTCGGCGCCGTCCGCCCGCTTGGTCGTCTGCCGCGCCTGCCGGAGATGACATCAGAGGCGCTGCATCAGGCATTTGCCCAACACTTCAATCTCGCTGATTTTCTGGAGGCGCCGGCATGAGCCGTTCCCCTGTCTGGCATCCTTTCACCCAGCATGGGCTGGAACCGCCGATGAAACGCGTCGTATCAGCGGAAGGCGCATTTCTCGTCGATGAGGACGGCAATCGCCTGTTCGACGGCATTTCCTCCTGGTGGGTCATCACCCACGGGCACCGGCACCCGGCGATCATGGCGGCCATCCGCGCCGCGACCGAGGCCTTCGACCAGATCATTTTCGCCGAGTTCTCCCATGAACCCGCCGAAACGCTGGCGCGCGGGCTGATCGGGCTTGCACCCAACGGGCTAAGCCACGTGTTTTATTCCGATAGTGGCTCGACTGCGGTTGAGGTGGCGCTGAAAATGGCGCTCGGCTATTTCCACAATCGCGGGGAAAAGCGCGACCGTATCGTGGTGATGGAGCATGGTTATCACGGCGATACGATCGGCACCATGTCAACAGGTGAGCGCGGCGTATTCAATGCCGCTTACGAACCGTTACTCTTCGGCGTCGACCGGCTGGCTTTTCCGCAAGCGGGCGGCGAACAGCAGACATTGGACATGTTCGAGAGTTTCTGCCGTTCGGGCCGTATCGGCGCCTTGCTGATCGAGCCGCTGGTGCTCGGAGCCGGCGGAATGAAGATGTACGGTGCGGATATACTGGCCGGGCTGAAACAGATCGCCGAGCGCCATGGCTGTCTCGTCATCGCAGACGAAGTGATGACGGGCTGGGGCAGAACGGGAACCCTGTTCGCCTGCGAACAGGCAGGTATTTCGCTGGATATTCTGTGCACATCCAAAGGGCTTACGGGCGGCTCGCTGCCGCTCGCCGCAACGCTGTGCAGCGCGGAAATCTTCGATGCGCATTTTTCGACGGATCGCCGCAAGACCTTTTTCCATTCCAGTTCCTATACGGCCAATCCGATTGCCTGCGCTGCCGCTGTCGCCAATCTTCAGGTCTGGCGGGATGAGCCCGTGCTTCAGCGCATCGGGCAATTGCAACAGATGCTGCGCGACAATCTCCGGCGATTTGCGGATGACCGGCGTTTCACCGGCATCCGGCAAATGGGGACCATCGCGGCGCTCGACCTCGTGGTGCCTGGCGGTGGTTATCTCGCCGAGGCGGGCCCGCGCATGCGGCAATTGTTCCGCGAGCGCGGGTTCGTCATCCGCCCGCTCGGCAATGTGCTTTATCTGATGCCGCCCTATTGTTCGACGGGGGAAGATCTGACCAGCGCCTTTGACGCCATCGACGAGGTGGCCGGGATCGTCACCGAAACCGCATCGTTAAAATCGCGTGCGGCCGGCATCGCGTGAAAACAGCGTACGGCCATGTTCAGCCTGTTCCAGAACCGTCTCCGAAAGCCCTGACAATGCAGACCCGTTCTTCCCGCATGGCCGGTTTTGGTCATGCCGTTCCGTCAAGATGTGTCGATAATGCCGAGATAGAGGCCAGCCTCGGGCTGGAGGCCGGCTGGATCGAGAGGCGCACCGGCATCCGCACGCGTTATTGGGCGCATGAGGGTGACACGTTGAGCGGCCTTGCCGCAAGAGCCAGCCGCATGGCGCTGGAAGATGCGGAAATTGGCTCCGCCGAGATCGCGCTGACGCTGCTTGCAACTTCTACACCGGATCATCTTCTGCCACCCTCGGCACCGCTGCTCGCACACCGGCTGGGCCTCGTCCGATCCGGCGCGATCGATCTCGCTGGGGCCTGTTCCGGCTTTCTTTATGCGCTCACCCTTGCCGATGGCTTTGTCCGCACCCACGGCCGCGCCGTGCTCGTCGTTGCCGCCAATATATTGAGCCGCCGTATCAATCCGGTGGAAAGGGCAAGCGCGGTCCTGTTCGCTGATGCCGCCGGCGCCGTTGTACTCAAGCCCTGCAAAGAGGCGCAGCGTGGGCTTTTGTCAGCCGATCTTGTTGCGGATGGCGGCGGTTATGATCTGATCCAGATAGCGGCGGGAGGCAGTAGCCAGCCGTTCTCTGCCGATACATCCGCCGAAGAGGTGCTAATGACAATGCGCGATGGCCGCGAGGTCTTCTCCCGCGCCGTGATGCTGATGACAGAGACCTCGAAAAGGGTGCTGAACGAGGCCGGAATGACGGCAGCCGACATCGACCGTTTCGTACCCCATCAGGCCAATGCCCGCATGTTTGACGCCGTCTGCGGCAATCTCGGTATCAACAGGCAAAAGACGGTTCGCACGATAGAAAGCTTCGGCAATTCCTCCGCCGCAACCATTCCGCTTTCGCTGTCCGTCGCCAATGCCGAAAGGCCTTTCACGGAAGGCGAAACCCTGCTTTTAACAGCGGCTGGCGCGGGCATGTCTGGTGGAGCGGCCGTTTATCGCGTTTGAACGGGGCATCGCGATGACGCGGACCATTCCAAACTCAAGAAGCTGATTTTATTTGGAGAAATTTGGCTGGGGAACCTGGAGCCGGACGGGCGCTTTGGAATCCTGTTGACTTTCAATGCGTTGCTCAATGTCACGTCAACAATGTGGGGGTAGTTTGTGGGGGTGTCAACAATTACGTGACGCGGGATGCCGCGACGACAGCGAACCCATGTTTAAGATCTAATGAGCCTCGACGTTCTCTCGATCCTCCTCGTCATCGGGATAACCAGGGTGACTATCCCAGCCGCACTCGGCGCAGGATTCAAAATAGGCTCCCTCGGTTGCGATAGCTATGTCGAAGAACGTCCGCAAATTCCGGGATGCGCACCGTGGGCACTGATCAATTCGATCATGACGTTCTCGACTAAGCAGCCGCATGTAATGCTTGACGATCGCGTCCACCGCATCCAGCGCGATAAGCGCCGAGGTCTTGTTCGCGTTCCGATGATGAGTCAGCCAGTTGACCAGGGGCCAAGCCTTTTCGACGACCGCTCTCATGTAGTTCCGTAGTTCGTCATTCTTCTCGCCTGGGCATAGCTTGCTCGTCAGCAGACGGTTCCATCCGACGACATCCGCGTCCTTCGGCCTGTCAGTCACCCCCTCCAGTTCCACTCTCCTTCTCACGGCACTGACCAGTGAAATCAGGCATTCGCGAAGCTGCATCCCGACAGATTGGAAGTCGACGGCCTCGATCGCTCTTTCAAGTAATTTTGCTGCTTGCACCTGACGGCGCATCACTTCATCGAATGGCGAGCCCTCGTCGTCACCGTCCTTCTTAGATCGGCTCATCACCCTCATCATGAGCCCGATGTGAAACGACAGGGTATAATCGAGGCTCGGGAAATGGCGTTGAGAATAGAGGTTGGTGGGGTGAGTAATGACCCACCAACGATTTTTGTCCGTATGAACATCCCAAATTTCGTATGCATCACCTAAGACGTATTCGGTCTTAACACGCTCCACGTTCAGCACAGTTTCTTCGCCATGAGCCTGCCCTTCGACATAGTCTGCAATGTCTCGCTCAGCGTAGAAGTCTCGTTCCGGACTGTAACGCCCGAGTTGGTCGGCTGGCAGCGGGTGGTCGGGCGGAAAAACGCACTCGTCGCTGTCGATCTTGTTGTGCTCTTGCTGATCCTTCATGAGCTATTCGCCATCCACGTCGTCATCGTCCTCGAAATCATCCTCGATCACTTCGAGGAGGGTATCTCGAACGCTGGCCGAACGTCTTCGACGCCCGTCGACCAGGATAATCTCGGGGGCGGCAAGGCCAGCTTTAACCTGGGCATCGCGATGTTTCGTGATGTCAGCAAGCTTCTGCCCCATCTTGCCAACGTTGATCAGAAGAAAGATAGCCCAGTCTGTACCGGATGCACCCTGGTATATGCCGATCTGGGTCTTGTATCCTTGGACAACTTTGCCTTTCGAGAGCTTGATTTCCACCAGCACTCGGTTTGTGTAGCCCTTAGAAAATCGAAAATCTACCGGACCGCCGCCGGGGTTGGTTTCTGGTGCGATGTCGATATCATTCGCCTTGCAGAAGGTGTCTGCCACGGCGAAGAAGATCAATTGCGCGGCCTTCTCTCTCTTAGGCTTGTCTCCTTGCCAAAGGAGTTCCCACAAGTTGTTCTTCTCGACGAGTGTCGTGAAGTGCGCGATAATCAACTTTACGAGCCGTTGGAGTTCGGCGGCTGTAGGCTGCCCAATCTTCAAGCCCGGCTGCATGAACGCACTCAGATCGCCAGCGATCATCTCTCGGAAGCGGTAGAGATTGAGAGGATCCGCCTTCGGATCGTAAGCGTCACTGGATCCAAGCACTGCATCCAGGATCGCTCGGAAGTGCTCCAGCGATAGAAGAGCAGTCTTTTTTATAGCCTCCTTCTTCTCCGTGAGTGTTGCTTGGGAAATCAAGCCGACGAATTCGTTGAAGGCCTTTCTGATTTTCTCGTTTTCGAACGTTACCCGAGATACGTCCGACCAATCCGTTGCGAGTGGTAGATCGCGTAAAATGTCCTGCGGAACGAGAAGAATGGGTTTGGCAGGATCGATGGGGTTCTCAGGAAGCATCGCGCCGAAGTAGTCCTTGAACTGGCGAACGGGCACCTTGTTCTGCTGACAGAACTCCTCAGTCAGTGCGCACAGCGCAGGAAGTATCGCGAAGGTTGTAAGGTCGCTAATCGTGTCAGGTCCGACCCCTTCTTCGAACATACCCATGAGAGAGATTATTTCGGGGTTGTCTTCGCCAAGCTCTATGATCTGTTTAGTGGTTGTCAGAATCCGTTCTCTCAGTTCCTCGGATCTTGAATTTCCGCTGATGCTCGATCCGCCGTATCCAAGACAGGTCTCGGATCTCTCCTTAAGGTCCAAAATTCCACGAGCAGCCTTCCAGGCAGGATCGTTCACGGACTTGCTTGCTGCTAGGAGCTTCACGGCCTTCTCGAAGTGCTTCCGGAGCTGGTCGTATGCGCTCGCCATGTGAGGGTTATCACTGGCTTCGATCAACAGTGGATCAATGAAAAGCTTACTATCGGAGTTGAGGACGGGGTCAAAAAGTCCGGCCTTGTCCAACGCGAATGCAGTGCCCTTGAATACCTGAGAAAATAGATACGGCTTTACAAGCTTTTTCGCGGCACGTGCCATCCGAATCTCCACCTATCCACGCGGAAAGGTAGTATTAAGTGTGGCAGCCTGCAATAGATCGGCCGCAGGCTGTTGAACGCGTTAATCGCCTGCCGTCGCAGCGATTAAAGTATCCCATCGGGAAATCGAATTCGGATGGACCTCCACAGCGAGTAGTCTGTGACGAATTCGTTCAGCCGCGACCTTTGATGCTGCCCTCATCGGACGATTCGACCAATACAATGCTTGTTGAACAAGCGAGCGCCAACCGTAGAACAATGAAAGCGCCAGACCAAATCTATCTGCCCAGTTATGAAGCGCATTCGCATCAAGCTCATTCTGGCGTGCTGCGACCATAACATAGGCGGCATCGGTTGCTCCCATGTCGATCGCTTTTTTGCCAAAGATCTGGACATCATTAAAGGTTACTGGCTTGTCCTTCACCTCCACGGCTTTGATGGTGGCATCTTCAATGACCACACAGACATCACCAGGGTGACTACGCGATGGATCGTTGATTCTCGCGGACTCTACATTTTCGTCGCCAAAAGCCGCATCGAAGAGCCCAGCCACGACTGCCTGTGCTCGTTTTCCACCCTCCGAGTTTTCACCCACGAAGATCTGGATTGCGGTTGCGAGAGTGGCGGGTGTGACGTGTAATTCACCTGGAGCCTCAGCGTATCGGGGTTGATAGCGTCGACGTACTGCAACATAGGCCCTCATTGCCGCTCTGCTCTGCTGCTCGTCCATCGTGTCGAGGAGGCGGACTAACTCGAGCACGTAGTCGAACGCGGGTCGCCCTCCAGCGTGGATTGGGGTTGCATCTCCTAGATACGTCATACGAAAATACGGCTGGTTGTTGAGAGGCTGTGGGGACGTCACCCCAATGTGGATGCCGAGGTCCGCCGCCACGGGGACCAACACACCCTCTGCCAAGGTGCGTGCGGAGAACGCAAAAGGAGCGTCTTTCGCATGGGACGGTTTCACCCATTTCAGGTCAGCGCGTCGGTCGATGCACTTCGCGAGGATTGCCGTCCCGATGAAGGCAATGTGGGTGCGGGCATTTCCTTGTTCACATAAATCTGACAGCTTCTCGATGTGATGGATCCAAGATAGATCGCCGCCATCAGCTTCCGAATTTCGTGCCTCCTCACGGAGGATTTCTTCCGCTAACTTCTTGTCGATTCGTAGCATTTGACCGGTCGCAATTTCTTGTGGACTAAGGCCCAATGTCATCGTTTACGGTTAACGACCGGTTACTCAGCCGGTTAAGGCTTGTTCATGTTTAAGACAATCAGTCTCTATAGTGGCATCGGCGGTTTGGATTTCGGCTTCGAAGAAGCTGGCTTTAACACTCGCGTGGCCGTCGAACTCGACAAATTCTCCTGTCGGACGATGCGCTTAAATCGTTCTGCCTGGAACGTGATAGAGGGCGACATTCATAATGTCCCTTCAGACCAAATCCTCGATGCCGCATCATTGGCAGTCGGGGAAGCGGATATGTTGATCGGGGGTCCCCCATGTCAGCCGTTCTCAAAGTCGAGCTATTGGGTAAGGGGTGACACTCTCCGGCTGGATGACCCGCGCTCGAACACGCTCGCTGCCTATCTAAGAGTGCTGCGTGATACTCGGCCAAAGGCCTTCCTTCTTGAGAACGTGGGCGGCCTTGCTTACGAGGGGAAGGACGAGGGTTTACAGCTACTTCTGGAAGGTATCGAGAACGTCAACAGGGAAGTGGGCACCGACTACCGACCGACATGGCGAGTAATCAAGTGTGTCGAGTACGGGGTTCCTCAGATAAGGGAGCGGGTTTTCATTATCGGTGCCCGAGATGGAAGAACTTTTCGATTCCCCGAGCCTACCCACCGCGCTGCTATCGCTGTCTCGGACGATATGTTCGGAGCCGAACGAGAGCCCTTCATGACAGCATGGGATGCCATAGGCGATCTCGCAGAACCGAACGACGTCACCGGTCTCCAAGTCGGTGGAAAGTGGGGCGATCTGCTGCCAAGCATTCCTGAGGGGCAAAACTATCTCTATCATACGCCCAGAGGGGAAGGACGGCCTTTGTTTGGCTGGCGGACGAGATATTGGTCCTTTCTCCTCAAACTGTCGAAACGTCTTCCTTCTTGGACTGTGCAGGCGCAACCAGGCTCTGCAATCGGTCCGTTTCATTGGAATTCCAGGAAGCTGACTTTCGAAGAACTGTGTCGACTTCAGACGTTCCCCGACGGTTTGAAGATCGATGTCGGACGCACCGAAATGCAAAGAATGCTCGGGAACGCCGTTCCTAGCCTTATCGCCGAGATCTTGGCCAGGGCGATCAGTTCGCAGCTACTCGACGTACCGCAAAATGGGCCGATGCACCTTATGCCGAAACGTCGGCTACCCGTGCCATCAGCCGTTGAAGTCGCGGATGTTCCAGCTCAGTACTTCCACATGGAAGGTGACCACCGCGCTCATCCGGGAACCGGCAAGGGAAAGGCTGCGCTGGGTTTACCTACTGCCTTCAATACCAAACCGCGACTGAAGATCGCTACCGGCGACTAGCTCGTGGGCGACGTCAGCAATTGACCTACGCGCGTCGTGGGACGAACATAGAAAAACCGCCATCAACGGGTTGGCCCCCTCAGGCGGTTTTTCATCAAGGTGTTCCAGAATGTTGAATGACATCGCTGACATTGTAAAGCCGCCGTTGACGATGGAATGAGCGCGAATCCGGATGCTTTTGAGTTCCTTCGCAAGAGCGCGTATGGCCATGTGCAGAAGCACGGAAACGATGCGCAAGCGCTACGTCAGCATTGCCGGGACGTTCTCGACGCCTGGCTCCGCGAGGGAGGGGCAGGTGGTGACTTGCATGCCAGTGAAGCAGCCGCACTCGTGGACGCTGTTTCTAGCTGGGTGAGCCAGCGTTACCACAAACCGAAGCGGAAGCCTTCGCGGCGGCGTGAAGAGCGCGCAGCACAAGCGGCGGCTGCTCCTCTGTTTCTCGAATACGCTACGGAAGACGGCCTGAAGCCCAGCATAAGGAACGCTGCCCGGATCTCTGGTCAGTCGAAATCCACGATGGCGCGGCATCTGCGTATGCAAGGCATCGCCCCCCTTCGCGAAAAGAAGATCAATGCGCTGCCGTCTACGGTGAAACGCCTTGCCCGGTTGCTCGACAGCACCTTCTCGATCGACGGCGCATGGCTCGTTGAGGTGGATCATTGCGTCGCAAAGCTGTGGGATGATGCTGACGTCCTGTCCGAAGCCTTGCCGCGCTCCACCAGATCCGAACGCCGCAAGAAACTACCGGAGCTTCTGGCGGCAATCACGGCGGCCGGCATCGGCTTCAATATCCTCGTGAGTGGCAACGTGATTGCGATCCGCCGAGGCCGGCGGTTCAAGGGCATGAAGGACGCTGCGACGTGGATCGAGGACGAAGAGCGGATCAACGGTTTCAAGCTCCTGCGACGTCCAGAGGTCGAAAGCCGGACGCAAACCTTCTGGGACGATCCATGGCTCTTGGACGTACTGGCGGTGATGTTCACGGGTGCAGCATGGCGGACGTTCTCCAGCACGGAGGAACTGCAACCATGGCTACGACTGCTGCGGCCTCTGCTCGATCCCCGTCCGCTTGTCACCGTCATTGATATCGCCGTTCGCCGTGCTACGCAGGGCGATTTCGTGGCTGATTTACGGGGCCTCTGTGCGGGCGTAACTGATCGGGAGGTGAGGAACGCCGGATACAAGCTCGCGAACGTCATCGAGACCGTACAGCTTTATGCGGAACGAGGTTGGGAGCCTGTCGATTTCTTCGCGGACGTCGATCAAGAACTCCGGTTCATGACGTACCTGGCGACGAACTCGCCGAAGTCCTATGCCAAGCTCAGGTACTTCCGGGACGTCGTGCTTCCGGAAATCGCGGCAGAGTATGAGAACGATCCGAACCCGATATCTGCAACCACGAAGAGATGCAGGGCGCTGCCGGACGACGAGAGGGTCGGAAAGTGGACTGCTCCCACGGCAAAGCAATTGGCGGCATTCCTGCCTCCGAAGGAATGAACACAGGTGCGTCCGTCGGTGGGTATCGGGATGGGATGTTCGGTTTTCTTCAGTCGAAAATTGAAGGAAAATTATTATAATTCATGTGGTTAACATGAAATTGTCCCGTTTCTCTATTATAGTTAGAGAATCTAGTTGATTGCAGACTGCCGCACGAGAAACCGGAATGACAAACTCAGGACATAGATCTTGTGTTCGGAGTTTCGGAAGCGGTGAGCGGCGCGACGTCGGGTGACCGTCGTCACCACGACATGACGTGAACCACGTTATGTCTCGTCGTCCTGCCGGACGGCGACGAGGCCCCTGCCAGGTGCCGCGCGGGCGCCCTCGGAGAGCCGACGACTTGACCAAAGGGAAAGTCATTAGTCGGTCACTAAAGACCATTGTTTCAGGCTCCGCCGGCGTTGAAGATTCTTCCACCAGCATTCATCGGGAGGATCACATGCAGGAATACGAACGTCAGATACTCGTTACCAGCGAAGGTCCAGAGTTTCATGCGAGGCTCAAGGTCATCCGGCTGCCATCTTCGTGGTACGCCGTCGTATGGGAGGACCCGGAACGGTATGCGGCTTTCTCTCAAGACAGGACCGAGAAGAACGGCGGTCATGAGCATATGAGCGACGATGCCTTCCTTGCCTGCGTTCAGCTTGTCGCAGCATTCTCGTTCGGCATCGACTTCGAGTACGCTGACGTACAGTGAGTTCTCCATGGGTTTCCAGTTCATCCACCTCTCGGCGTACAGCCGCAAAGGCGATAGCAAGGGGCGTTCCACGGGCTTCGTGTTCGGCGAAGCCCGACGCGATCCGAGCGCGTCCCTTCACGTTCTGAACCCATCACCGCCTGTCGTCGTTTTCGGCACCGGCCTGGACGAGGTGGAACGGATGCACGATGCCGCTGCCGAAGCCGCTACGACGACGCCGAAGGGCGGCAAGCCCCGGAAAGTTCAGAAGTCCCAGCACACCCTCATGACGGTGGTCGCCTCGCATCCGCATTCGATGGAAGAGGTCCGCGCCGATCCGGAAAAGCGTCGCGAAGCCGAGGAGTGGGAAATACGGACGGTTGGATGGCTTCGGTCGCAATACGGTGACGCGCTGAAGAGCGTTGTGCGTCACGAAGACGAGTCCCACTACCATTTACACGCTTATGTACTGCCGGACGATCCGGCCATGCGTGCGAATGCACTGCATCCCGGTCAGTGCGCGAAGGCCGCCGTGATGGCAGCCGGTCCCTTTGACGGCGAAGACACAAAGTCGCTGAACAAGCGCGGCGACAAGGTATATAGAGCGGCGATGAGGTTATGGCAGGACTCGTACCACGAGACCGTCGGCGTGCCCTGCGGACTGACACGCCTTGGCCCCCAGCGCCGCCGTCTGACGCGGATGGAATGGCAAGCAGAGCAGACACAGGCCCGCGCGCTGCGTGCGTCCCTCGATCGCGCCGCTGCCTTGAAGGAAAAAATCAAGACGCATATCGGCGCGAAAAAAGCGGAAGTCGAGTCTCTGGTCTCGACGGCAGAGATGGAAGCCGCCGCGCTACGTGCGAAAGCCGACGCCGTGAAGGCCGATGCGGCCCGACGCCTGGCGGAGGCGAAGACGGTCACGGATGCCGCCAAGGCCGCGTATGAGAAGGCCATGGCCGAGCAACAGAAGGCGCGCTCCATGATGTCCCGCGCCCGCGAGGAAGCCGCCCGCGTCACGGCAGCAGCGGCTCGCCTCCAGCGGCTACCGTCGATCTTGAGGACCGTCTTCGACGGCTGGCGGCATTCCAAGGTTGCCGACAGGATTCGTGCCGCTCTTGAGTCCGACATGAGCGCGCTGCGCGAGCGCGCTTCGTCCGCGCTCGAACAGGCGGCGAAGGCCGACGCGGCTCGCCAGAAGGCCGTGGAACGGGCATCATCGCTTGATGCCGCGCTCGCCGAAACGGAAGCGCAGCGCGACACTTTGAGGCGCGAGGTGACTCGCCTTCGCCCTCCGGAGCCGTCGCTTGCACTCGGCCCGAGCATGAAGCCGACGCCTGGACGGCGGTAGATGCCGCCCTCGACGGCTCCGGCTCCGGGGTGCCCGGAGGCCGAAAATCTCCCGAAATCGCCCGAATCCAAAAATGGGGACGCCGGAAGTGGCCTTCTAAGCGCGTCCGGGCGACGTCGCCGTGTCCTAACCCATCCGAAATTGCCGTCGAGTTCCTCCTCCGGGCGTCGCGACGCCCGCGTGCGTTTGCGTCGATTCTAGCCGGCACGCATGCTTCATGGAGAGATTGGAGGCGGCGGCATGAGCAAAGGTTCGACAGCAGCGGAGGGGCAGCGGCGACGTCGGACGTGCGCGGACGAATGGCGGCGCGATCTCGCGCGGCGCCGCGAGCGCCGAGCTGACCCGGCAGCGAAGACGCTGCTCCAACTGCTCGCGCTGCTGTCTGCTGCGCTCGCTCTCATGCAGCCGACCGAACCGGCGTTCGAAGTCATCGCTCGCCCGCGACATCGGTCGCGGTACGATCCTCCACCGGGATATGCACTTGGACGTGACGCATGGGCTCGCGAGCGTGGTCTTGAGCCAGAGCCCGGAGCCGAAAACGCGGTGTCGGAGAAGCCAGCGCCGCGTTTGCGGCCGGCTCTTAAATCATGGCGGCGGCTCGTCCGCGAACTCGACTCGCCGTCTCCTCGCCGCCGTGAGTCCGCTCGTGTTGCTCTTGAGCAGCGGCTGCCGTCCCTCTGTCACGACTGGCTGCGCCGTCAGATTGCCTCCGACGACCGCATCCAGCTCCGACTGCTTGGACTCGGCGCAGGACCTGCGGAACTGGTGCAGCGCGCCATTGTCGCCGCTCGCGTCGAGCGCAGCCATGAACTGGAGTCAGAGACGGCGGCTCCAGGAGTGGATGCCGCGCATGAAGAGGACGCCGGGCCGCACCCCGGTAGGCGCTAGGAGGAGAAGGCGATGGAACAGGAACTTAACGCGGATGCCGGGACGTTCCTCTGTCACCTGACGGCAAACCAGCGGCAGCAACTCGACGCACTCGATGCCGCGTACATTGAACTCCTATCGAGCGACCGCGCACCAGCCTCGACCGACGTCGAGGCTCTGGCCCATGCCGTTGTGTCTTTCTACGACGGACTCGCCCGAGCCAGGGTCAGTCATGAAACCGGGGCCTGACGGCCCCGGTTTCCGAAATCGCGGGCCGTAGCCCGTAGCCTAGCGATCAAGGACGCATAATCGCCAAGGCTACGGCGGCGGCGTGATCGCCGTATGTCCGGTCGAGACGTGTCCATGTCTGCGATCCGGAAAGCTCGTCCGCAAGCCAAGAGAAATCGGCGGCATGTAACATTGCTGCGAGCACCGGACGCTCGTCAGTCGAGAGACCATTGAAGGCCTCACGTGCCGATTTGACCATGTAGCCCGCATCTTTGTCGTTCGCGGTACGGAAGCGTTCTCCGTAGTCTTCCCAGCTCAAGCACGGCTCTATTTCAAAGCCGAATCTCCCGGCCATCTGAATGACCGGCGACAGCATTTTCCACGTCGCGAAAGACGCGGTGCCAGTTATCTGTTTCATTGCCTTCTACTTCTTTCGTTCCTGACGGCGGTAGCCGCGGTCTTTGCGATCCTGTCCAGCGGCTCAACCACCTCCGTTGCCATCTCCTGGCGAAGGCGAAGCATCGCTTCGTGCCACCCTCGCTTCATCGCTGCCGCTTTCGCAGCGTCGATGTCTCCGGTCCATCCGTAGGCATCCGGAGTGTCCCACACCCACTCGTCACGACCATTGAAGCGAGCGACCGTGAGTTCCACGAGATCAAGAATCCCGTCGTCTATTCGAATGACAATGCTTGTTCCTTCGACCGACCCGACATCAGCCCTACCGCCGAATATGTCGGCGACACCGGGGTCTTTGAACCACGGCTCTTCCACGCTCATTTCGATCTTCAGCATATGGTTATTCCTGTCGCCGCTGAGGTCTGAAGGGTGAACGATGCGGGCCTCAAGCTCCGCACCTCTCAACCTGTGCCAACGCCGGAAGGCGGGTGATCGGCATCGCGTTCCATCGCGTCACGTAGGGCGCGATCGAACGCGCATCGGCGAGTTGCTCCTGTACGCCGATCAAGAAGCGGCGCGTCAGAGCCGGTGACAGCGTGACATGACGCAGGCCACGAACAATGTTCGTTGCGGTGTCCACCAGATGGACCTCGATGGCCAGCCGCTGCTGTTCGTTCTCAATGTCTGGCAGCCATCGCACCTCGGGAGAGATGATACGGGCATCGAATGGAGCATCGAAGATGAGCGTGCCGAACTGGAAGACCCAGAGGATGAGAGATCCGTCTACGAGGATCCCGGCCTTCATTGGATCATTCCTGATTGATCGAGCTTCAGACCTCTTGATGTTCGGCATGCCGATCTGAAGTAGGTTACCACTGTCTGTAAGAAAGTTGGCGGATGCCCCTTCCGCCGCCCGGATGGGAAGCGGATAGGTCGCGCCGCGTGAAAGTGCGATCATGTTCATGTCATGCTCCTGTCTTTGCTATGGTTTGATTTGAAGGGCCGCTGCGCGGGCCAGGGCGAGGGGGCTGCCGACCGCGGGCTGCGCCCTGAATGAATCGTTACCGCACTCCCGGCAGTGCCAGCACGTCATCATGATTACGCCCGTCTCGGGGTGGAGTTGCCGCCATTCGAGAAGCGGTTCCCCGCACGACTTCCACACTCCATTCGCACCGGGCCACGTGTTCGCGCATGTCTTCGTCGTTGCCCGCCAATCGGGTGTCTGCATATCGGTGTCTCCCGTTGGTCTCTGGAATGGCTCCGGGCGGCACATGCCGCCGGGAGCCGGCTTACCGCTACTGACGTACCAGCGACCGCAGGCTATCGACGGTGTAGCCGTAGTCTCGCAGGTAGATCCCCACCTCACCGGACCCGATGACGAGCGCAGCGATCCGCTCTCGCAGCACATCGTCCTCGATCTCGCTCGGCAACGCGGTGTCTACCGTATGCACGTATTGGTCGTATGCCTCCCTGAACGTGTCGAAGGCCTTGATGACCTCCTTGATAGCGACTGTTTTTGTTGTCATGGCCGTGTGGCTCCTTCCGTTGATGACGGATGAAGGGAACCAGATGACGGGAGAAAAGTCGTGGAATTTCATTTCACTAGCATCGGATGCGACGTCGTCGCGCCCGGTCGGTCAAGGCCTCGAATCCTTGACACGGGAGTTCCCGCAAGGATTCGAAGAGACGTGAATCCTTGCCGTCGATTCTCGAATCCTTCTGGACGATTCTCGAATCCTATTAGAAAAATATTTCACGCAATGGTAGAAAATCAGTCGATCAGCCTGTCGAAGGCGCGGATTCCCATCCGCCGGACATCGCAGGCGAGACTGTTCACGGCTCCGGGGATGCGGGACCGACGCGCGATCTTCTCGACGCCTGTCCTGTGTGAGCGGACGGCGATAGTTGCAAGGTAGAATAAAATGCCGCGCGTGTCACGGTGCGTCGTTTCGGTGATGATGAGGTCTACCGCCAGGCCCTTGATCGTCGTGGTTTTCGTCTCCATGAAAATCTCCATAAATCTTTGTTTTATAACAATTTTATAGCAGAATCAGAAGGATGGGCCCAGGTGAAGGCGCCGAGAGGACCAACAGAGATCTAACGTCTGAGTCCCGGCTGCGGCATTCAAAGCGGGAGGGCGGTCAAGGGGCCGCCCAGAGACACGCGCAGGCCACAGGCCGAGCATGGCGAGGACGGCGCGAAGCGAACCTTTGACGGACCGGAGCGAAGATATCCTTCCGCATCCGGGGGAGACAAAGGGTGAAAGAGGCCGAAGGCCGCACCCTGTGCCGATCCCCGGACTAGATCAGTCGGATCATGCCGACCAGGTGGCGGGCAAACCGGAGGCGCGCCAGGAGGCAGAGCCTCCGCGAGGACCAAGAGACGACGAGCATATCGGAGCCGTGAGCATAGCGACCCGGCACGGGTCACGGCGGGAATTCGCGCATGACGAGACCGGGAAGAAGGCAGCCGCAGGAGGTTCAGCGTAGCGCCGCGAATTGCGGGAACCGGGGCCGACTGCCTCCGGCGAGACATTCCTTTGGGCGGCGTAGAAGCTAGGCCTTCCGCCGCCGCACGATCCTGCCGTTTTCATCGAGAACCGGTGGTACGAGCTTCCTTTTCTTTACCATGATCTTTGGCAAGGGCGGCGGAACATCGGTTGACGCCGATCTGAGGAAGGCAAGATCAAGAGGTGGCTCGAAAGCTTCGACTACCTGCCTGAGCTTCGCGGTGCTGACGCGCTTGGTGTATGTGCGTCCTTCGCTACCTCCGCCTTCATGGCCCATGACGGCGTCGATATGTGATTCCTTCAGGTCGGTCGATTCCAGGACGGTTCTGAACGTGTGCCGGAATGAATGAAACGTAGTTTTCCTACCGACGCCTAAATCGATTTTGAGTCTCGAGAATTCGCGGCTGAATCCCTGACTAATGCTCTTGCCGTACGGGAGTTCGGGCGAGAAAAGGTGTTCGGCACGTCTGGAACGCTGGGCCTTTACGAAATCCATGAAGCCGTGTCGGATCAGCCATGAATGTATGGGAATCAGACGGGTGCCAGCCTCGGTCTTCGGGTCCCATCCGTCACGAGGCGTGATTTCGAAGCAGGGAAGGCCGTCTTTGATGGTGATGTCGATGCCTGGACGCAGGCGGCATATCTCCTCTAGTCTCATGCCGGAATGGAGGGAGATCAGGGGCAACCAGTGTAGTGCGCTCGAATCCGGCGCATCGCGATAGTCACGAGATGTGAAGAGGCGTTGTAGGTCTTCCCGCGACCAGTCGTCTCGGGCGGACTTCTTAGATTTGGTTCCGGGGAATGCGTGTCCGGAAAACGGTTGAAGACTGGCCGGAACATGCTTCTTGAAGATGAGCCATTTCCAGACCGAGTTCATGCCGGAGAAGTGCCGCTTGGCGGTCTTCATGGTGACGCGCGGCAAGGTCTTGTCGGCACGGGCCCGGACGAGTTCTTTCTTGGGGGAAGCCGCCCCGCCTTTCCCATGTGTGGCCGGCATCTGAAGAATTAGTTCCCGGAACTCCCCGGCCGTCTCGAACGTGATCTTCCCCACTGGGAGGTCACCCATGAGGCCGATGAACATCTCCACGGTTTTAAGGTACTGGTCCGCGTCCTTAAGAGCCTTGTTATGGTTGTAGCCTGCAATGATGTCCTTCTGCCATGCAGGGAGGAAGCTGGACAGCTTAGCCATGTTACTTGGCGGCTCAGCAGCGCTGGTTGCGACGGGCAGGTCGACCACGGATGTCGTCTCCCCGAAAAGTTCTTGCATGCGTCGGTCGACGTGCTCCCGGATCTGCTTCTTGAGTTCTTCCTCGGTCCGTGTCTGCTCTTCTTCGCTCGCATGGTAGCCGTCATAGCCAGCGTGTTCGAGCGCCCATACTGCTTCCCGTCTGAGCTTCTCCCAGGCCGGGACTCTTTCATCTCCAAGTAAGTCCGGAAAGAGGTCCGGGAATTGCCCTCCGTAGTTCTTGAGGTTGGCCGGGGAGTTTCTCTGGATGTATTTCCCGATCATGTTTTGCCATTCTTCCCGATCCAGCCAGTACCGGACGGCAGCGCGGACGTCGGCGTCGGATAGGATTTGCGGGTCATCACTCAACATCTCGAAAAGCCTCTCTGTCGCAAGATACAGGCTCGCTGCTCGCTGCCGTGCAACTCTTCGCACGGTGGTCTTTAAAGACCTGTATATTTCCGATTGACCGAGGCGGGCTTGGAGAGGGACGGGGACGCGCCGCCGGAAGAAGAAGGAATCGGCTTCGCGCCGGAGGAAATTTGACATCGCCAAAGCGCCCTTGTGGGGGTGCAGTGTGGGGGTATTCCCGGCACTGGCGACATGCAGCTAACTTATTGAATTATAACAGGGAAAGTGGCTGGGGAACCTGGATTCGAACCAAGATTAACGGAGTCAGAGTCCGTCGTTCTACCATTGAACTATTCCCCAAAAGCCTGAAGCACGTTGCCGCGTTCGCTTTGGTGGGTCGTCATATAGATGATTTATTGCGGGGCGCAAGTCGAAAAAATCGAAAAATGCGTTTTATCCCTGTTTTGCGTTTCGTCTCAGGGGTCAGAGCCGTGCGCGGGTGGAGCGCGGGGTGGAGAGCAGGAGGCTGGTCTCGCTGCCGGTGATGCCGGGCACCAGGCGGATGCGGCGGAGCACCGCGTCGAAATCGCTGAGTGTGGCGGCGTTGAGTTCCACGATCAGGTCCCAGCGGCCGTTGGTGCTGTGGATTTCGGATATTTCCGGAAAACCGCCAAGGGTGCGGATGACACGATCAGTCACATGGCCTTCAATCTCGATCATCATGATGCCGCGGATCGCCGCCTCCACCGCGTCGGCGCGTAGAATGACGGTGTAACCGATGATGGTGCCGTCGTTCTCCATTCTTTCGATGCGCGAGCGCACCGTCGCGCGCGAGGTTTCCGTCTCGATTGCGAGATCAGAAATGCTGCGCCTGCCATTATGCCGCAAAAGGGTGATGAGCCGTTCGTCGAGATTATCCATGATGACCAGTTTGATAAATTAATTTTAGCAGATCGATAGCTTATTTCGATAATATTGCCAATATTTGATGTTCATTTCGCCAGGTCATTGTGTTGAACTGGGCGTGTTGGCAGGAAAGCGAGGACGGGAATGGAAATCAGGTTGATCGGTGCGCCGCTGCAGATCGGGGCCGGGCAATTGGGATGCGAGATGGGCCCCAGCGCCTATCGCGTCGCAGGGCTGGCACACGCTCTCGAAGAACTGGGGCATCGGGTCGTCGATACCGGCAATGTGACGCCCGCGCCGTTGCGAGAATTTTGCCATCCCAACCCGGCGGTGCATCATCTGGCTGAAACCGTGGCCTGGACGGAGGCGCTGACGGAGGCTGCCTATCGTGAAAGCGCCGGCGCTGTGCCGATCTTCCTCGGCGGCGATCATGCGATTTCTGCGGGGACGGTCGCCGGCATGGCGCGCCGGGTGGCCGAGACCGGCCGGCCGTTTTTTGTGCTCTGGCTTGATGCCCATACCGATTACCACACGCTGGAGACGACGCGCAGCGGCAATCTGCACGGCACCCCGGTTGCCTATTTCAGCGGGCGCAAGGGGTTTGACGGTTATTTCCCGCCGCTTTCCCATGCGGTTCCTGAAGACAATATCGGCATGATCGGCATCCGCAGCGTTGATCCGGCCGAAAGGGCCGCACTGGAAGAGAGCGGCATCACCGTTCACGACATGCGTTCGATAGACGAACATGGCGTTGCCGTTCTCCTGCGTCAATTTTTGGCGCGGGTTCAGGCGGCAAACGGTCTTTTGCATGTCAGTCTCGATGTCGATTTTCTTGAGCCGTCCATCGCGCCGGCCGTCGGCACCACGGTTCCGGGTGGCGCGACGTTCCGCGAGGCGCATCTCGTCATGGAAATGCTGCATGATAGCGGGCTGGTCTGCAGCCTTGATCTCGTGGAACTCAACCCGTTTCTCGACGAGCGCGGCAGAACCGCGACCCTGATGGTCGATCTTGCCGCCAGCCTGCTGGGCAAGCGGGTCATGGACCGCCCGACACGGGCCGGCTGAAAGGGATGATGTGATGACCGTGATACCGAAACTCAATATCGTGCCCTTCGTCAGCGTCGATCAGATGATGAAACTCGTGCTGCGCGTGGGTATCGATACCTTCCTGCGCGAGCTTGCCGATGTGGTGGAAGAGGATTTCCGCCGCTGGGAAAGCTTCGACAAGACGCCGCGCATCGCCTCGCATTCGAAGGAAGGTGTCATCGAACTGATGCCGACCAGCGATGGCACGCTTTACGGCTTCAAATATGTCAACGGCCATCCGAAGAACATGAGAGAAGGCCGCCAGACCGTGACGGCCTTCGGCGTGCTTTCCGATGTCGGCAATGGTTATCCGCTGCTCCTGACCGAGATGACGATCCTGACGGCGCTGCGCACCGCCGCAACATCAGCCGTCGCGGCGAAATATCTCGCCCGCAAAAATTCCCGCTCCATGGCCATCATCGGCAATGGCGCGCAGAGCGAATTCCAGGCGCGCGCCTTCAAGGCCATTCTCGGCATCGACACGTTGCGTCTTTTCGATATCGACCGGTCCGCCAGTGAAAAATGCGCCCGTAATCTCGCCGGGCAGGGTTTTGCCATCAAGATCTGCGAGAGCGCGCAGGAAGCGGTCGAAGGGGCTGACGTCATCACAACAGTTACCGCTGACAAGCAATATGCGA
>JAESGN010000240.1_pt1 | contig 88919 bp, 46 predicted proteins | sample 9269731 | NCBI WGS metagenome assembly JAESGN01 (sample SAMN15720683, study PRJNA650826) | algae metagenome | isolation source: Mojavia pulchra JT2-VF2 and co-occurring heterotrophs from desert soil | place: USA: Cadiz Valley, Joshua Tree National Park, CA | collected 1998-06-08
CCACTGATGTCTACGTCAACATCAACGTCCTTGTTAATGTCGATGTTTTCGTCAATATCAATGTCAATGTTTACGTTTTTCTCTGCACTAAAGCTAAAACCACCAAGAACTTCTTCAGTGGTAATTTCTAAGTAGTTCAAATCTGCAATAATCATTGTTTTTTCTCCTGAAATGTGTAAGTTGTTTTAGGTTTTATTGCCTTCACCAACTTGTTTCTGTTGGCTACGTAATTACTATAACTTATTCGCCAAAAAAGTCAACTGCTTTTTTGGTGTTTTTTTCTTATAGGCAACTTTTATTTTTAAGCTTAAATAAGCTATATATTTGCTATGTATATTTTTATTAAAAGCAATATAATTGCATACAAAATTAGAGCAAAAATCAATAAAATTATTGCTCGATAAGCTTTACGGTAATCAATTTAATTCTTGAGATTTGCTAATTTAGCCCTTTAAAAATATTGTTTTTAAAGACAGCAAAAGCTAACTACTTAATTTCTGAGCAGTTACTAGCAGCTTTAGAACTATTACTTAAAAATTTATAAATTAACCCTGATTTAGAGAAGATTATCAGCCATCAACATATTTGAAATTTAATTAGTTATTTGGTATTGGGCAATAACAGACTTAAGCCTGCTCTAACAATTCCTGTGGCGATCGCACATTTACATCCGGGTCTATCTGAGTGACAACTTTTATACTGTCGATTTGGTGTTTTAACCAACTAGAAAACGATTCTGTAATGATTTTTTGGCGCAACTGTTCATCTAATTGGGGTTGAATGACTTCTTCCACCCAAATTAAATGCACTCCCTTGGGAGTCGTAATTGGTTTGAGAGCTTCTGGTGGTGCAGCAGCAAATACAGCCGCTGCAATCTCCGGGCGAAACTCTTTGCGGTATTGGAGTCCCTGATATCCGTAAGTACGGCGGAGTTCTGGTTCTGCGATATATAGACGAGCAATTTCTGGAAAAGTGATTTCGCCTTCTTCTAGAGCATAAAAAAGCTCTAAAGCCAAGTCTCGTTCTTCAAAGAGGACTTGGTAAGTAACAGCAGCGACATAATCTAGTTGGCGTTCATAAAAGAACTTTTCGACTTGATCCGCAAATAAATGATTCGCTAGCTTCCTTGAAAGGACATTATTGTAGGCTAATTCTTCAAACTCACTCACAGACAAGTGGTGTTTTTCTAACCATGTCCAGGTGTCTTTAGCTTTGGTAAGCTTCTTGGTGAACCGTAAGTCATCTCCTTCTTGCTGTAGTTCTTCTGGTGTGACTGTAATTCCTGCCTCTTGAGCTGCTTCGGCAATAATTCTTTGCGATACTATTGCCTCTACAACATCAGGTATCTGACAGGAGAGTTTGAGGCTGTGAATGATGTTTGAGGTTGAAATGGTCACTTGTTCGAGCATGATGCAATTTCTCCATAAAATATTCCTTATCTAGAAGTTAGATAAGATGGAGTTTTGATGCCTAACTCCTTATTAAAACCCGATTTAAAAACGGGGTCTAGGTCACAATGGTTCTATGCAGACAAAAATATAGTTGATAATTCTTTATCAATTCTTTCTGCTAGCTTGTAAGCCATTAATGGGGGATTTCGGTAGTTGGTAGCAGTTTTTCTAAATCCCCATCGTCTGGCTTCAACTTCTGAAACTCCAAACTCTGCGGCTAGGCGATTGTAAGACCAGCCATATTTTTTCATTAGCTCAATTGGATGCATATATTCACCTTACTTATACTGTTGCTAGATTTATGTTTAGGTAAGTTCTCGATGCTAGGAGACCGAACGCAGACTTGATATGCACGAACTGAAAATTTTGGCTATAGCTCTAAACCGCCTTTTTGCAGTTTTTTGAACGGATCTAAAACAAAGTCAATCACTCGCCGCTGGCGAATAATGACTTCAGCATTTGCGGACTGACCGGCAGTTAATGGAATACGTTTGTTGCCATTTTGGACATACTGCTGCTCTAAGGTGACTTCTAACTCATAGTTTTCGATGTTTCCTTGGGGTGTTTGACTAACTTTCGAGTCAGGAGAGATCCAAGTAACTTTCCCTTCGACGATGCCATACTCTTGGAACGGATAAGCATCGAACTTGACTTTGACTGGCATTCCAACCTTCAAGAAGCCACTATCCTGACTAGGCATTTGGGCTTTGAGTACAATCCCTGCATTTTGGGGTGCAATTTGGGCAATCCTTTGACCAGGTTGTACTACTGCTCCCGGTTTAGTGATGGGTAACTCAAAAATTACTCCATTAATAGGCGATCGCACTATTCGTTGCTGCATCTGAAGTCTTATAGATGTAATCTGGCTTCTAGTCTGAGCAACTTCTGTTTGCACTGCTGTTATTTGTGTCTGTAAGTCTTTTAGCTGTTCTTGATTTTTCATTACAGCCAGTTTCCCGGCTTGCACTACACTTTTATAGCTACTTTGTTCTTCTTGCAGTCGGAGTTTTGCTTGTTTGATCTCAGACTCCAACATATTAATAGTTGCTTGATAACGATTTAGCTCTTCCGTTAAGCGGAATTCTGCTTGTTTAATATCTGATGAGGCCTTTTCGTAGAGTCGCTTGCTTTCTTGTTCTTCTTTTTTGAGTTGATCAATTTGGGTTGCAGAAACTGCACCATCCTGAACGAGTTTGCTAAAGCGTTCAACTTGTCTTGAGTCTATACCCAAACGAGCTTGAGCCGACTTCTGATCATTACGAGTGGTGTAAATCTGCTGTTGTGCTTGCCTAACTAATGCCTGTTTTTCTAACTTTTGTAGGTTATAGGTACTTACTTTGGTGTCAAGGTTTTGCTGCGCCTGGTTAACTTGAGCTATTTTTTCTAATTCTTGGGATTTATTTTGTTGCTCTAAGAGGCTAGTTGACAACAAAAGCTGATTTTTGAGGACTTCGAGTTGCGATTGGCGATTTTGTAGCCCTTGCAATTTTGTCTGTGCCTGTTGCAGTTCGGTTTGCACCAGATCAGACTCTAATTCAAGTAGAATCTGGCCAGCTTTAACTGTATCTCCTTCTTTAACCGTAACATTTTTAACACTCCCACCAGCTTGAGCATCTAATTTCTGGGTTGCACCTTTGGGTTCTATACGCCCTCTAGCGCTACCAGTCTCATCTACTTTTGAGAAAGTGGCCCAGGGTACAAACAGAGCAGCACAGCCGATTAGCACATACAACAGCCCTCTAGACCAAATTTGGGGTAAGCCATTGAGCAGTTCTTCAGTACCGTAGTACAAGCCTTTGAACAAATCTTGGCCGTTATTTTGTGTCTCTGTCTGCTCCTGAACTTCTATAGATTCCTCTTGCTGTGTATAACTTTGATACTTATCTTGCTCATTTTTGGGAGGTGCAGATGATGTATTGGAATGAGGCATAGTTTTAATTTCCGATAACAGTAGATAGAAGATGAAAATGCTACACTTGCGTTCCAGTATCTGATCCCTAAACTCAACTAACTTGAGCCAGTTGTTGTTGATTTAGATAGTAATAATGTCCTTTTTTGGCAATTAATTCGTCATGGCTACCGCTTTCTACCAAGACACCCTGATCTAAAACCAGGATTAAGTCAGCGTTGCGTACTGTAGATAAGCGATGGGCAATGATCACACTTGTACGCCCTTTGAGAATTGTTTTGAGGTTGTTCTGAATAATTCGTTCTGATTCCGAATCTAGGTGACTGGTGGCTTCATCAAATAGTAATAACCGAGGATTTCCGAGCAAAGCACGGGCAATAGCTAGGCGTTGGCGCTGTCCCCCAGAGAGCATACCGCCGCCTTCACCAATTTGGGATTCGTAACCCAGCGGTAACCTCTGAATAAATTCATCGGCTCCAGCATATTTTGCTGCTTGGATAATTTCTTCTAAAGAAGCATCTGGATGAGCCATCGCTATGTTTTCACGAATAGTCCCACCAAAGAGAAAGGTATCTTGGTCTACAACACCGATTTGAGAACGGAGCGATCGCAAGGAAATATTGGTGATGTCATAACCATCAATTAGTACTTTGCCATCTGTCGGAGGGTATAAACCTAAGATCAACTTGCTCAGAGTTGTTTTTCCAGAACCACTGCGCCCTACCAGCGCTACCATTTGTTCTGGCTGAATTTCAATGTTGAGATTTTCTAGTACGTTAGTCTCAGTTTCCGGGTGATAGCGAAAGGTGACATTCTGAAACTGAATGTGGCCGCGCAGTTTACCCAAAGTCTTCCGGGGTTTAGTTTGTAAATCTTCTTCTGGTTCTGCCTGCAACACATCATTAATGCGTTCGGTGGAAATCACGATTTCCTGCAATTGATTCCACAACGAAGACAGTCTCTGGAAAGGACTCAAGACATTACCCACCAACATATTAAAAGCAACTAATTGTCCAATGGTGAGTTCGCCGTTAATTACCTGGATTGCCCCATACCACATTAATGCAGTATTTACAAAAATTTGGATAATGCCACCGATAATTTGGAGACGATTACCAATTATCTGAGCATTAAAGCTTTTTTTAACCAAATTATGCAGCAGTTCCTCCCAACGCCAACGCACGTTATGTTCAATTGCCAATGAACGCACGGTACGAATTCCGGTTAGGGATTCTATGAGATAGCTTCTTTCTTCAGCACCTGCATTAAAAATCTCTCTGGAGATGCGGCGCAAAATACTTGTGCTAGCCAGCGCCAAGATAAAAAATGGTGGTACAGTACACAGCACAAATAACGACATGCGCCAACTATAAGAGAACATCAAGCTCAGATAGACCACCAATGTCAGCATATCTAGGAAGATGGAGAGTGTCTGACCGGTAAGGAAGCGCTGAATCTTCTGGTTCTCTTGGATACGCGAGACTATATCCCCGACATAACGCGACTCAAAATAGGAAAGGGGTAAGCGGAAGGTATGTTGGATAAAACCTACGACTAGGGAAATGCTAATGCGGTTAGCAGTGTGAAATAAGAGATATTGCCGTACACCGTTGACAGCGACACCAAACAACCCAAAAACGATCATCCCCAAAGCGACAGCGTTTAAGGTTGTAAGGCTGCGTTGTACAAGTACTCTGTCGAGCAACAACTGAGTGAATACTGGCGTTACTAGTCCAAATATCTGAATGAATATGGAAGCTATAAAAATTTCTAGCAGTGTCCAATAGTGAGGTTTGATTAATTCATAAAACTTCCAGAAGCTTGTACTTTCGTCTTTAGTATCTTTAAGTAAAGCTGTAGGTTGCAGTAACAATGCATAACCACTCCAACCTGCTTGAAATTCAGCTTTTGTCAGGCTGCGTTGACCAAGAGCAGGATCACATACAATCACTCGTGTTTTGGTAATTTCATAGACAACGATGAAGTGTTTGCCTTCCCAGTGGGCGATCGCAGGTAGCGGTTGTTCTGTCAATTTATCGAGAGTGGCTTTCACCGGACGGCTGGCAAAACCCAGGCTTTCTGCCGCTGTTGTCATAGCCTTCAAAGATGCACCACTGCGATTAACGTTGGTCATATCCCGCAAGCGATTGATACTAAAATGCTTGCCCCAATAGTTGCCAATCATCACCAAGCAAGCAGAGCCGCAATCGGCAGCGCTTTGTTGGGCATAGAAAGGATAGCTCTTAGTGAGGCGTTTCCACCAATGCCCGATTTGCACTTTCGGGCTAGGAAAGTAAGGACGTGATTTTTTTGGCTGTTGTTGTGACTGCTGATCTCGTTGGGGAAAAGGAATAATTTTGGATTTTTGAGATGGTGAAAGCCTTCTCTTCGTCTCTAGTCTCCAATCCTCAGTGTTTACTTCCCTGTCTCCAACTGCCGGTTCCCAGTCCTTAGTCCCTAGTCCCCAGTTCTCTAATTCCGGTAAGTATTCTAGCGCTGTTTGCACATTAGAGTTTTTCAGCACATAAACAGTTGTAGATTGGGTTGCTTGCCAATCACCTTGTTGAGGTTGAGCAAAGATTGTGCCTGGTGTCAAACGATGACCTTGAGAATGTCGTAGTTGACCTCTGTACAATAGCCACAACTGAGAATCTTGGGATATTTGCGTATTTACAGAGCCTATTTCTATTTGGTGTCGCTCAAACAAAGATAAGGCTTTGACCATCCCTGGAACTTGTGATGTATGGTGTGGGAATTGTGAGGTTTGGCGACATAACAATAGCAAATCCCAAAGTTCTGCACGGGCGTATAGGCGATCGCGAATGTTAGGATATCTGTCCATCAACATTTGCAATACGTCTTGCCTAAAATAGCCAAGCTTTAAGTTTGTCGAAGCACTGGCTGCATAAGGGCTAAAGTCAACTTCGCTAAACAGAGTTAATTCCCCGAAAACAGACCATGCACCAAAGGTAGTAATTAAATTATCATAACTATCCAAAAGTCGGACTTTGCCTGTAAGGATAATGTAGATACCAGGATTAGTCTGTGCAGATTGCCAGAACTGCTTTGCTACTGGTGGCTCCACAATTTCCATTGCTGCTTGGAAGTGTTGTAATTCTTTTTCTGAAAGCTTTGCACCCAAGGTATACAAGAGCCTTTCACCGAGTTCTTGCACAGAAAACATTGGTGGCATTTTCTAACCTCTTAGACAGAATTTAGTTATCAGTCTGAATCAGACCGAAAAGATTAATGAAAGTATTACCTGATACGGTTTTGTCTCAGACTTGCAGGATATAAATGGGTCAAACTGTCTCTGTGGTATGAGTTGGATGACAAATCACAGATATTCATGCCAGTCTCTCTAATATGCAAATTTATCTATTGAAAGTGAGTTCATGGATTTGCTCCATCTGCCACCTGTCACCTACCCTATATCTCTCCTTCTATTAGGTACCTCAGCAGGTAGAGAGGCTTTTTCCACCTCTTTATTCTCGTTTTTTGATCTCCTCCTTAAGGGAGATAACCCTAAGCCTTCTTCGAGTCATACTTACTATGGGTAAAGACGTTAGCCACCACTCAAAGAGCTAAATATTTTTTCGTAAGAAAAAATAATAAATTTGACAATAAGTTACGACCGCAATGGTGATTAATGTGGAATTATTTTCAGAGCATAATTGGTGGGTGTAGCTATCCCCATGCAAGCTCTCTAAGCTCCCAATCACCAGTAACCGGAATTTTACCGAGATATTGATTGTGAGGAAGATGTTGGTCTTTAAAATTAGCTTCTATGCTCTTGAATAAGTCCTGATGCTGAAAAAGCGTTAAAAAACTACTAATTTCAGACAACCCTTGCTTTGCAATAGCCTTAGCGTTGTATTGAGTGAAATGGTGTGACATAATTGTATCAACTTGCACTTAGCCGTAAATTGTGGGCAACAGTATCCAAGGCAGTTGTGTGATGAAAGCCTGACAGCAAAAACAACACAACTGCTTTCAGATTAATCTTGTACGATTAGTCTGGCATTTACATAATGTGCAATTATTTCCCGATGTTATCCCTCTAGGGTTTAGCGAGTCTAGAGGGTAGCCTCCGGGGATAGCCTCAGTCTAAAACGTGTAACTTCTAGCATTAAAAAGCTGGTTTTAGCTAGGCTACAGTCAATAAACAAGAAGCACTATAAAGCACATCATAATATTTTTAAATTTTACTAATCAAGAAAAGCTGTTCTTAAACAATCTTGTTTAAGCTTGCTTGGAAAATGGTATGATTAAGCACTGTCTTGCCGTATGTATTATCTTTTAGGGAACCTCCGAGATTAACATACATCAACTTGATACCTCATCTAGGGCAATGAGTTAAAAAGGTTAAATGGGTTTTGCAAAAAATATTTTACGTAATTAGCTTACACTGATTCACTAAAAATTTGAATAATTTACACCAACTTTAATTTACCTTTTCCAAAAAATTATATTGAGATAATACTTAGCAAAAAAGTATTATCGTTAGGTACTATTTATAAAGTAAATCTAAAGAAAATTAAGTATTGCGACACAATGTGAATCATAACAGATTATATGGTAGCTTCACGCATTTGGTAGAAGACGCTCATAATCTTTGCTCAGACGATATTGATTAAATTCTCTAAAAGTTCGTTAACTACTCAACGCTTAGATAAAACCTCATAACTGTAGGTTCAATAAGACGTATCGCTTCAACACGAGCTTGAATTATCAAATCATACAGCTAGTGCAAACCAATCCCCGTCATAGCTTGAATCAACCCAGATAACCTCAAATTTGAATAACATTTAGCTATGTTTAATAGTTACATAATCTCAAGCAAATTAAGACAGATTTTTTATGATTTTTTCTTACAGTCAAATGTATTAGTTAGAAATATAATAATATTTTTTTAGACTAATGTATGCTAATGCATGACAAAATGACTCAGCAAGATTAAGTCATGCCAATTGGGGTCACTGTGCCGAAACGGGAAGATTGTACGAATCGGAAATTTAATAAATTTCAATCACCTGGAGTGACAAAAGAAAGTTAGTGGCTTTGTTGACGAGTATTGCATCTTTTGACCGCTGGTTAATCCTTCATGGCATGTTGAATTTTGAATTGCTTATTATCCTGCTTACTACTAATCCACCACGACGAATATTAATCAGGTAGGTATGGGTAGGCAGCGATCGCATCGCAATACGTCCTTATGGAAGTTCTCTGGTATTTAACTGCGCCAGATGGGCCATATCCTGATGCTTGATTTTTCGGCGTTGCATATTTGCGGGATGATTTAGCAACATCAGAAAACTTCTCCCCCAGCTACCCCAGCTTGCCCCAATTCATCCCACTGTTCTGCAATACCGATTTTTCCTTTCACTGGGGAATTCCTGGGTTTATATAAAGGCAACTAAGAAGAAACACTGTATCTGTGTGTAGATAGCGGTGGCGCGCAAAGATATGCAGAATTAAAAGTGGTAGAAAAGCGATCGCTGCAACCAGGTGATATCTATTGCCTCTTGCATCCAAATGGCGATATTCACGCTGTCAAAACTATATCTCAGATTACAACCGTATCTATCCATCTTTTGGGTAATGATGCTGGTTGTATCTGGCATCACCAGTTTATTCCAGAATCGCACAGCGTCAAATCATGTCGTTCTGGATACTGCAATGCACCGTGTAAACAAGACAAAGAAAAAGAAAATGCCGACGAAATTTAGTAGACCCCAACCCCCCGTATTTAAGAAAGTTGAAGAAGAACGCTTGCACCGTAAGCAACGCCTAGCTGCGGCCTTTCGCTTGTTTGCTAAGTTTGAGTTCAGTGAAGGCGTCGCTGGTCATATTACAGCTCGCGATCCTGAGTTTCCAGACCATTTTTGGATGAACCCATTAGGAGTAGACTTTGGACATATCCGAGTTTCTGACTTGATTTTGGTGAATAAACAAGGCGAGGTTGTCAAAGGCGATCAACCAGTGAATCAAGCCGCCTTCAGCATTCTTTCTCAAATTCATCAGGCTCGGCCCGATGTGATAGCCACAGCCCATGCTCATTCAATTTACGGTAAAGCTTGGTCTAATTTGGGACGCCCGCTCGACCCCCTAACTCAAGACTCTTGTGCTTTCTACGAAGACCATAGCGTATTTCATGACTACACGGGTATTGTGCTAGATAGCTCCGAAGGCAAACGAATTGCTGAGACTCTGGGTCGTCGTAAAGCAGTAATTTTACGTAACCACGGTCTTTTGACCGTCGGACGTTCAGTAGATGCAGCTGTCTGGTGGTTCATCAGCCTAGAACGCTCAAGTCAAGCACAACTTCTAGCTGAGGCTGCTGGTCAACCTCAAATTATCAAGCATGAAACTGCTCGTTTAGCACAAACCCAAGTAGGAACACATTCAACTGGCTGGTTTAGCTTTCAACCACTTTATAACAGGATTGTACGCGAAGAACCCGATTTAGTTCAGTAGTAGTGTATTTTTTGTAACTGAAAGTATTTAGTTCAGCTGAGTTTTATATGACGGTAAACCTGTAGGTTTTAAATATTTAAAATAATTTGAACAAGCGATCTAATAGGGAGGTGATTTGTAAAGAAACCTCTGTCTTTAAAATAAGGCAGATGCCAGAAGGTAGGGGGTAGGGGGAAAGAACTATGAATAACTTTTCCCCTTGTCCCCAATCCCCAATTAAGCAGCTAGAATCACGCCTCGACATTCTCCAAAACCCACTCGGTTGTAACCTGCTTTCTCACAATATCCGCGAAGAATAACTTCATCTCCATCAGACAAAAATTTTCTGGCTTCGCCCGTAGGAAGTTCAATAGGTTGAGAACCACGTTGAGTCATTTCTAGTAAGCAACCTTGCGAACCTTCTTCAGCACCAGAAACGGTTCCACTAGCAAGTAAATCTCCAGAACGAAGATTGCAACCATTACTTGAGTGATGGGTGAGCATTTGCGCCAATGTCCAATACATACTTTGAAAGGAACCACGGCTCAAACGCAACGGCTGCATATCCTGTTCTTGCATTTGGGGTGAACGAATCCATACTTCCAAGGTAATGTCGATACCACCCAAATTAGTATCAAGTGATGAACACAGATAGGGTAGCGGTTGGGGGTCGTCTTGATGACGGCGAAAAGCTGGACAGCGAAAAGGCGCTAAAGCTTCTAAAGTTAATATCCAAGGAGAAATTGTAGTAGCAAAGCTTTTAGATAAAAACGGGCCAAGGGGCTGATATTCCCATGCTTGGATATCCCGCGCTGACCAGTCATTAACTAAACACAGTCCAAATATATGTTCTTCTGCTTTATCTACATATATGGGTTGTCCTAGTTGATTGCCAGCACCTACAAAAAACCCAACTTCTAACTCGTAGTCCAGCATTTGAGAAGGTGAAAAGCTAGGGGCTGAATTTTCTGGTTTCTTTATTTGACCACTGGGACGCTTAATAGAAGTACCGCTAGGCACAATCGAGGAAGCGCGTCCATGATAGGCAATAGGCACATATTTGTAGTTTGGAAGCAAAGGATTGTCAGGACGGAACAGCTTTCCTACATTGGTGGCGTGAAAAATTGAAGCGTAAAAATCAGTATAATCGCCAATGTTTGCTGGTAATAAAAGTTCAGCATCAGACATTGATATGAGAATTTCTCTTTCTGAGGAAGGCTGTTGTTCGTATCGCAACAATTCGCTTAAGCGATGACGCAACGCTAATCTAGCTTGGGTTTCCATTCCCATCAATAAATTTAAGTTAGGTGCTGTACAAGCTGCTTGCAGTTGTTCGGGGAGTTCTTGAAGCAACTGTGCATGGTAACATCTGGATAAATCTAAAATCTTATCTCCAATTGCAACCCCAATTCGTGTAGTTTCAGCGCTACCCTGAGTGCGAAATACGCCAAAAGGTAAGTTTTGGATGGGGAAATCAATATTTTGTTGATTTGCTGATTCTACCCAACTGCGTAAATTTGGGTTATGGGTAGCGTCTATGGAATGGGACATAACTGGAGATGGGGAGAGTACAGTGGCTAGGTAAGGCTAATCAATTGTCAACAATAGTACAAATAATAGACTTAACTTTTACACATCCCGTAGACAGCCAAAGCTAATATCACTTCTCCAAAATCTGGCAACATATCAATTAAATCTCCCCATCTTTGTGTCTTTGCGTCCCCCCAGCCTTTCTTTTGGGTCAAGAATTTATTGATAGTCTTTTTCGTTAGTTTTCTTAAAATAAAGCCATCAGACACAAATCTAAAGCAATAAATATTTTTTATATTGACTGCGGATTATAGCTCAAAACAGCCGTAATCTACAATCAGTATTCTTTGTCAGAACAAAACTAATTGCCCATAATAGTAAAATATGGCAATTAAGACTCGTATAAACTTGACATGGGTTCTATTTTATTTTAGTGTTTATTGCAAATATATTTCATCATATAAAAAGAATCGGTTGGTCTGACAGTGGGTTTTTAACTTGTTTAGGGGCTAGTAGATGGGAATCAACAAACTGTTTAGCGCTGGTGGCGTGGTTAGGTGGCCACTGCTGGGCTTTAGTGTGATGGCGATCGCTTTAATTATTGAGTTGGTGCGTTTTTGGGATCGCATCACCTATGACGGTTCAAAAAAGCAGTTAAGACTCACATTAGGTTACCGCGATCGCTCATTGCTGTTTTGCTGAGATCTGCTTGGCGATATCGCAGCCTTTAATCTTTTACTCTAAATAAAATGTTGTTTACGGCTAAAACTAAGCTTGATAGTTCTTTGGGCTGGCAGAAAAAATCAAGAAGATTTTTACCTTTTCTACTGGGCATCATATTTACATTGATAGTGAGTAGCCAAAGTATAAGCTCTGCACCCAAAAATACAGAAATCCTGTGGGATACCTACGGCATACCGCATATTTACGGTAATAACGCCCAAGGTGCTTTTCAAGCCTTTGGTTGGGCACAAATGCAAAGTCATGGTAACTTGCTGTTGCGCCTTTACGGCCAAGCACGGGGACGGGCTGCCGAATATTGGGGAGAGGAATATTTAGATTCAGATAAATGGGTACTAACAATGGGCGTACCCAAAAGTGCTAGCGCTTGGTATAAAGCCCAAAGTCCTGCTTTTCGCAGTAACATAGATGCCTTTGCGAATGGGATTAATACTTATGCCAAAGAGCATCGCAATTTAATTGATGATGAAGTAGAAGTAGTATTACCAGTCACGCCGGAGGATGTATTAAGTCACCTGCAACGGGTACTGCTTTTTACTTTTATAGTCAATCCAGGGAGTGTTGCAGATGTCACCCAGCCTCAGTCTCCAGGAGCCTCTAATGGTTGGGCGATCGCACCGAAACGGTCTGCTAGTGGTAAAGCAATGCTGTTGGCAAATCCCCACTTACCTTGGGGCGATTTATTTTTGTGGTACGAAGCCCAAATTACTGCCCCAGGAATTGATGCTTATGGAGCAACATTGGTAGGCATTCCCGTGTTGGCGATCGCCTTCAACGATAATTTAGGTTGGACTCACACCGTCAATACTCATGATGGTTGGGATGCCTACGAATTGAAATTGCAAAACAACGGCTATCTCTTTGATGGCAAAGTTCGCCCTTTTGAAACAGCAAACTTTCCATTAAAGGTAAAGCAAAAAAATGGCTCCTTGCAAGAGCAAATATTCTCGGTCAAAAGTTCTATTCACGGCCCAGTAATTACGCACAAAGACGGTAAAGCAGTAGCGCTGCGTGTTGTTGGTCAAGACAGTCCAGGTGTTTTAGAACAGTGGTGGGATATGGCAAGCTCCAAAAATTTCACCCAATTTCAAAAAGCACTGCAACGCTTGCAACTACCCATGTTTACCGTCATGTATGCCGACCGTGAGGGGCATATTATGCATTTATTCAACGGTCTGGTTCCCGTGCGTCAAAAAGGAGACTTTGCATACTGGCAAGGTATTATCCCTGGCGATACATCCAAAACTTTGTGGACTACAACTCACCCTTATCAAGATTTACCCAAAGTAATTGATCCACCCAGTGGTTGGTTACAAAATGCCAATGACCCACCTTGGACTACTACTTTTCCATCTCCTATCAAAGCAGATAATTATCCATCTTACATGGCTCCACGGGGGCCGATGTACTTCCGGGCGCAGCGTTCTGCCAGGATGTTAGCTGAAGATAACAGCATTTCCTTTGAAGAAATGATTGCCTATAAGCATTCTACACAGATGGAACTGGCGGAGCGGATTATAGATGATTTGATTCTGGCAGCCCAACAGCAAGGGGATGAATTAACACGTCGCGCCACCGATGTCTTGAGGGCGTGGGATCGCAAAGCTGATGCTAACAGCCGAGGCGCTGTACTGTTTAGTTTCTGGGCTGACGATATAGACTTTGATACGGTGTTTAGCACTCCTTGGGACGAGAAATCTCCACGCACGACACCCGACGGCTTGGCTGATCCTAAAAGTGCAGTCAAAGCACTAGCAGATGCAGCGGCAAAAGTAGAAAAAGCTTATGGAAAACTAGATGTCGCTTGGGGTGATGTCTTTCGATTGCGGTCTGGCAAGTTAGACTTACCTGCTAATGGTGGTGATGGAGATAAAGGTATCTTCCGCGTAGTGGATTTCGCCCCAGCCAATGATGGACGCTTTCAAGCAGTATCAGGTGACTCTTACGTTGCTGCTGTGGAGTTTTCCCAACCAGTCAAAGCAAAGGCTCTTACCAGCTATGGCAATGCTACTCAACCTAATTCGCCTCATGTTGGCGATCAACTACAATTTTTTGCTCGTCAGCAATTGCGTCCGGTATGGCGAACCCGACAGGAGATTACAGCTCATTTGGAGGAGCGCAAAGTATTTTAACTAGGAGGGGGATTGGGGATTGGGGACTGGGGATTGGGCATGGGGCATTGGGCATGGGGGAAATTATTACTCACAACTCAGGACTTAGCACTCAGCACTCCTACAAAGAGAATGGCAAAAGCAACTACAACGTTACCTAGAGGAATAAAAAAGCCACAAATGTCACCTTTAGTGGGTCTGGTTCTGGGACTAATTGTCCTGCTGATTTGCTCGGTGTACAGTGTCACTCTGGGTGCAGCAGAAATACCTCTAGGCACGATTCTGGCATCCTTTGTAACCTTTGACGGTTCTTATGATCACTTAGTTATTCAGACTGTGAGATTACCGCGATCGCTCATTGCTATCCTTGTAGGAGCAGCCTTGGCAGTCGCTGGAGCTTTAATGCAAGGTTTGACGCGTAACCCTTTAGCAGATCCAGGTATTTTAGGTATTGAGTCAGGAGCAGCACTGGCTGTAGTTGCAACAATTTTTATTTTTGGCAGTTCGTCCTTGAGTGTTTTAACCGTTGTGGCCTTGTTGGGTGCAGGAGCCACAGCGATGTTAGTCTATTGTCTTGGTTCTCTGGGACGAGGAGGAGCTACCCCACTGAATCTGACAGTAGCTGGTGCGGCGCTTACAGCTCTAATTTCTTCTCTCACCACTGCTATCCTCATTGTCAGTCAACGAACATTAGATGAAATTAGATTTTGGTTAGCTGGTTCACTAGCTGGCCGCGATGCCAATATACTCTTACAAGTCCTACCTTTCGTCGCTATTGGATTAGTAGTTGCTTTTGCCCTTGGTAGACAAATTACCACCATGAGTCTCGGTGAAGATGTAGCAAAAGGTTTAGGCCAACAAACCGCTTGGATCAAAATAATTACTGCCATCAGCGTCGTTTTACTGGCGGGAAGTTCAGTAGCGCTTGCTGGGCCAATTGGCTTTATTGGCTTAGTCGTTCCCCACATTGTGAAATTTTTCATCAAAGCTGATTACCGTTGGATTTTGCCTTATTCGGCAATTGTGGGAGCAATTTTAGTCTTAATTGCAGATATTGCTGCCCGTTTGTTGCTCAAGCCACAGGAATTACCTGTAGGTGTGATGACAGCACTCGTGGGCGCTCCTTTTTTTGTGTATTTGGCTAAGTCAAAGGTTAAAAAATGAAAGTTGATTGGCTAGTCATCCGTTCCCCAACGATATCTTTTCGTATAGACAGACGTGTACCAGCGATACTGCTTTGTTTAGCAGCAGTTATTGTGGTAGCGATGGTGATGAATATCAGCCGGGGTGAATATCCCATCTCGCCCTTAGATATTGTCAAAACTGTATTAGGTTTAGATACAGGCAACCGGGATCATGCTTTTGTGATTCACAACTTGCGTCTACCCCGTACCCTTGTTGCTTTTATGGTGGGAGTGGCGCTGGCAATCTCTGGCACTATATTTCAAGGCATCACACGTAACCCATTGGCTGATCCTGCTTTTATTGGCATCAATTCAGGAGCGAGCCTGGCAGCAGTCACAGTAATTGTGTTATTCCCCTCAGCGCCAATTTACACCTTGCCTTTATCGGCCTTTGCTGGTGCTTTGCTGATGGGTGGTTTAATTTACTGGCTGGCTTGGAACAATGGTAGTTCTCCTCTTCTGTTTATCTTGATAGGTATTGGCTTGTCTGCGATCGCCAATGCTTTCATCAGCTTGATGATTACCTTTGGCGAGATTTATAGCGTCACTGATGCTTTGGTGTGGTTAGCGGGCAGTGTATACGGACGCACCTGGGAGCAAGTCTTTTCTTTATTGCCTTGGTTGATTATTTTTATACCGATGGCGTTGACGCTAGCAAGGCATTTGAACGCCTTGAATTTGGGAGATGATCTAGCCAAAGGTCTAGGTACTCGTGTGGAATGGCAACGTGCTTTACTCGTGCTAGTGGGTGTAGCCTTAGCAGGTGCATCAGTCGCCACTGCTGGCAATATTAGCTTCGTTGGTTTAATTGCACCCCATATAGGACGACAGTTGGTAGGCCCAAACCATCAAGGGTTGATTCCCACCGCAGCACTGTTGGGTGGAATGATTGTTGTAGTCGCAGACTTCCTAGGGCGAACTTTGTTTGCACCTATCGAGATTCCTTGTGGAGTAGTGACTGCTGCTATTGGCGCTCCTTATTTTCTGTATTTGCTAATTAGTAACCGTAAAAAATAAGAGACTAGGGGCTGGGGAATTGGTAAAAATTAGGTTTTCATAAATCCAAAATCCAAAATGGTATCAATTATGAAAGGACTATCAACCAAAGGTCTATCTTTAGCTTATGATGGTGTGCCAATTATTCGTGATTTGAATTTGGCAATCCCCACCGGACAAATTAGTGCTTTAGTTGGTGCTAATGGTTGCGGTAAATCAACTTTATTAAGAGGTTTAGCAAGATTGCTGAAACCTTGCGGCGGTACGGTATATCTTGATGGAGAGTCTATTTTAAAGCTTTCCACCAAAGAAGTAGCACAACAGTTAGGAATTTTACCCCAAAGTCCAGTTGCACCAGAAGGGTTAACAGTAAGAGATTTGGTAGCACAAGGACGTTATCCTTATCAAAATTGGTTGCAGCAGTGGTCAGCCAAAGATGAAAAAATCGTCCAACAGGCGCTAGAGATTACAGATTTGTTGGAGTTGGCAGATAGAGCGCTCGATACCTTGTCTGGTGGACAACGACAGCGAGCTTGGATTGCAATGGCACTCGCACAGGATACAGATATTTTACTATTAGATGAGCCAACTACTTTTTTGGATTTGGCGCATCAAATAGAGGTTTTGGATTTGTTGTATGAGTTGAACCAAACTCAGGAAAGAACTATTGTCATGGTGCTGCATGATTTGAATCAAGCTTGTCGTTATGCAGATTATTTGGTTGCTGTCAAGGAAGGTCGAATTTTTACGGCTGGCGAACCAAAGCAGGTAATGACAGAGGAAATGGTACAACAGGTTTTTGGGTTAGAGTGTCGTATTGTTGCTGACCCAGTTGTAGGAACACCGATGTGTGTACCAATAGGACGTAAGGCAAGGAAAACTTATTAAAAGTAGAGTATCTGGCTGCTTAATTTCCACAGTTAATGCTAAAGTACACAATGATAAATAAACGCTGGTATAAACACATTAAATTATTGTTGATAATAACCCTAAGTGTAATATTTATTAAGGGTTGCTATGTTTTTTTACCTAAAAAAATATATTCTTCAAATGTCAACTCAATAGTATCAGAATGCCGAACAATTAAGCATGATTTAGGGGAAAGCTGTATTCCTTTCAATCTCCAACGTATCATTGTAACCGACCAAGACAGTTTAGAATCATTAGTAGCTTTGGATTTAAAACCAATAGCAACAACAATCGCAAATCGCGTGGGTAATAAAGCACGTATATTGGAGGGTAAAATCGATGGTATTACTTATCTAGGAAAGGAAAGCGAGATAAATATTGAAAAAATTTTACAATTAAATCCTGATTTAATATTAGGTTTGTGGATTAGTCCTCAAGAATATAAATTATTTTCTCAAATAGCTCCAACAGTTTCAATAGGTTATACAGAAGCTGGTTGGAAAAAAACTTTCAAACAGATAGCCGAAATAGTAGATAAAAGTCAAGAAGCAGAAAAAGTACTGGAGCAATATCAACAAAGAATTGCAAAATTAAAATTAGCTTTTGCTCAAAAAATTGGCAAAGCAGAAATTTGCGTGATGCGATTTTATACAGACCTAAAATTTACCCAGTTTCTTAACCACTTATCATTTCCCGTAAGTATTTTGGAGGAGCTAGAACTATCTATTCCCCTTGCACAACGTCAAGCTAGTAATTCAAAGGTAAGTTATGACAATGTTAGTTTAGAACGTGTAGACCTGCTAGAAGCAGACGCAATGTTTATAGCTCTAGACCCAGGTGCGGAAGAAAATTTTCAAAAATATAAAAATAGTCCTTTATGGCAAACGCTAAATGTAGTTAAAAAAAATCGGGTATATACCGTTGATTCCAGTTACTGGATTTTTGGCAGTGTCCTGTCAGCAAATGCCATTTTAGATGACCTAGTTAAATATTTATTGTAAGCCCCGTAAGAGGATATCGACTTTGAGTTATACAGGAAGTTTATAGATGTCACAACAACTAATTATCCCCAAAGTGTGTAATCTTATAGAAGAAATATTTGCACACGCTCAACGTACTTTAGATAGTTTCTACACTGACTGCATGATATTGACTCAGCCTCCTGATGGTGCTGAGGTCATCGCACTTAACGATTACTTACAACCAGAAAGATTTCTATCTGTTATAAAAGCTAGGCCTGAATACGAAAAAACCCAAGATATTCGCATTGCTGCATCTATCTGGAACAAAGTTTATAGCTGGAAAACATTACCGGGTGTTTTAGCTTTGATGACTTGGGCAGGGGTAGGTCTAGATGCTTCTCTTGAGAATGTAAGTTTTGTTTTGGAAGACGGTCAACCCAAGGCAGTATGGTTTCACGATCTCAGTTGTACTGTAATTTATCCTAAGCGATCGTTCATCCCAATCCCCAAAGACTATCCAGGAAAAATAGTCAACAGCGTTGATGCTTTACACCAAGCCGTATTTACTGGCTTGTTCCAACGAAATTTAGCACCAATGATTGACCGCGTTCATAGTTTAACCAAACTCTCCAAAAAAACTATGTGGGGCAATGCGGTTAACGCCTCTGAAGGACAGTTTGCCGAACTCAGCAAATGCAGTAGCCCAGAAGCAATACAAGCAGATTATTCGGTTTTGTATGAACAACCTTACAGTTCAGTAATGCCGGATCGCAATCCCCTTTACAATTTAGTACGCACCGAACAACTCAATGAACCAGGTTTACCTACCCAAGTCACAGTTCGGCTCACTTGCTGTTTATATAATTTTATTCCTCCATATGATGCAAAGTGTCCTAACTGTCCTCTGATAGAACCAAAGGAACGAATTGCACTCATGAAAGAAGAGTTGGCTGAAGATAGCTGAAATAACACTAATCTAACGACTGAAAAATACTACAAATGCCACAACAACCAAACCCTGCCAGTATGCGTAATTTTATGATCGTCTGGCTTGGTCAGCTAGTGTCTACTATCGGTAGCAGCATGACCAGTTTTGCGATTGAAATCTGGGCATGGGAAATTACAGGCAAAGCAACTACCCTCACTCTAGTGGGTTTTTTTAGTTTGCTTCCCAGTATTATTATTACCCCCATCAGTGGTGTCATTGTAGACCGCTTTAATCGAAAACTATTAATGATGGTAGGTGACACAGTAGCAGTTATTACTACTATTATTATTTTATTATTGTATCTCACCAATCATTTACAAATTTGGCACTTTTACCTGACAGGCGCTATTGTCGGAACTTTCAATCAATTTCAGTCTTTGGCATACTCGTCATCAGTATCGCTGATGATTCCTAAAAAGCACTATACCCGCGCTAGTAGTTTACAATTTGTGTCTGGCTACGGCAGCAATATTATTGCACCTGCTTTAGCTGGATATCTTTACACAATCATTGGTTTTTTAGGAATTTGGCTAATTGATATATTTACTTTTACCATCGCAATTAGCAGCTTATTGTTAGTAAGTATTCCTCAACCACCAACAACCGAAAATGAAAAACTAGCTAATATCTGGCGAGAATTAGGATTTGGTTGGCGCTACATTAATAACCAAAAAAGCTTACTGGCACTGTTAGTAGTTAATTTATTATTTTGGCTTCCTCATGACATTGGTAATTCTCTATACTCACCGATGATTTTGTCAAGAACAAATAATAATACTTTAGTGCTAGGTAGCTTGGCTTCTGCGGCTGGTTTTGGCGGTGTAATGGGAGCGATAATTCTTAGTACTTGGGGTGGTTTTAGACGTAAAATCAAAGGTGTTTTATTGGGGATGATCGGTGCAGGTTTAAGTAAAGTTGTCTTTGGTTTGGGTAGAACTCCTTGGGTTTGGATTCCTGCACAATTTTGCTCATCTTTCAATTTTCCTTTAAATGGGAGTTCGGATACTGCTATTTGGTTAGCTAAAGTACCTCCTAATGTGCAAGGAAGAGTTTTTGCAGCGCGATCGCTACTTTTGCAGATAGCTTCTGCGGTAGGCTACTTAATAGCAGGGCCTTTGGCAGATCAAGTTTTTACACCTGCGTTGCAATCAGGGGGCGTTCTGGTTGGGATGTTCGGAGGATTATTGGGGACTGGTACTGGTGCAGGGATATCCCTTTTATATGTGATTTGTGCCGTGTGGATGTTACTGGTTGGTTTGGTTGGGTTTTCTGTACGCGTGCTGCGGGATGTAGAAACTATTGTGCCCGACCATGATGCGGAGTATAGCTAGTTAAAATAATCATAAATTTTCCTGTTTTCTAGACACCAAGAGCAAAGTCTTCGCGGCTAATTCAATCTACGAGTACATCAACGACATAGGTCGCCTCTTGGTTAATTGAGAACTATACTTTTAAACCAGTTTTTCACTCTTTCTTAAACTCTTTATTCTTAGAAAAAGCTTTTATTAAGCATTACCCCCACCCTGAATGGGTGGGGTGTTTTCTAATTAAGGCAATATTTTCTTATTAAAAAAATAGGGAAATATTGTTTATTGCCTAATATCAAAACTCAAAAGAAACTGTTCCCAATATAGTCAACGGCGCACCAGGCACTACATAAAAGCGCTGAGATTCGTAATACTCTGTATCAAACAGATTCTTGATATTAATAGCTGCTCGCCAATTATCCCGGCGATAAAAGATACTAGCATCAGTTCTTACATAAGAGGGGATTTTGATAGTGTTTGGGAGAGTAGCTTCCCGTTCGTCCACATAAACAAGCCCCAAACCAAATCCTAAACCTTGCAAGCTACCTTGTTGAAATTCATAAGTTGTCCATAGACTGGCGCTATTATATGGCACAGCTTGTAATCTATTGTTCACCAGTTCTGGATCGTTATCTCCGCTGACAAAAGCATCTGTATAGGCATAGGTAGCAATGATTTGCCATCCCGGTAGAATTTCGCCTCTGATATCTAATTCCACACCACGGCTTTTCTGCTCACCAGTTTGAACACTGAAGTTAAAATCTTCAGGATCAGTAGTTAGTACATTGTTTTTAGTGATGTCAAAATATGCCAAAGTGGCGGAGAGGCGCTTGTCAAAAAATTCTTGTTTAACGCCAACCTCAAATAGTTCAGAAGTTTCTGGCTGAAACTGCTCATTGGTACGGCTGCGTCCAGAAATTTGCGGATTAAATGAGTTTGACCACCTCGCATAAACGGAAGTAGAGTCAGTAGGTTGATAGGTAAGACCGACACTTGGCGAAAATTCAGAATCAGATGTTTTGTAATCATAAGCATTAGCTGCTAAGTCTGTGTAGAAAGAATCTACCCAATCAAAGCGACCACCAGCTAACAATTTTAGATTAGGCGTTAATTCAATTAAATTCTGGAAATAAACTGCTACATTATTACCGCCATACTCATCAGCGAAAGAACGTTCAAAGGTTCCTGGTTGAGCGCCATACACCGGATTAAAAATATCTATTCCAGCAATTTCAGCGCTGAAAAAATCGTAAGAATATCTGTAGTTTGCTAGTTCTACTCCAAACAACACATTATGACGGATAGAACCTGTATTAAACTTACCGCTAACTTCGGTTTGTAGAGAAATGTTTTCTTGCTCTTCATCTGTTGTCTCAGCTACTCGTGGAAGCGTCCGACCGTCTTCTGACAAAAAAGGTTCAGAAAAAGTAGAGTTACGCGCTATTCGAGTATTCCCATTGACACTAGCGACGTTAAAGCCTTGGCGGAATTTCCAATCATCGCTGAATTGGTGTTCTAAGTTATAGGTAAAAACGTTGGATGTAAACTCAGCATTATTGAAGCCAGGCTCTCCTAAAAATCTGCTAATAGGAACTTGGAAAAACACATTTCCAGGCGGAAACCCCCTATCAAAGGTATAATCATATTTTTGATATTCGTACTCAAACGTCATACTGGTTCTTGGGCCAATATTCACGGTGACTACGGGAGATATAAAGAAGCTTTCGTTTTCAATAAAATCTCGGAAGCTACCAGAGTTTTCGTAGGCAACATTCAGACGATACAGTACTGATTTATCGTCTGTTAAAGGCCCAGTCAAATCAATTGTTGGGCGGTAAAAGTCATAACTTCCAATAGTCATACCTACCCTATAAAAAGGGTCTGGTAAAGGCCTCTTAGTTATTGTATTGACAACACCACCAGGATTATTGGCGCTTCCATACAGTACTGATGCAGGGCCTTTGAGAAACTCGACTCGCTCAATATTAGCGACATCACGAGGACTAGTAAAACCAAAATTTTTAAATCCGTTACGCAGCGATTCAAAACCCGATTCAAAACCGCGAATAAAGTAACCTGAAGAAGATAGTCCACCATAGCCTGATTGCTGTTGTACACCACTGACGTTATTGGCTAACTCACTCAGGCGCACTACTTGACGGTCTTCTATAACTTCTCTTGGTATCACTTGAACAGATGCGGGAATATCACGTAGCGGTGCATCTATTTTTGTAGCAGTGGATGACTCTTGTACGCGATACCCGTCTCGCTCACCTGTGACTGTTAACTCAATAGGTTCGTCAGAGGAGGATGCCTGTTCTGGCTGGGTTGATTCTGTTGGTGTTTGAGGTTGCGCGTCTGCTTGGGTAGAGGATGCAGCTGAAGCTATGCCAAAAATCAAACCTTGGTCACTATCAAATAACTCTACTTTAGGAATACTATCTACACCAGTCACAGCGACTCTGATAGTGTTGGCATCAGAGTTAGTAACGGTTACTTCACTAACTCCAGCAATGGGTTTTTCTTGGCGGAATGTGTTGCCACTGGATAGCCGCAGTTGAGCCGAGGTAATATCGACAATATATGTGTTGCCTTCACTCTTAGGCAACACTTGTAATTTTTCGCCATCTGGAGTTGCCAATATGATCTCTAAACCGTTACTGGTGGAATTAAGTTGGACTCCTGTGACTTCTGCGACGCTTTGAGATGCTGGAGATGTTGATTCGGTTTGCGTTGGCTGCTGTGGTTGAGTTGCAGAGATAACTGGCGTAACGGCAAAAATCAAACCTTCATCACCATCAAATAACTCGGTGTTGGGTAAACCTCCCTCACCTATTACTGTTACTCTGAGAGTATTGGTGTTAGCTTGAGTGACGCTGACAGATACAATGCCTGGTGCAGGATTATTTTGGGTAAAGTTGCCACCGTTGGGCAGTGCTAACACTGCATTGGGTATATCCGCTATAAAACTGTTGCCTTGATTATTATTGACTGGTTTGAGTGCTTCTGCGTTGGCACTTTCTAAAATAACTTCTATGCCTTTGTCTGTAGAATTTATTTTAACGCCTGTAACTTTAGTAACTGAACTATCGCTGCGTTGTACAAGCAATTGTGCCGCACTAGTAGAGTAAGATTTCTGGCTATCAATAGTAGATAGTTCTGCTGTCTGCGTTCCTGCATGGGCTGGTTGTGCCAAGCTGCTAATTACCGCTAATGCCAATCCTACTGAACGTATCTCACTCATTAACCCAGACTTCATTCTTGTTGCTCCTTGAACTGAACCTGTAATTAACAGGCTTTTAACCAACGCCTCTAGTTGCATTTTGCTCCTCATCCTCAGACCCAATTTAAAACGTCACGTCTGATATTAAGAACGCGATATTTTATCAATAATGTTTGACATTCTCTCCAAAAATTCTCAAAAACTATCTGCTAATAATTTGCATCTATCCCTAGGGCTATTAGGAGAGATTATCATAAAGCCTCTATGTGGGCAAGCATTTGTCAAAACTTCAGATACCATAAATATTACTAAAGTTTACGATAAATCCTTACTATTAAGCCTTTTAAAGGCATTTTCATAGTAATACGCAAGTCATTTTTATGTAAACTAGGCTTTGTCATCTATCTTAAGATACTTTTTTTAATAATTTATTTTTTGCCTAAATGGTGAGAAGAGTTATTGATTAATATTTGCTTGCTATCTTGGCTAAGTTGTTTTAGTCTATTACAAGTAATTGCAAATAAATAGCAATAACCATGAGATTATAAAAATAAACTGTATGTAGATGGAACGCCGTTAACCTCTGTCATGCTTTTGAAAAAGGTTGCTACGGCTTGAGAACCCAGAATTATTTGTGCATCAGGATTTTGAAAGTGCAATGACTCAATGTGTCAATGATTTAGAAGAAATTGTGTGTAAGTGTTCGACAGTGGTGGAACTGCTGCGTTACAGGTCGGTAGAACAAGCAAACGCTGAGGCTTTTACTTTTCTGCACGATGGCGAAACGCAAGCAGCAACTTTAACTTATCAAGAGTTAGATCGGTATAGTCGAGCGATCGCATCTCAACTGCAAACATTAGGTTTAAGCGGTGAGCGTGCCTTATTGCTTTATCCACCGGGGAGTGATTACTTACCAGCCTTCTTTGGGTGTCTGTATGCCGGGCTGGTAGCAGTGCCAGCATATCCGCCACGCAATGCACGCAACACCCCCAGAATCTTGGCAATTTTACAAGATGCACAAACAGCAGTAATCCTGACAACAACGGCAATTCTGGCTCAGTTAAAGTCCTTGCTTGCCGATAAATTTGATATAGATAATATCCTCTGGCTAACTACTGATAACCTCGCACCAGGTATAGAAGAAGCTTGGCAAGAGCCTTTTATCAATATAGATACTCTGGCATTTTTGCAATACACTTCTGGTTCTACTGGCACACCCAAAGGTGTCATGCTCACTCATGGCAACTTGCTACACAATGCTGAGGTGACGCGCCAGTATATGGAACATTCCTCTATTAGTAAGTTTGTCACTTGGCTGCCTGTCTATCATGATATGGGACTGATTGGCGGCGTACTGCAACCTTTGTATGGCGGTTTTCCTTGTATTATGATGCCGCCAGCTGCTTTTCTCCAACGTCCTTACCGTTGGTTACAGGCGATTTCTCGTTATAGAGGAACTACAAGTGGCGCTCCCAACTTTGCCTACGAACTTTGTATTGAAAAAATTACCCCCGAACAACGTGCCACTCTAGATTTAAGCAGTTGGAGTGTAGCTTTTAACGGTGCGGAACCAATTCGTCATGAAACTCTAGAGAAGTTTGCCGCCACCTTCGCTGAATGCGGTTTTCGTCCAGAAGCTTTTTATCCTTGTTATGGCATGGCAGAAGCCACTTTGATGGTATCTGGTAGCGTCAAGTCTACGTTAGTAAAAAGCAAGCGTATAGATAAAAGCGCTTTAGAACGCAACCATATAATTGAGGCTGTTAGTAACAATGATAATTCAATAGCATTAGTCGGCTGTGGTCACAGTGTGCCACAACAGCAGGTTGTGATTGTTAACCCAGAAACTTTAACTCGCTGTCAGGATAGAGAAGTAGGGGAAATTTGGGTATCTGGCCCCAGCGTTGGCAAAGGCTATTGGAATCGCCAAGCAGAAACAGAACAGACTTTCCATGCCTTTTTGCAAGATATAAAAGAAGGGCCTTTTTTACGCACGGGTGACTTAGGCTTTTTGGATAATGGGGAAGTCTTTATTACTGGTAGAGCCAAAGATTTAATTATTATTCGTGGCCGCAACCTGTACCCTCAAGATATTGAACTCACCGCAGAACGCTCTCATCCATCATTGCGTGCTGGTGGTAATGCAGCCTTCTGTATAGAAGTTGATCATCAAGAACAATTGGTAGTGGTGCAAGAATTAGAATTTCGCGCCAAACCGGATTTAGAGGAAGTTACAGCTGCAATTCGTCAAGCAGTAGCAGAAGAACATGAGGTACAAGTTTATGGGGTGGTTCTGATTAAACCAGGTACTATTCCCAAGACTTCTAGTGGTAAGATTCAACGTCGTGCTACGAAAGCAGAGTTTCTGGCTGGTGAATTACAGATAATAAATAGCAGTATTACTGAAAGTATTAATTTTGTAGAAACCGAGAATAATCTTAAGCTGAATCGTGTAACTATCTTGTCCCTTACCCCGGACGAGTCTCAACTATTATTGGAAGCATATTTACTTGAGCAAGTAGCGCAAGTATTTAAAATAACACCCTTGCAGATTGATATCAAGCAACCTTTAAGTAGCTTAGGACTCGATTCTTTAAGAGTTTTTGAGTTAAAAAACCGAATTGAAAATTATTTAGAAGTCGCTGTATCGATAGCAGACTTTTTTGAAGGTTTGAGTATTCAAGCATTGGCAACAAAAATACTGTCCGAAATTATAACAGCAGGTGATGTGCCATTAGTAGCTTTAGCTAAAGTTGAAAAAAGCACTGACTATCATCCTTTATCTTTTTCTCAGCAAGGACTGTGGTTTATTCATCAGTTAGCACCAGACACTCCTGCTTATAACATCCCGATTGTAATTAATTTAACGGGACAGATAAACATAGCTGCACTGACACAAAGCCTCAACGAAATTATCCAACGTCATGAGGTCTTGCGAACTAAGTTTGTATTAGTGGATGAACAACCTGCTCAGGTGATTAATCCGACTGTTACCTTCAACTTACCGATAGAAGATTTGCAGGAGTTGTCAGAGGATAATGCGGCAGTTGCAGTAGAACGTCTAACGAAGGAGTTAGCTCAACATCGGTTTGACTTGTCTTGCCAATCGCTATTGCATAGCTTACTGCTGCGCTTGACAAATAATGAATATAAGTTACTTGTAACCTTCCACCATATAGTTTCAGATGGTTGGTCTATTGGCGTATTCATCAGAGAATTGGCAGCATTATATGAAGCATTCTCCAACGGGAAGCCCTCTACACTTCCTGAACTGCCTGTTCAATATGTAGATTTCGCCTATTGGCAACGAAAGAATTTACATCCAGAGCGTATTCAAAGCTTACTTGCTTACTGGAAACAGAAATTGAGTGGTAAGCTGCCTATATTGGATTTACCATCTGATCGCCCAAGGTCGCCTGTACAAACCTTCAACGGTGCGAAAGTCCAACTATCCTTACCCAAAAATCTTACAGACTCTTTAAAGCAGTTGAGCCATCAGGAAGGCGCAACTCTATTTATGACTTTGTTGGCAGCCTTCAAAACTCTACTGTACCGCTACACAGGACAAACCGATATTTTGGTGGGTTCGCCAGTTGCTAGTCGTAATGCAGTAGAAATCGAAACATTGATAGGATTGTTTGTCAATGTTTTAGTCTTACGTACAGATTTATCTGAGCAACCTAGTTTTAGAGAGTTACTTGCGCGAGTCAAATCAACAGCTTTAGAAGCATATATTCATCAAGACTTACCTTTCGATAAATTAGTCGAGGAATTACAGCCTGAACGTGATCTCAGCCACAACCCGCTATTTCAGGTGATGTTTGTTCTCCAGAATGTGCCAATCCCAAATCCACAACTATCAGATATTTCTCTAACTTTCCACGAAGGTGATAGCGGCTCGGCTAAGTTCGATTTAACTCTGTTTATGGAAGACAGAGAACAGGGATTAGTTGCAACTTTAGAGTACAACACGGATCTATTTAAGACCGATACTATCCATCGGATGCTGGGACATTTCCAGACACTACTACAAGGTATAGTTAACAAGCCTGATACTAGTATTGCAGAATTGCCGTTGTTAACAGAAGTTGAAAGGCATCAGCTACTAGTTGAATGGAATAATACTCAGAGAGACTATCCCCAAAATCAGTGCATCCACCAACTATTTGAGCAGCAAGTAGAACACACACCAGATGCTATTGCCCTCATCTTTGGAAATCAAAAACTTACCTACAAAGAGTTAAACCAACGCGCCAACAAAGTGGCTCACTATCTCAAAACTCTGGGTGTAAAACCAGACGTATTGGTTGGTATCTGCATGGAACGCTCTTTAGAGATGGTAATTGGGATATTGGCGATTATCAAAGCAGGTGGTGCTTATGTACCTTTAGATCCTACTTATCCCAAAGAGCGTTTAGCATTCATGTTGGCTGATGCTCAAGTGTCGGTGTTGTTAGTGCAACCACATCTAGCCCAAGAACTACCAACCCATCAAGCGCAAGTTGTATGTCTAGACAGAGACTTTCAAGAATTTGCGGCTTACAGTCCTGAAAACCCAACTAGTGAAGTTACAGCAGAAAACTTAGCTTATGTAATTTACACCTCCGGTTCCACAGGAAAGCCCAAAGGTGCAATGAACACTCACAAAGGCTTGTGTAACCGTCTATTGTGGATGCAAGATACATATCAGCTAACAGCAAGCGATCGCGTTTTACAGAAAACACCATTCAGCTTTGATGTTTCGGTTTGGGAATTTTTCTGGACTTTGTTAACAGGTGCGAGTTTAGTTATAGCTAAACCTGGTGGACATCAAGATAGTAGGTATCTGGTTCAACTAATTGCTCAAGAAAAAATTACCACAATTCACTTTGTTCCCTCAATGTTGCAAGTGTTTCTAGAAGAAACAGAACTAGAGCAATGTGGTAGTCTCAAACGGGTAATTTGTAGTGGTGAGGCTCTATCTTTTGACCTACAACAACGCTTCTTTGAACGATTCAACGCCGAGTTACACAACCTTTATGGCCCAACAGAAGCGGCAATAGACGTAACTTATTGGGCTTGTCAACCTAATAGTAATGAGAAGACAGTTCCTATTGGTCGTCCAATTGCCAATACACAGATATATATCTTAGATAAACATTTACAACCTGTGCCAATTGGTGTCAGTGGTGAGTTACATATTGGTGGCGTGGGATTAGCGCGTGGTTATTGGAATAAACCTGAACTAACTCAAGAAAAGTTTATTTCAAGTCCATTTGAATCAGGACATTTTTTATACAAAACAGGTGATTTAGCACGCTATCGTGCTGATGGAAATATTGAATATTTAGGCAGGATTGACCACCAAGTTAAGCTGCGAGGTTTTCGCATTGAATTAGGAGAAATTGAAGCAGTATTAGGACAACACCCAAAAGTTAAAGAAACGGTAGTAGTAGCCAGAGAAGATATCCCAAACAATCAGCGATTGGTAGCCTATGTAGTTCCTCATTCAGAAACAAAATTTTCTGCACAGGAATTACGCGATTCTCTCAAAGAGAAACTACCAGATTATATGGTGCCTTCTGCCGTTGTAGAATTACAGAAATTACCACTTTCACCTAATGGTAAAATAGACCGTCGTGCCTTACCTGTACCAGAGATTCAACGCCTTGATTTAAAACAGACGTATGAAGCACCAAACTCGGAAATAGAAAGAGCGATCGCTAAAGTTTGGCAAGAGATTTTACATCTAGAAAAAGTAGGCATCAATGATAATTTCTTTGACTTGGGCGGTAATTCATTATTAATGGTTCAGGTGAATCATAAATTCCGAGAAAACCTGCACTGTGACATTTCAGTTGTAGAAATGTTCCAAAACCCAACTATTAAATCTTTGGCTAAGTATATAAATATCAATTCAAAAGAAACATCGGTTTTTGAATCATTAAATAACCGCATTCAAAAGCAAATAGAGGCTGCTAATAGACAGAGAAACTTGATGAAGCGCGGTAGAAATTTTAAGAAATAACCAAATATTCTTTCTACTTAACCAGAAAATACTAAACAGTTAAATAAGGAAATTCAGAATATAATGCTTGAAACTAATACATTATTAACTAACAGTGCAAAACTAATTCAAAACAAAACTGCTCAATCAATTTTGCAACTGCCTGTTGAAGAAACTTTAGGCGATTTTAAATCGTTTGGTATTTTACTATTTCGAGGTTTTGGTGTTGACTATGAACAGATGAAGGTATTTGCTGAAAAATTCAGTTCAAAATTTGTCTTGGATAAAGACAGACCAATAGTTGATCCACGTAATAAATATGTCACTTTAGTAGATCCAGGGATGCACTATGTTAGCCCTCATTGCGAAAACGCTAATTCTCCCTTTCGTCCCGATGTCATTTGGTTTTGCTGTGGTGTACCAGCTTCTCAAGGTGGTGAAACTTTATATTGGGATGGTGTAAGAGTATGGCAAGCATTAAGTGAAGAATTACGACAATTATTTATTGCTAAAAAAATCAAATTTTTCCAAAAATTTCCGGCTGCTGACTGGAAGCGTTTTCTAGGAGTAGGTGCTACTTTAGCTGATGTTAAACGTACTCTGAATGGCATTCCTGGTTTAAGTTACAAAATTAATGAAGACCAATCTATTTCTATAGAATATATTTGTTCGGCTGTAGTTAAGACTAAATATGGTCATCAAGACGCATTTGCTAATAGTCTAATTACTGAGTACAAAAATCCTAGAGGAGTCGTCACTTTTGCAGATGATTCACCTATACCATCAACAGTTATTAACCAAATTCAGCAAGTGATGAATAACTTAACTGAGGTGATACCCTGGCAATCGGGCGATTTAGTTATGATTGACAATTCTAGATTTTTGCATGGTCGTCGGTCATTTACTGATACAAAACGCAGAATTTACTCGCTCCTCAGCTACATGAGATAATTGATAAAAACATCAATTTATTTTCTGCAACTCTGCATGAGGAAATAAATTTTTGACAACAAAAACCATTATTTTAAATTCAACCCAAGAAAAAGAACATGGGTAGTACAATATCTGACGCATCAATGGAAGGCATAGCAATTATTGGTATATCAGGACGTTTCCCTGGAGCTAATAATGTTGCAGAATTTTGGCACAATTTACAAGCGGGAATCGAATCAATTTCTCAGCTTACAGATGAAGATTTATTAGCAGCAGGTATTGCTCCTAATTGCTTAGATGATAGTAACTATGTCAAAGCAGGCGGCGTTTTAGAAGATATTGATTTATTTGATGCTGCATTTTTTGACGTTAATCCTAAAGAAGCGGAAATTACCGATCCACAACACCGTCTATTTTTAGAATATGCTTGGGAAGCTTTAGAAAGTGCTGGTTATGACTCCAATAGATGTGAGAGTCGGATAGGAGTTTATGCTGGTGCTAGTTTAAATAATTATTTATCTTTTGACTTAAATAGCGACCAAGTTGGTTCGGCACAGTCTTATCAAAAATTAATTGGTAATGATAAAGATTTTCTCTCTACTCGTGTATCGTACAAATTAAATTTAACTGGGCCAAGTCTGACAGTTCAAACAGCTTGTTCTACTTCATTAGTAGCAATTACTCTGGCTTGTCAAAGTTTAATTAATTATCAATGTGATATGGCTTTGGCAGGGGGAGTTTCAATTCGAGTTCCGCATAAAACAGGTTATTTGTATCAACCAGGCGGAACTTTATCTCCTGATGGCCATTGTCGTGCTTTTGATGCTCAAGCACAAGGAACAACTGTTGGTAATGGTGTCGGAGTTGTTCTGCTGAAGCGGCTGGAGGATGCGATCGCAGATGGCGATCACATCTATGCAGTAATTAAAGGTTGGGCTATCAACAACGATGGTTCACAGAAAGTTGGTTATACAGCGCCTAGCGTCGATGGACAAGCAGAAGCGATCGCAGAAGCCATCATGTTAGCCGGGGTTGAACCAGAAACCATCAGCTATGTTGAAGCGCATGGTACAGGCACAACTTTAGGCGATCCAATTGAAATTGCTGCTTTAACTAAAGTTTTTCGCGCCAGTACAGACAAAAAAGGTTTTTGTGCGATTGGTTCTGTCAAAACAAACATCGGTCATCTCGATGCAGCCGCAGGAGTCACCGGATTAATCAAGACGGCTTTAGCTCTCAAACATCAACAAATACCACCCAGCTTAAATTTTGAGCAGCCCAACCCCCAGATAGATTTTGACAATAGTCCTTTTTACGTCAACACAAAACTGACTCAATGGAAACCAGAACTATCTCCGCGTCGTGCGGGTGTTAGTTCCTTGGGGATGGGAGGAACCAATGCTCATGTTGTTTTAGAAGAAGCACCAGTTGTAGAAAAGCAGGGGAGCAGAGGAGCAGGGGAGCAGGGGAGAAAGTATCATCTGTTAGTCATCTCCGCCAAGACTGAATCTGCATTAGAAACTGCTACTGATAATCTGACTCAACATCTGGTGCAGCATCCTGACCTAAATCTGGCGGATGTTGCTTATACCCTGCAACTAGGGCGTAAAGAGTTTAATTATCGTCGCATCTTGGTGTGTGAAGATATTCAAGATGCGGTCAATGCTTTGCAAAATAGAGCTTATCAACAAATTTTCACTCACTACCAAGAACCTTGCGATCGCCCGATTACCTTCATGTTTCCTGGGCAAGGTAGTCAGTATGTCAACATGGGCAAAGAACTTTATCAAACAGAGTCAGCCTTTCGTGAATCTGTAGACCGTTGCTGTTCGATACTTCAACCATTATTGAGCCTAGATTTACGTGCAGTCATCTATCCCCAAGAGTCTGACACCAAAACTGCCCAAGAAAAACTCACGCAAACATCCGTAACCCAGCCAGCATTATTTGTCATCGAGTATGCCTTAGCTCAGTTGTGGATGTCCTGGGGTATTTCTGCGGGTGCAATGATTGGCCATAGCATCGGGGAATATGTAGCGGCTTGTCTTGCTGGTGTTATGTCCTTAAAAGACGCATTAACTCTTGTTGCTATGCGTGGGCGACTAATGCAGCAATTGCCAAGCGGCAGTATGCTATCGATTCCCTTCTCAGAAGCAGAAGTTAAACCTTTACTCAATGAAAACTTATCTTTAGCTGCGAGTAATGCACCGTCTTCTTGTGTAGTGTCAGGAACTCATGGCGCGATAGATGCACTGTCTGAGCAACTATTAGCGCAAGGGATAGAATGTCGTCGCCTGTATACTTCCCATGCTTTCCATTCTCAGATGATGGAACCGATTTTGCAGGCGTTTATTGCGGAAGCTAAGAAAGTTACATTGAATCCTCCGCAAATTCCCTTTATCTCGAATCTCACCGGAACTTGGATAACTGCCCAAGAAGCTACAGATCCTAATTACTGGGCGAGTCATTTACGACAAACAGTGAAGTTTGCAGATGGCATATCTGTGTTACTGCAAGAGCCAAACCGAATTCTTCTGGAAGTAGGGGCGGGGCGGACTTTGTGTACCTTTGTTAAACAGCAAGCAGGTGTAAGCCAACAGCCGATACTGTCTTCTTTACGGCATCCCAAAGAAGAACAAGCAGATGTTGTGTTCTTGCTAAATACACTTGGTCGCCTCTGGTTTTTTGGAGTTGCAATAGATTGGTCTAGCTTTTACGGTTCTGAACGTCGTTATCGCATCCCACTACCGACATATCCTTTTGAACGTCAACGTTATTGGATAGAACCTCAGAAAAAGTTTAGTGAGTCTTTTGCTGTCAATCAGAAAAAGCCTGACATAGCAGACTGGTTTTATTTACCAGTTTGGAAACAAACAATTGCACCCCAAACTGTAAAATCTGAAAAACAAGTGTTGGTATTTGCTGATACTTGTCAAGTAGGTTTACAAATAGCCAAACGCCTAGAAGGTGAGGGTAACAATGTTATTACAGTCTGGCAGGGAGAGCAGTTTAGCAAATTGAGTGAAAGGGAATATAGCATCAATCCTAGCCAGCCTAATGATTATGATGATCTAATCGAAGAGTTGCAATTTTTCGGGCAAATTCCAGATGCAATTTTACACCTCTGGAGTATCGCACCTACTGAACAAACAACATCAGGAATCGAGTATTTTGACAATTGCCAAAATGTAGGTTTTTATAGCTTGTTATTTCTGGCACAGTCTCTTAGTAAACAAAATATTACTCAACCTGTAGATATTTTGGTCGTAACTAATGATATCTACGACGTAACAGGTTTAGAAAAATTAAGTCCAGAGAAAGCAACTGTCTTGGGAATGTGTAAAACCATTCCGCAAGAGTATGCAAATATTTCCTGTCGCAGTATTGATATTGTGCTTCCTGCGGCTGGAACTGTTGCAGAAAGCCAACTGTTAGAACAACTTTTAGCAGAGTTAAATACTAAAGAATTTGAGAGTGCGATCGCTTATCGTGGTCATCATCGTTGGCTACAATCTTATGAACCACTACGGCTAGATAACAACCAACCACCCAAGCTGCGGCAAGAAGGAGTATATCTAATTACTGGTGGTTTAGGTGGTATCGGTTTAGAAATTGCCGAGTATTTAGCACAAACAGTCAAAGCAAAATTAATACTAATTAGTTCTTCAGCTTTCCCTAACAAAGATGAATGGGAAGAATGGCTAACAACTCACGACGCAGAAGATAAATTCAGCAGTAAAATTCGCAAATTACAGGAACTAGAACAACTAGGTGCAGAAATTCTGGCTCTGAGTGCTGATGTAGCCAATGCAGACCAAATGCAAGCAGCTATTACTCAGACTATAGACCGTTTTGGTCAGATAAATGGCGTTATTCATGCTGCTGGAATTAAACTGTTTAGAACAGTTCAAGAAATTACTAGAAGCGAATGCGAACAACAACTAAAAGCTAATGGTCATGGACTGTATATTTTAGAAACAGCATTACAAGAAATAGAGCTTGATTTCTGTGTTTTAATATCTTCCTTATCATCTGTTATAGGTGCATTAGGAATGGCGGCTTATCCAGCAGCCCATCACTTCACTGATGCCTTTGTTTATAAACATAATCAAACAAGTTATACACCTTGGATTAGTGTAAATTGGGATAACTGGTTAACGAGTCAATTAGTTAGAGAATTGGCAGCAAAGCCAGAAAATTCTACTCAATTTTTCATGAATAATCATGAAGGTGTCGAAGTATTCCAACGCGTATTAACTTTAAATAAAGTCAATCAAATAGTTGTTTCAACAACTGATTTACAAGCCAGAGTTGAACAGTGGATTAAGCCTTCAGAAGTTGTTGATCGCACCGATTCACCAGCACTACACTCTAGACCATACTTACAGAATAGTTATGTTGCTCCGCGAAACGAAACAGAGCAAACCATTGCTAACATCTGGCAAGAAATTCTAGGAATTGAACAAATAGGTATTGAAGATAACTTCTTAGAGTTAGGCGGCGATTCTCTATTAAGTATTCAGATTACTGCCAGAGCCAACAAAGCAGGACTACGCTTTACTAATCAGCATTTGTTTGAATACCCAACTATTGCCCAATTAGCAGAAATAGCAGGCAGAACGCAAACAGTTTTAAGTGAACAGGGATTAGTGACAGGAGAACTGCCCCTAACACCGATTCAGCACTGGTTTTTTGAGCAGAAATTAGTTGATGCACACCACTGGAACCAAACAGTTGTGTTAGAAGTGCAACAATCTCTTATCCCTGTGTTCTTAAAACAAGCAGTTCAGCATTTACTAATACATCATGATGCTTTGCGCCTACGTTTTGCAGAAGAAGCATCAAGTTGGCAACAAATAAATGCTAGTCCTGATGAAGTTGTACCGTTTGAAGAGATAGATTTATCAGAACTGTTACCACAGCAACAAGAACAGGCATTTGAAGCATCTATTCAAGAGATCCAAGCGAGTCTCAATCTTACTTCTGGCCCAATTGTGCGGGTTGCATTCTTTGACTTTGGAACTCATCAACCAAGCCGCATCCTGTTGGCAATCCACCATTTAGCAATTGATGTTGGTTCTTGGCGAATTTTGCTAGAAGATTTGGAGACTGCATACCAACAACTCAGCCAAGGAAAAGCAATTAAACTACCGCCGAAGACAACTTCATTCAAACAGTGGGCTTTGCGGCTAACTCAGTATGCCCAGTCAATAGAATTACAAAGAGAACAGGTTTATTGGTTAACAGCTGAGCGTGACTGGGTATCACCATTGCCAGTAGATTATCCAGATGGTGCTAACACTGTAGCATCGGCTGAGACTATATCTGTAACCTTGAGTGTAGAAGAAACACAGGCATTACAAGAAGAAATTGCTACAACTTATCGAGTCCAAACAGATGATCTACTACTTGCTGCTTTAACACAAGCATTTAGTAAATGGACTGGTAAGCAATCATTGCTGGTTGACTTAGAGGGAAATGGCCGAGATGTAATTTTCGATGATATCGATTTATCCCGTACAGTAGGCTGGTTTACCAATATTGCCCCCATGCTATTGCAAATTGGCGATACAGAACAAATAGGGGAAATCTTAAAGCAGGTGAAAGAGCAAATCCGTAGTTTCCCGAATCAAGGTTTGGGCTATGGTGTGTTGCGCTACTTGAGTGGTGATGAGATTATTACGGAAAAATTGCGATCGCTACAACAAGCAGAGGTACTTTTCCTTTACCTTGGCAACTACGAGCAAACTATACCTGAGTCTTCTTTATTAAAGTTATCCCCAAAATCCGGCGGTTTATCCCGTAGTTCACACGCACAACGCAGCCATCTAATAGAAATTAATGCCTTGATAGTCCAAAACCAACTTAAAATCGATTGGATTTATAGCCAAAATGTTTATCGTCAAGCAACAGTTGAAAGGTTAGCTCAAGATTTTCAAACAGCTTTACTTTCTATACTCAGTGCTAGCCAGTCTTCTACAGCACCTAGTTATACACCTTCAGACTTTGCTGAATTTGAATCTAGCCAATGGAGTCAAGACGATATCGATAATATTTTGGCAGCCATTAATCAAGTTACAAGTTAAATAAAATTGAACGAACGTATACAGGAACAATCACGATGTTAGTAGCCAAAAAAATCAACTCCTTTATTGATGATCCAACCAAGCTAGAAAAAATAAATTAAACAACTCTCTGGCAAGCATCAACAAAACATAAAAAATTGGAAAAAAATGAAGAATATTGAGGAATTCTATCCACTATCACCGATGCAGCAGGGCATACTCTTTCACACTCTTTATGCCCCAAACTCAGGAGTGTATGTTGAACAGCTAAGTTGTGACATTCAGGGAAATTTAAATATTGATATATTTCAACAAGCATGGCAGCAGTTAGTTGAAAGATATCCAATTTTGCGAGCTTCTTTTATTTGGGAAAGAATTAAAGAACCTGTACAGGTAGTGCATAAACAAGTGCAACTACCTTGGCAACAACAAGATTTATCTACAATAGGATTTATTGAGCAGCAAGAGCAGATTGAAAGTTGTTTAGTAGCAGAAAGAGAAAAAGATTTTGAAATTTCTCAAGCACCACTGATGCGCTTAATGCTGGTTCAGTTAGCTGAGAAACACTATAAATTTATTTGGACTCATCATCACTTACTATTAGATGGATGGTCTTCTTCCTTACTCCTTCAAGAATTATTTAATTGCTATCATGCATTAAGCCAAGGTAAAGATTTAAAGTTACAAAAACCTCGTCCTTATCGAGACTATATAGCTTGGTTACAGAAGCAAGATTTATCAAAAGCAGAGAATTTTTGGAAACAATATCTCAAAGGTTTTACCACGGTCACTTCTTTGGGAATAGATGATTTTAGTAAAAGCAAAAATTTTGCTACACAGATACTAAAGTTATCAAAGACAGAAACAGCCGCGTTGCAGTCTTTAGCTCGACAACAACAACTAACACTAAATACTATAGTGCAGGGAGCCTGGGCGATTCTCCTGAGCCGTTATAGTGGTGAGAACGACATTGTTTTTGGAGGAGTTGTTTCTGGCCGCCCCACCACATTAGCAGGTGTAGAATCAATGGTGGGAGTGTTTATCAACACTTTGCCAGTCAGAATAAGCTTAAATCCTCAAGAATTTTTTATACCTTGGCTCAAGCAATTACAAATACAACAAAATGAGGTGCGGCAATATGAATATACTCCATTAATAGAGATTCAAAAATGGAGTGATGTTCCATCTGGGCAGCCATTATTTGAAGCTATATTTAATTTTCAAAATTACCCAATAAATTCTTCTTTACAACAACCGATAGATAATCTCAAAATATTTAATATTAATAGTTTTATTCATCCTCACTATCCACTGAATATTTCAGTACAAGTAAATTCAGAATTAACACTAGAAATTTTTTGCGATCGCCTCCGTTTTGATGATGCTAAAATCACTCGCATATTGGGGCATTTACAAACTTTACTATTAGGTATGGTGGCAAATCCTCAACAGCGTATTTGTGAATTGCCATTACTGACAGCTACCGAGCGTTATCAGTTATTAGAAGAGTGGAATAATACACAAGTTGATTATCCCCAAGACCAATGTATTCATCAACTATTTGAGGCACAAGTTGAGAAAACACCTGATGCTGTTGCTGTAGTATTTGAGAACCAGCAATTGACCTATCGGGAACTGAACGCCAAAGCAAATCAGCTTGCTCAATACCTGCAAAAATTGGGAGTAAAAAAAGAGGTATTAGTGGGGATATGTGTAGAGCGAAGCTTAGAAATGATTATCGCTCTTTTAGCAATTCTCAAAACAGGAGGAGCATACATACCACTAGATCCTACATATCCTCAAGAACGTTTAGCGTTCATGCTGGAAGACTCACAAATTTCAGTCTTATTAACCCAGCAACATTTATTAAAAACTCTTCCACCTAACTACGCCCAAGTTATCTGTTTAGATAGCGACTGGGAAAGCATCGCCGCACATCAACAAAACCCACTTGACAGCAACATTGATGCAAGTAATCTAAGTTACACAATTTATACTTCCGGTTCAACAGGTAAACCTAAAGGTGTACAAATTCGCCATCGCAGTGTAGTAAATTTCCTCACCGCAATGCAGCAGAAGTTGCAGTTAACCAACACAGACAACCTGCTGTCAGTCACTACCTTATCTTTTGATATTGCGGTTTTAGAAATCTTCCTTCCTTTAACAACAGGAGCTAAATTAATTTTAGTCAGTCGGGAAGTTGCAACAGACGGCACACAGTTATTAAAACAACTGAATAATTCTGCTGTAACTATCATGCAAGCCACCCCTGCAACTTGGCGAATGTTATTAGATGCAGGCTGGGAAGGAAATTCCCAACTCAAAATTCTCTGTGGTGGCGAAGCCTTACCCTACAACTTAGCCTTACAGTTACGTCAAAGGGCTGCTAGTGTCTGGAATTTATATGGCCCTACAGAAACGACTATTTGGTCTACCATTCATAGAGTAGATGAGCGTGAAGCTATAGTTCCTATTGGTCGTCCTATAGCTAATACTCAAATTTATATCCTGGACAAGCATTTACAACCAGTACCCGTAGGCGTTCCTGGAGAACTGTATATTGGCGGCGCGGGTTTAGCACGGGGTTACTTTAATCAACCGGAATTAACTAAAGAAAAATTCATTCCTAACCCATTCATTCCAAAAACATTACTCTACAAAACAGGTGATTTAGCCCGTTATCTTTCTAATGGAGAAATTGAATATTTAGGACGCATTGACTATCAAGTTAAACTACGAGGTTTCCGCATTGAATTAGGCGAAATTGAAGCGGTGTTAGAACAACATCCCGCAGTGCGTCAATGTGTAGTGATGGTGCGGGAAGATGTACCAGGAAATCAGCGTTTAGTTGCTTATTTAGTTGCTGAAAACGACGCTACTGATGAACTGCGCCAGTATTTACGGCAAAAGCTACCTGAGTACATGATACCCAGTGCTTTTGTCATCTTAGATTCTCTACCTTTAACTCCTAACGGTAAAGTGAACCGCCGCGCCTTACCTGCACCGGAAAATACTAATGCGGAATTAGTCAGTGGTTTTGTTGCGCCTCGTCATCCAGTAGAAGAAGTCTTAGCCGGAATTTGGACTCAAGTTCTGGGTATTTCCCAAGTTAGTATTTACGACAATTTCTTTGAACTAGGCGGACATTCTTTACTAGCAACTCAAGTTATTTCTCGTATCCGCAAAACCTTTGGGGTGGATATACCGCTTCAGCGTTTATTTGAATTCCCAACCATTGCAAAACTAGCTAAAAATATTCAACAAACCAGTCATCAGGGTATTTCTGCAATTACACCTGTTTCTCGTGATGGAAATTTACCTTTATCCTTTGCCCAAGCAAGATTATGGTTATTAGAACAGCTAAACCCAGGTAGCGGTATTTACAATATGCCCGCAAAAGTTCGTCTTGTGGGTGAGTTGAATATAGAGGCGTTAGAGGAAACCATTAACGAAATTATTCGCCGTCATGAAGTATTACGTACTAGCTTCACTTCCGTGGATGGACAACCTTTGCAAGTCATTACTCCTGATGTGCAGATAAAAATACCTGTGGTGGACTTACAGGAATTGCCGAAAGCTGAACAAGAAGCAGAAATACGGCATTTTAGTATTAAAGAATTCCAACTTCCCTTTGATTTTAGCCAAGCACCTTTGCTGAGATGCACACTTTTACAGCTAGGGGAACAAGAACACATCTTACTATTCACTATCCACCACATCGTTTTTGATGGTTGGTCAAAGGGTATATTAATTAGGGAGATAGCAGCACTTTACTCCGCTTTTGCGGCTGGTGAATCTTCTCCTTTACCAGCATTACCCATCCAGTATGCAGACTTTGCAGTTTGGCAACATCAACACTTGCAAGGTGGAAGACGAGAGGCTTTACTCACTTACTGGAAGCAGCAATTAGCAAACTTACCTGTACTGCAACTACCCACAACCCATCCCCGTGCTGAGGTGAAAACAAACCGGGGTGCTAGTCATAGTTTTGTGATACCTGCATCAGTGGTGCAAGAAGTGCGATCGCTTTCTCAGCAAGCAGGTGTAACCTTATTTATGACACTGCTGGCAAGTTTTAAAATCTTACTACAACGCTACAGCAATGAAGATAATATTGTTGTTGGTACAGATGTTGCCAACCGCAATCAAGCAGAAATTGAACAATTAATAGGATTTTTCGTTAACTTATTAGTCTTACGCACAGATTTAAGCGGAAATCCCACCTTCCTAGAATTATTACAACGTATTCGCACCCAAACATTGGCAGCTTACGCTCATCAAGATTTACCCTTTGATGAGTTAGTTAGAGAATTACAACCTGAGCGCCATTTAAGCAACACAGTTCCACTATTCCAGGTTTTATTTGTCCTGCAAAATACACCTACTTCAGCCTTGGAATTACCAGGACTTACCTTAAATTTACTGGAACTAGAAGGCAGAAATGCCAGATTTGATTTAGCCTTGTTTCTCACAGAAACCGAGCAAGGTATAGAAGGTAAATGGCAATATAACGCTGATTTATTTGCCCCAGATACCATCACTCAATTTACAAATCACTGGCAAACATTAATCAACAGCATTGTGACTAAACCTCAAAGTCGCATCAATACATTAGAAATGCTCACAGAAGCAGAGAAGGTACAACAAACTATGCAACAACAGGAGCGTAAAGCAGCTAAAAAACAAAAATTCATGAGCATTGCTCCTAAAGCAGTGAGTCTGTCAGTAGAGCAATTAATTAAAACAGATTATCTGCAAGAGGGGCAAAAATTTCCTCTGGTGATTCAGCCTAATAATGCAGAAGTTGATTTAATATCTTGGGTTGAGAATAATCGAGATTATCTTGAAACAGAATTATTCAAACATGGAGCGATTTTATTTAGAGGTTTTAATGTAAAATCAGTTTCAGAGTTTGAAAATTTCGCTCAAACAATTAGTCCTAATTTATTTGCTGAATATGGCGACTTACCCCGCATAGGTGAAGGTGGTAAAGTTTATGGTTCCACTCCTTACCCAGCAGATAAAGCTATACTTTTCCATAATGAAAGTTCCCATTTACATTGCTTTCCCTTAAAAATTTGGTTTTACTGTGTCCAACCTGCGGCTGAAGGTGGAGAAACTCCAATAGTTGACTGTCGCAAAGCTTATCAATTGCTTGGTCATCAATTGCGAGAAAAATTAGCCACTAAACAGTTAATGTATGTGAGAAATTTCGCTGAAGGTTTAGATGTTAGTTGGCGTAAATTTTTCCAAACTACAGATAAAAAAGAGGTAGAAAATTACTGCCGTCAAGCTGGAATTGAGTTTGAATGGTATGATAATAATGGATTAGTGACTCGACAAATTCGCCCAGCTTTAGCAGTACATCCCAAAACTTGCGAACCTGTATTTTTCAACCAAATTCAATTACACCATATCTCCTATTTAGATACAGACGTTCGAGAATCACTGCGATCAATATTTGGTGAGTCAAAGTTACCTCGTAATGTTTACTATGGTGACGGTACACCAATTACAGAAAACGAAATTGCTGAAATTAATGCAGTATATCAGCGATCGCAAACTAGCTTCCCCTGGCAAAAAGGCGACATCATCATGCTAGATAATATGCTGGCTGCTCACGGCAGAAACCCATACATTGGACAGCGTAAAATCGTTGTCGCAATGGCAGAAATGATTAATGGTAAAGATATCAATACCCCCTAAAAATTAATACTCTGCGGTTACTTTGCGCTGACTCCGCGCTCCTCTGCGTTAAAAAAATCCTCACTCAATATGCAAACAGAAACTACTAGCGGTTTTAGACTCGCACCTCAACAAAAACGACTGTGGAATTTACAACAAAATAGTTCTGCTTTCTGCTCCCAAGCTAGTATTTTGATTGAAGGTAATCTCCAAAAAGAGATTCTTCAAAAAGCCATTGCTCAAATAGTCAATGCTCATGACATCCTAAGAACAAGTTTTTATCGCCCACCTGGAGTAAAAACTCCAGTCATGGTAGTTGCAGATAAGAGTTCATTTAATTGGCAATATCTAGATTTCAGTCATTCCGTCCAGGAAGATATTTCTCTGAAAATTCAAGAATTATTTTGGGAAGCAAGACAGGAACATCAAAATCTATCTCAAGCTTATCCACTGCGTTTATATTTAATCAAGCTGTTAGATGCTCAGCATATTTTAATTATTTCTCTGCCTGCATTATGTGCTGATACTAGAACAATCAAAAATTTAGTTAATCAAATTAGTCAAGCTTACGATCAATGCTGCCAAGGCAATGAATTTAGCACAGAGTATGTACAGTACGTACAATTTTCTGAATGGCAGAATCAATTACTTGAAGATGAAGATGCAGAGGAAGCTCAAGAATATTGGCAACAACAAAAAATTAGCTCTTTATCAGCGTTAAAATTACCTAATGAACGGCAAGGAAAGAGTGAGCAATTTCTAACTGATACTTATCAGTTAGTTTTTAGCCAAGAATTATCTGATAAGATTTATTACTTTGCCCAAAAGTATGATAAAACGCCTGATCTCATCTTACTAGCCTGTTGGCAAATACTAATTTGGCGGCTCACAGGAGAGTCAGAAATAGTCATTGGTACAGCAAGCGATCGCCGTAACTATGAAGAGCTTCATAACGTACTTGGCTTATTAGCAACTTGGCTACCAATTAAAACTAAATTTACATCTAACTTAAATTTTACAGAATTATTAGCAGCAGTAGCGCAAACATTAGAAAATGCTGCGGAATGGCAAGATTATTTTGTGCCTGAAGCTGTAGAACAGGATTGTTTTATAGCTTTACCTATTGGTTTTGAATTTGAAAATATTACTAAAACTAACTCTGATAATACAAAAGTAACTTTCGCTGTACAGGAAATTTCCAGCTTTATTGAACCTTTTAAAGTAAAACTCATCTGTTTACAACGGAACAATGGTTTGGTTGCAGATTTTTACTACGATATCAATTACTTCTCTCAAGAAATAATTCAACGTCTAGCCAAAAATTTTCAAACTTTATTAATAAATATTCTCGATAATTCAAATACACCTATCAGTCAATTAGGAATACTTAGCGCCAGTGAACGTCAACAATTGTTAGTTGAGTTTAACCAAACAAAGGCTGATTACCGACAAGAGCAATGTATTCATCAGTTATTTGAAGAACAGGTAGAAAAAACACCTGATCAAATTGCTGTAGTGTTTGAAGATGAAAAATTAACATATCAAGAATTAAACTTTAAAGCTAATCAATTAGCTCACTACTTACAAAAGTTGGGGGTAAGACCAGAAGTAGTAGTGGGAATTTGTGTAGAGCGATCGCTTAAATTTATCATATCGTTATTAGCTGTTCTCAAAGCTGGCGGTGCTTACCTTCCACTCGATCCCACCCTTCCCCAAGAGGCGTTACAGTTCCGCTTACAAGATGCTGAAGTATCGGTGTTAATTAGGGACTGGGGATTGGGGACTGGGGATTGGGAAAATGACGTAAATTTAGAGGATGATTGGGAAAAAATCTCTCAGGAGAGTACAGAAAACCTAATTAACAACACCAAGCCGGAAAATCTAGTTTATATAATCTATACTTCCGGTTCTACTGGTAAACCTAAAGGTGTTGCGGTTGAGCATCAACAGCTGCTTAACTACCTATATGGAATTTTGCCAAAACTGCAACTTCCAGCTAATGCAAGTTACGCAAGCGTTTCCACCTTCGCCGCAGATTTAGGTAATACTGTCATTTTCCCTTGTTTGTGTAGTGGTGGATGTCTGCATATCGTATCTTGGGAACGTGCATCAGATCCGTCTGCATTAGCTGGTTATTTCCGCGATCATCCTATCGACTGCTTAAAAATAGTTCCTTCTCATTTAGCAGCTTTGTTAAGTTCCGAGTGTTGGGAAATTTTACCCCGTCAGTCACTAATTCTCGGTGGTGAAGCAGCTGATTGGGATTTGATTGAGAAAATAGAAAAGAATGCGTCCCATTGTCTAATTCTCAATCACTACGGGCCCACAGAAACAACCGTTGGTGTACTGACTTACTCAGTAGGAGAGAAAATTCAGGAAACTGCAACAGTTCCCATCGGTAAACCCATTGCTAACACCCAGATTTATGTATTAGATGCAAATCTGCAACCAGTTCCTTTAGGGGTAGCAGGAGAACTGTATATTGGCGGTGAATCCTTAGCACGGGAATATTTAAACCAACCTGATTTAACGGCCCAAAGGTTTATTACTAATCCTTTCAGTGATGGGGTTCAGCGATTGTACAAAACAGGCGATCGCGTCCGCTATCTGTGTGATGGTAACTTAGAATTTCTCGGTCGTCTTGACGATCAGGTGAAAATTAGAGGCTATCGCATTGAACTAGGCGAAATCTCCACAGCCTTGAGTCAACACCCAGCAGTACGGGAAAGTGTAGTTATTGCTAGGGAAGAGACATCAAAAGAAAAGCGTCTTGTCGCCTACATAGTCCCTACATCTGTTTCAGTATCGGATAATGACTTCCGCAACTTTTTAAAAGCAAAGTTGCCGGAGTACATGATACCCACATCCTTTGTCATCCTCAAAGCTTTACCTCTAACCACTAACGGTAAATTAGATCGTAACGCTTTACCTGCACCAGAAGATGTAGTCAGCAGAGAAACAACCTTTATTCCTCCCCGTACTCCTGTAGAAGAAGTATTAGCGGGTATTTGGGCGCAATTGTTGGGTGTACCACAGATAAGTATTGAAGATAACTTCTTTGACTTGGGCGGACACTCCCTACTAGCTACTCAGGTAATTTCTCGCATCCGCACCACCTTTGGCGTAGAAATGCCCTTACCGCAACTGTTTGAATCTGCAAATTTAGCAGCACTAGCGGCGCAGATTGAAATAGCAATGCGGGGTGAACAACTGGCGATCGCAACCATTACCCCCGTTCCTAGAGATAAAAATCTCCCCCTATCTTTTGCCCAGCAGCGATTGTGGTTTTTTGACCAATTTGAACCAGGTAGCCCATCATATAATCTGCCTAGAACCGTTCGTTTACAGGGGAAACTGAACATAGATGCACTTTCAGCCAGCCTCAACGAAATTATCAAACGACATGAAATTTTGCGGACAAGTTTTGCAATATCTGATGGGCAACCAATCCAGGTAATTTCTCCTTCGGTAAACTTGCAATTACCAGTTGTAGATTTACAAAATATTCCACAAGAACAGCGAGAATTAGAACTATACCGCCTAGCTAAAGAAGAAGCACAAACGGGATTTGACCTTACACAAGCGCCACTATTACGGGCGAAATTGCTGCAATTAGATGCGGAAGATTATGTAATTTTACTGACGCTGCATCATATTGTTTCTGATGGTTGGTCAACAGATATATTGATTCGGGAAGTAGCCGCACTGTATACAGCTTTCAGTGCTGGTAAACCTTCTTTTTTGCCACAATTACCTATACAATATGCAGACTTTGCAGTTTGGCAAAGACAATGGTTAGAGGGAGAAGCATTAAAAAATCAACTTGCTTATTGGCAGAAGCAACTATCTGGTGAACTCCCTATATTACAATTACCTACTGACCGTCCTCGTCCCACAGTTCAGACTTATGCAGGGAAAACTCTATCATTTGTCCTGCCAAAAAGCTTAAGTGAGAAATTAAAAACTCTGTCAAAACAAGAAGGTGTCACTTTATTTATGACACTGTTGGCAGCGTTTAAAATTTTACTATATCGCTACACAAATCAGACTGATATTTTAGTTGGTTCACCTATTGCTAACAGGAACAGAGCAGAAATTGAAAATTTAATTGGCTTTTTTGTTAATACTTTAGTATTGCGAAGTAACCTATCTGGTAATCCTACTTTTCGTGATTTGCTCAAACAAATTCGGGAAGTAGCACTAGGGGCGTATGCTCATCAAGATTTGCCCTTTGAAAAGCTGGTAGAAGAAATACAACCGGAACGTAATTTGAGCCATAATCCTCTGTTCCAGGTAATGTTTGTGTTCCAAAATGCTCCTAGAACTACCTTAGAACTACCAGATTTAAATTTGGAAGTTTTGGATGTAAATAGCGAAACCGCAACTTTTGATTTGTGCCTAACAATGGAGGAATCAGAGCAAGGTTTAAGAGGAAATTTGGAGTACAACACCGACCTATTCGATGCAGAAAGAATAAATCGGGTAGTTGGACATTTCCAAACCTTGCTAGAAGGTATTATTACGAATACTGAACAATGTTTAAGCAATTTACCCTTAGTAACATCTAATGAGCAACGCCAATTACTAGAGTGGGGTCAAAATCAGACATTAGGGGAACATCTACAACAGGGTTTGTGTATTCACCAGTTGTTTGAGGCGCAGGCGGAGAAAACACCTAATGCTGTAGCAGTAGTATGGGAAAATGAACAATTAACTTATCGAGAATTAAACCAGAGAGCTAACCAACTAGCACACTATTTACAAAAGCTGGGAGTTAAACCAGAGGTATTAGTAGGGCTGTATGTAGAGCGATCGCTCTACATGGTAGTTGGGCTATTGGCTGTTCTCAAAGCTGGTGGTGCGTATGTACCCCTTGATCCAGCTTATCCCCAAGAGCGTATCGCCTTCATGTTAGCTGATGCTCAAGTTCCTGTAGTATTGACACAACAAAGACTTGTTGCAGGTTTACCAGCAAATTTAGCCCAAATTATCTGTTTAGATAATCTCATCACTCAAGAATCGACAGAAAATCTTTCTACCGAAGTCAGTTCAGAAAATCTTGCTTATGTAATCTATACATCTGGCTCTACAGGACAATCTAAAGGCGTGATGATTCAACATCGCAGCCTCACAAATGCCTATCTAGCCTGGGAAGAGGCCTATCAACTGCGAACTGCGGCTAGTTCCCATTTACAAATGGCTAGTTTTTCATTTGATGTGTTTACTGGCGACTTAGTTCGCGCCCTTTGTTCTGGTGGCAAACTCGTACTTTGTCCTCGTGACCTATTGCTAGAACCAGCAAAACTTTATGAGTTAATGCTGCGAGAAAAGATTGATTGTGCAGAATTTGTACCAGCAGTATTAAGAAGTTTAATTCTGTATTTAGAACAGAACCATAAATGCCTAGATTTCATGCGAATCATAATTTGTGGTTCTGACAGTTGGTATGGGCAGGAATATAAAAAATTTCGTCAATTTTGTGGAAGCTCAACCCGATTAATTAATTCCTTTGGCTTAACAGAAGCAACTATTGACAGTACCTATTTTGAAACACAAACAATAAATTTATCTTTTGAGCAACTAGTCCCCATTGGTTCTCCCTTCGCTAACACACAAATTTACATCCTCGATAGCTATTTTCAGCCTGTACCTGTGGGAATCATCGGCGAAATTTATATTGGTGGTGCTGGTGTAGCTAGGGGTTATTTACAACGACCGGATTTAACTGCTGAAAAATTTATTCCTAACTTGTTTAGTCAAAAACCAGGAGATATCCTTTACAAAACAGGAGATTTAGGACGTTATCTTGCTGATGGGCAGATTGAATTAGTGGGACGGCTTGACAATCAAGTAAAAATTCGTGGTTTTCGCATTGAACTAGGCGAGATTGAATCAGTATTAAATCAATATCCCGACGTACAAGCAAATGTAGTTATAGTGCGAGAACATAAACCAGGCAATCAACGCTTGGTAAGTTATATAGTTAGTTCACAGCAAAATATTAATACTCCTGAACTTCGCAGATTTTTACAAGATAAACTACCTAGTTATATGCTACCAACGGCGTTTGTCATATTGGATAAACTGCCTTTGTCTCCCAATGGGAAAGTAGACCGTAAAGCTTTACCTGCACCAGATACAGCCACTGCATTGGAAGCAAGCTTTGTCGCACCCCGTACACCAACCGAACAGATAATAGCTGATATTTGGGCTGATGTATTAGGGCGAGAACAAGTGGGAATTTATGACAATTTCTTTGAGTTGGGAGGACATTCGCTCTTAGCCACCCAAGTTATTTCTCGATTGCGTGAAGCCTTTAAAATTGATTTACCTCTGCGTAGCTTATTTGAAAATCCGACAGTTAAAACTTTAGTTGAGTGCATAGAGGGAATTCTGACAGTGCAAAAGTTGCAGGCTGTGCCTGTGCAAATGGTAGAAGACAGAGAGGAAATAGAACTATGAAAACGATCACAGAATTTTTGTCTTACCTTTGCAGCTTGGATATAAAATTATGGGTAGAGAATGAGCGCCTGCGTTGTAATGCGCCTAAAGAAGCCCTCACACCAGATATTAAAGCGGAATTAGCAGCACGCAAATCAGAAATTATAGCTTTTATCAGCCAAGCGAATCAGGCTTTTAAAGCCTCTTCAGAATCTATTCAATCTGTTTCACGTCAGGGAAATATACCTCTGTCTTTTGCCCAGCAGCGACTTTGGTTTTTAAGCCAACTAGAACCAAATAGCAGTGCTTACAATATACCTACAGCAGTCAGACTCACAGGTAAATTAAACATAGCTGCACTGTCTAAAAGCCTCAATGAAATTATCAGAAGGCACGAAATATTAAGAACTACATTTACTGTTGTTGATGGCGAAGCAATACAAGTAATTGGTAAAGGTGAAAACTTTACTTTTTCAGTTATAGATTTGCAGGCACTTTCCGAAGAAAAAAAACAGCAAGAAGTTTTAAACCTAGCTGCTTTAGAAGCACAAAAACCTTTTGATTTTTTACAAGGTCAACTACTACGAGCTAGTTTACTCCAACTAGCAGAAACAGACTATGTTGTATTGTTGACCATGCACCATATAGTTTCTGATGGTTGGTCTACGGGAATATTTATTAAGGAACTCACTGCACTTTATACAGCTTTTTCTCAAGGTCAAGCTTCCCCACTTCCCGAATTGCCAATTCAGTATGCAGACTTTGCTACTTGGCAAAGAAGATGGTTGCAAGGTGAGGTGCTGCAAACCCAACTGGATTACTGGAAACAGCAGTTAGGTGGTAATTTACCCATTTTAGAATTACCGAGCGATCGCCCTCGACCCCCAATTCCATCTAAAAACGGAGCAACACAGCCTTTTCATTTATCTCAATCTTTAACCGAGAAACTTAAAGACCTGTCAAAGCAAGAAGGTGTTACCTTGTTTATGACTCTGCTAGCAGCATTTAAAGTGTTGCTGTATCGCTACACTCAGCAGGAAGATATTATAGTAGGTACTCCCATTGCTAACCGTAATCGAGCAGAAATAGAAGGGCTTATTGGCTTTTTTGTCAATACTTTAGTACTGCGTACAAATCTTGGTAATAATCCCTCTTTTAGAGAACTGTTGCAGCAGGTACGTGAAGTAACTTTAGGAGCTTATGCTCACCAGGACTTGCCTTTTGAAAGGTTGGTAGAAGAACTACAGCCAGGGCGAGATTTGAGCCATAGCCCCTTATTTCAGGTAATGTTCGTGCTGCAAAATGCTACAACAGAACCTATCAAGTTACCAGAATTAACCTTACAAGAATTAAGATTAGAAAAAAATACTGCAAAATTTGATTTAACTCTCTCGCTATCAGAAACAGAGACAGGATTACAGGGAGATTTAGAATACAACACAGATATATTTAATGCTGACAAAATCACCCGAATGTGGAGTCATTTTCAAGTATTGTTAGAGGGAATTGTTTCTAATCCTCAGCAGTGCCTGTCAGAATTGCCATTATTAACAGCAAATGAACAACATCAACTATTAGTAGAGTGGAATAACACTGAAATTGATTATCCTCAAGACCAGTGCATTCATCAATTATTTGAGGCACAGGTAGAAAAAACACCTGATGCTGTTGCTGTGGTCTTTGAGAATCAGCAATTGACCTATCGGGAACTGAACACCAGAGCAAATCAACTCGCTCACTACTTGCAAAAACTGGGAGTAAGACCAGAGGTATTAGTAGGGATTTGTGTAGAGCGATCGCTCGAAATGGTAGCCGGACTCTTAGGTATCCTCAAAGCGGGCGGTGCTTACGTCCCCCTAGATCCAGCCTATCCCAAAGAACGGTTAGGTTATATGTTAGCAGATACCCAAGTTTCGGTGCTGTTAACCCAAAAACATCTATTAGATACATTACCCGCACACAGCGCCCAGACTGTATATCTAGACCAAGACGAAAATTTATTCGTCACACAAAGCACAGCTAACCCAATTAGTCAAGCCACATCTGAAAACTTAGCTTATGTAATTTACACCTCCGGTTCCACAGGAAAGCCCAAAGGTGCAATGAACACTCACAAAGGCTTGGGTAACCGTCTATTGTGGATGCAAGATACATATCAGCTAACAGCAAGCGATCGTGTTTTACAGAAAACACCATTCAGCTTTGATGTTTCGGTTTGGGAATTTTTCTGGCCTTTGTTAACAGGCGCGAGTTTAGTTATAGCTAAACCAGGTGGACATCAAGATAGCAGGTATCTAGTTCAACTAATTGCTCAAGAAAAAATTACCACAATTCACTTTGTTCCCTCAATGTTGCAAGTGTTTCTAGAAGAAACAGAACTAGAGCAATGTGGTAGTCTCAAACGGGTAATTTGTAGTGGTGAGGCTCTATCTTTTGACCTACAACAACGCTTCTTTGAACGATTCAACGCCGAGTTACACAACCTTTATGGCCCAACAGAAGCGGCAATAGACGTAACTTATTGGGCTTGTCAACCTAATAGTAATGAGAAGACAGTTCCTATTGGTCGTCCAATTGCCAATACACAGATATATATCTTAGATAAACATTTACAACCTGTGCCAATTGGTGTCAGTGGTGAGTTACATATTGGTGGCGTGGGATTAGCGCGTGGTTATTGGAATAAACCTGAACTAACTCAAGAAAAGTTTATTTCAAGTCCATTTGAATCAGGACATTTTTTATACAAAACAGGTGATTTAGCACGTTATTTACCTAAGGGCGATATTGAATACCTGGGACGCATTGACCATCAGGTTAAATTGCGGGGATTCCGCATTGAAATTGGGGAAATTGAGGCAGCAATTCATCAACATCCAGAAATCAGAGAAGTTGTAGTTATAGTCACAGAAGACAGACAGGATGCCAAACGTCTTGTGGCTTATGTCGTTCCCCAGTCAACAGATATTTCTGTATTGGAACTACGTAACTTCTTAAAAGCTAAATTGCCAGATTATATGATACCAAGTGCCTTTGTAGTGTTAGAGGAATTTCCTCTCACATCCAATGGCAAAATCGACCGTCGCGCCTTACCTGTACCTGACACAATACAGCAGTCAGAAGAAAATACTTCCCTAATATTGACCCCAGTTCAAGAAATACTTGCTGGTATTTGGGCTGACATTTTAGCTATCAAACAAGTGAGGATTCATGAAAACTTCTTTGAATTAGGCGGTCACTCTCTGTTGGCAACTCGTGTTATTTCTCAAATTCGCAAAGTCTTCAAGGTAGAATTGCCCTTGCGCTGTTTATTTGAATCACCAACAGTAGCAGAATTAGCCGAAGAAATTGAGAACGCTACAAAAGCAGATTTAAAAGTCAAAGTTACCAATATAGGGCATATTTCCAGATCAGGCAATATTCCCCTTTCATACGCTCAACAAAGGTTATGGTATCTCGACCAAATGCAACCAAATAACACTGCATATAACATATGTAACGGTGTTCGTGTTATCGGTTCATTGAATATTCCAGCCTTAGAACAAAGCCTTGATGAAATTATTCGCCGTCACGAAATTCTACGAACAAATTTCATTTCAGAACGTGGGCAGCCAATTCAAGTTATTGCCCCATCTCTCAATTTAAAATTGTCTATTATAGACCTGAGCAAACTATTAGATGCTGAAAGAGAACAAACAGCCCATAACCTAGCTATCCAAGAAGCAGAAAAGCCATTTAATTTAGATACTGAGCCGCTATTAAGAATTACACTTTTACGCCTATCTGAAACAGAATATGTGCTGTTTTTTACGATGCACCACATTATTTCAGATGGTTGGTCTATGGGAGTATTAATTAAAGAATTAGTAGCCCTGTATGAAGCATTTTCTCTTGGTCAGCCATCTCCACTGCCAGAAATACTGATTCAATATGCCGATTTTGCTATTTGGCAACATCAATGGTTACAGGGAGAAGTTTTAGAACAACTACTTAGTTACTGGCAACAACAACTTCAAAACTTACCAACCCTTAAATTAGCCACTGACTATCCTCGGCCTATAACACCAACATATCAAGGTTCAGCACAACTTTTCACATTCTCTCCCACATTATCTCAACAAATCAAAATCCTAAGTAATCAACAGGGTGTAACGCTTTTCATGACCTTGCAAGCGGCTTTTGCAACCTTAATGCATTACTACAGTGAGCAAGATGACATTGTGATTGGTACAGATGTTGCTAACCGTAACCAAGGAGAAACCGAGGGCTTAATTGGATTTTTTGTTAATCAATTAGTATTACGCACCAAGTTTGATGGTAATCCTAGTTTTCAAGAAATACTAGAAAGAGTTCGGGAAGTCACTTTAGATGCTTATGCACATCAAGATTTACCATTTGACAAACTTGTAGAGGCTATCAATCCAGAGCGTAATTTACACAGTACACCATTATTTCAAGTAAAATTAATTCTTCAAAATACTCCCACAAATGCTTTGAATATCTCAGGTTTAACTTTTCAGACCTTGGAAACTGAAACCAAAACCGCCACCTTTGATTTACTCTTTGATATCAGAGTTACAGAGCACGGTCTGACGGGATTATTGAAATATAGTACAGACTTGTTTGCAGCTAAAACTATCGCCCGGATGCTCAAACACTTTGAAACGATTTTGAGCCAAATTGTGGATAAGCCAAATGTAAAAATCAATGAAATCAAAGAAATCTTAGCGCAAGCAGACAAACAAGAAAAACTTACTCAAGAGATAAATTATCAAAATTCTTTACAACAAAAATTGGGCAATATTAGACGTAGATCTGTTAAGTAAGCTATTTTGGTTAATTTGCAACATCTGACTGAACGAATATAGGATACAAGCAATGCTGACAAACCAAAATCAACAAAGTGGTTCCTTAAAATTAGGTAATATAAGACGTAAAGCCGTTAATGTTGGTGAGAATGAATTAATTAAAACAGAGTATCTTCACCACAGCCCTAACTTTCCTTTAGTTATCAAACCAGCAGTTAAAGGTGTAGATTTACTAACTTGGGCTAAAAGTAATCGAGACTTTTTACAAGCAGAGTTATTAAAATATGCAGCAATTCTGTTTCGTGGTTTTAATGTCACATCAATAGAAGAATTTGAGCAAATAATAGCTGCTATTTGTGGAGAAGCATTAGAATATCGCTATCGAGCCTCACCGCGTACTCAAGTAGCTGGCAGAATTTACACTTCCACTGACTATCCGGCTGATCAAAGTATATTCCCACACAACGAACACGCTTATTCGCCTACCTTTCCTTTAAAAATATTCTTCTTTTGCCTAACTCCACCAGCACAAGGGGGAGAAACACCAATTGGTAATAGTCGTCAAGTTTTCGCCAATATTGACCCCAAAATAAGAGAACGATTCATTGAAAAAAAAGTTATGTATATGCGTAACTTTGGTGATGGATTTGGCTTACCTTGGCAAACAGTTTTTCAAAGCACAGAAAAAGCTAAGGTAGAAGAATATTGTCATAAAAACGGTATTGATTTTGAATGGAAAGAAGGCGATAAATTAAGAACCCGTCAAGTTGGCCCAGCTATTATCAAACATCCCATAACTGGAGAAATCGTTTGGTTTAACCATGCAACTTTTTTCCATGTCTCCACACTAGAACCAAATATCCGTAATACTTTATTATCTTCTTTTAAAGAGGAAGATTTACCAACAAATACATATTACGGTGATGGTTCTGTAATTGAGCCTGAAGTTTTAGAGCATCTTCGCCAAGCTTATCAACAGCAAATGGTTACTTTTACTTGGGAAAAAGGAGACGTATTGATGCTCGATAATATGTTAGCCATACACGCTCGTAATCCCTTTGTTCCACCCAGAAAAATTTTAGTAGGAATGGCTGAACCCTATACTCCTTCAGTTGCAGTATAAAGGCTCGAAACAAAAAGAATTTAATACCACTAATAGACGCTAGTACATATAAGTAAACAGGTATAAATATGCAAACAGCAATTATGGAAGGCTTTCGACTTTCTCCACAACAGGAGCATTTATGGTCGCTACAACAACTTGATAATAAATCGGTATATCGCAGTGATTGTATAATTTCAATTACAGGCAATATTGATGTAAAAGGTTTGGAATTAGCTTTACAAAATATTGTTAATCGTCATGAGATACTCCGCACCTGTTTTCGTTCTCTTCCAGGGATGACTATCCCAGTTCAGGTGATTACAACTAATAAAGTAACTTTCAGTCAAACATATAATCTGAGCGATGTCACTGCTGAGGAACAAGAGGCTAAAATTAAGGCAATTGTTCAAGATTTGAAATGTTTACCTTTTGATTTAGAAAAGGGTTTAAATTTACAGGCTGCTTTGATTACTCTCTCCTCAGAGAAGCATCTTTTATATCTGGGTTTACCTGCTATTTGTGGTGATACTGTCACTCTCCATAATTTAATGCGAGAAATCGCTAGTGCTTACTCAGATAAGCTGGACAGTGAATTATCTGAAGAACCGCTACAATATGCAGATTTCTCTGAATGGCAGAACCAAATATTAGAAGCAGAAGAAACGGAGATTGGCAGAAAATATTGGTTACAGCAAAACTTATCTATTATTGATAATTTAAAACTGCCTTACGAAGTTGATAATTCAAACAAGCATCAGTTTGAACCAAAAGCTATCAATTCACTAATTGATGCTGATTTATTGCAAAAAATAGAAATAATAGCTAAAAAATATAATACTCATAATTTTATATTTCTTCTTACCTGCTGGCAAGTCTTACTGTGGCGGCTGCTTGAGAATTCAGAAATTGTTATTGGTGTAGGCGTAGATGGTAGAAAATATGATGAATTAAAAAATGCATTAGGTTTGTTTGCTAAATATCTACCGCTACATTCTCATTTAGAAGGAAATTTAAGTTTTAGCCAAGTTTTACAACAAGTAAATGAATCTACAGAAGAAATCAATAAATGGCAAGAATGCTTTAGTTGGGAGCAAATTAATTCTTCTGCTACAAAATTAACTAATTTGCCTTTTGGGTTTGATTTTCAACAAGAATCTGTTATTTGTTATGCGGGGGATGTAAAGTTTTCAATTGAACAGCAGTACACTTGCATCGAAAGATTTAAAATAAAGCTTTCTTGTCAACAGCAAGCTGAGGCTTTAAATCTAGAATTTTATTATGACTCTAATTTATTCAATGCCGAAAATATTGAACTTATAGCAGAGAATTTGAATCAGTTAGTAGCCAGCGTTATTAATAATCCAAAAGAGGTAATTAGTAAGCTCAATATTTTAAGCGATCGCACCCTGCACCAACTTCTATTCCAGTTTAATCAAACTGAGGCTAATTACCCACAAAATAAGTGCATTCACCAGATATTTGCAGAGCAAGTAAAACGCACACCAAATAATGTCGCTGTTGCATTTAACAATCAGCAACTTACCTATGCTGAACTGAATGCGCGCGCAAATCAACTAGCTCATTACTTGCAACGTTTGGGAATAGGTGCAGAACTATTAGTAGGAATTTGTGTTGAACGTTCCCTAGAAATGCTCATCGGTATTTTGGGTATTCTCAAAGCTGGTGGTGCTTATGTTCCCCTCGATCCTCACTATCCCCAAGAGCGTTTAGCTTTCATGCTAGAGGATACTCAAGTATCCATATTATTGACTCAGCAGCATTTACTGGAAATATCCCCCCTCGCCCCCCTTATCAAGGAGGGTTGGAGGGATCATCCCCACGATGCACAAACCATTTGCTTAGATAAAGATTGGGAAACGATAGCACAAGAAAGTCAGGAAAACCCCCTTCTCACAGTATCTCCTGAGAACTTAGCTTATGTAATCTACACTTCTGGTTCTACAGGTAAACCCAAAGGAGTTGCGATCGCACATCGTAACCTAGTTCACTCCACAACTGCACGTATCTCCTACTATAAAGAACCTGTCACTAGCTTTTTATTACTGTCATCCTTTGCATTTGATAGTTCGGTTGCAGGTATTTTCTGGACACTTTGTTGTGGCGGAACTCTACATTTACCAGAAGAAGGCGTACAACGAGAAGTACCTAAACTCGTAGAGTTAATTTCCCAAAATCGTATTTCCCATTTATTAAGCCTTCCTTCTCTATATGCTCTAATTTTGCAACAAGCAAAACCAGAACAGTTAAATTCCCTGTGTGCTGTTATAGTTGCAGGCGAAGCTTGTCCATCAGAATTGATAGAAAATCACTCTCAATTACAGCCAGAAACATCTCTATTTAACGAGTACGGGCCGACAGAAGCAACCGTTTGGAGTAGTGTATACCATTGCCATTCTTTAGAAACTGGAACGCAAATATCCATTGGTCGTCCCATAGCCAATACACAAATATATATATTAGACTCTTACTTACATCCAGTTCCTGTTGGTGTTCCTGGCGAAATTTATATAAGCGGTGAAGGGGTAGCCAGAGGTTATTTAAATCAGCCAGGAATTACATCTGAGAAATTCATTCCCCATCCCTTTAGCCACAAACCAGGAATGCGTTTGTATAAAACTGGTGATTTAGCGCGATATCTCAGTGATGGTAATATTGAGTTTTTAGGACGCATTGACAACCAAGTAAAAATTCGCGGCTTCCGCATTGAATTAGGAGAGATTGAAGCATTATTAAATCAACATTCTGGAGTGCAAGATACAGTAGTTATTGCGCGTGAAGATGTACCAGGAAACAAACGCTTAGTTGCTTATGTAGTTCCCCAGCTAAAATCAGCCACTACAGTTAATGAACTACGCAACTTTGCAAAAGATAAACTACCAGAATTTATGCTTCCATCAGCTGTAGTATTGCTAAAAGAATTACCTCTAAGTCCCAATGGTAAAGTTGATAGAAAGGCGCTACCTGCACCAGAGCAAGTCAGGTCAGATTTAATAGGAGAATTTGTTCCTCCTCGCACCCCTGTAGAAGAAAAGCTGACGCAAATTTGGGCTGAAGTTTTAAAAGTTGAGAAAGTTGGCATTTACGACAACTTCTTTGAATTGGGTGGACATTCTTTATTAACAACTCAGCTACTTGCCAAAGTTAAAGAAGCTTTTAACTTGGATATATCTTTACGTAGTTTGTTAGAAAAACCTACTGTAGCAGGTTTAGCAGAAAATATTGATCGAGTTTGTCAAACAGAAGTTGAGCATCCCACGTTGGATCTCAAAGCTGAAACCGTTTTAGACCAAACAATTTATCCTCAAACTGTTGGTAAGTTTATCCCTGAACCTAAGGCTATTTTATTGACTGGAGCCACAGGCTTTTTAGGAGCATTTTTACTAGCTGAACTTCTGCAACAAACCACAGCAGATATTTATTGCTTAGTTCGTTCTGACAAAATTGAGGATGACCATACAAAGCTACAAACTATCCTCGAATCTTATGGACTTTGGAACGAAATTTGGAGTTCTCGAATTATTCCCATTGTCGGTGATTTGGCAAAACCACTTTTGGGTTTAGAAACTGAAAAATTTCAACAATTAGCATCTACCATCGATATTATCTACCATAATGGTGCTTGGGTGCATCATATTTATCCCTACTCTATCCTAAAACCTGCAAACATACTGGGTACACAAGAGATTCTAAGATTAGCTAGTCAAGTTAAAACTAAACCAGTACATTTTATTTCTAGCTCTGGTGTTGTCGCTGCAAAAGTTGAATCTGGAGTTAAATTAGTTCGAGAACAAGATAGTCTGAATGAAAACGAATTTCCTAGTAACGGATATTGTCAAACTAAATGGGTAGCTGAAAAATTAGTACAAACAGCGGCTAAAAGAGGAATCCCGATCTCTATTTACAGACCATCACGCATATCTGGACATAGCCAAACTGGTGTTTTTAATAGCAATGACTTTCTGTACAAATTGATCATAGGTTGTATGCAATTAGGAAGTGCGCCAGATATAGACATTAGAGAAAACATAGTTCCTGTAGATTATGTCAGCAAAGCAATAGTTCATTTATCCAAGCAGGAAGAATCTCTCGGTAAAACCTTCCACTTAGTACATCCCCAAACTCTGCACACAAATACACTGATTGACCATATTCGCTCGTTGGGTTATGCAATTGAGCAAATTTCTTATGACCAATGGCGAGAGAAATTACTCAATATTACACAAGGTTCACTAGAGCATCCTTTATATTCATTAATTCCATTCTTCCCAGCAAGACAAGCTCAAGAAGACAATTCAACTTCAGGATTTTTACAGCTTGATAACCAAAACGTTATCAATGGCTTAGTTGGTACTTCAATTACTTGTCCTCCAGTAGACAATCGGTTACTCAGTGTTTATTTTTCTCATCTGATGAATCTGGGCCTTTTGGCTAAATAATTTAAATTTCGATAATCTTTCAGGAGTAATATTTTATGACTACTACAACTCGTTATGATGATTATGATGTTCTGGCTCGTATATATAACGAAGATTGGATATCAGGACTTTTCCAAGAAACAATACCAGTTTTAGAGGAATTGTTGTTAAGTCATTTAACTAAAGGATCTCATATTCTTGACCTTTGTTGTGGAACTGGACATTTAGCACAACAATTAATAAAAAAAGGTTATAAAATTACAGGAATTGATGGCTCTGAGCAAATGTTGGGTTATGCTCGTGAGAATGCACCAGAAGCAAAACTTATCCTTGATGATGCTAGATTTTTTAATTTACCAGCAACCTTTGATGCAGTAGTTTCAACCACTGGTTCTCTAAACTATGTAATGAAACTTGAAGAACTAGAATGCGTATTGAAAAATGTTTATAATGTGCTGGTTGATAATGGGATCTTCTTATGTCACTTCTTTACAAAAGAAGAATTTCAATCAAATTGGAACGGTAAAATCTCTGGTAATGTAAAAGATGATTACGCCTGGGCTACAAAAAATATCTATAATCCAGAAAATCAAATAGGACAGATTTATCTTACTGTATTTTCATTAGTAGATAAAACTTGGCAGCGTTTAGATAAAGTTATTTCAGAAAAATGTTATGCCAAAGAAGAGGTTATTTCTGCTCTAGAAACTGCTGGATTTAGCGAAATTAGTAGTTATGATGCACATTATGACTTAGGAATATCACAAATGCCTGGCAGTACATATTTTATTTGCTACAAGCGTTAATTATTTAATGAACATAAACAATTAAATAATATAGAAGATTATCAAATTTTAAACCAAAAGTTCATGAATGCACAACAAGTTACATTACCTCAAAATTTAGATAACTTAACTAAGCTATTAGCCACAACAGGGCTTACTAACCAGCAACAGAAGTATTTGCGAGATTTTATCAATCGCTACAGCGATCGCACAAAAACATCAAAGCAAATTTCCCAAAGTTCTCGGCCATTTTTAGCTGATGATAAGAACTTAGGAGAGTTCAATTTACTCTTCAAAGAAATGTATTATCCCATAGTTGCTAATCGTTCTTGCGGTTCTAAAATCTGGGATGTAGATGGTAATGAATATGTAGATGTAATGATGGGGCTGGGTATCAATCTTTTTGGTCATAACCCATCTTTTATTAAAGATGCTTTAATTACTCAACTGGATAAAGGAATTCAAATTGGGCCTCAATCAGAACTTGTTGGTGAGGTAGCTGAGTTAGTTTCTCAACTTACTGGGATGGAGCGGGTTTGTTTTAGCAATACAGGTACAGAAGCTGTAATGAGCGCTATCCGCATTGCAAGAGCAGTTACAGGACGTAACAAAATCGTTATCTTTTCAGGTTCTTATCATGGTCATTTTGATGGCACTTTAATTAAAGCAAATAAGGCAGAAAATAATTACTCTGCTCTACCATTAGCACCTGGAGTAATACCAAACTTTGTTAATGATGTTTTGGTGTTAGATTATGGCAATCCTGAATCATTAGAAATCATCAAAACTCATCAGCAAGAATTAGCAGCAGTTTTGGTAGTTCCTGTACAAACTAGTAGACCTGCTTTACAGCCAAAGGAATTTCTGCACCAGCTACGGGAATTAACACAAGCGTTTAATATTGCCTTAATATTTGATGAAATGGTTACAGGCTTTCGCATTCTTCCTGGCGGCGCACAAGCCTATTTTGGTGTAAAAGCTGATATTGCTACTTATGGAAAAATTGTTGGCGGTGGAATCCCTATTGGGGTGATTGCTGGTAAAAGTAAATATATGGATGCAATTGATGGGGGTATGTGGAATTATGGCGATGATTCCTACCCCCAAACACAAAAAACATTTTTTGCAGGTACTTTTTGTAAGCATCCCTTAGCAATGACTGCTGCAAAAGCCGTTCTGAAATATCTGCAAAGTGAAGGCCCATCACTGCATCAAAAGTTGAATGAACGTACAACACAATTTGTTATTGCTTTGAATAATTATTTTGCCGCAGAAGGGCTACCCCTACAAATGGCAAACTTTGGCTCACTCTTTGGTTCTGCATCCTTAGAACTTTCTGAAGGAAATTCTGCTGCTTCAGTAGCCATGGGTTTATTAAAATATCATCTGCTTGATAAGGGAGTTCACCTTTTAGGTGTTAGCGGTTATTTATCTACAGCCCATACAGATGAAGATATCAACTACATTCTTCAAGCTGTAAAGGATAGTGTAGAACAACTAAGGTCTGGAGGTTTTTTACCTCCCCGTGCTTCTGTTTGAAATTTTAGTTCACTAATAGGAAATAAAAATGAACCAAACAACTTCAGAAGATACAACAATTTATAAAGTTGTAGTCAATGATGAGGAACAATATTCTATTTGGCCTGTTGAGCGAGAAAATGCTCTAGGCTGGAAAGATGCAGGTAAAACTGGACTCAAATCAGAATGCCTGGAATACATTAAGGAAGTTTGGACTGATATGAGACCCCTAAGCTTGCGAAAGAAAATGGAAGAATTATCTAGTAAAAATTAATACTTAAATTACTCTGAGATTGCTATTTGTAGAGAGGTTGAACTTCTCTACAATAATTTTATTTGTGAAAAATAAAGAACAAGGCAAAATGTAGTTTAAGAGCCAATTTAACTTGTGATGACGACAAACATATCAAATCTTAACTCTTGGATAATTTGCCACAAGCCTAACCCTCAAGCACATCTGCGTTTATTTTGTTTTCCTTATGCAGGCGGTAGTTCTTTAATTTTTCGCACTTGGTCAAACTATCTACCACCATCTGTAGAAGTTTGTGCAATCGAAATCCCCGGTCGAGGAAGACAAATAAAGTTACCACCATATAATAAAATAGATTCGCTTGTAGATGCGATCGCCTCCAATATCCACCCATATTTAGATAAACCATTCGCCTTCTTTGGTCACAGCATGGGTGGCTTGGTCAGCTTTGAGTTAGCGCGTCTACTCCGCAAAAATTATGGTATTCTCCCAGTTCACCTGTTTGTATCTGGTCGTCGCGCCCCACAAATTCCCGATGCAGATCCACCCATTCACAATCTCCCCGAATCTGCTTTCATAAAAGAACTACGCCATCTCAACGGTACACCAAAAGCAGTATTAGAAAATGTTGAATTGATGCAGCTATTTGTGCCGATACTAAGGGCAGATTTTGCAGTTTTGGAAACTTATGTTTATACTCCTGAACCGCCTTTAAATTGTCCTATCACTGTTTTTGGCGGATTACAAGATTCAGAAGTTGGTTGTGACGAATTGCAAGCATGGCAAGAGCAAACAAAGGCTGCTTTTTCTTTAAATATGTTTCCAGGCGATCACTTTTTTCTACATTCTGCCCAGTCTCTTTTATTAGAAAAATTGGCTAAATATTTACCGTATCAGTTGCCAGCATAACTTTTGGATTTAAAATCAAATACTATAAATAAGGTGAATGGCTAACCGACTAAGCAAAACTTTTATTACTAACTCAGAATCGTTTACTCCTGACCCAATTTTATCAATACAAGGCTTAGGTAGAAAAATCCAAAATCAATGGTTGTGGCGAAATCTAAACTTTGAATTGCTATCGGGAGAACGCGTTGCTGTAGTTGGCGCTTCCGGTTCTGGTAAAAGTCAGCTACTAAGAGCGATCGCCAATCTTGATCCAATACAAGAAGGTTACATCTTTTTTCAAGGAAAATCTATTGATTCTTCTTACACACCACAATATCGTTCTCAAGTTGTCTATCTCCATCAGCGCCCTGCACTTTGGGAAGGAACTGTAGAAGATAACCTCAAGCAAGTTTATCGTTTAGCAGCCCATCGTCAACAAGTTTATAATCGCCAACTAATTCTTAATTATTTACAACTTTTACATAAACCTGCTGATTTTTTACAACGTCCTGTAAGCGCAATTTCTGGTGGTGAGGCTCAAATTGTGGCTTTTCTGCGCGCTTTGCAACTTTCTCCTTTAGTATTATTACTTGATGAACCTACCGCTTCCTTAGATGTCGCAACAGCTAATAGTTTAGAAGCTTTGGTTGCAGTTTGGCAAAAAGAAGACCCCCAACGAGCATATCTCTGGACAAGTCACGATTCAGCACAATTGCAGCGCATTACCCATCGTCAAATTAATTTAAAAATACAAGAATAATGGCAGCTAGTTATATTTCTATTAGTTACGCTCAACTCGCGTTAGCAGCTTTATTTATTCTCATTAATATAGGTCTTTCATTAGCTTTAAATTTAGGGCTAGGAAAAAGCCTTTTAATTGCTTCACTACGCATGGTAGTGCAATTATTGTTGGTAGGATACTTATTACAATGGGTATTTACTCTTCGCGATCCAATATTAATTATAGTTTTAGCTTTAGCGATGACGATTATGGCGGGTATATCAAGTGTTAACCGGACTCGCCGACGGTTTGCTAGTATTTATTGGAATAATTTTATTTCGCTTTTTTGTGGTTCATTTTTAGTTACAGGCTTTACTGTTAGCGGGATTATTCAAGTACATCCTTGGTATGATCCTCAGTATCTCATTCCTCTATTAGGTATGATTTTGGGTAATGCCCTGACTGGTACTTCTCTAACATTAGAACGTTTTATGGAAGACTTGACTAATCGTCGAGAACAAGTAGAAGCACTATTAACTTTAGGTGCAACTCGTTGGGAAGCTGCACATCAACCAATTAGAGAAGCATTAAGAATCGGGATGATTCCCACAATTAACTCAATGATGGTGATGGGGTTAGTTAGTCTACCAGGAATGATGACTGGTCAGATTTTGGCTGGTGCTAGTCCTGTGGATGCTATCCGCTATCAAATTGTGATTATTTTTGCACAAGCATCGGGAACTGCGATCGCCACAATAGGAGTTGTATTACTGGCATTTTTAACATTATTTAATCAAAATCATCAGCTGACAGATGCTTTATCTAAGTCCCGCTAGATACAATTTTGATGGCAATCTGCATATATGCTGAAAGGTCTAAAACTATTAAACGCTAAACACTATTGTTTTTTTAGGCGCTATTTTCTATGTCTGCTAACCGTTTTCATTGTTGATTATTCTTTGCCTACTATGGCATCAGAAGAAAATTCCAATATAAATCATGAATTAGAACTATTACAAACCAATATTACACAAAATGATATCAAAATTATTGAACAATTAGTTATTATTGCCGAGCGTAACTCTTCTCAAGTGCTGGAAGCAAAATCTGCAATGGGCTGGCGTGCGTTTCAGGATGTTTTATCTATAGAATTATCGCCCTCTATAACTACGACAGATTACAACTCACCTGATGAATCTGAAGAAAAAGAAAGTAGTTTTTACTTGAGCGTTTCTCTTGATCCGATTAAGTTAATTAGTGCTTTTCAACAACAACCAATAATGCGATCGCGCTGGCAAGAAGCCAAGCAGCAAAAGCGATTAGCCGTAATTCGGCACTACCTAGCTTACATTCAAGCTCGCCAAGCCACAAAAATCGCAGCTTATCGAATGCAAAATCTTACAGCCAGCGATTGCGCGTTCGCGGAAGCGTGTCCCGCAGGGACTTAGCGCAGCGCCAAGGGCGATCGCGTTGCTAGTGCTAATTCCCCAGAAATCTCTCGTGTAAGAGTCAACAACTTGAGCAATTCTGAATATGTCGCCGCCGCAACAGAAATGCTCAACACAAACGCACAACAACAAATAACCTTGGAAGAACTAGCAGCTTGTGTTGGTTTATCTGCATCAGCAATAATTCCTATCTTGAATGGGAATTAAAAATTCTCACCCACAAGGAGACTCTTAATTTTGTCAGTGGCAAAGAAATCTATTTAGGATAATATACTTTTGCAATCTCTATCTCAACAAAAGGTGTGTTGTGTCACAGAGAACAGTAACGCCCCAACTACGAAGAGAACTAGGGGTTGTGGGTGCAACCATGATGGGGCTAGGGTCAATTATTGGCACTGGTGTATTTGTAAGTATAGGTATTGCTGCTGGGATTGCTGGATCTGCTGTCATTATTGCACTGGTGCTGGCCGCTTTTGTTGCAACCAGCAACGGTCTTAACAGCGCTCAGTTAGCTGCTAATCATGCTGTCAGTGGTGGAACCTACGAATATGGCTACAAATACCTTAATCCTTGGTTTGGCTTCATAGCGGGCTGGATGTTTCTCTTAGCCAAAACCGCTTCAGCAGCCACCGCCGCCTTGGGCTTTGCTAGCTACTTACTGACCATTACCAATCTTATCGGAAGTGGCTTTTTTGTTCCCACAGCTTTAATAGCTGTAGCGATTCTCACGGGAATTGTTTTGAGTGGAATTCGCCGCTCTAACCTTGTCAATATCGTCATTGTATCGGTGACACTGCTATCTTTATGTTTTTTTGTGGTTGTCTGTTTCCCAAATGCTATCAGCAATGGTGCGGAAAATCTCACACCTCTGTTTACAGGAAATACCGCATCAGTACTCCACGCTACGGCTCTCATGTTTGTGGCTTATACCGGTTATGGTCGTATTGCCACAATGGGCGAAGAAGCAAAAGAACCGCAAAAAACTATTCCCAGAGCGATGGTAGTTACATTATTGCTGACGATGCTGCTTTATATAACAGTGGCAGTGGTTGGTATTGGAGCAGTGGGGGCAGATGTTTTAGGCAATGTAACTCAACAAGCACAAGCTGCACCGCTTGAAGTTGTAGTTAGCAACGTTGTAGGTTCGAGAGCTGGTGTAGTCTTGGCTATTGGTGCTATGACTGCAATGTTAGGTGTGCTACTAAATTTAATTCTGGGATTGTCTCGCGTGGTACTAGCAATGGCAAGACGCCGAGATTTGCCTGGGATTTTGGCAAGATTGAATCAGTCAGAGACGACACCAGTTTTGGCTGTGTTAGTTGTTGGCATTGCGATCGCGCTTTTGGTTATGGTTGGGGATGTAAAAACTACTTGGTCGTTCAGCGCCTTCAACGTTTTAATTTACTACGCAATCACAAATTTTGCGGCACTGCAACTACCTACCCACGAACGACTTTATCCCAAATGGTTGGCTTGGGCGGGTTTAGCTTCTTGTGCTTTCCTAGCTTTTTGGGTAGAACGACAGATTTGGCTAGTAGGTTTAGCACTCATCGTTGCTGGGTTAATCTGGCGTACCATAGTACGATTACTGAGTGCAGACTAGAGGGTAAAAGGGGCTGGGGATTAGGGATTGGGGGTTGGGTAAGAGTATCTTCCTAGCCCCCTTGTCACCTTGTCCCCTTGTCCTCTTCCCTGAACTGGGAATGATATTACGCCGCAATCTGCTTTTCGATATTTACAGTCACTGCTTGTAACTCCTTCGCCTTCTCTTCTGGCAAGGCATCATTGGCAAACATCCCTGCTGCTAGTTCGGTTCCCGCCAAATACTTCAGCCTTTCGCTTGTCCGATATGGCGGATAAAACTGCGCGTGTAAATGTGCTTCGGGATGATCTACACCATCAGTCGGCCCACCAAACCAAGCCATCAAGTAGGGAAATGGGCGATTCCATAAGCCGTCATACTTGAGTGTGACAGTTTTTAAGGCTCTGGCCAGACCCCAACGTTGTTGTGGGGTGAGATCCATAAAATTTGCCACTGGCTGTTTTGGTGCAATCCACACTTCGTATGGGTAACGAGCGCACACAGGCACAAAGGCGATCGCATGATCATCTTGATAGATAATCCGCTGGTTGTCGGCAATCTCTTTTTGAATTAAATCTTCCAACAAACCGCGCCGATGTTCTTGATAATACGCCTGCTGCATTGCCAGCATCTTAGCAGGAACTGGCGGTATAAATGGATAAGCGTAAATTTGCCCATGGGGATGGTGCAGAGTTACACCCACTTCTACGCCCTTATTTTCAAACGGCAGCACGTACTGAATTTGGGGATTATCTCCCAATACACGGGTGCGATCGCCCCATACTTGCAACAGCAAATCTAGGTGTTCTAGTTCTAAAGAACTGAGGGAAGCACTAGCATCTTGCGTAAAAACCACTACTTCACACGCACCTTGAGCAGGTAAGGTTTCCACAATGGATTCAGGCGGATTATGTGCCGCCAGTGCCATTGAAGGAAAGCGGTTATCGAACACCGCCACATCATACTTACCTTGAGGCAATTCCGTAGGAAACGTTGGGTTGCTGGTAGGTGCGAGGGGGTTATACTCTGGCGGTGGCATAAAAGTCCGCCCTTGACGGTGACTCGCATAAGCAACCCATTCGCCGCGCAAAGGATGCCAGCGCAGGTGGGGATTAGCCCGCACTGGCTCATTACTGGGGCTAGGGGCCGTAATATCTTCAGCAATTGGCTGCCTACTGTATAAAGTCAGTTGGCGTCCATCCGGCTTTAACAACTTGTGGGAGTACATAATCCTGCTCCTGAGAGGGTTGCAGCACGGATCGCCTCAATGGGAAATTTAGGAGTGCGATCGCTGTACAACAAACCGTTTGCTTCTTGGAAGGTGTCGGTCAATTGGGTGTAACAGAATCCGCTAAATAACTCGATATCATTAACAGTTTCGAGTAAAGCGGCATATTTCATTTCTAACTCGGAGATATTCCAACAACGCTCATATCCCCAAACTTTATCGGCATCAGGCTCTTCTTCAGGGGCATAAGCAATACCGCCAAATTCGGTCAGCATGATTGGCTGTCCCTGATGTGGATAGTTATCCAATGTTAAGATACGTCCTCCGGGACGCTTACGATCAAATAAATCAGATAGCTTCATTTCTGGCCCATAACGATGAGCTAGGTGCAGCGGCTTGGTATCGTAGTCATGAATAGCGAGAATGTCGGTATCTGTACTTTCCCAACCATCATTACCAATCACTGGGCGAGTTGGATCGAGAGTCTTGGTCAAATGATACATCGCCAAGACATAGTTACGGTGAGCCGCCGTCTCAACCAGATTTGGCACTCCCCAAGATTCATTGAAAGGAACCCAAGCTACGATACAGGGATGACTAACATCTCGTTTGATGATCTCAGTCCATTCTCTGGTTGTGCGTTCCACTGCTTTGGGTGAGAAGCGATATGCACTGGGCATTTCCTCCCATACTAACAACCCCAGCATGTCAGCCCAATATAAAAAGCGGGGGTCTTCAATTTTCTGGTGCTTACGGACTCCGTTGAAACCCATTGCTTTGGCGAGTTCTACATCGCGCCGCAATGCTTCATCATCGGGTGCAGTCATCAGTGAATCAGACCAATAGCCTTGATCGAGAACTAGCCGTAAATAATAGGGACGTCCATTGAGCATAAAGCGATCGCGCTGGATGCTGACTGTCCGCAAAGCAGTATAGGATTTTACCTCATCCAGCAATTGACCTTTGTACCACAACTGAATTTCGGCATCAATTAGAGTCGGCTTTTCTGGACTCCACAGTAATTCATTACGGTAATCATCAATACCTGGATCGGAAAGGGCGATGCGACGGCTAACTTCCCCATTGAAAACTTCATAGGTATCATTTGCTAACACCCGCTCGCCAACGCTCAGTTTCATCTTGACTTGTACGCCCGAAACAGGTGCATTACCTGCGATCACCGCATAACAACCAATTTCCCAACGCTCGAAGTCTGGTGTCCAGCGGATGTGATCTATATAAGTTGTACCCACCCGCTCAATCCAGACTGTCTGCCAAATCCCGGTCGTGCGAGGATACCAAATACTATGTGGGTGTAACTGCCAATCTTGCTTACCACGAGGTTTAGCAAGGTCGTGTGGATCATCCTGCGCCCACACTGTCACCTTGGTGATGCCACTGTCATTCAATACAGGGGTAATATCGATGCTGAAACCGATATGTCCGCCTTCATGTTCAGTCATGTATTGACCATTAACCCAGACACGAGCGCGATAGTCTACAGCACCAAAGTGCAATAGCAATCTACCTTCACCAGCCGGGGTTTCAAATTCTCGCTCATACCAGCAATTGGGATGAAATCCTGTATCACCAATACCACTTTTGGTAGATTCCGGAGCGAACGGAACTTGTATATAATGGCTCCAGTCGGTAATTTCCGTGGGATGGGAGCATTCGCCTTTGTCATCAAATGCGAACTTCCACGGGCCGTTTAAACTTTGCCAGTGCGATCGCTGCAATTGCGGACGGGGATAGTTCATCTCTCTAAAGGTAGAGATTTGATAATTCTCAGTACTAGAGGATAATTCAGTCTCGCAATTATGAATATCTAACAATTTCATTAAGACCTCTGACATATTTCTAAATTGAACAAATTATTTTTCTAATTTCGGTTTAAGAACCTTGACAACCAAACTAGAGTATTTCAAAACCTTTCAGGAGCATTTCCCATAACATTCACAGAGCTAAGAAAGTGTTGTAGCCATGGTTAGCTCACATCACTTCTCCCTAAATGCAAACACAAATAGACTTAATCCGCCCCTCCCAGATGAGGGGGCGAAGAATTATATATATACTCCCGACTTCGAGTCATTATTACACACATAACGGAAATGTTAACTAGGGTAGATGAAAAACTCCTATTAAATTTTTGTGGGTCAATTCTATAAATCCATACATAAACAAATCATTAGTCAGGAAAAATTGCTTTAAGTAATTGAATCAGGCGATGAATTTTCTTATAAATTCATCTGACAGGTATTCCTAAGCTGTAAATGGCTGCAAAACCCCCATAATGAGTTTTTATGGCAGAATCAAGCAAAAATCGATAAGTTTTGCCCAGTAGAATATTGGCGGCGCTGACCTAAAATTTTCAAGCGATGCCAAATTTTCTACTGAACCTAATCAATACTGATAGCTACGTAATCAGGCATATATTGCTTGCTGTGATTACCCTAATTACTACAGATAATTGATCCCGGTTTCCGCATGAAAATTTCTGATAATATCCTGTAATTTAAGATATATACTGACCTTGTGTAGATACACTCAGTTGGAATAGTTACAGGATTTTTAATTGTCAAGTATTTTTTAGCGACAGCCTGCGAGATTCTCCCTTCTTTAATATTAGCAAAGCAAAGCTGGTTAGTGTCTCAAAACTTTATTCTCCAACCAGAACCAAAATCATCTCTGGAGTTGGACAGCGTATCGTAGGTACTGGAGTTTAGGCTAAAGGCGAGGGATAAAAAAATAACATCCTAAAATTTAGGGTAGAAAACTTGACAGTCACGGGATTTAAAACCTTCCAAAAAAGAAAAAGCGGTCAGCCATGTTAAACTGACCGCAAAATGGTCAATAGTGAATTCAGAGAAAATGCAGCTTGACCATGCTTGAGCATGACAACTGTGGATCACTCAAAGTTCTGTGTTCCAAGCTTGACTAGGACTTACGCAAAAAACCTCTCAAAGCCTCATTCCTCTGTGTATTCTGTGTCCTCTGGGATTTGTTTTTCCGTGACTTGTGCGTAAGTCCTGTTGACATTCCGAGTTCAGAACTCAAAGTTTCGTGTTCTAAGGTTGAATGATGGTATTGTAAAAGCGATATCTGAATTCTCACTTAGGATGCTATCTGTCAAAATTAATCTGGTGGACTATTACCTTGCAATGCTAGCTCCTATCCTCTTGTGGTTATAGTTTTCGCCGTTGCACAGGAATAGTAATAGTAAACTCTGCCCCTTGTCCAGGTGCGGAAATACATTGCATATTACCGCCATGTTTAGCAACAATTTGATAGCTAATACTCAGTCCTAAACCCGTCCCTTTACCCACAGGCTTTGTCGTAAAAAATGGGTCAAAAAGATGTTGCAACACATCTTCAGTCATTCCTGGCCCGTTATCTGCAATTTGAATAGCAACATATTCATTGTTAATGGCTGTAGTCCGAATCCAAATTTGGCTTTGACAAGATTGAGAATTTTGCAGATGCTGTTGTTGTTCATACTCTTCTATTGCATCAATTGCATTAACAATTAGATTCATAAATACTTGATTGAGTTGCCCAGCATAACACTCCACTACGGGCAAATTTCCATATTCTTTGATGACTTGAATGCTTGGATAATTTGAATTAGCTTTAAGCCGATTTTGCAAAATCAAAAGTGTACTATCTAAGCCCTGGTGAATATCAACTGGCTTCATTTCTGCTTCGTCAAGCCGCGAAAAATTCCGTAATGATAGAATAATTTCGCGGATGCGTTCTGCGCCAATTTTCATAGAAGATAGCAGATTTGGCAAGTCTGTAGCAATAAAATCTAAATCAATTACTTCTGCCATAACCTCAATTTCTGGAGATGGAACAGGAGTATTTTTCTTATACAAATGTAAGAGATAGAGCAAATCTTGAAGATATTGGCTTGCATGAGTTAAGTTGCCATAAATGAAATTCACGGGGTTATTAATTTCGTGGGCTACTCCTGCTACGAGTTGTCCTAGACTAGACATTTTTTCACTTTGGACTAACTGACTTTGAGTTTCTTTCAGTTGACGAAAAGCAAGCTCTAGCCGATTGGCTTGTTCTTGATAATGTATATTCTTTTCTTGTAATTCCTGAGTTCGCTCTTTAACTTTTGCTTCTAAGGTGGTGTTAGCTGTTGCTAAATCACAATAAAGACGAGCATTTTCAATAGAAATTGCAGCTTGCGAAGATAAAAGTTTTAAGATTTCTAATCTATCTGGGGTAAAAGCTTCAGTTGTGAGATTGTTTTCTAAGTAGAGAATGCCAGCTAGTTTTCCTTGATGAAGCAGCGGTGTGCATAACAATGATTTGGGTTTGTGGGTAACAATATAAGGATCTGTTGCAAAAATGCCTGTACAAATTGTATTGTTACATAGAAAGTTTTCTTGCATTCTGGCTACATAATTAATCACAGAAATAGGTAACTCTTGGCTAGTGGCTACTGGCTGTGATTGCATAACAATCACTTCTTTTTGTTCTACGGCTGCTTTTGATTCTATTAGTAGATTGCCGTCTATTTCTAAAATTAAATATCCAGTTTGAGCGCCAGCATTCTCTAGTACGATTTGCATTAACTTAGCCAGCAACTTACTCAAAACAATTTCGCCAGAAAGAGTTTGAGAAGCTTTCATGATCGTCATGAAGTCAAGATTGTCAGTGCCTGCGATGATTGTAGAACTTGTCTGAGTAAGTTCTTTGGTATTTGTATCTGACTTTTGGATGTTTTGCCATGTCTCACGAAAAGCCGCTTCTCTACGAGACGCTCCGTGAACGCGTCTATGCGTAATCAGTTGGGGATAGCGTGCTTCTAAATCTTTGACTTTAGCAACAGCTCCCCAATGCTGATAGGCATAATAGGCATTAGTCATGTAGGTTTGGGCAATAGTTTCTTTACCCCATGACAAATAAAACTTAGCAGCTAATTCATGGGCGAGGGATTCTTCGTTGATGTACTCGTTTTCTTTGGCAAGTGCAATTGCTTTGTCGTACATCTCAATTGCTTCTATTTTTTCACCCCTTACTCGATGCCGTTCTGCTTCTACTAAATAGAATTTGTGTAAATGATTCATTGGGGCATGATGTGCCCATTTTTGCATTTTTTCTTGATTAGCTTGGACGCGCTCAAGAATGCTTTGCTGCTCAGACTCTAAATTATCGCCATACATCGCCAGCCGAATTAAAGAATCGTAGAAATGGAAAATAGGAACAAGGGGTAATCCTACTAGTGCGTCCAAATACTTTTCTGCTATGGCAATATTTTCAATTGCTTGTGAGTAGTTTTCAAACCAGTAATTAAGTAAAAATTTGTTCCAATATATGTAGGCAATTCCCAGTCTGTCGTTCGCTTGCTCATGCAATGGTAATCTTACCTGCTCATCGCAAACTTCGCCCTTCAGACAGCAAGTATTTTCACTTTTTCCGAGCAGATTTAAGATAGCTTGCCAATAGGTTTCTATATAATGAAGTGCTGTTTCTTGCTTGATTTTATGAATAGCATTTCTGTTGACTCCCATCTCTGTTTCAAGAACAGTCAGTTCTTTGCCGCTAAAGTAAGCTAAATAGGAGTACATCAATAGACCAAAGGCAGCGTATTGTAAATCTCCCGTCTCCAGTCCGCTAGAGTAGACTGCCATTAAAGGTTTTAAGGTTTCTCTTAGATGCTCTTTCCAAGGTCGGATAAATATATTTACTATCATGAGTGTCTTGGCTTTAATTTCTTGAGCATTCAACTTTGACACCAGAGTTAAAGCCAATTGACCAAACTGATAACCTAAATCGATATCTCCCACAACTCCGCAAAGAAGAAGACCATAATTGGCATAAGCAAACCCAGATACGAAAGCATTCCCATATTGGACGGATAAATTTACTTGTTTGCACACCGTCAAAGGCACTAGTTCTGGTGAAGCAATATATGCAGCAGCAAAGATACTTGACAAAAGTTTCATGGCTGCTAATTTGTAGGGATCGGACATTTGAGGTAGATCAACTAAATCCTCAATTCGCCTTTCACTCAACATTGCCGCAGTTTCAAAGAGTGCTTGTCCAATGTCTGACGCGTTCGGCTCTTGGGGAAACTCCACCCCTAACAACTTTAAAACTTGGAGGCCTATATTAACTGCTTCTAGCAGCCTGTTCTGCCCCATATAAGCTTGTATCTGGACTTCATACACTTTAATTTTGTCCAGCAGCGTTTTAGCATGGTTTTTTACTATCTCAACAAACCTGTGCATTCCTGCAAAATCACCGCTTAAAAAAGCTGCTTCTGCTGCTTCTGAGTGCAGTGCTAATGTCAGTTCATATTCACACTTCCAGCTTTCTTCTGCCAACAGTCCCAAACCAACTTGCAAATATTTGACGGCAGAATCATGTGCTGTTGCGGCTTTCGCTTTTTGGCCTGCGATGAGATTGAGTTGAGCTAGTTCATATTTTTCTGACTGTGATGTGAGTAGTTCAGTACCGTAATTAAGTTGGTTAACTAGTGCAAATATGTTTTCTTTACGTTCTTCTGGCGTTGCATTTTGCACCAGTAATTGACCTATTCTCAGGTGTGTTGCTTTCTTTTGCTCATCGGGAATCAGAGAATAAGCCGCTTGCTGCACGCGATCGTGCAAGAATTTATACGTAATAATTTCTGCTTGGTCATTCTCTTCATTTATTTCTTGTTTGTCAAATACTAGGGGTAGTTTATAAGCATTGCTTAAGGGTAAAACTAAACCTGCTTGCAAAGCAGACCATAAATCTGTAGCAGTTTTTGACTCAGTTGTTTCATTAACAGTTGCCAATACATCTAAGGTAAATTTATCTCCGATACAAGCAGCTATTTTTAAAACATTAATGGTCTCTTGTGACAGCTTTTGAATCTGGCTGACCATCAATTCGACAACATTATCTGTATTGTCAATCTCCTGTAGCTGCTGAATATCCCATTGCCAAACACCTCGCTCAAAATTAAAAATTAAGAATTTCTCATCATATATATATTTCAATAATTGAGTTAAGAAAAAGGGATTGCCTTGAGTTTTATTAAAAACTAATTCAGCCAGTGGTTTAACTGTTAATATACTGCTACGTAGACTATCAGCAATTAACTGATTGACGCAGGCAATATCCAAAGCTCTCAGAACAATATTATTGATATTGCTTTTAATCTTTTGAATTTGCTCTAAAGTCTGAGCTAAGGGATGAGTCGCACTGACTTCGTTATCACGATAAGCTCCAATTAATAATAAATATTCGCTCTCCTGCTCGGTAACAATTAGCTCGATTAACTTTAAAGAGGCTGAATCTGCCCACTGTAAATCATCTAAAAATAAAACTAAAGGATGTTCCCGTTTAGTAAAGACATGAATAAACTGTTGAAATACCCGGTTGAAACGATTTTGTGATTCGGCTGCACCTAATTCCAGTACCGCAGGCTGGGAACCAATAATGCGTTCTACTTCTGGGATCACATCTATAACGATCTGCCCATTTTGGTCAAGTGCTGCTAATAGTTTAGACTTCCAATTTTTTAATGATTCAGCACTTTCTGTTAACAGTTGCCGCATTAATTCTTGAAAAGCTTGAATTAATGAAGCATACGGGATATTACGTTTAAATTGGTCAAATTTGCCAGAAATAAAGTATCCTCTTTGACGAACAATGGGCTTATGAATTTCATTTACCAAAGAAGATTTACCAATTCCAGAGTATCCTGATACCAATATTAACTCTGTTTGACCTTTGCTGATGCGTTCAAAGGCATTTAATAGTTTATTTACTTCTCTTCCCCGTCCATACAGCTTTTGCGGAATAATAAAATGGCTGAATAAATCTAGCTGACCAATCGTAAATTCATCAATTTGATTGTTATTTTCTAACTGCTGGAGACATAATTCTAAATCTGCTTTTAACCCCAAGGCGCTTTGATATCTATCTTCAGCCATTTTAGCCAAGAGTTTCATCACAATATGAGAAACTGCTGGCGGAATTTCTGAATTTATTTCGTGAGGTGAAGCTGGAATTTTAGCAATGTGAGAGTGAATGATTTCTAGCGGGTCATTGCTGTCAAAAGGTAACAAACCAGTGAGCATTTGATAAAAAGTTGCTCCTAAAGAATAAAAATCGGTACGATAATCAAGTGACCGATTCATTCTGCCAGTTTGCTCAGGAGACATATAGGCAAGAGTGCCTTCGATTAAGTTAGGGTTGCTGACAGTTGGGTTTTCTCTAGATAAGTGTGATGCAATACTAAAGTCGATGAGTTTAATAGTTAGCTCTTTCGGATTAATAATAATATTTTGAGGTTTTATATCTTTATGAATAACCTGTTTGTTATGGATATTTGCTAAAGCTGATACCAATTGCGTAGCAATAAGCAGGAAATCTTTAAGTGATAATTTATAGGTATTGTTAAAATTGTTGAGCGATATGGCACTAAAATCTTCTATAACTAGAGCTAGCCTGTTTTGATATTTTTTTAAACCTAAAGGATTAATAACTTCTTTCACATCTATTAAGCTATTCAGGATTTTATATTCATGTTTTATTCTACTTAACTCTTTTAAGCTGGGATATTCTGCCTTAAGTGCTTTAATGATTACTGAAGTTTTATCTACCTGTTTGATGGCGCGATAAACAAAGCTATCAAGCCCTTCGTTCAAGGTTTCTACAAAAGTATAGCCAGGAAGATTGAACATAATTTGTGCTGTGTTGAAAAATCAGGAAGGGAAACTGGTATGTAATTTAAGTGTTGGTAAGGAAAACTCTTAAATTCACAAAATATTTGATTGGTATATTAATAGTGCCCAATTAAATTAATATTATTATTCAAGTTTAATAAACTACATATTTAGCGATTAACTATATCGCCATGAAGCGTTATCTATATTTTGCTTAGTTCTAGGACGTTCATCAATTAAGCCAGATAACAGTAGCAGCAAGATAAATTGCGCCGAGAAAGTTTTTAGCTCGCTTATCATAGCGTGTGGCGATCGCTCGATACCGTTTGAGTTGAGCAAAGAAATTCTCACTTTCGTTGTCTTAGTTTGTACAATTTTGCGTCATATTCACGCGATCGTCTACGGTTGCGTTTGGGGGTAATCACAGACGTTTTGCCCTGTTGTTCAAGTCGTTCAATCACCCGTTCTCTTGCATCGTATCCCTTGCCTGCAATCAATGTATCGGCTGCAAGGTCTTCGAGCAGAACATCGACTCCATCAAGGTCAAATGCTTGTCCAGGAGTCAAATGAAAGCCAGTAGGATTACTCAAAGCATCTACCACAGCATAAATCTTTATACTTAGTCCACCTTTGCTGCAACCGATGGCTTCGCCAAACCCATCCGGCTAGTGCCTCAAATACTTTTTGCCATACGCCACACCTTGCCCATCGACTAAAGCGGGTATGAACGACTCGAAAATCACCAAATCTTTCGTGTAACGGTATACAGCTTCCACGAACAGTCTATTATCTTTTGCCGTCACTCCCACCGTCTGTTTTCGCCCTGGTAATCTAATAAAATTTTGCAATTTTAGATAATCTGTAACATAACTCAAATATGATTTTATGTATTTCATTTATTTAATAAATAACAAACAATATTGACTAACTAAAGTATTGGAAAATACAATTAATATTAAAGCTTAACTTATAATCGAGTTGCATAAAAATCCTTCGTTTGCCAAATAACAGCAAGCAATACTATAGACGAGTTAGGATAAAACAAATGAACACTAAAATTGTTGCTTTATTCGCAATTACGGCAGCTTTTATAAGCTTAGAAAGCCCGGCTCAAGCACAGTCATCAGAAGCATCAAGCGCAAATACAGAAAATATTTCAATAACTGGGGATTCTTTAACAGGAATTAATAATAGAAATGCCCAGCAGGACTTTGCCAGCTTTTTTGAACAAAAAGATCCGATAAGCGTCCCTAGTAGTAATCAACAAATCAATAGGACTTCTCAACAGTTACAGTTGCAACAATCAATATCAGCGCCCGACAGCAATGTTTTCTTTGTTCCTTCTCAGTCTTTTAACGGGAACGACGGAGCGCAAGTACAGTTGGATCTAGGACAAGAGTAAACAGGCATCAATTAGCGCCTTTACTTTAAATATGCTTTTCGATAACCAAAGGCAGGTAGATTGTTGACTATTATCCCTAATCTATCTATATAAGTAATTCTGCAAACACTTTGCAGTAAAATTAGTCCTTTAGATAGAGGAGGGCAAGTCGGATGACTCGTGTCATCATAGTACGCCACGGTCAAAGCAGCTATAACACCGAGCGACGTATTCAAGGGCGCACTGATGCGTCGAAATTAACGGAAAAAGGTCGTAACGATGCCAGTAAACTAGGCAAAGCCCTCGGCAATATTTTATTTCAAGCAATTTATACCAGTCCCTTACAGCGAGCAAAACATACAGCAGAAATTATCCACAGCGAGTTGATGATTAATGCTGTACAGTCTGCCGTTCCCCAAGTTTCCAACAAGCTGATGGAAATTCACCTACCTTTGTGGGCAGAAATGCTGTCGGCTGATGTGCAACAAAAGTTTGCTGAAGACTACCGCATCTGGAAAGAAACCCCCGACAAACTGCGGATGCTGCTTGAAGACGCACAGGGAACCAAAGAACACTTTCCTGTTCTGGCTTTATACGAACAGGCGCGGCAGTTTTGGCAAGACACTTTACCCCGACATCAAGGTGAAACTCTGCTGATAGTGGGACATAACGGTATTAATCGCGCTCTCATTAGCACTGCGCTGGGCATTCCCCCAAGCCGCTATCATTCAATACAGCAATCTAACTGTGGCATTACTGTATTGAATTTTGCTGGCGGTTTGGGAGAAGCAGTCCAACTAGAGTCGTTAAATCAGACGCAATATACTGGAGAGATTCTGCCCTCATTGCGACCGGGGCATCAAGGAGTACGATTATTGCTGGTACGTCATGGAGAAACCGAGTGGAATCGCCAAACTCGGTTTCAGGGACAAATTGACGTTCCCCTCAACGATAATGGTAGACAACAGGCGCAAAAAGCCGGTGAATTTCTCCAAGATGTGGCAATTGATTTTGCTATTAGTAGCTCAATGCTGCGTCCCAAAGAAACAGCAGAGATTATTTTGCAGCACCATCCTAGTGTAAAGTTGGAATTACAAGATGGTTTAAGGGAAATCAGCCACGGACTCTGGGAAGGAAAATTAGAAGCAGAAATCGAGCAAGAATTTCCAGGAGAGTTAGAACGCTGGCGGACAGCACCAGCAGAAGTACAAATGCCCGAAGGGGAAAACTTACAGCAGGTATGGGAACGCAGCGTCGCAGCTTGGGAGTCAATTGTGCAAGCAGCATCAGAAAGCCAACTCAAAACCGGATTGATAGTGGCTCATGACGCTACTAATAAAACTTTGCTATGTCATATTCTAGGTTTACCACCAGATAATTTCTGGAATTTCCGCCAGGGTAATGGCGCAGTCAGCGTCATCGATTACCCCTCCGGGCCGAATGGTTTACCAGTGCTACAAGCAATGAACATCACCACTCACTTAGGTGGAGGTGTGTTAGATAAAACGGCAGCTGGGGCATTGTAGAAGTCAGTGTTAAGCTGTCGGTCAACAAATAACTCAGAATAGACAAACAGCTGAAGTGCTGATAGGTAATAGCTGATAGCTAACATGACAACTGAACTGCTACAACAAGTACGGGTAATTGACCCAGTTTCTGGAACCGACCAACTAGTTGATGTGCTAATTGCTGATGGTTATATCCAAGCAGTTGCCCCGCACATTAACAATATTAGTCCCGATACCCAAATTAGGGATTGTCGGGGATTAGTTCTGGGGCCTGGGTTAGTGGATTTGTATAGCCACTCTGGTGAACCGGGGTTTGAAGAACGGGAAACCCTCTCATCTCTGTTACAAGCGGCTGCGGCTGGCGGCTTTACCAGAGTGAGCATCTTACCCAGCACATCTCCACCCATTGATAACCCTGCTCTTGTAGCACAGTTACAGAAGAAGAGAGGGGCAGAGGAGAACTTGCATTCTTCTTTCCTGCTCCCCTGCTCCTCTGCTCCCCATCTTCATCTCTGGGGTGCTATTACCCTGGATATTGCTGGAAAGCAATTAACAGAATTAGCAGATTTAGCTGATGCGGGAGTTGTTGGATTTACCGACGGTCAGCCTTGGGAAAATTTAGGGTTAGTGCGGCGGGTGTTGGAATATGTTTTACCTTTAGGTAAACCAGTAGCTTTTTGGCCATGTAATCTGCAACTAACAGCTAATGGGGTAATGCGCGAAGGGTCAGATGCACTTCGTTTAGGATTACCGCCAATACCTGCGATCGCGGAAACAACTGCGATCGCCGCTTTACTAGAATTAATAGCCGCCACAGGTAATTCCCATGTACATATTATGCGAGTTTCTACAGCCCGCAGTGTGGAATTAATCGCATCGGCAAAGGCTGCTGGTTTACCCATCACCGCCAGCACCACTTGGATGCATCTGTTACTAGATACAAAATCTGTTAAGAGTTATCACACTAGTTTGCATTTAGATCCACCCTTAGGAAATCCCAGCGATGTAGCGGCGTTACGCGAGGGGGTACGTACAGGGGTTATAGATGCGATCGCCATTGATCACGCACCTTACACTTACGAAGAAAAAGTCCAAGCTTTTGCCGAAGCACCACCAGGGGCAATTGGTTTCGAGTTAGCATTACCTTTGTTATGGCAAAATCTGGTTGAGACTGGGGAATTTACAGCTTTGGAATTATGGCGTGGTTTGAGTAATCGCCCAGCCGAGTGTTTGAAACAGAAAGTAAGTGCGATCGCACCAAATCAAAAAGCAGAATTAACTTTATTTGACCCTCAGCAGAACTGGAAAGTTGAGAGAAAAAATCTTCATACACTTTCTAGTAATACTCCTTGGCTAGGACAACAACTGCAAGGTCGCGTTGTCCAGATTTGGTGTTAGTAAGGGCGGGGTTTTCCCATCCTTGACGACAATCCAAGCGTGTGTTGCTAAGTCTCTATGCGCGAAACAAAAAAGATGTAGTTTATTCACTTTAAGTTTGTCAGACATACATAAGCATTTGCAGGTTTTACAATCGCATTTGTAAGTTTGACGTTCGCTTTCATAAATTTTACTTTAATAGATAAAAGTATAAGCATCTATAAGTTTGACGTTCGTTTTAACGAGTTTTGCGTTGATGTTTATGAATAGGATGATTTCCTTGTTATATCATGTCCGGTTAAACACTTGTCATTGCGACCGGAGGGAAGCAATCGCAAAGATATTGGGATTGCGTCGTTCCACTTCGTTGCACTCGCAATGACATATCACAACTAATTTAGCGGACATGATGTTATATCGAAAGACATATACACCTAGCTATAATTAATAAAATTTAATGTAATATATGTCACTCTAAAGGTTAATGTTAATCGGATAGCAGAAATATGAAATAGTAAAAGAATAATATCTAATTTTTTATGAACTATATTCTGATTTGCGACGATGTTACAGATAATTGCATTCTTCTACAGTTCTTTTTAGAGATGGAAGGTTATAATGCTGAGTTCGTAACATCTGGAGTAGAAGCGGTTAATAAGGTAAGAATTCATAAGCCTGATTTACTGCTACTAGATGTTATGATGCCTGAGATCAGTGGTTTGGAAGTACTTCAATGTATAAGAGAAGATAAAGATTTACAAAATTTACCTGTTTTACTAATCACAGCATATAAAGAATTAGTAGAAACAGATTTAACTAATACACAAGCTAATGGAATTATTAAGAAGCCTGTAGATCCTGATTTACTAATTGAAAAAGTTCAAGCAGTTTTTAATTAATTCCTTGCTTTACTTAAAATGTTTTTAACTAAAGTAAGTACACTATCGACGTTGATAGGTTTTTGAATATATCCGTCAATTTTTAAGTCAATATTTTTGTTAATGTTTTCTTGAATATAATTTTCATCCAATCCTGTTACGACTAAGATAGGAATATTTTTAAATATGTCAGATTGTTTAATCTTTGTTATAACTTCAAACCCATCCATTACAGGCATATTTATATCTAATATTAATAAGTCTGGTAGGTTAAGACTTGTTTCTAGAAAACTAAGTAAAGCTAAACCAGAATCGACTATTTCAACATAACAATCATCTGCTAATAGGATTGTTTGTAAAAGTAGTGCATCATCAGCAACATCATCGCAAGTTAGAATCTGTCTAACAGCATTCATTAGTATGTACTAACATTGACTAACAACTGTATGGAATTATCATATTTTGGTTTATAGTCATATTAAAAGTAGAAATTTCCGTATAGTTTATGACAGAGACAGGGGTTGCCCATAATGAATGATTGCAAGGGAATCCCCGCCTGTTGGCAGAAATCCCACCAGAAATGCGATCGCAATCTGTTCTGATCGAAGTGTAACCTCAGCAGCTTTTAGGTGGGTTATGCAATTGCGCGGAGTGCAGCGCAATCATGCGATCGCGTAAACAAACGAAGATACAACAAACCGCAAAGGACACGAAGAACGCAAAGAAAAAGAGTAGTCTAAAATTCTGTGTTCTTCTTTGCGTCTTTGCGCCTTTGCGCGAAACAAAAAAGGTGTAGATCATCGGTGCGTTAGCCTACGGCATAACCCACCCGATTACAATTACCTTGCGCCGGCTAACTCCTTCACCTTATTGATAATGCTCACTGGATCAATACCCTGATGCGGGTACTGTTCCCATAAACCACCGCAACCTTCCTTATGAGTGCCAAGATGAGCATATTTAGGAGTCAACCCGCGTTCTAACAACCAGGAACCGAAACGGCTACCTAAGCCAGTCCGACGGTTGAAGGCTTCCACCACCAGAACAAAAGGCGCTTTGCCGATTTTGGCGATCGCTTCTTCATCTACGACGTTTAAAGTTGGCTTATTAATCAAACCCACATCCAACCCTTCTTGCTTCAGACGTTCCACAGCATCCAGAGAACGGTATAAAGCATCACCAAAACTTACAATGTAACCTTGTTTTCCCTCGCGGATAACTTCATCTTTACCAGAGACAAATTTGTAGCCGTTGCCAAAGAAATCATTACCGTTACTATCCAAAATATTGGGCACTTTGGAACGGGTGGAGAAAATAAACCGCAGTCCAGGGTCAGAGAACACAGATTCTACACAGGCTGTCATTTGATTAACATCTGCGGGGAAGTACAGCCGTGTTTCGTAGCCATCATCCAAGCCATTATCGGCAAACATATTGTTTAAACCGAAATGACAGGTGTTATCTGCCATGTCATCAATACCTGCATGAGAAAAATGGCAGAGGACGTTGGAATAATTCAGCCGCGCCATCGTGATTTCGGAGATGCACATTTCCAAAAAAGCGCTGAAGGTGGCAAAAATACCTTGTTTGCCTTTTTGCATCCCAAATCCAGCCGCAGCCGAGAAATTACCCCGTTCCATAATGCCAGAGGGAATAAAAACTTCGGGGTAGGTATCATGGATTTTCTTCAAACCGCAGGAGCCTTCTAGGTCACTGTCAATTACCTTGACTTTTTCTTTGCGTTCTGCTTCGCTCATGCGGCTGAGGACATTTACCACAGCTTCACCAAAGACGTTGCGGTTCGCTCCCCATTTGTCGCTGGAACCAAGAAACGTATAAGTTTGCTTGGGTTTTTGGATGTTTTTGAGGTATTCGACAGCCGCAGTTTGTCCGCGAGATTCGAGATATTTAATCGCCAAATCTACGGAAATTACATCATGACCGTGGGTTGAACCTTCCAAGCCTTCAATACCGGGACACATGGGGCGTTTGTTGATGAGTGCGATCGCGCCGGGTGTATTCACAGCTTGGCAAAGGCGACTGTATAAATCGTCTAAATCTTCCCCATCTCCTTGCAGTACCTTCAAACCATGACCTTCTAGGGTTTTGGCGACAGTGAAACCAGGTAAATATTTAGAAGGATGTCCGGCGATCGTTACATCATTATCGTCAATAATTAGCTTGACGTTGAGATGCTGGGCAATAGCTAAACGAGCCGCTTCCGCATCGTTACCTTCTTGCTGAGAGCCATCAGAACCCAGGCAAAAAACCACTTTCCCCGGATTCGCCATTGCTACACCATTGACGTAGGGCCACACGTGCCCCAATCGTCCAGAGCTAAATTTTACCCCAGGAGTTAGCCCTAATTCTGGGTGTCCCGGCAAATGGGAATGTGCTTCGCGGTAACGCAGGAGTTGTTCTGCTGGTAAGTGACCGTGCAGCGTTGCCATTAGGTACTGAGTTGCAACTCGATGTCCGGCTTCATCAAAGAAAATCGGTACAAATTGCTCTGATGCACCCCGGAAGAAGGCATCAAGGATCATCACCTCTGGGACTGTATCGTATGGGCCGCCAGTGTGACCACCCACCCCTCTAGCCGCACCTGTCGCCGTAAAAAAAACGATCGCATCCCGGCACAGTTGAATGTTTGCTTTCAGTGTTTCTCGCTGTTCTGCTGTCAGAGTGGCATTCGCGGGATTGAGTGCCAAATATTTATAAGCACCGAGGTCAATAGGAAATTGGGTTTTAGCAATAGTCATGGCTTATTTCTGGAATAGGGGGTAATTTGGACAGACTAACCGCATGAGCAAATCACGAAAAATAAATATCCAACCGTTTCCCAAGCAAAAGTAACCCACTAGGAACCATTATTGAACCTTGTGGCTTGAGTTAGCACGCGTTCAAGTGCCAAAATTAATACATTTAGCTGTGCCTGAATGTGCTTGAATTCAATTGCAGTTACGGATAAACGTACAAAAACCTGCACATTACCACTATTAAGTGAATAGGCTACCTAGAGATAGTCTTAATACTCCCGCCACCAAGGTTTAGAAGTTAGTTCTAGCTCTTGTAATCTATTTAATTGAACCTGATGCAATAAGTATAAACTCACAAACGTGCAAATTCAAGATTAAAAACGCAATTTCAGGAAAATCATTATGCTAACTGCTGAACGCCGACAATTCATCTTAGAAATTCTGCATCGTGAGAAGAAGGTGCTGTCAACAGAACTCAGCGCTGTTCTTAAGGTTTCTGAGGATACGATTCGTCGGGATTTGCGGGAACTAGCAGAAGCTGGACTATTGCAACGCGTTCATGGCGGCGCACTGCTGACTTCGCCAGCCACCGCGAGTTATGCCGATCGCCAAAAGCAAGCGCCAAAAGAAAAGGAAGCGATCGCCCGTGCAGCAGCAAAATTAGTTTCTCCGGGGCAGGTGGTAATATTAGATGGAGGAACGACAACTCTGCAAGTAACCCGTCATTTACCTCTGGATTTGCAAGCCACAGTCGTGACAAATAGTCCGCCAATTGCGATCGCATTAGCAGAACATCCCCATATAGAAGTTGTGATGTTGGGTGGCAAACTCTACAAAAAAGCCTTAGTCAACGTGGGTACTGTCACAATCGAGTCATTACGGATGATTCGTGCAGATTTGTGCATGTTAGGAGTGTGCAGTTTGCATCCAGAGATTGGAATTAGCGTACCAAACTTGGATGAGGCTCATGTCAAACGCGCGATGATTGCTGGTTCGGCTGAGGTAGTCGGGTTAGTGACAGCACAAAAATTAGACACAGCGGCTCCTTATATAGTGGAGTCGATTCATGCACTGACTTACCTTGTAACTGCACCGACAGTATCTAATCAAATGCTGGCTGCTTACAAAGCTTTAGGTTTGACAATTATTCGTGACGAGGATGAATGATATCGTGTTCGGTTAAAGGCTTATCATGAAGACCGCAGGGGGCAGGGGGCAGGGAGCCTACGGTGTACACACAAGTCTTTGAGAGTTGCCTCACAGGCTTTTGATCCCCCCAACCCCCCTTTCCAAGGGGGGCTAAAATCCCTCAAAGTCCTCCAATTTATCGGAGGATAATGACGGATCTACAATGATTTCGGTTTAGTACACAGATGTGTGTACACCGTAGCCTTAAAAAGGGGGAAGAGTCAAAGTCCCCCTTTTTAAGGGGGATTTAGGGGGATCTACAAGTCTTAAATACAACACCAAAAAGTTTTCAGACATCCTCTAAGACTATAATTTTAGTAACTATAGCAACAAGGCCTTTACAACCCACTTAAAATTATTCCATCCTTAGCTCGCATATAAAGCACTGGTGTGGCAAAATCAGGCTTATCTAAGCCAACTTCTTGAGAAATGGCGTTGCGGGTGGTTTGCATGGCTGCGTCTACAGGCCAGCCTAGAGCGAGAGTGCGGTAAAATTCATCAGCAAACAGCTTGGCGGTGGTGTCGAGGATTTCGTATTGCATGGCGACTACTGCGGGGATTCCTCGGCGCACTAGGTTGGGGGCTATACCTGCAAATGCTTGGTTGTCAGACACCGCAGCACCTTGACAAGAATTTAGCACAGCTAACCCCAGGTTACGGTTGCCTAAGAAGAAGTTGGCAAAACCCTCATCATCCAATAATTTATATTTGCCGTCGGTATCTACTAGGGCAATACCGCCTTTGTTGTTATCAAATTTACCGTGACCGATGAAGTGGAAAACATTGTAAGATTTTTCGCGTAGCTTTTGGTTGATGTTGCGGATGGTTGCGTCTGGTAGCACATCTAACTCAATTTTGCCTGCATCTATGTGTTTTGCCAGTGAGTCACGGATGAGGCGTTCTTCCCCAGCAACATCTAATTTACCTAAGTTAGTAGGGCTAGAGATGACTAGCAGGACTTTTAGCGGTAGGCTGGCGGTTTTGAGGTCGCGCTTTTGCAGGGGAACGTCAACATAACGCGAGAGTAAGGTTTGGGTGTTGTTTGCGAGGAAAGTATTAGTACCCTCATCATAGAGAAATTCCCAAGGGAGGGCGGCTAGTTCGGGAGATTCAAACACTAGGCGCAGGCGTACCTCGTAGCCATTTGCTTGTGCGCCTGCGATTGTAGCCCGTAATTGACCGCGAATATCTATAGGGAAAAGTGCTTGGTAGAGTTCGCCACCTAATGCTTTAAGTAAATCGGTATCTGTTTGGCGAGACTCAATCAGTTTTAATGACAGTTTAATTCTGTTAATTTCCAAGCGCAATTCGCCCCACTCGTCGCCTTGTTCTGAGGAAGCGCGAATTTTGCGGTCTGCTGTAACTAATATTTGGAAATCGTTGTATTTCATCATCGCTTGATTTTTGAATGATTCATCTCTGGCTTTAGTTAATTCCTGTTGTAGTGGTTCAAATTGGGATTGTAGATTGACATCATCAATTAGCCTGCGGACATCTACCATTTCATAGCTGTTCTCGCACTCAATTTGATAGCGCCCAGCTTTTAAACGCTTATACAAATTTTCCAATGGGTAGGAATGAGGTGTTGAGCTTCCCTCACATTCTTTGCAGTTACAAGGAACAAGAGTGTCATACTGCAAACGTTCAAAAGATTTGTGGATTTTTTCGAGTTCGTGAGTGACGACTGCTAGCAATTCTTTCTTGCGATTTCCTGTTACTCGGATTTTGATTTCTTTTAGATTGTAATTTTCAATAACTTCAGCACGAGTTTGGTATTGGTTGAGAACAACGCCGCTTCTCCAAACGAGTTTTTGTGCTTCAATCCAAGGGTGTATTTCAACAATGAAGCGGGTAATAATACCCTTGGGCATGAACTCATATTTGTAGCGCAAAATGAGATTATGAGATTGCTCCCAAGTGTAGTTGGGTTGATTGATATCGAGTAGTTGCGGTGCAATATAATTGCCGGGACGATTAGGAATTGGGTAGCAAAGTTTGAACCGCATCATGAGTTGCAGCAGTTCATCTCGCATATCAGCATATTGCCTGTCTTTCCAGATATCTTTGAGATTATCCTGGGTGAAACATCCCAGATTTTGCTCGACGTTTTTATTGTCTAATACTTTGTAGACGGCAGTAGTTCCCCATTCTGGTTTGAGGATAACATAGTGTTTGAGTGTAGAATCATCTTGAAAGTGTAGGCAAACGCCGAGGTCGTGCAGATAGCGACTCAGCCGCAGCATATCTTGACGGTCAGTTAAATTATTAACTCGGCAAAGGTTTTCGTATTCGTAAAAGCTAATGTAGTTGCGGGAGTAATTTTCTAAAGCAGAACGAACTCTCACCCAGAGTTTTGGCAGAGGTGTACCAACGTGGGGAAGTCTACTGATGTAGGCTTGAATAGCTTGTTTAATTTCTGGTAAACCGCGATTGGTTGCTAGATTGGTTGGTAAAGCTTCTTTTAAATTGGTGAATTCGCCACGCAATTGACGCTCATTAACTTCGCATTGACGGTCTTGTTTTTCGTTTTTAATAATCAGAACTGGACTATTTTCACTTAAGAGTTCAACAACCTTAAGCCACCAGTAAAAGTCTGTGTTTTCTTTGCGAGTATCAGCGACTAAAGCATAAAGAGAACGTTCGGTGAGGAAAAATTGATGGGTTTGGTGGTAGATTTCTTGTCCGCCAAAATCCCAGATGTTGACGCGAAAATCTTTGCCATTTGGTTGGGTGAAGTGCCACCGTATTACTTCAATGCCTTGGGTTGATTTCTCATTCGAGAATAAATTGTAGTTTTCGTTTTTAATTTTCTTAGCTAAAGAGCTTTTACCCGCTCCCCCTTCGCCAACAATTAAGAATTTTGCTTCGTAGAGGGGTTCAGTTTCCTTTGGATCTTGCACCCGAAAATAAAAATCCAGGATTTCATTCACATCACCTGGATTTTGTCACGTCTTGTTTGGCCCCAAAATCTCAGGTGGAATGGGTAGTGGATTTCTACGAATATCAAGCTTTTCCAGATTTGGTAATTGCCTGATTTCGCCCGGCAGAGTACTGAGCTGATTGTTGTAGAGGTTGAGCGATTGCAAATTAACCAGTTGTCCAATTTCTCGTGGCAGACTGCTCAATTGATTGCGCCTGAGGTCGAGCAATTGCAAGTTGACCAGTTGTCCAATTTCCGCTGGCAGAGTGCTCAGTTGATTATATTGGAAGTCGAGCGTTTGCAAATTAACCAGTTGTCCAATTTCTGGTGGCAGACTGCTCAGTTGATTATATTGGAGGTCGAGTAATTGCAAATTAACCAGTTGTCCAATTTCTGGTGGCAGACTGCTCAGTTGATTGCCTCTGAGGTAGAGCGATTGCAAGTTGACTAGTTGAACAATTTCTGGCATTGCTGAATGAAAGGATGAATTGATTTATATAGGTACAATTTGATACTTTAAGTAATAAAGTAATAATTTGATTGAGTATCTCAGCATTTGTTCTGATTTGGAATAGCATAAAGTTTTTCGA
>JAESGN010000245.1_pt1 | contig 88228 bp, 82 predicted proteins | sample 9269731 | NCBI WGS metagenome assembly JAESGN01 (sample SAMN15720683, study PRJNA650826) | algae metagenome | isolation source: Mojavia pulchra JT2-VF2 and co-occurring heterotrophs from desert soil | place: USA: Cadiz Valley, Joshua Tree National Park, CA | collected 1998-06-08
GCGTCATCGGTACTTGGGCTGATGTGATCAACCGCGCTAACTTGGGTATGGAAGTTATGCACGAGCGTAATGCTCACAACTTCCCTCTAGATTTGGCTAGCGGTGAGCAAGCTCCTGTTGCAATCAGTGCTCCTGCTATCAACGGTTAATCTTTTGAAGCAAAATCAATAGCTTCTATGTCAATGATAAGCGCTCTTCCAATTGGAAGGGCGCTTTTTCGTGTTTATTTGGTAGTAGTTTTAAGAGGCGATCACAAAATATTTGTAACATTGGCGTTAATTATTACAGCCAAAACTGGCGATCGCCTTCCATCTGGCTAGGACGAATACCTTGCAAACGTAGATAAGCCATGCGATCAGATCCATATAATGGCATAGGTAAGCGAGGTTCTTTTAAAGCTCCATGATGCAATAACGTAAGTTTTAGAGTAGTTTCTAAAACACTTTCTATTAAGATTTGGTGTCCTTTCTCATGAATTGTTAAACGTATAGGACGAGCCAAACCAACTTTATCAGGAACTTTAGTTGTTACCAGAATTGCTTCACGAGATGATAAACGAAGTCCTAAGCCTTGTGAAGGTGCTATGGCAACTTTTTGTTTTAAGTTATACAGTCGAGGAATACCAGACTTTTTACATTCCACCAAAATAAACTTAGCTCCTATTGCCTTAGCTCTATCTACTAAATAATCAGCTTCATTCCCAACAAAGGAACCATCACGATAAATTAAGACTGTTTTGTTTGCTAATTCAGCAGCAGGTAATAATCGCTCCAATAGTTTAGGTGGTATTTCTTCACCATCAATTAAATCATCTTCTAGTTGATAACGAACAAACTCCCCTTGTTTGCCATAGAGACGTATACTAGCACAGGCATTTCTTGTCCCTGCTTGCTTTTTTTTGGAAATTCTAGAAACATCCAAGCCAATAAAATAATCAGCATCTTTTAAGTTTTCGGCTAGAACGAAAGGCAAATTACCTAACTTTGCTAGAATTCCAGGAATTACCTGATTCAAGATATACTGATAATTTCCAGGCTTATTCAAAGTATCTTCATAAATCATTTGGCTAGCAATTTGACGGCGGAGTAATAAAGAGTATATTTGATGGTAAAAACTTCCCTCATTTGTATCATCATCAAGACGATCGCTTTGAGGTAAAAAAGTTACAATAATGTCGTGTGGTATCTCAATTAATTCATTAACTTTCTTTTCAATATCTGCTCTTGCCTCAGTCTTAGTCAGGTTATCCAGTGACAAAGGTTGCTTAGTAATAACTTCACTTTTAAAGCCATATAGTTCCAGACGCTGCTTAAGTAATTTCAGGAACGGATCTACTTTTAAATCACAAAGTTTGAGTGCTGCAATATGAATCACTTTGGATTTATCTTTAAAATCAGGGTGACGGCGATAAACTCCACCTTTTTTAAGACCATTTAGAACATCACTTCTTTTGGTTATAAAGTTATTACCAAAAATTAGAGGAGTTTCCTCTATAGGAAATTCAGGTTTCCAGAATAAATTTGGATGTTGAATACTATTGATACTACGTTCTAGTTGAATTCCATAAGTACTTAAAGCGTCTGTTGCTATTTTTTTATAAGATGCCAAGAGGCTTGTTCTGTCTTGATGCGAGATTTTAGTAGCCTTAAGTAGCTTTCCGTATTCAACTTCAAATTGATCGGCTGTGGCAGATGTAATACTGGGACGTAAAGCTGCCATAGCATAGTGAAACTGTTTTGTATCTTTACCGAACTGTACAGCAACAACAGGTTGATCTTTTGGGGCATCTCGTAGTGCTTGTTTACTGGTTGAACCAGTAGCTTTTGCTAAGAGTTCATCTCTATGCTCTTCGATAGTTCCAATAATACCGACAATTGTTGCGTTACTACCTCGTTCAATTTCTTGAACTTTTAAACCAATTAAAAGCTGTTCTGAATTTTGTCGTTGAGGATGTTTTTCGTAGAAATCAGCCAAATTATCACGAAACACAATGCTACTGCACACTGTCAAACTAAGAGCAGGTTGAAACTCACCTTGTAATTCGATAATTTCTGACCAAAAATCTGGTTCTCTTTTGACCATAACTCCATTATCAGACAGAACAATTGGAGAATTAAATTTGGTTTTATTCAAAACCTGAATAGCTAACATAGAATAAATAAAAGGTGTAGGTTGAGGCTGACGTACTGATTGAAAACCGAATAAGCGTTCCTTAAAATCTTCTACTTCATTTTGAATGCTTTTCAGTGCATCTTGTAATTCTTCTTTGCTAGGTAAATCTTTATGAGATGCTGCCAAAATCCAAAAGTAAGGCTTGTACCATATAACAACAGTCTCAGGTAATTTTCGACTAAAATGATAGCTCAATCGGTTGCCATCTTTTTTGTCAATTTCAGGTGTTAGCCGAAAACACATTAACTTAAGCTGTAAAATTTTGATTGGAAAAACTTCACTAAAAGAGGTATAAGTTTGGGTAGGTGCAATAGCAACAGTCATGCGGAAACCTCCAATAAAGGGAATTTACAAATTGATGTGAATTGACAATTTCGACAGGGTATTCCAGGATTAGCAGGAAATATTTCAGCAAATGCAGATGGATTTTGCTTGTAACGACCCAATTCTTTTTGATGTTCTTGAGCTATTTGAGCTAATTTAGATTGAATTGCCTTGAGTTGAGCATCAGTGGTGGTAATTGGCTCAGACCATTTACTAGTTTCCAAGTTATAAAATGAAGCAACAGCTTTTTGTCCAGGGAACATATAAGTAGCTGCCAACAGGTAGACAAACGCTTGTCGCCTATCAAAATTAGATGTGCCTGTTTTGAAATCTAAAATGTGCAGTCTGTTGTCTGATTCAATAAAAATGCAGTCAAGAGCTACAAACAAGTTAAAAAAATAATTACCTTGCTGAATCAGGATTGGCTCTGGAATTCCTTCATCACCTCGACTAAGTTTGATGATATTTTTTTCACAGAGAATTGGTTCCTGATGGTAGTTGGTCAAAATTTTAATAACTCGCTGCTTAACTTCTATAGGCTCTTGGTCTAATTTCAGCTTCTCTGCTACTATCTCTACACCATCTAATTGGTGCAATAGTTGAATATTTTGGTGAAATTCGTAAATGCCCTTCTGTGCCTGCAAACCGATATGTTGAGGAATAGTGTCTTGCTCCAACAGTGCTTTAACTAATGATTCTTTTTTTCGCGCTCTGGAAAAACCTCGTTTCATATCACAATGCCAATATTCTTGCCCAACAGATGAAGCGAACTGTGACCAAATGTTAAAGCTCACATACGGCCGCCACACCATAATTTGTATCCTTTTTAGCTTTGTTGATTTTTTCTTCAACTACACCCTAACGTGTATTGATTTTTTAGTCAACACTCTGTTATCATGTTTAGTTAAGTAGGAAAAAAAGTGAATCAAAGTTTTGGTCAGCTTATTCGTGAAGCCCGCAAAGATAAGGGATTTAGTCAGCGTGAGCTAGCAAAACTAATAGGGCTAGATTTCACTTATCTGTCTAAATTAGAGAATGATCGCGCGGACTATCCTCCAAAAGAAGATGTCATTCGTTCTCTGGCACAGCATCTTGATTTAAATGAGGAAGAGTTAATTTTTTCGGCTGGCCGTATTCCCCAGCGTGACGAGGATTTTATCAAGCAAAACTACAAGGGAATGCCTGCTTTGTTCCGTCGAATGCAGGAGAATCCTGATTTTGCTAAAAGAGTCTTTCGAGAAGCTACACAACCAGAAAATGAGGAGAAGCAAGGTTGAGTATCATCAAGCGGTATCGCTATATTCCTGATAGCGAAATTGAGGCTAGGGCTAATAATATTCTCAAGCGTATGCAGGAAACACCCAAATATATTCCCAAGTGGCCTTTAGATGCAACTCGTGTGGCAGAGTTTCTGGGGTTGGATGTTGTTTGGGATAGGATACCGCCCGATGCTGAGGGACAAATAGCAGCGAGGATTTTGCCGTTGGAGCATTTAATTGAAATCAATGAAGATATTTTGGAACTTCCCAAAGGGTTTGAAGAATCAACGCTAGCTCATGAACTGGGACACTGGGAGCTACATATTGACCAGAGTACTGCTAGCCAGTTTGAACAACTGATAAAGCAGGGTGGTAAAGGTGAAATAGATATGCAACCTTTTTTGTGCCGTGCTGTTAGTGGCCAACTGCAAAAGATGGAATGGCAAGCTCAACGTTTCGCTAGTTATTTGCTTATGCCTCGTTATATTTTAGAACAGATGGCAGCAGAACATGATTTAACAAAATGGTCTCACCTTTATGCAATGCAAAAAGATTTGGGTGTAACAATAACTAATCTTAAAGTTCGTTTAATACAGCTGAATTGGATTATTCTTCCTCCAGGCGACAACACAATTTACTTGGGTAAAGCTGCACCTATTAAGAAAAAATAAAGATTGAAATAAAACGCAATTGCTCTCCATCATCTCATCACGCGATCGCACCCCACAAACTACTAAACTAGAAAGTAGCAACTTGGGGTAAGCTCATGAACATCGCTACAAACACTTTACCTCCTACCCTGAAATTGAAAATCGACTTGACTGACGAGCAGTTTTTTCATCTGTGTCAGAAAAACCGCGATTATCGATTTGAGCGTACAGCGTCAGGGGAACTATTAATTATGCCACCTACAGGTAGCGATACTGGCAGACGTAATGTTAAAATTACCACCCAACTGGATATTTGGAACTCTAAGAGTAATTTAGGTGAAGTTTTTGACTCTTCAACTGGCTTTACCCTACCCAATGGTGCAGAACGTTCTCCCGATGCTTCTTGGGTAAGAATTGAGCAATGGAATGCTTTAAGCTCAGAACAACAAGAAAAATTCGCCCCCATTTGTCCTGATTTTGTAGTCGAGTTGCGTTCTGCTAGTGATTCCCTCAAAGACTTGCAGGAGAAAATGCAGGAGTATATCGAAAATGGCGCTCAATTAGGCTGGTTAATTGATAGGAAAAACAAGCGGGTAGAAATTTATCGTCCAGGTAAAGATGTAGAGATTTTAGATAATCCTGTTAGTTTATCAGGAGAAAATGTACTACCTGGATTTGTGTTGCATTTACAGCAGATTATGTAGCTTACTCAAACTGCGATCGCCTACTTTATTCCTGATATTAACGATTAGGGTACACATGGCGCATTTCAAAGCGACTCTGTTCCCAAAGTGGTAATAAAGCCTGCTTTGCAGCATTAAGCTGAGATTGTGAGAAGCTGATTTTTCCGTTTTCTATAATCCAGATAAATGTACGAGTTATTAAATCTGCATTATAACTATTCTCATATTGACAAATATTTATCCTTGCCACTTGTTTTTCTAAACCATCTAAAGCAATTTTAAAATTCCAGTTTTTCGAGTCTATCAATTTGCTAGTCATATTATCCGGTGTTTTCTGCCAGTCAATACTATGCAAATTTCCCATAATATAATCCATACCATTTATGGCAGAATCAGTATTACGTACTAAATCTGTAAATGCTGTGTAATATGAGCGAAAGAGCGTAGCAGCTATATTGTCTACATATAAATGTAGCCAAGACTGGATATCACGTAGGTAAGATACCAAGTCGTTAAGATTATTAATTTCTTGAATATCTGGACGCTGAGATTTATAGTTTGTTATTAGTGACAGTAACTCTGCTGCTAATAACTCACTTTTCTGTGAGTAATAATCAATAACTTTGGGAATATACTTTTTTAATAACCACTGTTGAGTATATTTAGCAGTCCAGGTTCCCCGTGGCCCTATATCTTGCTTCCATGAATTTAATTTTCCTGTTTCCAGGGATTGTAAATGAACTTCATTTATAAAATAAATAATATTTATTTCGCTATTATGTCTTAAAGTCCAAGAATTGCTAGCTTGAGGCACAATAAAAACATGGTCACGAATCCCACGACTTATTCTAATTGATATATCTTCTTGATGAAATAAGTGCCATTCTGATTTCCCTTTAATATAATCAAATTCACAAGCAAATTTATACATTAAGTTCCATAATTCATTTTTTACAGATAAAATTTTAATTCCTCGAAAGTTTGCTAAAGATACAAGTTCAAATTTCCATGTTTCTAAGTTATTTTCAAATTCAATTATAGAGTTTTTGTATTGTTGGCAAACTTCATCAATACATAAACATAAATCTTTAGTTTCTAATTCAGATAAAATTACTGTTGTATTACCTAAATATATTTCAAAAGCATTTTCGTCTATTTGCTTCAAAAAAGGGCGACATTTCCAATGTGGCTTGTTGGTTAATGTCATCTGTGGCAAAGTAAATCTGAGCAATTTCTAATACTTTTCCTTCGATAGTTGATTTAGCTCCGTGCAAAGCAAATTTACAACGGCGATAGCTATCAGGATAGCCAAGATAACGAAACATCGGTGAAATCAACTTTGTTGCTACATCATCTGCATTTTGTAAAACACTATAGTCAAAACTTTGTATCCAGTTTATAAAATTTTGAATTTTTTCAGAAATTGGCATTCGATAATTCACTTGCTTGTATAAATTTACTGAGTTATATATTGTTTGTCTAATTAGCAATTTATCAATTTGATTTGAATAGTATAGTTATGGTAAATACTTTCAAATCAGCCGAGTGTGCCAATAATTTGTACGGCTTTTTGAAATTCAGGTATTTTGTCAATACTGAGATACAGAATTGCCAACCTCGGTTATCTACAGATGTGTCACAAATTTAACCAAAGCATTTCTAGGCAATATATTTCAACCACAATGCCAGCTAGCATGAATCTACCAAACTAGGGTTGGATGAATTAGAGGCTAGTAACCTGTTGCCCCAAATAGCGCAGCAATCAACGCTGTACGTAGCTTTGTTTGTTTTCGATAAGTTCTATTGAGCAGGTAATACTACTACTTAAAAAAGACGTGAAGACCGATCCATCTGCTTACGACGCTCTTCTTACAATGACTTTATCAGAACAAATTTGAATTTACTGTGCCATGAACACTTCGCAGAGGCAAAGAAATAGCCGTATTGCGAGTGTTATCCTCTCTGTGTCTGGAGTGGTTTCTCAATAAGCCTATGCAACCAACTAATCCTAATCAATTTACAGAAAAAGCCTGGGAAGCGATCGCTCACACCCCAGATATTGTTAAACAATATCAGCAACAACAGATAGAAAGTGAACACCTGATGAAAGCACTGCTGGAACAAGAAGGTCTAGCTAGCGGTGTTTTGACCAAAGCGGGTGTGAATCTCCAAAAAATCCGCGATCGCGCCGAACAATTTATCCAACGTCAGCCAAAGGTATCCGGTAGCAGCACTTCTGTCTACTTGGGACGCAGCTTAGATACACTTTTGGATCGGGCTGACGGTTATCGCAAGGACTTTAAAGACGAGTACATCTCAATTGAACATTTATTACTGGCTTATGCCAAAGATGACCGCTTTGGCAAAAGTTTATTCCAAGAGTTTGGTTTAGACGAAGGCAAGCTAAAAAATATCATTAAAGAAATTCGAGGAAGCCAGAAAGTGACCGACCAAAATCCAGAAGGTAAATACCAATCACTGGAAAAATATGGACGCGATCTCACAGAAGCTGCCCGTAAAGGTCAACTTGACCCTGTGATTGGGCGCGATGATGAGATTCGTCGTACTGTCCAAATTCTCTCTCGCCGTACCAAGAATAACCCCGTCCTCATTGGTGAACCGGGTGTCGGTAAAACTGCGATCGCCGAAGGGCTAGCGCAGCGGATTGTGGCTGGTGATGTGCCCCAGTCGCTCAAAGACCGCAAACTCATAGCTTTAGATATGGGTGCTTTGATTGCAGGGGCAAAATTCCGCGGTGAATTTGAAGAACGCCTGAAAGCAGTATTAAAAGAAGTCACCGAATCCGGCGGCAATATTGTTTTATTTATTGATGAAATCCATACCGTTGTTGGTGCTGGTGCAACTCAAGGGGCAATGGATGCCGGCAACTTGTTAAAACCAATGTTGGCACGGGGTGAATTGCGCTGTATTGGGGCGACCACCTTAGATGAATACCGCAAGTACATCGAAAAAGATGCAGCCTTAGAGAGACGCTTCCAGCAAGTTTATGTCGATCAGCCCAGCGTGGAAGATACAATCTCTATCTTAAGAGGGTTGAAAGAACGCTATGAAGTTCACCACGGGGTAAGGATTTCTGATAGTTCTTTAGTTGCAGCAGCGACATTATCCAGTCGCTATATCAGCGATCGCTTCTTACCAGATAAAGCCATAGACTTGGTAGATGAAGCTGCCGCTAGGCTGAAAATGGAGATTACCTCCAAACCGGAAGAACTCGACGAAATCGACCGCAAGATTTTGCAGCTGGAAATGGAGAAGCTATCTCTGCAAAAAGAAAGTGATTTAGCTTCTAGAGAACGTTTAGAAAGACTTGACAAAGAACTTGCAGACCTCAAAGAAGAACAAAGAACACTCAATACCCAATGGCAGTCTGAAAAAGATATCATCAACAAAATTCAGTCTGTCAAAGAAGAAATTGACCGAATTAACTTAGAAATTCAACAAGCTGAAAGAAATTACGACCTCAATCGCGCTGCGGAATTGAAATACGGCAAGTTAACTGATTTGCATCGCCGATTGGAAGCGATAGAACGCGAACTAGCACACGCCCAAGGAACTGGTAAATCTTTATTACGGGAAGAAGTCACAGAAGCTGATATTGCCGAAATCATTTCTAAATGGACAGGAATTCCCATCAGTAAGTTAGTGGAATCTGAAAAAGAGAAACTACTGCATTTAGAAGATGAATTGCACCAGCGAGTGATTGGACAAGATGAAGCCGTCACAGCTGTAGCAGATGCTATTCAGCGATCGCGTGCTGGACTGGCCGATCCTAATCGTCCGATTGCTAGCTTTATTTTCCTTGGCCCTACGGGTGTAGGCAAAACCGAGTTAGCAAAAGCGTTGGCGGCATATATGTTCGACACTGAAGATGCCTTAGTGCGGATTGATATGTCGGAGTATATGGAAAAACACGCTGTTTCCCGGCTGATCGGTGCGCCTCCCGGATATGTTGGTTATGAAGAAGGCGGACAGCTAACAGAAGCGATTCGGCGTCGTCCTTATGCTGTGATTCTCTTCGACGAAATCGAGAAAGCACACCCCGATGTCTTCAACATCTTCTTGCAAATTCTTGATGATGGTCGTGTTACTGATGCTCAAGGTCATACAGTGGATTTCAAGAATGCAATCATTATCATGACCAGTAACATCGGTTCGCAGTACATTCTTGATTTGGCAGGAGATGATTTACGGTACGATGAAATGCGGCATCGCGTAATGGAGGCAATGCGAAATAGCTTCCGTCCAGAGTTTCTCAACCGGATTGACGAAATTATTATCTTCCATAGCTTGCACAAGCAAGAACTGCGGAAAATTGTGCAATTGCAAACAGATAGATTACGGCAACGCCTCAGCGATCGCAAAATGTCTCTTAGGTTAACCGATGCTGCTCTTGACTTTTTAGCCGAAGTAGGATACGACCCAGTATTTGGAGCGCGCCCACTGAAGCGAGCAATTCAGCGAGAATTAGAGACTCAAATTGCCAAAGCTATATTACGCGGCGAATTCACCGATGGCGACACCATCTTTGTGGATGTGCAAAATGAACGTCTTTCCTTCAGCCGCTTACCCGTTGAAGTGTTCACTAGTTAATCGGTTTCTCAATAATCTCCGCACGCAAAGACGCTGTATTGCGTCTTTGCGTTTTTGCGTTTAGCAAGAGGGTGTTACGAATCTCTGCCTTTAAACTATCTATCCTCAGTTTAAGTATCAATATTAATTACAGCAATTAACAGTTTAGTTGCAGCTAGTTTAGCAGGAAAATTGTTATTTGTTTACATTAATATTATTCAGATTTTACAAGAAGTCTAATTATTGTTACAACGGATATTCTATTCAGCGAGCTAGAAAGACATTTAAATATTTAATAAAATTTTCTTTAGTTAGTTGACTATATACTCAATGTATGAATATAAAAATCCTTTAAAATTTAGTGAAGCAAAGAATGAAGATTGCAAAAGGCTGATTATTCAACCTGGAATTATCTTGTAAGGAAATGTAGTTTTTATTAAACTAAAAAATTACAACCATAAGAGATAAAAACAGATAAATTTTATGCCATTAGAACAGGTTAATGCTTTTTACGAACTTCTCATGTCGGAGCCAGCGATTTATGAGCAGTATTATAAGAATTGCTGTAGTCAGGGCTTTTTCGGTAGTTGCCATTGGGACAAAACTAAGATTGTCAGTTTTGCTGCTACTCTTGGTTACAGCTTTAGTGAAAGGGAACTAGATCAAATATGGTTTGAAAGCGAGTCAAGTCTTTCGGCTAGTCGTTGAACTTAACAATATATCAGCTTTGATCGTAAATGCATTGAAATTGTGGTGATTTTAGACTCACCATATTAATTAAGGCTTAAAATTAGTTTTTGATATGACTTCACAATAAAGACGCCTTCCCAAATAAGAAAGCGTCTTATAAGTAAATTATGTTAAAAGAATGAATCTGGCTGTTTTAAAAACTCCTTTTCTTCTAGAGTTGAGATGCGTCCTAAAATCCTAATTGTCCGATGAGGAAAACGTCCAAATCGTGGCCATATCCTTTAGCATCAAGCGGCGGTTGCTACAGTGGCGCTACTTTCATTCTCCACTGGCTCACTGGCAGCTTCCAGAGTGGTAGCTGGTGTTGCCGATGCCATCTCACCCAGGTTGATTTTGACAAGCCGATGGTGATACTCTTGCGATTTGGGCAAAGTTAGGGTCAGGATACCATCACAGAACTCTGCGCTAGCCCGTTCGTGCTGTACGGGTAAAGGCAAGGGCACCACCCGATAGAACTTGCCGTAGGAAAATTCACAACGGTAGTAGCCTGGATCTTTAGCGCCATTTGGGTAGTGACGCTCACCTGCAATCGAGACAGCTTCGCGGCTTACGTGGATATCGATTTCGTTGCGATCAATACCAGGAAGTAGGACACGTAAAAGCAAGTTTTCTGGGGTATCTTGTAACTCAATTGCTGGTGCCCAGGTTGGGGAGCGATCGCTACTTAAGTCTTTGAACTCACCAAACACTTGGTCAATTTGGCGACGAAGGATTTCCATTGCTTCAATTGGTTGCCAACGCTGGATCATCATAGATTTATCACCTCTACAACAATCTTGAGTTTCAAGTGAATTAGTAGGTTTAGTTGGTTTGAAATTTGACAATTCAACAATTGCGACAGGATGAGTTGAATACTAAAAAGTGGGATTGAAAGGCAAATTAAGTTGCCACTTTCCGACATCTATGTTGTGGGAATTGATGCACTTACCCTTTGGAGGAGAAAACCCCACCTTTTCAAGTTGTCTGGTGGAGAAATTCCTGGGACAAGCATCGGAGCCTGTCATCTCACCTGCATTGAGACATAAATAGGTTAGCACTCTCTATATCTAAGCGCTAATTTAGCGAAGAAATCTGGGGAAAGGCAACCCACCTTCTTATATAGTTTGCCGAACAGGAATTTTTCGGTTCTCCGTACTGCTGGGGAATTTTCAAAACTATAAAGTTTTTTTTAAATTTAACTGTAAGGTTTCATCAAATGGTCTTATGAGAGCTTCTAAGCGGTGAAGAGTAACTAAAGAGCGTTCATTTATTTAGCTTTTACCATATTTGCAACAGGAGGAATGTGCAATGCGGATTGCTCAAATAGCGCCGTTGTGGGAGCGAGTCCCACCCCCAGCTTATGGAGGAATTGAACTAGTTGTCGGACTCCTCACAGATGAGCTGGTTAAGCGTGGACATGAAGTCACTCTGTTTGCTAGTGGGGATTCGATTACCCTGTCCAAACTACAATCCGTTCATCCCAAGGCTTTGCGTCTAGATACCACCGTCAAGGAATACGACATCTATGCAATGCTGCAACTGAGTCAAGTTTACGAGCGAGCCTCGGAGTTTGACATCGTTCACTCCCACATGGGTCATGCAGCTTTGCCTTACGCCAATCTGGTGCAAACGCCCACCGTCCACACGCTTCATGGCGTTTTTACCCCCGATAATGAGAAGTTATTTATGCACGCCCGGCGTCAGTCCTTCGTAAGTATCTCTGACGCCCAGCGGGAACCCAGATTAAACTTGAACTGCGTTGCTACAGTTTACAACGGGATTGACACGAGCAACTATGAATTCTCCTCTCAACCACAAGACCCCCGTTACTTGGCATTTCTGGGACGACTGTCTCCTGAAAAAGGGCCGCACTTAGCGATCGAAATTGCCAAGCGTTCTGGATGGCGCTTGAAAATGGCAGGTAAGGTGGATATCGTCGATCGCGACTATTTTGAGCAAGAAATCAAACCTCACATTGATGGTAAACAAATTGAATATTTAGGAGAGGCGAACCACGCTCAAAAATGTGAATTGATGGGAGGAGCAGTAGCAACCCTGTTCCCGATTACCTGGCGCGAACCGTTTGGATTGGTAATGATTGAGTCAATGGCAACGGGAACGCCAGTGATTGCAATGGAACTTGGTTCGACACCAGAGGTAATTGCCCACGGACATACAGGCTTTTTGTGTCGCACTGTTGACGAATGTATAGCAGCGATCGATAAAGTGCCTCAGTTGAATCGCCTTGCTTGTCGAGAGCATGTGGTGAAAAACTTCAGCGTGCAACGCATGGTTGATGGTTACGAAGCAGTTTATCAACAAATCCTAGCAGAGCGTTTTGCACAAAATGGACATGTTCGGAATTTGATTCAAGTGTAATTGCGAGGTGGAGCCAGATGGTATCCACCTTTTTAATCGTTTCAATAGGGAATTAATTGTGGAACCTACCTGCATATGGATTGTTATACCGTGTCACTTTAAGATTGATACAAATAGGCAGCAGGGGGAGCCAGTGCGTTGGTGAGGCAGCGACGGGTACGCAGGGGGTTTCCACGCCACTTGCTACAACGCGGGAAACCCGCGCAACGCAGTGGCTGCCCATGAGCGACTGCCGAAAGGGTTAAGCGACTTGTAGCGACTGGCGTGGCAGGGAGCAGTGGGCAGGGGGAAAGAATTAAAGAGCAATCATTTGTATCAGGCATTTCGTGAAATGGTATTAGCTGGAGGTAAAGTTATTCAGACCGATCCAGGTACAGTTCCTGAATCAGTTGCATATCCCAATAGGATGCTTCAACCTTGTGACCATCTGGATCGCGGACAAAGCAACCATAGTAGGGTTCGCCATAATCCGGTCTAGGGCCAGGGGCACCATCGTCCACGCCTCCAGCCGCTAACGCTGCTTGATAAAACGCATGAACTGATTCTTTGGTTGGAGCAACAAAGCCAATATGGGTACCATTCCCGACTGTTGCGGGTTGACCATCAATTGGTGTTTGTACCCAAAATTCTGGATACTGCTTTCCATAGGCAACGGCACATGGATGCTCCATAATCCGCTTGCAGCCTAGCATTGGCAGAACTTTGTCGTAGAACGCGATCGCCCGTTCAAAGTCATTCGTGCCGATCGAGACATGCGAGAGAATACTGGGATTATCCATACCTAAATTCTCCATTCGCTTCGCTGACTTTTTAGCTAAAAGTTTAGCAATTCAACTGCATCATAGCAGTATAAATGTACTAAATTAACTGAATTTTTGTGACAACGATTCACTAGCAACAACTCGATTTATCATCAATACCCTCATTGCCAATACGGTTCGGATAAGCTGTTCTTGATCTGGGAAAGAAAGATTGTTAAATTCAACTTCTTCACTTCCCCAGCCTACCCAGCTTGCCTTAACAGATAACTTTGTTAACCGAACCGTATTGGGTCTATGGCTATCCACCCGTTGAGACTTGGCACTGGCGATCGCTTTAGTTTACTGGGGTTGCAGGCGGCAACCTGACGCGATCTTCGTGCTATTGAGCTAATAGCTTTTATAATTTTTTGCCAGTGAGATGTTTCCAAGCCGAATCAAAGGCTTTCTTGAGGCGCTCGCCTGCTCGGTTGAGATTCTGCTGAAAGCTTTCCCACTCCAAAAGCAGAAACTCTGTGGCTTGTTGTAAGGCGTTTTTGTCGTGCTGTCCAGAAGCTTCGAGTTCGTCACGCACTTGTTTAATCTTCACTCGCACGGCTTCTGGCTTATCGTGGGGTGAAACCAAAGATTTAAGGCGATCGCCCATCCGGTTCACTAAATTCTTTACCTGCTGGGACTTCTCGCTCAGAAAGCCTTTGAGTCCCTCTGATTCACTCTTGAGGCGTTTGTTTGCCCCTTCTTTGATGACAATAGCTTCCGCTTCGATTGTTTCCACATCTTCAGGGAATAATACCGCTCGTCCGCCAAAGGGCGCAGCAATATCACCTGCCAAAATATAAGCAGCAATCTCTCCAGTTTCCCAATCAAAGATAAAATCATCGACCCAACCGAAGGCATCTGTCATGGAAGAACGAACACCCAGGCGGTGCAAGCGACGAAGATTTGTCAGTAGCGGCTCTTCGAGCATAGCACTATAGGTCAGGATAGCATCCGGCCCCACGACAGATACCTGTTCTACCGGCGTGTATCCCTGGGTTCCAGCAAAGTAACTCACCCGTCCTGCGTCATCAATCCAAACTTCTTCAACGGTATTGAAATTGGTGGCAGTAGAACTATCCATTGCTCTCAAGCCTACCACTTGACTGCGACGAACTACACTAATCATAGTTTTCCTCCTCTAAAGTTTTAGGCAAATGAAATTAGATTTACTCAGTCCAAAAGCAAAGCCAATAAACTACACAGAGCAACGAACACGAATAGAGTAACGGGAAAAGCGATCGCTACTGAAAAATCAAAAATGAATCAAGTTTTAAAAGGAGTAACGCTCTCCCGTCAAGGCTTGATATTCAGATGATTCAGCATTGCCGTTAACTGGGTCAGGATTAGTCAGATTCACACTACTGAAATTTCGGAACATCCAAACTCGCACTAACAAAAGTCCAGCCAGAACAACCAAAAAAGCACAAACTCCTAGAAGGCGGCCAATTGGAATATTTAACACTCCCTGTAAGATGACTTCGCGCAGTGCAGAAACCAAGGAGACTTCCACTGCTGCTCCCACGGAAATGCGCTGCTCTTGTAGATAGATAATCAAGAGTCGGAATAGCTCGACCAATATCAGAATGAATAAGATATCAGAGGTGATGAGCTGAAAATTTAGAGGCTTGAGTAGGGAGATATACATTTCTCCTAATCGAATTAACATCACGCAAAATAAGCCAACGCACAGGGAAACGATAATGAAGTTCTGGAATAACTCCAGATTGCGGACAATGGTGTCTCGCATAAACCAGGATTTCCTTAGCGTTTTCAAAAAAGATTCAGCTCTCATAGCTATAGAACGGCGCTTAATAAGAGAAAACCTAATTATTTTCCAATTCGATAATTTTTGGAGTAGCACTTGCCTTCACTGCAAACGCAGAGGGAGTATTACCTAAAACTTTGTCGTTGGTAAGGGATTTCATACGATGACAACTTCTGCGGAGACTTGCACCTCAATATCCTTAACTTCCAACCCTGGAACTTCCAGTTTCAGATGAATAGCATCGGGTGTTTCTTGCATCTCAGCAGTTGGGGTAAAGGTTTTACTCAACCTATCTCCATCCATCGTCATCAAGTTGTCAAACACGCGGTTCATTTTTGGAAAGGTTGCCAACGAACTAAAGCCATAATCGTTACCTCCTTGTTCTGTCAATTTATAGTCATGACACTAAGAGGTTTGAGAGGTTAACTTTGCACACCTCTTCTAATATTTTTCTTCTAATATTTTATTTACGATCGCTGGCAGTCAGGCTAGGTTCGGTTTTGCACCTCCGAAAAGTTGGGATTCCCCATCAACGAGAAGATGTTTTGTATCGAGGCTTTTACTTTCGCGCGTAATCACGTTAGCCAACGGGGATGAAATCCAATTAAGGGCAACTGTTCTGGCTTGAGTTGTGCACTTGCTTGGGCATCGGCGAAGGGCAACAAGGGCATTAACCACAAGCTACTGGTTGCGCGCTTGCCCATCATCGGTTGCCAAAACTTGAGCGTTTGGCGATGCGGCAGGAGTTGTTTGTGGTACAACTTGGTCTAATAACAATTCCAAACCATCAGGAGATAAACTCATTTGCACATTCCGTTGGTCGGTGGTAAAACCAGCAAAGAATTTAAGGGAGCGAAAGGGGGAATTCTTTCAAGGGTAGGTATTTAAGAAAGAGGCAAATAAGCAGGTAAAATGCAGAACTGATATTAGACCGCAAAAATATGCAAGGCATTTAGCACAACGCAATTTTCAAAATATTCTCCCTCAACGCTTACGCTGATTTCCAACTCCCAATCAAAATCAGGTTGTTTGCTAAACCAAAAAGGCTTTGGTTTGCTATAACCTGGTTCATCAGGTTCAGCAAACCAGAACCTCAAAGTAGCTTTTGCCTGTGACATTGCTTTTATTGGCCTTTACAAAGCACTTGCCGCATTTTACGCATATTGGCAGGCAGCTCAAAATTCATTGCTTGTTGAATAAAAATAGAGGGAATAAGGATATTAGGGGTAGCTTGCACTTTATAAGCAAGTATGGTGCCATTGTCACAATCTTTTAGCTCCAAATTGGCGCTAAAGTCTTCAAAAGACCCTTTTTCCATGCGAAATTGAATTTGCTGACCAAGAACTTCCACAACATTGAGATAAATTTCGACTTGAGCCGTGAAAAACAAAAATGCTTTTTGTGCTGCTTGATATAGCCGTTTGGCCTCGCCTCTAGACAAAACCTCACTTTTGGTGATGTCAGGAAAATAGTGTACCCAACGCGGATAATCAGTTAGTTGCTGCCATACATGCGATCGCACCAGTGGCACATACATCCATGCAGTAACAGCACCGCCCCACGCTGTATGCGGTTCTGATTGTACAAAAATTTCACCCTGCATTAGCAACTTTTGTTTTTCTTGACTCCAAGCCATATCCGAACCTGCAATAATTGAGTCTGAGATACGAGATGCAGACATATTTAATTTAATTACTCCTCAACTCACCACTTGACGGGTTTAAACTGCAAACCACTTAACTGGATCGAGACGAACCGATTAGATTCTAGTTCCAATTAACTATATGAATTTTCCGCAAACAGTCATTTCCAGTAAATATTTAGTAAAAAACTTTAAAAATATGTATTGATGATTACAATTATTAAAATAAAATACTTAGCTGCTTTTAGACGAGCAAGACTTTATGAATGAAAAACTGCGTTTCTAACAGATAGAATGGCACAAACATCATCAATATGCAACTTGCATTCAGTGAAGATCCAGACAAGAGGAAAAATAAGTGAGGCAATCTTCTTTAAATCGCAGATTAACCCAGATTTTTGGTATCCTGCTGGGAATTGGAATAGCCGTGTGGATACTGAGAGGCTTTGGCATTCTCACTTTTATTCCTGGCGGCATTATTTGGCTATTATTGCTAGGAGCGATCGCGATCGGAATTCTCAGTTACGCGCAAAAGACCTGGTGGCGTTTTTAATCTGGTAGGCGTAGTTATTCGTTATCGTCGATCCATGCTCACGTGCTGCCAGTAATATTTATATAGTGAAGCAAAATCAGCAGTTCACTAGGGAAAGGAAAATGCCAACTTATATATGTAATGTCTGTGGCTATACATATGACCCAGAAATAGGCGATCCAGATGGAGGAATAGAACCGGGGAAAGCCTTTGAAGATTTGCCAGAAGATTGGGTATGTCCGGTTTGCGGCGCAGGTAAAGAGGAATTTGCACCAGAAGAATAATAGTCAAGATAACAGTTAGTCTAGAAAGTAAGTGTTACTGAGATAGTTTTGAAATTGTTGCCGTTAAAAATTGTAGTTATTGGAGGGGGGGCATCGGGTTTTTTTGGCGCGATCGCCTGTGCTACAGTCAATCCTCATGCCCAAATCACGTTACTCGAAGCCAGCCGTCAACCATTGGCGAAAGTTCGCATTTCTGGTGGGGGACGCTGTAATGTCACTCATGCTTGCTTTGAAGCCGATAGACTAGTGCAGAATTACCCCAGAGGTGGAAAAGCCTTGCGGGGTGCTTTCACTCGCTTTCAAGCTCAAGATACCGTAGCTTGGTTTGCTGCCCACGGAGTAAAGCTAAAAACAGAAGCTGATGGGCGGATGTTTCCTATCACCGATAATTCAGCCACAATTGTTGACTGTCTGATGAACACGGCAAAAGCATCTGGAGTAGAAGTCCACATTGGAACACCAGTTGTCGCAGTTAAACGAAAAAGCGAAACGCCTGGATTTGAGATTTTTCTCAAGTCAGGAGAAAAGTATGAGTGCGATCGCTTGCTGCTAGCAACAGGAAGCAGCCTTGTAGGTTATAAAATAGCTCAGGAGTTAGGTCATCAAATTGAACCGCCCGTCCCTTCATTATTTACCTTTAACATTCTCGATCCAAAGCTGAGGGCACTAGCTGGAGTGAGTGTTAATCCTGTAAAGTTGCGGTTGCTTGTTAATGGCAAATCTCCACTAGAACAAACTGGGCCATTACTCATGACTCACTGGGGTTTAAGTGGCCCATCTGTCCTCAAGCTTTCGGCTTGGGGTGCAAGAGTTTTGCATGAAAGCCGCTATCAAGCCAAATTATTAATTAATTGGCTGCCTCATTTACAGCAAGAACAAGTGCGGCAAAAAATTTTAGATGTCAAGAATGAATGGGCAAAGCGCCCAATAATATTGCATCGTGGTGTTGACTTACCCCACCGCCTCTGGCAATACATTATCACCCGTGTCGATATAACTACAGAAGACCGCTGGGCAGGACTAGCCAACAAAACTTTAAATAGCCTAGTCCAAGAACTAACTCAGGGAGAATACTTAATTGCAGGTAAAGGTGTCTTTAAAGAAGAATTTGTCACTTGTGGGGGAGTTAAGCTCAAAGAAGTCAACTTTAAAACCATGGAAAGTAAGTTGGTTCCAGGGCTATACTTTGCTGGAGAAGTATTAGATATTGATGGCGTGACTGGTGGGTTTAACTTTCAAAGTGCTTGGACTACCGCCCATTTAGCTGGACAGGCAATGGGAACTAGCGATTAGGTAAAATTTATGTTCCGTCTCCGTACTTGCGCGGTAATTCTATCACAAATACGTAATTAAATATTTTCTTTATATTATCAACACAAACTCAATTTAGTTTAGACATAAAAATTAAATACTCGGTAAAGATGCGATGAATTACGTAGTTTTGAAACCAAGAAATGTTAACTTCTTACAAGGAAGGGTCTTTTATTAAACACTAAAGTTAAGTTAGATGAGGAAAATCGGACTAAATCTATTGAGAAATCTACTTCCTGAACTTCCTTGCTCTATAAAGATGACTCCAACAAGTATCATTTATTGAGCAAATCCTGAAAAACAAGTCATATTAGGGAAGGCAAGCTCGGAAATTTATGTATGATAAGCTTTTCAGAGATTAGAGAAGTAGAGCCTAAGGAAGTACATAAAAGCTGCTGTAGCTGTAGTCAAAAGGCAAAATGGCGAAGTAACTTGCAATTACCAAGCTAGGGAAATAAATAATTAGCTACCCAAATTAAGAGAACAACCCCTAGTAATTGCAACTCTTCACTACGGAATCCAACAATCACGAAGTAGTAGAACAGAATATGTATAACTCTTTGGTTATGAACTATCAAAAATTTGACGAGGCCGAGATTTCTGTGCAGATATAACTTGCTCACACATTTCAACTGATAGTGAATCGCTCTCAGGTTATACCTCTACCTAACGATATATTCCTAAAGATAGATTTTATATCAAATCACCTCAATGTGCAATCAGACACCCCAAATGTCGTTGATAACTTAACTAATCGAAGCAAAAGTTATGACAACTAAAACTGTAACAACTACCCAATTAAGAGAAGCGCCTATAGATTTGCGTGCGTCTGTATTTGGCAGAATGCGGAAGGGCTTATGGTGGCTACGATTAATCACACTAATTTCTGGAGACTGTATTCTTCTATTCGTAGCTTGGACGTTAGCTAAATATCATACTAATGCTGTAGTATTTCCTTGGCATACACCTAGTAGCTTTTCATCGCTGTTAATCACCATTGCTATTCAAATAGGAGCGCTAGCTATCCAAGGCAATTATCAACCAGGTAAAAAGCGTTATGACTATTTGAATATTATCAAAACGCTGACTTTTGCCCATGGACTAATACTGGTTGTATGTTTTTTATATCAACCAATTGTAGAAATTACACGCTCAACATTAATATGGTCATGGTTGCTCAGCACATCTTTTATTTGTGCTGGTAGACTTGTAGCAAATATTACCCTTGAATACCTTCGTCAGCAACAAATATTAGGACGTTCTTCTGTTTTTATCATTTGCGATCCTGAAGAAAACGAAAAGTTCATTAGCTTCATTAACAAAGAAAAGCGTTACATGATCCGTGGCACTGCAAGTGCTAAATGCTTGGATAGATATCGTCGTCAGGAGACCTTAGAAAAGCTTAATCAATTAGGAGTAACAGAAGTTTTTGTTGCCTGGAATGCCATAAAGAATAGAATGTTTTTGCGTTGGCTATTTCAGGCATCTGGCATAACGGTACATCTCTTGTCGATGGATCTGAAACCAATTTACAGAAATGTAGAATTTAATCAAATCGGGGGGGTTACTTGTCTAAGTTTAGATTGTCCAATAATTACAGGTAAAGACTTTTGGATAAAGCGGAGTTTAGATTTCTGCGTAGCTGCAACATTTGTATTGTTAACACTTCCTATCTATATAATCATTGCTATAGCTATCAAACTAGACTCCCCAGGCCCAGTATTTTACAGACAGACCCGTATAGGTCTACGTGGGCAACCCTTTAAAGTGTGGAAGTTCCGAACTATGAGGGCAGATGCAGAAAAACTGCAAAGAGAGTTAGAAGCATTAAATGAAACTAGAGATGGTATTATCTTCAAAATCAAAAGTGATCCTCGCATCACCCGTGTAGGTGCATTTCTCCGTCGTTATAGCTTAGACGAGTTACCGCAGCTTTTTAACGTTCTGTGTGGAGAAATGAGTTTAGTTGGGCCTCGTCCTCTACCAACTAGAGATGTCGATAGATTTTCCGAACACCATTTTATTCGACATGAAGTTTTACCTGGGATTACTGGACTTTGGCAAGTTTCAGGACGTTCTAACGTTGTAGATTTTGAACAAGTGATACAACTTGATCTTAGCTACATCGAAAATTGGTCACTTTGGCTAGATTTTGAAATTTTGCTCAAAACAGTTAAAGTGGTTGTGACAAAAGAAGGTGCTTACTAGCAGAACAAATTGTTCCTTATTATCTGGTGTAGATGATTTAACATGAAACTAGTTTCTGTCATTATTCCAGTTTATCGAGCTGAAAAATATATTGCGGCTACGGTGCAATCTGTTCTTGACCAAACCTATAAAAATTTTGAGTTGCTAATTATTGATGATGGTTCCCCCGACAAAAGCGTAGAGATTTGCCAACAATTTACAGACCCCAGGATTAAAATTATCCGCCAAGAAAATCGGGGTGTAGCCGCAGCAAGGAATCAGGGAATTTGTGCATCTGAAGGTCAATATATTGCTTTTCTAGACGCTGACGATCTCTGGAAACCGACAAAACTAGAAAAGCACGTCAATCATTTAGATAACTTGCCAGACGTGGGAGTTAGCTATAGTTACGCTGCTTTCATTAATGCCGAGGGTCAACCTCTCGGTCTTTATCAGCTGCCTAAGACAAAAAATATTACGCCTCTTCACATACTTTTGCGCGATCCTATTGGCAGCGGGTCGAATTTGGTTGCTCGTCGAGAAGTTTTTGAAGCAATTAAATTTAAAAGCAATCTTGACAGTACTGTAAAAGACTTTTATTTCGATGAAGATCGGCAATTGCACCCCTCAGAAGATACTGAGTGTTGGCTGCGGATGACTATGAAGTCTGATCTGAAATTTGAGGGAATTCCTGAAGTTTTGATTCAGTATCGAATGCATTCAGGGGGATATTCTCATCAGTTCTCTAAGAAGGCAGCATCCTGGGATAAACTTCTGGAAAAAGCCCACACCTATGCTCCAGAACTAATGGAGCAATGGGAAAATGCTGCTAGAGCTTATCAGCTCACTGCCATAGCTCGCAGAGCCGTTAATCAGGGAGCGGGTGGGATAGCAGTAGAACTAAACCACCGAGCATTAGCTTCTTATTGGCGCATCATATTAGAGGAGCCGCGCCGCACACTGCTCACCCTCGTGGCTGCCTATTTACTCTTGATGTTACCAAAACCTCTATACAGTCGGATGCAGAGCTTGGCTTTTGAGACTGTCTCTGCCACTCAAAAACGCCGCCTGACTTAATGGGAGCGTACCGGAAAAAATTGCATCCAATCTGGAGTTAGCTGAGAAAAATTGCCCATTTAAACAAGATTATAGCGACATAAATCAACTATTTATTTTGATAACCGATGAAGACACCTGTAATTGCTATTGGATTAGATGCGGCAGATCCAGTGTTGTTAGAAAACTGGATGTCCCAAGGACATCTTAAAAATATCAGTCAAATCCGCCAACAAGGGATTTACGGACGGCTCAACAACTTCGTCAATTACAATGGCGTTTCTACAGAGTTTTCAGCAACTGAGCCATCGTGGGTGGCGTTTTTGACGGGTTGCTTACCTAATAAAACAGGATATTGGGACACGATCAAATATGAGGCGAGTAATTATAAAACTAGCTGTGACATCATTAACGGCGGATATGACTACAAAGAATATCCACCTTTTTATGCTTTAGGCGATCACTACCGGGTAGCAACCTTTGATGTTCCTGTAACAACGCTATCTGAGCAAATAAATGGTTTGCAAGTTTTAGGCTGGGGAGGACATTTTCCTTTTACCCCTAGCCATTCTCTGCCAAGTGGCCTCTTGCCAAGCTTGAACGATAAGTATGGCAAAAGCACTATTCTCCATAACGACACAGGGATTTGGTGGGATCGCCATTATATTGAATGGCTTCAGAAAGAACTCAAGCAAACTATTAACACTCGCTCGGCTATTTGCCGTGATTTGCTCAAGCGCGAAGACTGGGACTTGTTTTTGACAGTATTTAGCGAAACTCATTCGGCGGGTCACGACTTTTGGCACTTAAGCCAGCCGGATCACCCCCTCTACTCTTACAAGAAGCTGAGAAAAGGCGTTGCTGGAGACCCTATACTTAACGCTTTTGAACAAGTAGACCAGGCGATCGGAGATATTCTAGCTGAAATTCCCGACCACGCCTATGTCGTTTTATTTTCTGTACACGGTATGGGAGTCAACATCACTGATATGTTGAGTATGACATTTCTCCCGGAAATACTCTATCGCTATAACTTTCCTGGAAAAGTCGGTCTTGCTCCTGGCAAATTAGGAGAAACTCCGCCGCCATTGCGGACTAATCCCATAAGAAAGTACTGGTTAGGGGAAGTTTGGCGGCAAAAGTATGAAGCCAATACGCTTAAGCGCTTCTTGAAACCTTTGACTCCTTGCAGGTTTTTACACTCTGGCCCAAATGACTTAATCTCGCCTTACCAGCTAGCACAGCAGCAAGATGATTTGGCTTACATGCCGGCTAGATGGTACGCTCCCCTTTGGCCTCAAATGAAAGCGTTTGCTCTGCCAAACTTCTCAGACGGACATATCCGGATTAACCTGCAAGGACGAGAACCAGAAGGTATTGTTAGTCCTTGCGAATATGACGGTCTCTGCACTGAACTGACAGAAATGCTCTATCGTCTCAAGGATGCTAGGACAGGAGAGCTATTAGTAAAAGATGTGGTTCGGACGCGGCATTCTCCTACCGAAAATGACCCTAAATTACCAGATGCCGATTTAGTAGTAATGTGGCACGATCGCCCAACTGATATCGTTGATAGTCCTGATATTGGACGTATAGGCCCGATCATTTACTATCGCCCTGGTGGTCACAGACCAAGAGGATTTTTAATGGCAAAGGGGCCGAACATTGCTCCTGGTTCTAGTTTGCCAGAAGGTCAAATTTTAGATTTGGCTCCGACTATTTTGGAATTAATGGGTGCGCCGATTCCCGATTACTTTGATGGGAAATCTTTGTTACCATTTTTCGCCGCTAAATCGGCTGTTGCGATTTAAGAGGCAAAAATGAAAAAAATTCTAGTATTGGCTGAACAAGTATTCACAATTGTGTCCTTGGTACTTTATTCCGGGGGGCCTCTAACTGTAATTCTTTCAGGAGGTTCTAGCGAAGGAGATGTAACACCAGGAGGCCCAACTGAGTTTCCCCTAATTCAGATACTCTTCTTTTTAAATTATTTACTGACATTTATCCTCCTCGTTATGCGATGGAAAAAGGTGATTTATGTCTTTAGTAAAGATAAATTTATCTGGTTATTAGTAGGGATTGCCGTAGCATCGGTATTTTGGTCATTTACCCCAACAATGACCAGAACTCGTGGTATAGCTTTAGTTGGCACAAGCTTATTTGGACTTTACCTAGCTTCCCGATACAGCATTAGAGAGCAACTAAAGTTACTGGTTTGGACATTTGGCATAGTACTTGCATTGAGTCTGATATTTGCCGTGGCATTACCCAAATATGGGATTATGGGTGGAATTCACGCAGGAGCTTGGCGGGGAATCTACGTACACAAAAATGTTTTCGGCAAAATAATGGTGCTGAGTTCCTTAATCTTTTTGCTTTTAGCTATGGAGGCCAAACGAAAGCGTTGGTTGTCGTGGTTTGGTTTGGCATTGTCAATTTGCTTGTTATTACTTTCAAAGTCAACAACATCTCTGATAAACGTAGTAACGCTCCTCACCTTAGTACCTATTTACCAAACTTTCCGATGGCGTTATCACTTGATGATTCCTGCCGTTATTGCCATAATTACAATTGGTGGTAGTTTGTCTCTATGGTTAAGTTCTAATGCCGCAAATTTACTGAACGCGCTTGGTAAGGATACAACACTAACTGGCCGTGCAGATATGTGGCCTTACATGATGGATATGATTTGGAAGCAGCCTTGGTTGGGTTATGGGTATAATGGATTCTGGCAAGGCTGGGATAGTCCGGCTGCCTATGTCTGGCGTGCAGCGAGGTGGTCACCACCCAATTCCCATAATGGACTTTTAGATCTTTGGCTCGATTTGGGGTTGTTAGGAGTATTAGTATTTTTGGTTGGATTTGCAACAACTTTAGCCAATGGACTAGCCTGGTTACGTCTGAACAAATCCTCAGAGGGTTTTTGGCCATTATTGTACTTAACATACCTGTTCCAGGCAAACTTAAGTGAAAGCTCTCTGATGATCCGCAACGATATTTTTTGGGTACTCTACGTAGCAGTCGCACTTTCTTTATATATATTGCCTAAACAACAAGCAAAATTCTTGACAAGAAGGCCAGATAAACAATTGTTTGGATCAAAAATGAGCGATTTAAATGCTCTTTAGCGTGCCTAGTTGCATATTCTAACAACCTATGGTACAGGGAAATTTGAGGCAAATGAACTAAGAATTATAATTTAAATTAAAAATGACGAATTTAAATGCTTTGCGATCGCGCCTTGCTAGCTTATTTCAGAAACCTATGGTGCGGGGCACTTTGTGGATTCTGATTGCTCAAGGGCTACGTATAGTTTTGCAAGCCCTCTACTTCGTAATTATTGCTCGTGCCTTAGGAGTAGAACAATATGGGGAGTTTGTTGGAGCAACAGCACTAGTAGCGATTCTATCTCCTTTTGCTGGTTTAGGCAGCGATACTCTTCTTCTCAAAAATGTAGCAAGAAATAGAGCTTTATTTAGGGATTACTGGGGAAATGCCCTGTTTATGATTTCTGTTACGGGGCTGGGATTGATGGTTTTATTAATACTGCTTGCTCCAATCTTCTTACCTAGAACAATCTCTCCTTTATTACTATTGTTAGTTGCTCTGAGTGATTTATTTTTTACAAGTATTGTCTTTGTATCTACTCAATCTTTTCAAGCTGTTGATCGCCTAAGTCTAACAGCTCAGATAAGTACATTTGCGATGTTGACTAAAGTTCTTGCTGCGATCGCCCTAATGCATTTTTATACTCAAGCCAGCACCATAGACTGGGCTTATTTGTACTTAGCCAGCAGCGCAGTTTCAGCATTGCTAGCGATTTTAGTTGTTAATCGCTTGCTAGGAACTCCAAAACTGGCACTATCCCGTATCAAACCTGAGCTTGCCGATGGTTTTTTCTTTGCCATCGGTGCTTCTTCCTATACGATTTATAATGACATTGACAAGACAATGCTGGCACGCCTTTCAACTTTAGAGGCTACAGGCATATATGCAGCAGCTTACCGCTTGATTGACGTGGCATTTGTACCAGTGCGTTCTATAACAGCCGCAGCTTATGCACATTTCTTTCGAGAGGGGAAAAATGGTATTAGTAGCGCTTTAACTCTTGCCAAGCAACTAGTAAAAATTGCAGGTTCTTACGGATTAATCGCAGGCATAGGGTTGCTATTATTCGCTCCAGTGGTGCCTTATGTGTTAGGAAATGAATATGCGATCGCAGTGGAAGCCTTACGTTGGTTGGCACCGATTCCCTTTTTTAGAGCTGTACAGTGTTTTGGTGCTGATGCACTTAGCGGTGCAGGATACCAGGGTTTGCGCAGTGCCGTACAAGTAATCATAGCTTTATTCAATATCCTGCTCAACCTGTGGCTAATTCCCCTTTATTCATGGAAGGGAGCCGCCTGGTCTAGTTTGGCTTCTGATGGGCTGCTAATGCTTTTGATATGGGCGCTGTTAGCTTTTATGCACCGACAACATAGCTCAAATTCTCAAGGAGGATAATTTAATGAAAGATTGCTGCGTCAGTTTGCAAATTAACCTAGCTCCCACCGATTTACCCCATGCAGTGCATATATTACCGCATCAGCTTCGGCAATGGGCAGCACAGGTGAATGAAGTTGTGCTGATATTGGATACACATCGAAGCCGTGGGCGTTTTGCCGAGGGTTGGGAGGAAAGGCTTCCCAAAATGCGGCTTTTATTAGACAAATGTTGTGCCGATTATCCAAACACATATCTGCGAGAAGTAGATTACTCTCCTGAAGCTATGGCTAGTGTTGGCTCCTTATTTTTTGGTCAACAGTCAGTCCCGACAAAAGACTTCCGGGGTGGTCCCTTCTATTCATACTTCTTTGGCTTGTATGCTGCCAAGCATAATTATGTATTTCACATGGACTCAGACCTCATGTTTGGCGGTGGTAGTTCAACTTGGATTGCTGAGGCTGTACAACTTTTAATTGAGAAAACTGACATTTTAACTTGCAGTCCCCTACCTGGGCCACCAACTTCTGACGGGCAATTGAAAACACAAACTGCTGAATTAGAATCTTATAACTCTTTGGCTTTTCGTTTTTCCCATTTTAGTTCGAGGCTCTTTTTGCTAGACAAGCAGCGTTTTGCCTCTAAAATTAAACAACTGCCTTTAAACCCTCCTTCTATAAGCAATATCGTCAAAGCTTGGTTCGAGGGAAATCCAGCCTACGAATTGCCAGAAATACTTTTCAGCCAAGCTATGTCAAAACATGGGCTGTTTCGAGTTGACTTTTTGGGTCACGAACCTGGAATGTGGTCTATTCATCCTCCTTACCGCTCAGATCTGTTTTATCAAAAACTCCCCGAAATAATTCAACGAATTGAAACTGGCAATATTCCTGAAGCGCAACGTGGAGATTACGATCTTAATGACTGCTTAATAGACTGGACAGATGCCCGAATGGCTTTGCAGAAGAAATACTGGCGTAGACGTCTCATCAAGAGACTGCTCCCTATTTAAGGTTATAAAATTTACACATTTTATGGATCAGCCACTCGTCAGCATTATCATCAACAACTACAACTACGCCAAATATCTGCGCGAAGCTATTGAAAGCGCTTTAAGTCAGACTTACGCAAATACTGAAGTCATCGTGGTAGATGATGGTTCGACCGATAAATCTCAGGATATCATCACTAGCTACGGTTCCCAAATTGTTCCGATACTTAAGCAAAATGGCGGACAAGCATCTGCATTTAACATAGGTTTTGCCGCCAGTCGAGGCGAAATCGTGATTTTTTTAGATGCTGATGATTATCTGTTTGCCTACGCAGTTGAGCAAGTGGTCGCATCTTGGAAACCCGATGTAGCCAAAATGCATTATCGTCTGGAATTAGTGGATGCTGTGGGAAACTTCTTAGATATCGCTCCACCTCCTGAAGTGCCTTTCGATAGCGACGATGTATTACCTATTCTGTTGGAAAAGGGCTGTTACACAACTCAAGTAACTAGCGGCAATGCTTTCAGTCGCTCTGCTTTAGCTCAAATTCTTCCGATCCCAGAAGCAGAATTTCGTATCTGTGCTGATGGCTATTTAAATACTGTAGTGCCTTTTTATGGGAAGATTTTAGCTCTAGAAGAACCTCTTGGAATATACCGCAAACATGGAAGTAATGTTTGGTCTACAGCTAGCCAAGAATTGTTCGTTGACAAGTTTCACAAGTCAATAGAACACGACTTGCTGAAACATAAATTTTTGCTAGACACAGCTATTAAATTTGGGCATAAAATATCTCCTGAACTAGGGTCTTGCGATTACCTCCACTTGATATCTCGGCTCGTTTCTTTGCGCTTAGACCCTCAAAATCATCCTCTTGCCGGGGATTCGCCCTTAAACTTAACTTACAACGGATATTGGGCGATTTGGAAATATACAGAGTTTCCTCGTAAAAGAAAACTAATCCTAAGTTCCTGGTTTATATGGGTAGGTCTGATGCCCAAGCCTCTAGTCATACCAGCTGTTAATTGGCTACTCAATACTCAAACCCGTCCTCAAAGTATAGATTGGCTACTCAAAAAAATTCGCACATTCACAAGTTAATAATATGAATCAGCTAGTAAGCATCATTGTCAACAACTACAATTATGCTCAGTTCTTGCCTGAGGCTGTTGACAGTGCCTTGAACCAAACTTACCCAAATATTGAGGTGATTGTCGTAGATGACGGTTCCACTGACAACTCTCAGGAGATAATTACTAGCTACGGTTCCCGAATTTTACCTGTAATCAAGCAAAACGGTGGGCAAGCATCAGCGCTTAATGCAGGTTTTGCTGTAAGCAAAGGAGAAATCATAATCTTTTTAGATGCTGATGATTACTTGTTCTCAAACACCGTTGAGGAAGTAGTTATAGGTTGGAAAAGTGATATAGCAAAGGTGCAATATCGAATTAAGGTGGTTGATGCGTCCGATAACTTTATCTGTATCTATCCCGGCCCCGAATTGCCTTTTGCTGGTGAAGAAGTTCTACCAGTTTTGCTGAACAGGGGATGGTACACAACGGCAGTGACCAGTGGCAATGCCTTCAACCGTTGTACTTTGGCTCAAATTCTTCCGATCCCAGAATCTGAGTTTCGCATTTCCGCTGATGGTTATTTGGTTACTCTTGCGCCCTTTTATGGTCGGGTAGTCTCGATAGATCAGCCTTTAGCAATTGGTCGCGTTCACGGAAGTAATTCTTGGGCTATCTCTGGTGAAGGAGTTCAAGCTGAAAGATTACGCAAGTCAATCAAGCATGACTTTCAAAAGTATAAATTTTTACAGAAGCAAGCTACTGAATTAGGATATACAATCTCCCATAATCTGGGCTGCCGCGATTACTTCCACTTGACATATAGGCTCGCTTCTTTGCGTTTGGATGCTCAAAATCATCCAGTCTCTTCCGATTCACCCTTAGACTTGGCTGGCAAAGGCTATTGGGCAATTTGGAAATATACAGACTTTCCTTGGAAAAGGAAGTTACTCCTGAGTACTTGGTTTCTTTGGGTAGGTTTAATGCCCCAACCTCTAATTAAACCAGCTATATATTGGCTGGTCAATTCTGAATCACGTCCTAAATTTCTAAATAAATTACTTCAAAAAATACGTTCAATCATCCCTTAAATAGTGTCTTGTCAAGTGATACCACTAATACCCATAGCTAAATAGTGGTAAATTTTTTTTAATTAAATATATCTATACCACAATTAAAAAGGCTCTCTACTATGAAGATAACTTTAGTATGTCATGAAATACCATACCCACCAATTCACGGTGGTCGTATAGATATGTGGCGAAGGATAAAGGCTTTATCTGCACAAGGTGTAGAGCTACAAATCATAGCTTGGTGGTTTAATAATAGCCCAACTCCGGAGGAAATAACTGAAATTCATAAATACGCTCAGAAAGTACATCTCATACAGATTAAACGCACCTGGAATTTTCAGGTAAAGAGAGTAGTTGATTTATTACGTTATCCTCTTGAAGTTACATCTAGAATTCCGAAAAGAAACGAATTAAAAAAATTACTCTTAGAAGTCCAGAAGTTTAATCCTGATGTCATCTTTTTAGATGGAATTCATGGTGGAGCGCTTGCTAATAATCTCAGCGAATTATTGCATATACCTCTAGTTACTCGTTCTCATAATATAGAACATTTATATTATCGTCGGATGTTGTCATCAGCAACCGGCTTAAAAAATAAGTTAAAACGGTATTTATCTGTTATTCATCTAGAAAAATATGAAAAAAAACTCTTAAAAAAGAGTGCTTTATTTTATGACATTTCCGCTGATGATTTAAAATTCTGGCAAAGTCAAGGATTTACTAATGGTCGTTTGCTTCCACCACTGATGGAGTTCCAAGATAATCAGGAGGAAAACAGAGTTAATCAGAAAAATGAATCAAAACAGAGTTACGATATTGTATTTTTAGGCAATTTATCTTTAGAAAATAATGTGGCTGGGGTTGTTTGGTTCTTGACTGAAGTATTACCCAGTATTCGCATTCAAATGCCTCAAGTGACCGTATTAATAGCAGGCTTGAATCCTGTTAGTAAGATTATACAAATTTGTGAAGTATCTGAAGGTGTCTTTTTGAGCGTCAATCCCCCCTCAGCAAATTCTATTTATAAATCTGGAAGAGTATTAATTAATCCGATTCTCACTGGCAGCGGTGTTAAGATAAAATCTATAGAAATGTTAAAATTTGGGAAACCAATTGTTTCGACTTTGGAAGGAGTATCTGGTCTACCTGAAGCTGTGAAAAAATATTTTAGCATCGCTAAAGATTCTCAGTCTTTTAGCTTAGAAGTAATTAAAGCTTTGTCAACATCTAATAATATATTAACTAAACATGAATTGCTAGAATCTATATTTGGATATAAAGTCATAGGCAAGGTTGTCTCAGAAATAAAATCAATTTTGCCAAAATAAAACATATTGTTCATTCAGATTTATAATTTTTTAAATTAAATGAATTGAAAGGTCATTTATGAGAGTTGACATAGGTGGTATCAAGATTGATAAATACAGTTTTGATGAAGTTGTAGAACGCATCGTAGGCCATGCATTGTCAGGTAAGGCACCAGAATATGTCGTTACACCCAATGCGATGCACATTCTTACCTTACAAAAAGATGCTCACTTTCGAGAGATTTATCGCCAAGCTTTTTTAGTTGTACCAGATGGAGTTTCACTGCTTTGGTCAGCCAAGTTTTTGAACACTCCTCTCAATGGTCGAGTAAATGGCACAGATTTGTTTGAAAAGCTTTGTGCTATTGCCTCACAAAAAGGACTCAAGGTTTTTTTGTTAGGAGGCCGCCCGGGAGCAGCCGAGAAAGCAAAGGAAACCCTCGAAGCTAGGCATCCAGAACTTAAAATTGTCGGTACGTACTGTCCTCCCTATAATTTTGAGTTTCAAAAAGCAGAATTAGAACTAATTAATTCCAAAATAAAAGCGGCTAATCCTGATCTGTTGTTTGTAGGTTTGGGTGCGCCTAAACAAGAAAAGTGGATAGCTGCAAATTATCAAGAATTAGGAGTGCCAATTTCTGTTGGTATTGGGGTCAGTTTCGAGCTGGTTGCTAATATGGTGACAAGAGCGCCAGTCTGGATGCAGAAAATGGGGCTAGAGTGGTTATTTCGTTTAATAGTAGAGCCAAGTCGTTTGTGGAAACGTTATATCATTGGCAATCCTCTCTTTATTTGGTTGGTATTGAAGCAACGTTTGGGAATTTTAAAGTTTCAGTGAAGATTGCTGGTTCTAAATGCTCAAAAATATGTTGATGAATAGAAGGTATGCTCTGTGGTTGGGCTTGGGAACTTTGGGAGCCATAGGCGCTTTAGCTAAAGGTAAAGCGATGTATTCGAGTCACAAAACTCAAGACTTTGAGTTGGCAAAAAATAACTTCAGCATCGCTGGGAAAGCTTCGCTGAAGCAACGTGCGGCAGCAAAGGGATTGATTTACGGAGCAGCAATTCCACGGCTCTACCTCTCTTCCGATCAAAAACTAGCTGCTCGTCTTGCTCAAGAGTGTGGCATACTGACCCCAGAATGGGAACTTAAGTGGTCTGCCGGACACAAACCTCTGCGCCCTAGTCCAGACACTTTTGACTTTACTGCTGGAGATTGGATGGCTAAATTTGCCCGCACACACAGGATGCTTCTGCGAGGACACACCTTAGTCTGGCACGAATCTTTACCCACTTGGTTTAAAGAAACCGTCAATCGCCAAAATGCGGAACAATTTTTAGTGAAACATATCCAGACTGTGGTTACACATTATGCTGGGCAAATGCACTCCTGGGATGTGGTAAATGAGGCAATTGAAGTTAAAGATGGCAGGTCTGACGGTTTACGCAAAACACCTTGGTTAGAGTTTTTAGGTACAGATTACATTGACCTTGCTTTTCGCCTTGCTGCGGAGTTTGATCCCAAAGCTTTGTTAGTATATAACGACTATGGGCTGGAATACGACACCTCTCATCATGAAGCAAAAAGAAAAGCTGTTTTAAAGTTACTAGAGCGTTTGAAATCCAGAGGAGTACCAATTCATGCCCTTGGTATGCAATCTCACATGGATGGCAATGAAAAGCGCTTTAATCCGAAAAAGTTGCAAAATTTTCTGGCTAATGTTGCCGATCTTGGTTTGAAAATCATGATTACTGAAATGGATGTGACAGATAAAAAGTTACCTCGCAATCCTGTTGTGCGCGATCGCATGGTTGCGGCAGTTTATCAAAATTATCTTTCAGTAGTATTGAATGAGCCAGCAGTTACAGCAGTAATGACTTGGGGAATAAGCGATCGCTATACATGGCTTTCCAAGTTTCAACCCCGTTCTGATGGTGCTGCCGTCAGACCTTTACCACTAGATAGCAACTTCAGACCTAAATTAGCATGGAATGCGATCGCTCGTGCTTTTGATAAAGCTCCCAGACGTTAATAATACTTTTATTTTTAGGCTAATGAACTTAAAGTCTGTGTATAGTTGTAGAGTTTTGTAACCTCGCTAGTCTATACTATTTCAAATAACATCAATAATTTTAACAAGAATGCAGTATTCCAGCCTTAAGTAAGTCATTTTTGTAGTTTCTCGCCTAAAACCTGTACTTTTGAAGCTTTATGTTGGGAAGAAATATGGAATCTCGAGAATCTATTGATTTAGACTTGGGTCGTTACTTATCGATGCTGAAGCGGCATTGGCTACCTGCTACAACTATCTTTGCAGCTACAGTTGCTCTGAGTGCTTTAGCTACAACATTTATGAAGCCATCTTATGAATCAGAAGGAAAACTACTATTCAAAATTCCATCTTTTAATGTAGTAGGGTCTAATCTGTTGCCCAATAGCTTGGAAGGAGCAGATACAGGAGATTTAAAATCGCTGGTAGCGACTCAAAATCCTATTAGTACACAGATAGAAGTTATTTCTTCCCCTGTTTTATTGCAACGCACAATAGATGAACTGCAACTCAAAGATGATAAAGGCGAAGCACTAGAAGTTGAAGCCCTGGAAAAGGCCCTAACTCTAAAAATTATTGGTGGTACAGATGTGTTGCTGCTGAACTATAAAAGCCGTGAACCCGAAGAAGCGGCAAGAGTAGTTAACACAATTATGAATCTTTACTTAGAAAATGATATTCTCACAAACCGCTCTGAGGCAGAAGCAACCCGCCAATTTATGGCCAGGCAACTTCCTAAACATAAAGCCGCAGTTCAGGAAGCAGAAGTAGCTCTACGCATATTTAAACAGAAAAATAATGTTGTAGATTTACTAGAGGAGACAAGGTCAGCAGTTGGAATTATTGGGAATTTAGATAACGAAATTAATAATATTAAAGCTCAACTAGACGAGGCGAACGCTCAAAGTAATGAACTTCGCCAGAAAGTAGATCTAAATTCCCAAGAGGCGATGTCTGCGAGTGCCCTTAGCCAGTCACCCGCTGTACAAGGAATTCTCACACAACTTCAAGATATAGAGCGGCAATTAGCAACTGAACGCAGCCGCTTTTTAGATGACAATCCAGTAATTGTTAATTTAGAAGCGAGAAAAGCCAACTTAAAAGAGCTTCTAGATAAGGAAGTTGAGCAGACTAGTGGCGGACAAACAAGAGTTCAACAGGGATTATTGCAGATTGGAGAACTCAAACAAAACCTGATCAGAGATTTTTTACAATCAGAAGTTCAGCGCCTTGGTTTGGCCCAAAGGCTAAGTTCTTTGTATAACTCAAGAACTGCCTATGCACAGCGGGTGAAGATATTACCGCAATTAGAGCAAAAACAGCGCGAACTTGACCGGAGACTTCAAGTTGCCCAATCTACCTACCAAACTCTTTTGCAAAAAGTTCAAGAATTGCAGTTGGCGGAAAATAATAATACGTCTAATGCCCGCATAATTGCTAAGGCTTTAATTCCTAAAAAGCCAGTATTAGGGATGAAACCTATAGTCCTGCTACTAGGAGTTATGTTCGGTGCCTTTTTGGCCACAACTGCTGTTGTCTTTCTAGAAACAAGAGATAGATCTCTAAAAACACTTAAGGAAGTTAGAGAGATCTTTGGATATACTTTATTGGGTATAGTTCCCTCTTCTACTAAAAAAGTTCGCTCCCGGAATCGAGATGTCGAATTAACAACTCCAGAAATTGCTGTTAGAGATATTCCACACTCCTTAACTAGCGAAATGTACCGTATGATTCAAGCCAATCTGAGATTTCTGAGTTCAGATAAGGTACTAAAAACTATAGTGGTAACTAGTGCAGTTCCTAAAGAAGGCAAATCTACAGTCTCTGCTAATTTAGCAGCAGCGATCGCCCAATTAGGACGTCGTGTTTTACTAATTGATGCAGATATGCGAGTTCCTTCTCAGCATCATATCTGGCAAATCACTAATGCAGGGGGATTGAGCGAAGTACTTGTTGGTCAGACTGAAGTTGAAACTGCTGCGTTTAGGGTAATGGATAATCTTGATGTCTTAACTGCGGGAGTTAGACCACCGAATCCACTAGCTTTGCTTGACTCTAAACGCATGGCATCACTAATTGACAAATTTTCATCTCAATATGACTTCGTAATTATTGATGCTCCTTCCTTGCTTCTTGCCGCTGATGCTCTGACTTTAAGTCATATGACCGATGGAATTTTGTTAGTGGCTCGCCCTGGGGTAATTGATTCTAGCAGTGCCAGCGATGCGAAAGATATGTTAGAGCGTTCCGGTCACAACGTTTTAGGTTTGTTGGTTAATGGTTTAGTTGAAAAAAATGAGTCTAGCATTGATTCCTATCAAAGTAGGGAATATGTTACTAGTGAAAGAGTAGCCAAAGAAACTAATATAGCTTGGCGAAATTAAGCTCATTTTTTGACTTCAAACAGAAATTGTCGTGCGGTAAGTCACAGGTTACATATATAAACAGGCATGGAGCATTAGTATTATTGCTTATTCTCTAAATTATTTAATAGGAGTGAGCTAATGTTGTTTTGAATATTTCAATTAAATAGTTATAAATTTGAAGATTTGACAAAAAAGCTCAATTCAAAAAATATTAGCAACACATCAATCAACTTTAGGGGCGCAAAGTTTTGTGCCCCTAAGCTATCTATTTGTAGCATTCTGTTTTCAAATTGTATAATTTAGAGTTTTAGGGACAAGCTATAAAAATAATAAATTTGGCTAAGAAGACCCAAAGACGTAGAGCGCGATACCTCTTAATATCTGCGCGGTTACAGGAAAGCAGACTTATCCGTCTCAATATAAAGATGAGAAGCAAGACTACGAAATTTATATGCTAATGAGTATGAATTAAACTTTTTCGTGAGTGTACTTTTTTATTTCTGGAATTTACCCAATGATGGATAATAAAGCTAATTCATTACTGACAGTACCATTAGGTGATTTAAAGGTTTCAGACTTGGCACTTACCGATGCAGGTGTTATTAGTCAGAATCTGCTGTTGTCTCTGGTCATTCCTACTTACAAAGAGCGGGACAATATTAAAAATGTTGTCAGGATATTGAGCCAGTTACTGGATGAATCTATTCCAGGAGAATACGAATTGATTGTAGTAGACGATGATAGTCCAGATCGGACTTGGGAAGTAGCGCAATCTTTAACAGAACAATACCCTCAGCTGCGAGTGATGCGACGCCAACAAGAGCGTGGGTTATCCTCAGCGGTGATTCGTGGATGGCAGGCAGCAAGAGGGCATGTATTAGGAGTGATTGACGGAGATCTACAGCATCCACCAGAGGTATTGACGCAATTGTTGTTTGCAATTCAACAAGGAGCGGATTTGGCAGTAGCCAGCCGTCATGTGGAAGGAGGCGGCGTTAGTAGTTGGAGTGTTGTTAGGCGTTTCTTGTCTCGTGGCGCTCAGGTTTTGGGATTAGTTATTCTGCCAGGGGTATTGGGGAGAGTTTCCGACCCGATGAGTGGTTATTTTATGGTGTGTCGAAATGCGATCGCTGGGGCAACTCTCAATCCAGTAGGATACAAAATTCTGCTAGAGGTAATTGGGCGGGGCAAGGTAGATAAAATTGCTGAAGTCGGCTATGTGTTCTGCGAACGCAAAGAGGGCGAAAGCAAAGTGACATGGAAGCAATATGTGGATTATTTACACCACCTAATACGGTTGCGGCTTTCCACAGGACGTTTAGGAAAATTCACTCAGCAAGTAAATTTCCCGATTGGTCGGTTCCTCCGCTTTGGTTTGGTGGGGTTAAGTGGAGTATTTGTAGATATGGCATTGCTGTACTTACTTAGCGATCCTACAACCCTAGCTTTGCCTCTAACTCGTAGCAAAATCATCGCCGGTGAAATTGCAATTTTTAATAACTTCTTGTGGAATGATGCTTGGACATTTGCTGATATCTCTATGCAGCAGCAAGAATGGCGTCAGCGCTTAAAGCGCTTTTTGAAATTCAATATAATTTGCCTTGCTGGATTGGTGTTGAATGTATTGGTATTAAATCTGGTATTTAATTTCCTTGTTCCCAATCGCTACATCGCCAACTTGATTGCGATCGCCATTGCTACGATATGGAATTTCTGGGTTAACTTGAAACTTAGCTGGCGAGTCACGCAAGTGAAATAAATAAGTGAGTATAAGATTTAAATTAATTACCCATCAAAATCAAGTATTTCTAGCTGGAGTTAAATCTGATCTATAACTTGATTTAATATCTGACTTTTCCCGTTAAGTCTCTTTTGCAAGCTGCCAACCCTCATAGAGGTTATGCAATTTTAACCAACTTCGCCACAGAACTTGGATGCCAATAGGTTTTTTGCTTCAGTGTTCTAGGTAGCCGCCAAGACGAGCAACGGCTTCCACAGCCCAACTAACTGTTAGCACCTTGGGTTACTAGTTTACCTCATGGATATGTTTATGTGCAGCTAAAAGCTGGAGATATTTTTCATTGGTTTTTGCTTGTATCCACTTAGCTTTAAATATTGCTGCTGATTCTGCTTTAACTGCGTCTATTTCATAAGGTAGAATTTCTTTTTTCTGACCTAATTCTGGCAAACCAGCTTTGTATTTTCTCCCACTTTTATGATTTGCATAGCGGCGGGAGCGAGTATAGCCCATTTGTAAAAATTTACGCGCCATATCTGCGCCGACAAAATCATCTTGCTCTAAATAAATAAGAAAAATATTGTAAATTTTTTCACTCGACTCTTTAGCAATATCAGGAGTTTTAAACCGCCAGTAGGGGAGAATTTCCGATTTATATGGTTCTACCAAAAGTACACCCTGTTCACCTTTACCAACACGATAAAGTTCAGGATGTTGCCGGAAATTGATATTTGCAAAGTCTAAAGAATAATCAAAAGACATGGTAAGTTTTTATTTTGAATATTAAACTTTAAACAAAAAGTTTAACTTCTATCCTTGTAGGGAAAGTTTATTCTGCCATGTTATCTAGCTCCTGTGTGAATAGTGTCTTGGCTCTAGGTACTTTGCGTAAAGTGCATCACATTGCTCTCAACGTTAAAGATATGCAAGCTTCCCGACACTTTTATGGGACTATCCTGGGTTTGCATGAACTCACAGGCGATGAAGTGCCAGCAACCTTGGTTGAACTTGTCGCAGTTGGGAAAGTAGCCAACTTTATTACTCCAGATGGTACAATTCTGGATTTATTTTGGACACCTGATCTAACACCACCAGATGCAGATCCAGAACGGAGTTTTACCAGAGCATATCACTTGGCCTTTGATATAGAACCACAATTATTTGAGCAAGCGGTGACAGTAATCAGAGACAATCAGATAGCGATCGCTCATGGCCCAGTCAGCCGTCCTACTGGTAGAGGTGTGTACTTCTACGATCCTGATGGCTTAATGATTGAGATTCGTTGCGATCCAGAAGTCGCATAAATAAGGATGACAGTAAACATACCTAGTTTGAGTAAGAAATTAATGCAGATATATAAAGTAATTGAAGAGGCGATTACAAAACCCCCAATTCCTCACGAAGCATACAAGCAGTCCTTGAAAGCTTGGGCAATGTATTGCTTGCGAGACAAAGGTTTTAAAGTAATTTATGCCCAAAATGCCGACTTTGCTATTGAACCCAAAAATGCAAACAAGTTGTATTTTAAAGTTACAAATAATCCAGCTGATGTAGACAATTCTTGTGGCTGGATAGTTTGGGATAGTGCAGCCAAACGTGCCAGTTTCATTCCACCGCAATAGATGATGCTAACTAGACCACAGCATCATTGATGTGTGGAGCAATCTAAAATCCAAAATTGATTGACTCGCTGCCAGAGTTTAAGGACATTGCTCAATCCTCAACACCATAAATTCTGGCAATCTGCTCCAGTATTGAGGACTGCCCAATTCATAAATCCTTTAAGGGCTGGTTCAGGCAACGCCAGAAGAATTTTATAAAATGAATCACCCGACTCATAGCGGTAGAAGTGTTCAAACCGAAAGGGTTAGAAACAATTTTACTGGCTTTATCAGCCTTCTCTGGCAAGGCAGCCCCAATAAAAAATTTTCATGCATGATGATGAAAAAGACACAAAAAGACTTGAGGAATTGGGGAGAAAACCTTACTTTTTACTCAGAACTCAATAACGCCAGTTACTACAACGGGGACAACTCCCCTACTCTGCGAGAAGCCGCTAGCCTGCGGCAATGCTCCGCGAACGCGTCTACGGGTTCGCAGTTGCTTCAAGTCTGGCGACCGAACGCACTCCTCACCGCAACGCAGTAGCTCCTCAATACTGAGTTTAGAAACTGCCTTAAAACCTTGCCCATTTAGGTTTAAGTCCTACCGGTGCTGCCGCCTGTTGCGGTGTTCTTATCGCCACGTCCGAGCAGGGTGCGGATAGCGCTGGTCACCTCAGGTAACGCGAGTACCAATGACGCTAACGAGCAAACTGTCGCAACTTGGCAGTACTCGCAAAACGCTTTGTTCTCAGCCCACTCCTCACGAGCCAGTTCTGCGGCAACAGCTGAGTCGATCACGAGCTTGATGCCCATTGCAATTGGTATGAGCGGGTTGCGCCGTGCCCGATCCAGACCACCAGCTGAAGCCAGCCAAGCAGTAAGAGCGTAATTAGCTACCATTAACGGGCCATCGGGTGAGTTGAGTCGGCTGTAAGCGTAGTCAGATGCGTCAACGCGGTCTGCGTCAAAAAACGGTACTGGCGGATCGGGTAAGTGGCTAACAATCCCGGTTTGGTAGAGTGTGACGAGTTGTCCCATCGAGCCTCCCAGCATAGACAAGCCAATAATCCATCGCCGACGGGTCATGTCTGGGTTCTTTCCTTGACGCAGTTCGTGGCTCAGTTGCTTTGGATTCATAAAAAGGTAATCCTTTATAACGTATGCGTTGATAATCAAATCAGCCGTGCATGGGGCGTTCTACCGACAGAGGATAGAATTCCGATAGGTGCAATCGCTTTGCACAAAAAATCTCTAGTTGCGTTACAGCTAGAGATTTAATCATGAATTTTGGTTCTTACAAATGTTCCTCCGCCGCAGAAAATTATTCTTCTACCGGGGGTGTGCGTTAAGGTAAATTTTTTAAGTAATTAAGATTACACTGATAATCCCATACTTTTACTGGGAGAACCGCTTCACAAATTCTGTATGTTCTGGCGAATTCAGCCCTGCTTGCAACACAGCTAGAACTTCAGGCATATCACCTGCAAGCAACGCCGACACCGCTAACCATAATCCTGGCATTACCTGACTTTTCACAATGCCCTCTGCATCTGGTTCTAGAGGCACATATTCACTTTCACTTAATCGGAACCAATCCAGGCGATTTTCCAAAATCTGCCAAACAATATACTCTTGAATTCCATTGCGCCGATAAGCTTTTTTTTTGTCATGCAAATCGTAAGCTGCACTGCTGGCGGCAATTTCTGCAACTAACTCTGGTGCGCCTTCAATGTAGTCATCCTCTGTTAAACGCCATTTTCCCCCCAGCTTTTGATCAATTAACAAGACTCCATCCGGTTGTGGTTAATTGTCTTGATCTAGCCGTATTGTTGGTTCAATGCCTAACTTTATGCCTGGAGTAGCAATTTGATAATTTCCCAACCAAATAACTATTTTTCCATGTGGTTCTGCATGACGTTCAAAACGTAAAGGTGATGCCAAGTAGACCACTCCTTCAATTAATTCAGCTTTCTTGTGTTTGGGCATAGCTTGATAGCGACGCTCAAATTCGTGGCGAGACAATCTATCCCCACTTTCCAAAGATGGAATCAAAGCTGGAGGAGTTTCGTTTGTATACGGTTGCTGTGGTTGCTGTTGTGTCACCATGTAGCGTCCCTCCAGGTAGGGTTAACACTTTCATCTTATTTAGTTTGAATTACTATTGTGTAGTTCAGCAACTAACTGTGTAACTTCTTAAGCAACCAAGCTACAGCATCTTCAACGTTGGTCACTTGTTTCCCTGATGGTGTAGCTGGACGGTTCACCATTACAACCTGTAAATCCATTTCTCGCGCTGCAATAATCTTGGCATAAGTCGCGTCACCACCACTATTTTTGCTGACTATGGTATCAATATTATGTTGAAGGAGAATTTCTCTCTCGTTATTGAGGGCAAAAGGCCCACGATCGCACAATATCAAACCCGATGGTATCAAAGTATTAGGAGCAGGAGGATCAATCATCCGCATTAAAAACCAGATTCCTTCTAGGTGAGCAAAAGCAGCGAGTTCTTGCCTACCAACAGTTAAAAATACCCGCTGTGCCTTGTTTGGCAATGCTGCGGCTGCGGCTTCAATGCTGTCAACCTCGATCCAGCGATCGCTACTCACTTTTTGCCAAGGGGGGCGGCTCAACATTAAATAAGGTATACCGACTTCAGTGGCAGCAGCAAACGCATTGAAAGATATCTGAGTAGCAAAGGGATGAGTGGCATCAATGAGTAAGTTAATTTTCATTTGACGAAGATAGCTAGCTAGTCCAGCTACACCACCAAATCCGCCAATCCTGAACTCACCCAATGGGACTGATGGTTGGCGGGTACGCCCTGCTAAAGAAGTGATCGCCTCTATTCCTGCGATTGTTGCAACTCTGGCGGCTAGTTCTGCTGCATCTCCTGTCCCACCCAAAATCAAAACGCGCATCATAGCTAAGTACTCCACCACAAAATTCGCAGTCAGCTAGTGGTTAATTTAGAGGTATGGGTGGAATCTTTGCCAAAATACCTTTTTTCAGTGCTTCCGGCCGTTCTGACCAAGGCAGGAGACCATCAGGTTTGCTGTAATATTGACTAGCACATTCTAAAACAGCAGATGCACTGTCATCAACAGCTAAATCACCGAAGAGATACGTAATTTTACCTGATGCTGCAAAGGCGACTACACAAGAACGATTACAAGCACTCATGCATTCTACTTCTTGAATTGGGAATTCATCTCGCAAATGCCAATTTTGTGCAAGGCCTTGAAGCTGTTGTAGTAGTTTTTGACCGCCACTTTCACCTAAACGTTTTCCATCTTGCCAAACGCTAGCACAGGTTTTACAAACAAATAAAGTATGGCAAGAATCACTACTAGTACTGATTGTGGAAATATTGGCTGTAGTCATCTGTACCTCGCAGATGTGTAGAACAAATTAAGCCAACTTCGGTGGGCATCCTGACTTACTCAAGTTTGGATTTTGATTACTTAGTTCGCTAATCTAAAATCTTAAACTGGTTTACAGTTGCGGGACAGCGCCGGATTTGCACCGAACTTTCCCCGTTACCTCTGGTGGCTGATCCCCACCAGAACCGCATGACTTGTTTGATCATACACTAGCTCCATTCAGGAAACAGATATTATTATCCAGAACAATCTAAGACAGAGGCTGCTAGCATTCTGCAAAACCTATAAACAATAAAAAATCCCATGCCTAAAAGACTTGGGAATCTCAGTTTTACACTATATTTACTAATTAAAATCTCAAACCTACACCACCTTGTAAGGAAAGAGCAGTACCACTGCCATCACGGTAAGCATCAAAAGCAATAATGGCGTTGCCAAAAAGAACAGTGTTGCTATTGGGTACGACGTAATCAATTCCTGGTTGCAAGGCAAAACTGATTTTATTACCTACAGGCGAAGAGTTCTCACCACTAGCCAACGCCAAACCAGCGCCTAAGTAGATATCAGTTTGCCAATTTAGGGGAACATCGTAAGAAACTGTAGGTACAATTGCTGTACTGTCAGCTATTAAAGCTTGAGCGCGGAAAGAAATCGGTGATTCTAAAAGCTTATAGCGAAACGCAATAACCCCACCAAGCTGGGGGCCGTCACTAAGCCCAACCACTGGACCTATACCAACATAACTGCCATAGGCTACTTGAGCTTGTGCTGGTTGAGTGCTCATACCAACACTCAACATCGCACCAGCCCCCAGGAGTACAACCAAAGACGGAAGATACTTCATTACCCGTTTCCTCACACCATCGTGGTTTGTAAAGGTTTCTTTTAATACCTATACCTATGTTATCCCTGTTGTTGGTGATCGGTAATAGTCAAGCAATTTTAAATGTTGGAACTACTAAACTGCAACTGCGGTGAGTCCAGCGTTGCTAGTAAGCGACTGGCTCAAATTTCCGCAAAATCTCAAATTAGCTATGGGCAACGGGGATGAATCCCTCCTTGAGTACAAATGTAAGCCAGTTGTTTCGGATCTAAGTTTTTGGCTTGAGAGAAATCAACTCCTTGCACTACCGCAGATACTGAGCCTTGGGATGGTGTTTGGACAAATTGATCTGCTGGATCTTGTTTAGTAGGTGAGAGAACCGCACCCCGAAAATTAGCGCCTGCTACATTCGCCCCTCGTAAATCTACAAGGCTTAGATCAGCATTTTCCAAATTAACATTTTCCATCTGAGCAGAGCGTAAAACTGCACCAGTGAGCCGAGTCGCACTCAAGTTAGCATTGCTGAGATTGGCACGTTCTAAATCAGCACCGGATAAGTCTGCTCCTTGCCAATCTGTTTTGATTAAATTGGCATGAGGCATTTGTGTACCGATCGCTATTACACGACCTAAACGAGCAGCGTACAAATCGGCTTCGTGCAATTTTGCATCACCTAAATCTGCTCCTGTCAAACTGGCATTCTCCAAAACTGCACCACGCAGATCGGCTCCTACTAGCTGTGTGCTGCTAAGGTTAGCGCCAATTAGACGTGTATTGGATAAGTTAGCTCTGTTTAGAGTAGAGCGGCTCAAGTCGCTACGATTCATCAAAACTCGGCTGAGGTTGGCATCAGTCAGATTGGCTTGCTTCATCTGAACCTGGCTCAAATCAGCAATCACATCATCGTAGGTATCCCAACGTCCATCCTCACCCGCGCTCCGAAAGCGACTACCCCGAAAACTGGCTTGGTTAAGATTTGCAGACTTTAACTTAATTCCAGATAAATCAACATTATCTAATACCAAGTTGAAGAGGGAATTATCACCAGAACCACTTGGCCCCAATTGAGTGCGGCTTAGGTCAATGCGGTTGCTTTGACCACTGTAAACAGCCAGAATCTTATTAATGGCTTTTTGGTTGAGTTTTAGCTTTTGTTGTACTTCCTGTGCTTGAAGTGCATTATTGTTTACAGATTCTAATTCACCTGCGAGAAACTGATTCTTATTTTTTAGTTCAGGAAGGGCTTTAACACCAACATTGGCTAAAGCTTGTTGAGTCGTATCTACTAAGGCAGGATTGGTTTCCTTGACTAGAAAATCTACAAGAAATTGAATTGCTTGCGGATCATTGAGAGTACCCATAGCCATAATTGCACTCCGCCGCTCTTCATCAGTAGCACCGGAGCTGGCGTTGAGCTGTTTTACTAATTCAAGAAATTGTTGGCTGTTTATTTGCTGAGATTTACGCTGGGTTTCTTGAGTTTGGATGTAGACTTGAGTACCTACTAAAGTTGCTAATACAGCAGCCATGCTGACTAATGCCGCTCCTATGAGGGCTAGACTAGGATTACGCCGTATTAGTGTCAAGGGATTCAGCATCCGTTTAGTTTCTGGCGCGATCGCTACTTCCTGATTTCCTTCTGGTGATTGCTCAGTGCTACTGCTCTGACTTGACTGATTTTGCTTATTACCAGCTGAGAGGAACGATGGCAAAGGGCGAGTAGCATCTATTGTGTAAGTACCTGCTAAAATATCGTGAATTGCACGTCGCCCCTGCCGTGATGGTAAACCGATGCTTTCTCCCAACACCATCAATAGAGCTAAAGCTGTGAAAATTCCTAAGTTAGGAAAGGCTAAACTGTAGCGCCAAAGAAGATAAGCTACAGATAAGGGCACAGTCAAACGACCAATTCCTTCTCGGACTACAACTGCTCCCAAACCAGGCGGTTTACCTTGCTCGCTCACAACGCGCACACCAAACCGACGCTTGGGAATTGTACTACCTGTTTTAGCTAGTAAATATAATTGCCACGACGAGATTGTCATGGGTGCGAATAAAGCTATCGTCCATAAAATATTAGTCGGCCATGCTACGTTACGAATACCATAGCTGACAGGCAAAGCTAATGGTCGGGCGATCGCTCTTTCTGTTACTACCAGCATAGGGTTGAGCGGCACTCGATTGAGATCGCTTCTAGAATTGGCATACACGCCCAAACCGAAAGGAACTAACCCACTGGTAACCACTAATGTGATTTCCACTACCCAAGCGCTAAAGCGCCTAGTTACTAAGGGCGCTGATTTGGCTTTTTCCGGGCCTTTTGACTGACTAGATTGATTATCATTTCTCCTGACAAGTGGGGTCGCCATTGCATAATTTCCTTTAACTTTATTTCTACGCCGTTCCCGGCGTGGTTAAAATAGCTTATTTTTTATGTTGGAAGCTATTAGACACAAAAAATTTGTATCCAAGATACACTAACACTGCTAACAGTGCCAGACTGATGGCAGACGCAACGAGTTTCAAGACTGCTTGCAAAATTGCAAAACCTAATAGTACCGTTACGCCTAAAAATACAAGCTTTCGTGTTCCAGACAGTCCGTTAAACCAGGTTCGCAATCGTGTTAGCTGCGAGTTTAAGCTTACAAAACCAGACTGAGATGTCTGTCTTTTCTCTTCTGGCTGCGTAATTTCTCCTGACAGAGAATTAATCTCTGCCTCAAGCTTTTGGAGGCGACGCTGCAAGTCTTCTTCAGGTTGAGGATTCATTAATTTTTTCTGCCTCAGCTTTTAAGCGGTTTTGTCTGTGATTTTAGCTAATGTCTGTGTTGCAGGGCATTTTTATATGAGACAAAATCACGTTTGTTGCTGGTAAGCTTCCGTATCATTTTGATTATTTGATTAAAATATACACACATAAAATACACAGATAAATTTTTCACACAGCTTCATGGCAGGGATTTCATCATCAATAATTTCAAATCCGGACATTCCCTAATATATTGGCGTTGCCATTGCCTGCTACATTGACTTTAGAAACGTCAGACTGCAAATTTCTGTCTATAGTTTGCTAGCAAGTGGAGTCTGTTCTTAAGTTTCTAGCATCTGTGACTTCATGCTTATTTTATATTTAGCTATATAGTTATTTACAGATAAAATATAAATTTATACCTTACATATTGGAACAAAGACGTATGATTATCGTCTCAAAACTTAGATATATGGCTCTAAAATCAGCTGGAAGCATTAAGTTGAGATGAAAATGCGTACACTATTTACGGTTATTCCCACGGCTTTAGCGATGAGCTTGGCGATTACCAATGTTAATTTGGCGAAGACGCCTCCAAGCTTAATTAATCCGAATTTTAATCCAGATCCAATGGTTTTTAATGGTAATTCTGGAGGTTCGATCCAAAGCAACTGTGGTAATATTCCTGCTGCACCCAATCAAGTTATTCGAGTTACAGAGTCATTGCCTTACTTGCGAGTAACAGTAGAAAGCCAAGGACAGCCAACGCTACTGATTGAAGGGCCTGGAGGACGCTTCTGTGTCTTGGCAGATAGTTACTCTGGAGGCAAACCAGAACTTTCTGGTTATTGGCAAGCGGGAGAATACTCACTTTATGTAGGCGAACTATCAAAAGGGAAGTTTAGCTATACCCTCTCGATTTCGCAACAAAAAAAGCCGTCGAACTCACGTTAAATTTGGGAATTAAGATGAGTTCATACCAATTTTCTTTATGTTTAGGATGACAGAAAATATATTTGTTCAACTACTTTTAAATCCCGACACTGGCTAGGCGGTAGAGATTTTACCGCCGATATTCGTCGCCACAATCGCCGATTAACTGATACAAATCTCGTGACTGTTGAGATACTGCATCTATCTGATTTAAATCTTCAGCATCTAGGGTAAAACTAAATATTTTGGCGTTATCTTCTAAATGTTCAGATATGCCAAGCCTCGCACCAACAATCACACCCCCGACAGCAGGCTTATCTAAGATATAACGCATTGCTACGTTAGAAATGCTAACTCCATGCTTATCGGCAATAGATTTGAGGGTAGAAAGCAATTCTTGAAATAATTGCCAACCGCCCCAAGCATCGACCATATTTTTATATTTTTTCAAGCTGACTGTAGCTAGGTCAAATCCTCGCGGTTCTGGTTTACCCAAATACTTTTCTGATAGCAAACCGCCACAAACTGTACCGTAAGTCAAAAGTTTGATGTCCTGCTGTTGGCAGAACTGAATCATATTTACTTCAGGACGACGGTCAACGAGCGAAAATTGTACTTGGTTAGAAACTATTTTGATGCCTGCGTCAACAATAATTTTTAGGTGTTCAGTATCAAAGTTAGTCAAAGCCAAATGCTTAATTTTGCCCTCAGTTTGCAGTTCTGCCATATATTTAAGGGCATCAAGGTAGTTTTTATCTTGATATTCCCACCAGTGAAACTGCATCAAATCTAATGATTCGACATCCATTCTTCTCAGAGAAATATTAATATTCTCCTCAACGATTTTTTTAGTCATTCTGCCAGGACGTGGAACCCACTTTGTAAAGGCTTGCACATTAGCTAACGCTTCTTTGCCACGAGTAGCAATTACTTGACGGCGAAACTCACCAATTAAATCTTCCGCGGGGCCATAGTGGTCTGCTAAATCCCAAGTAGTAAAACCTGCATCCACATATTTGAACATAGCTTGAATGGCGGCTTTGGGATCAATACCTCCGTGTCCACCAGACACTTGCCACATTCCATTTAAGATGCGGCAAATGTTTAAATCAGGAGTAAATTGTAAACGGCTTACTGTGGGTAAATTCATTTTAAATGGGTGAATTTTGGATTTTGAATTATTTAACGCCAGTCTTTTTCAGCTTGGTCTAAAACATAAGCAGCGACATCTTGAATTTGCTGTGTAGTGAACCTGTCTTTATAAGCTGGCATATTACTTTTACCGTTGATAACAATGGATGCGATCGCCTCTAAAGAATCCATACCATATTTCTTGAGCGCTTTTTTCTTCAAAGTCTTGCCTCGTCTGACAATATTACCACCATTCACATGACAACCAGCACAATGAATCTCGAATATTTGTGCCCCGTTATCTATCTCTGCTGCACTAGCAGACGGGGTAAGAATATTTATAAATATTAAAAACAAAACTAATATTATTTGTATTAATTTATTCACTTTATGTCTCCTAACTTTAGTTCATTTATTTGTCAGTAAATTATCTTACATTCATATAAAAATAAGTTTGCACTTACAAATCAAACAAAACTTATTTAATAAACTTTCTTACCTTATGCCTCCTGCCATCTGCCTTTTGCCTTACTAATACTACAAAGATTCAAAGTCTGCTATAAAACCAGAAAATCTTTGACACTCTTCTTGAAATGACTCAGCATCGCTAACATCGTCAATTTTATATCCCATAATTCGCCTGCCATCTGGCATCTTTTTAGAAGTAATGCAATCACCTTGGTATTTATCTGCTAACGCTTTAAATTCAGCCCCAGAAAGTTTCCAAGCTTCTTCAGAACAACTAATATTTACCTGCCACATAAGAAACTCTCATTTTGTACCAATAAATATTAATCATCTCACAAAGTGTAAATAGATTACACATTAACAGCTATATCAGCGAAACAGAAGGATAAAGTAAGTCCAATTGCAGTGATTTTCTATCTAAAGGAAGTACCTTACCCAAAAAGGCTGGTACATAATAGCAATAGAGGAGCGAGTCTTGAAAATTATATCCAAATTAGTTAAATACCAAGAATTGAACATGGCTAACAATATCAAAGAGAAAATTCAAGCAGACTTGCAACAAGCTAAAGAAACTGGGCAATTAAGAACTGACAGGATTCGAGAAATTGTTAAAGCCGCAGTTTCTCAGGTAGCTTCTGAGTTTAAAGCAGGTTCTACCGAACTACGTAGCATTGTTAGAGATGCTGTTTCTGCGGTAATTGAAAACGTCCAAGAAAAAGGTAGCGAAATCAAAGAAGAAGTGACAGCTTCAATTGAAGGAGCGCTGGAAGGCGTTAATAGCAAAAGACATGAAAATATTATTAAAACCCAGACAGAACTTCAAAAGCTACAGGCTCAACTAGATAGCGAAGAGGAACAACTTCAACAAGATGTGGATGTAATTTTGGCAGAAATTGAAGAGACAGATCATCAAACGTCACCTAGTAATAAAACTGTCATTGACTCTGCTATCAATTCCATCAAAGATAGTGAAGAAGCAGCCTTGCTGAAGAAACGTTATGCTCAACTGCAAGCGCAACTAGCTATTGTGCGAGCTAACTTAGCTGCACGCTACGGTGGACGTTCTGAAGAGGTAAAAAATTACCTTGATGAAGCTAAAAACTGGTATGATAAAACTCGTCCCCAAGCAGAAAATCTGGCTATACAAGTAGAACAGAAGCGATCGCAACTCGATGAAAAACTGGGTGAAGCAGGAGGTGCGATCGCTAGAAGAGAACGCCAGCTAAAACAATCTTTACGAGAGTTACTGCTAACAGCATCTGACTGGTTTAAAGACAAAGACCACAGTGATAAGCAACCGATTAATCCTAGAAGATAGTTTCTAAAGTCTCTTTCTTTCTAGGTTCTTGATACCCACAGATAAATAATTCAACTAAATTAAGACCTCTCTTTTTTTATGAGAGGTCTTAATTTTTATTATGTATTGATACGGGAAGAAGAGCAGGTTATTTTCATTCTTTTTAACGTTGTTCTACTTACCACATCAACTCTTAATGATTAGTTGATCTTGAACTAAATCTGTCGTTATATTTTCATCAAACCTAATAAAAATAGGATGGTTATTACCACCCTATTAAGTCTTGCTTAAGAGGAGTTATGGAACTAAACTTAATAGCTTCTAAGTTGCTCTTCATGTTTGGCAATAACCCAAACTGCATGAATGCTGCCAGGAAGCCAACCTAACAGTGTGAGCAAAATATTGATGAACAGTGTTGGGCCAAAACCAACTTCTAGAAAAACTCCTACCGGAGGTAACAACAGGCCAAGAAGCAAACGGGTTAATTTCATGGTTTCGATTCTAATGTTTGATTGGTTTACTTACATTTGTATGAAGGTCACCGAATTATAAAATCCACCTAAAGAATTATATTTATTCGACGACTGATATTTAGCACAGATACATAATGGAACTAGTATCTATACCCTGAATGTTATTTAGCTGGAAGGTAATTCTCCCTTGTTATTAACATCTCCACTGCCTAAAGCCAGATTTTTTTCAACAAAGTAGTTGTTAATGAAGGTGTTAGCAAAAGATAGAATCACTGGCCCAAGAAGGAAAGCAATAATTCCCCTAGCTGAAAAGCCCGGAACTAGCGCTGCTGCTAATGCGAAACAAATACCGTTAACAACTAGCGAAAATGCTCCAAAGCTTAAGAAATTAAGTGGTAAAGATAAGGTAGAAAGAATTGGTTTTACTGAACCATTGATTAAACCAATAACTAACGCTGCGATCATAGCAGCGGGAAAATTAGCAATATTAACGCCTGGAACAACTAAATCAACTATTAGCAGGCTCAAAGCTGTAGCTATTGCTGTTAACAAGGGTCCCAACATTATTTTTACCTCAGAAACAGATTCTCGAACGAGTGAACTTATTTATACTATTTTTACCTATTCAATCTGTCTGAACCTCAATAGCAGGGTAGATTCTGCTTCTACCATTTGGCTGAGAAATGAGCAAGCTGAAAAATTAGTTTTTAATTTTACTATTTCATCTTTTATTGTGAGAGCTTGAGAAGTTCTTTATAAAGAAAATCTTAAATTTTTAGGCTGCTTGATATTGCCATTTCATCACCCTGATGGAATTTGATATTGAGAGATATCAAATTCCTAAAATTTATTGCTTGTAGTAAAGCGACGATTTATATAAGACTTGTTCTTGATGGGTTTCTAAGGTGCAATCAGATACCGGGTAAGTCACACAAGTGATAACATAACTAGCTTGAATTTCCTTGGGACTAAGAAACTTTTGCTCACTTTGATCAACTTCACCACTGATAAGTTTAGCAACACAAGCAGAACATTCGCCTTGTTTACACCCAGAGGGAAGGCGGATACCAAAGTCTTCTGCTATATCGAGGATATATTGATCATCTGGTACTTCAATGGTGCGATCTAACCCGATTGCAGGATTGATGAGTCGAACTTGATAAACTACCATCTGTGATTACGGATACAAGAGTTAACTGTTGTTATTTTCTACTTTTGGGGAAGTTTCACGCGAAGTATTAAATACTCTATAGGGTATCGCTATATGAGCAAAGCCTACCTACGCAGGCTTTGTTTCTATAGTCGCCTCTTTTGCAGAGTGAAGACATTATATTTACTGTCTAAGTGATTTCATCGACAAACTAATCCGCTTCAGCTTCTCATTAATTTCTAGTACCCGTACCTTCACGACTTGCCCAACTTTAACAATTTTCTTTGGATCATCTACAAATCTGTCAGCAAGTTGGGAGATATGTACTAAGCCATCCTGATGCACACCAATATCAACAAATGCACCGAAGTTGGCGACGTTCGTGATGATACCTTCTAATTCCATTCCTACCTGCAAATCCTTAATTTCTGTAATTCCCTCTTTGAAGGTGGCATATTTAAACTCAGCACGGGGATCTCTGCCTGGTTTTTCTAGTTCGCTGAGGATGTCGCGCAGTGTGGGTTCGCCTACGCTATCGGTGACATATTTTTTCAAGTTGGTCTTTTTAAGTTTTTCGGCAATTTGTGTCACCTGATTTAATGGCACACTTAAATCGGATGCGATCGCTTCTACTAAAGAGTAACTTTCTGGATGCACTGCGGTATTATCTAAAGGATTTTCACCGTTGCGAATCCGCAGAAAACCGGCTGCTTGTTCAAACGCTTTTGGCCCCAACTTCGGTACTTTTAAGAGTTGACGACGATTTTTAAAAGCTCCGTACTGGTTCCGATAGGCAACAATGTTATTGGCAACTGTTGGTGTAATTCCCGAAACAAAGGTCAAAAGTTCCTTAGAAGCGGTGTTCAAATCCACACCTACATAGTTGACGCAGCTTTCTACAGTTTCATCCAACTTTTTCTTCAGCAACTTTTGGTCAACGTCATGCTGGTATTGTCCCACGCCAATTGATTTGGGATCGATTTTCACCAGTTCCGCTAGGGGATCTTGCAAACGGCGACCAATACTAATCGCACCGCGCACGGTAATATCTAAATCGGGAAACTCTTCCAATGCAACTTTGCTGGCAGAATATATAGATGCACCAGACTCATTTACCATTACCTTTGTCGGTTTGCGTTCTATAGCTTGTAGTACTTGCGAGACAAACTCTTCAGTCTCGCGGGAAGCTGTACCGTTACCAATAGCAATTAACTCAATTTTGTACTTTTCAATCAGATTTTTGATTGTTTGTGCAGCTTTAGTGCGTTGTTCAGCCGCTTGGTGGGGAAATACCGCCTGGTATTCTAAAAATTTCCCTGTTTGGTCGATTACTGCTACTTTACACCCAGTTCTAAACCCAGGATCTATTGCCAAGGTTGGTTTCATACCTGCAGGTGCAGATAGTAGCAACTCCCGCAAATTAGTTTCAAAGGTTTTGATGGATTCAAAATCAGCGTAGGTTTTCTTCTCAGCAATTACCTCCCCCATCAGAGAAGTTTTCATCAAGCGGTTAAATGCATCCTTCAGCATTGCTTGATAAAAATCTCGAATAGCGCGGACTTTGGTTTTAATTTCTTGGGACTCTAAATAGGAAAGTACGACATCCTCATCAAAAGCAATTTCAAAGGTTAACACTCCCTCCGCTTCACCGCGACACAAGGCCAAAATATTATGGGGTGCAATGCTTTTCACCTTAGCTTGATAGTTGCGGTACATCTCAAATTTCGTCGTTCCTTCAGGATGTTCATCTTTAATCCGAGAGATGAATACCCCCGACTCTAAAAGATAATCGCGGATATATGCACGTAGCTCTGCTGTTTCTGCCACTTCCTCCGCTAAGATGTCAGCAGCACCTTTCAGCGCCTCTTCTGAAGACTTGACTCCTTGATCTGAAATATACTTGGCTGCTTCCGCCTCTAATGAAGCCGATCCAGGACTTTTGACATTTAGCGACTTGATAAACTCTGCCAGTGGTTCTAATCCTTTTTCTCTGGCGATTGTAGCGCGAGTACGCCGCTTTGGTCGATAGGGTAAGTATAAATCCTCAAGCTCAGTTTTTTGTAAACAGGATGTGATTTTCTCATTGAGTTCATCAGTGAGTTTACCTTGTGTAGCGATCGCCTTTATAATCGTTGCTTTTCGCTCTTCCAGTTCGCTTAAGTAGGTATACCTATCGGATAGGTCGCGTAGCTGGACTTCATCCATTTCGCCGGTGCGCTCTTTACGGTAACGTGCGATAAAAGGAATTGTCGCACCCTCAGCGAAAAGTTCCAGCGCATTTTGCACCTGATAAGGTTTGAGGTCTAATTCAGTTGCCAGTAGTTGAGCAATGTTCAGCATCGGGTGACTAAGTTGAAAACGTTACTCTCAAGGTAATATGCTAAATCCTTATCCCAATGCAAGCGTAAAGTGTTAAGCTAATTTACCAGATGATTATAAAATCTTGATTTTTACTACCGTTATTCTACATAGCCCGTTGTGAGTAGTTCCAACTGGGATGTAAAATTAACTACAATGCCCAAAACAGTTTGCATCTGTTTATAGCAACGTTATAACTCTGATTTCAGAGGTTAGTTAGAATGGCTTTGTTTTTTTTAGTTCCACTTTGTACAGCTTTAATAACTGGCTATTTAGTTAAACAAACTACTGACGAAATAGCATACATCGCTGGTGTTTTTGGATGTGTCTGCTTCATTTTGAGTTTAATTTTAGCACCGTGGCAGATCCAGTCATTACTGTTAATTGTTGTGCTTTTCACTACTAATAAACTGTTGGCAAAATAATCAATGCCAATTACTAATGCTGTCAGGAAACAACTATGAAAAACCAGATGAGATTCGCTGTGCCGAATTAATGTTTTTCTGAGCGCAACTTTGACGAACTAGCTATACGTAGGTATTGATGTGTCATCTACCAAACATAGGTTAAGTATTGTTGCCAAACCTACGTATTCAGGTCAAAGACATTTGGAAACAGTTTTATTAAAATTGTTAAGGTACATCTTTTAAGCAACAGCGATTGCGCGGAGCGCAGCGCCAAAGGCGATCGCTCCCTTCAAAATTTATAGCGATTAGAAAATATCTCCTAAATAATTACCCTTCTAGGTTTTGGCTGAGGATTAGCGATCATATTCGTAGCTACGAATCTCCTTAGAGTTTGCGATCGCGCAATTTTTGAATACAAACTAGTTCATTATATTAGTAACCTATATTTTATCTCTACTTGTGCATGATGGCGATCGCTATCTAAGTTTTGTTACCACTGTTACTTAGAGTCAGGGTTTAAAATTTCCAGGTGAGGAAACCCCTACAGCCCAACTGCGGACTGCGGCTTTCACCGATTTGTTAGACTAAACACACCAGGATTTTTCAGTCAAATCTCTGAATACGCCAGCAGACGAGGCTATCCATGCTTACAAGTACGCTACTTCTCTCAAATCAACTCCCCACCCTGCAATACTCCTCCACATCGGAACGATTCGATGATACTTGGGAAGCTCCTTTGGCTACCCTTCTAGGGCTAGGACGTGCCGCTGGAGCCGACTTCATCGAATTTTATTTAGAGCGTCGCAACTATATCAGTTGCCTTGCCGAGGATGACGCTATTACCAGTATTTCACCAAGCCTAGCTACAGGTGCGGGAGTTAGAGTATTTCGCGGCAAAGCCGATTGCTACGTCAGCACCAATAACCTTTCATTTTCCGGGTTGAAAGCAGCCTTAGAAAAAGGTCTTTCTATCTTAGGATTGCAATTACCTGCACCTAACGCTTTCATCCCAGAAATCAATCTAGAATTACTGAGAGACTACGCCACAAAAAGAGGTAAAGATGGTTGGTTACCTGTGTGTAGCTCCATCAGAGAAATGGGAGAAGTCCTACTTGATGGTACTGCCCAATTGCAGAGAAAAGCCAGCCATGTGCAATCCCGCCGTGCTACCTATTTCCGGGATTGGCAAGAAGTTTTAGTCGCCGCCAGCGATGGTACTTTTGCCCGTGACATTCGCCTCACTCAGTCAGTAGGATTTAACCTTCTCTGTGCAGATGGGGCTAATCGTGCATCCATCGGTGAACGTGCTGGCAATACTAGCGATGCCAACTTCCTCAGAACCTGGGATTATCAACAAGCTGCCGAACACATAGCCGAATCCGCTGGTAAGATGCTCTACGCAGATTATGTAGAGTCAGGTACTTATCCCATTATCATGGCCAATCACTTTGGCGGGGTAATCTTCCACGAAGCTTGCGGACACCTTTTAGAAACTACTCAAATTGAACGTAATACTTCTCCCTTTGCTGATAAAAAAGGCGAGAAAATTGCCCACGAAAGCCTCACAGCTTGGGATGAAGGACGAGCCGAGAATGCCTTCGGGACAATTGACATGGATGACGAAGGTATGCCTGCTCAAAGAACCCTATTGATTGAAAAAGGCGTTCTCAAGAACTTTTTAGCAGACAGAACTGGTTCTTGGCGCACCGGACACCCCAGAACAGGCAGTGGACGCCGCCAAAATTATACCTTTGCTGCTGCTAGCCGGATGCGTAATACTTATATCGATTCCGGTGAATACAGCATTGATGATTTATTTGCCTCCATTGATAAAGGTATTTACTGCAAAAAAATGGGCGGTGGTAGTGTTGGTGCTACAGGTCAATTTAACTTTGGTGTGGATGAAGCTTACTTGATTGAAAATGGCAAAATTACCAAGCCTTTAAAAGGAGCAATTCTAATTGGTGAAGCTAAGGAAATTATGAATAAAATTTCCATGTGTTCTCAAGATTTAGAACTTGCACCAGGATTCTGTGGTTCCGTCAGTGGCAGTATCTACACCACAGTAGGACAACCACATATCAAGGTTGATTCTATTACCGTAGGCGGACGCTAACAGCTACTCCTTTCTCGCTATAAAATTACTTATTTCTTCTCTTCTTCGTGTCCTTTGCACGCCAGTTGCTTCAAGTCGGCGGAGCCGCCCAACGCACTGGCTCGTCTTTGCGGTTCGTCAGAGAAAAATTGAGGTATTCTTGCAGTGAGACAGGAGTAATAACAATTTATTAGAGCCACAGATAAAGATATTATCCATCCGCATTCATCTGCACCCATCAGCAGTTTAAAATCCAAAATCCAAAATTAACTATGCCAAATATCCAAGAAATTGCCAGTTATGCCAAGGATAATGCTGACAAGCTTGGCATTAAGAAATTTGACATTTATGGCTCAACGGTAGATGAAACTAGCGTACAAGTAGATCAAGGTGAGCCAAAACAAGTTAAAGCCTCTAATCGCTCTGGTGTTACAGTTCGGGTCTGGAATGAAGACAATACAATGGGTGTGACCAGCACCACAGATGTAGACCCCAAGGGATTAGAATTAGCTTTGAAAACTGCTTACGAAGCTAGTTTTTTTGGTGTAAAAGAAAATGTTCCCGATTTTAGTCCGGAAGCGACTATTCCTATCCCTAATATCCCTCACGATAAAGCACCCCAAGCACCTGTTGCTGAACTCATAGAAAAGTTAATAGTAGCTGAAAAAGAACTACTATCAGCACACCCAGCGATTAAAGGAGTTCCTTACAACGGCTTGGCGCAACGAGATATTGATCGATTTTATCTTAATAGTGAGGGTGCAGTTAGAACAGAATCTCACTCTTTAGCATCGGTATATCTTTACAGCAAAACTGAAGAAGAAGGGAAAAAACCGCGTAGTGCTGGCGCTTTTAGAATTAACCGCAGTTTAGATAATCTAGATATTAACGCTTGTATCCAAGAAACTGCTGAGAAAACCATCAGCCACTTGAACTATGAAAAAGTCAAGACTGGCAAATATTTAGTTGTGTTCTCACCAGAAGCTTTCTTAAGTCTCTTGGGTGCTTTTTCTAATTTGTTCAATGCTCAAAGTATTCTGGATAACCAAAGCTTATCTACTCCTGGTGATTTAGGTAAGCAAATTGCTTCCCCTCTCCTTTCAGTAGTTGATGATGCACTACATCCAGCTAACGTAGGTGCAGAAACATTTGATGGTGAAGGAACTCCTACGCGTCAGGTTTCCTTAATTGAAAAAGGTGTGTTAAGCAGCTTTCTTCACAGTGCAGGAACTGCCAAACGAATGAATACCCAGCCAACAGGGAATGCAAGTATTGGCGCAAAAGTCAGTATTAGCCCTAACTTTTATCATGTCTTCAGAGCCGCAGATCCTGAACAAGAATTAAGTTTGGAAACTGCTGAAAATGTAATTTTGATTGATGATTTACAAGCTCTCCATGCCGGAGTTAAGGCTTTGCAAGGCTCGTTTTCTTTACCCTTTGATGGTTGGTTGATTAACAAAGGTGTCAAGACGAGTATTGAATCAGCAACAGTTGCTGGCGATTTCCTAGAACTCCTCAAGTCGATTATCTGTGTAGAAAAAGAAGTAGAGTTAACACCAGGAGGAGTTTGTCCGAGAATCTGGGTTAATGAACTATCGATTACTGGGGAATAAAACTTAAGAGTTAGGAGTTATAAATTAGAGTTTTCACTTATAAACTCCTAATTCATAACTCTTGACTCTCATTCTCCACCGCCAACACCAAGATTGATATCAAATCCATCAGCACCACTGAGATTGGTTCCAATCATCACGGCACCATCTACTTGAGCGTTATGTAAATTAGCATCGCTTAAATTAGCATTAGTAAGATTAGCATTATTGAAGGTAGTACCACTGGCTAAGACATCTGTTAAATTAGCAGCCTCCAAATTAGCACCTTCTAAATCAGCACCTTCTAAATTAGCGCCTTTTAAATTAGCACCTTTTAAATTAGCATTTCTCAAATCAGCACCAATTAAGTGAGCGCCGCTGAGATTTACACCTCTTAAATCACATCCAGAACATACTCTAGTTTCTAGTAAGCGCTTTACTTGCGCTTGGTTTTCAGCAGCTTGAGTGGGAATAGAAACAGCTAAAGATAGCGTACTGAGTAAAGCGGCTGCTGTCAAAAATATCGGTTTCATATTTATTCTCTCCCAAACTTTTAGAAGTTATTGACTAAGTAGGTTGACAAAAATCCAAGCAATGATTCACTAGCCGATAGTCAAACACTATTCAAATAGGGACTTTGGGTTGCAAATTCTTGACTTTGGATATTTATATTTATTTGCACCGATCTAATTTACTTCTACAATTCCATTGTCGCAAATTTCAGAATCCTGTCCTCATACAATCGGGGGAATTCACGAATTAAGTTAGTTCTAAGTACTCCTAACTGAGTTATAACAAGGGAATTCGATACTTTGTATAACAGAAATTTTTTGGTTAGAAAGCGAAAGTTGCTATTAAAACTTAAAAGTTAAAGATTAAATATCTATCTCAGTAAAAATTAAATATCTACCTTGAGATTTTTTTTGTAAAACCAAAAGTTATAAATTTTGGAGTAAAAAGCATATAGATAGGATGTATGGCAGAGATAAATACCTCTGCACGAAGCCAAAATAGCCCATCATTCTAAGTTAAAGCTGTTCGCAGTCGTTGTTCCAGTGAAATTATATCTACGCTAAGATTTTGCAAAACTTTAATTGCTACTCCCTGTTCTATAGCTCCCGCTCCTTCGCCGAGGATACCTAATAATAGATGCTCTGTACCAATTTCGTTATGTCCTAACTGCTGAGACTCTTCTACCGATAGTTCTAAGACCCGCTTGGCTCTTGATGTGAAGGGAATATCCACAGGCGTTAATCCTTTACCTCTACCGATAATTTTTTGCACTTCAATCTGAGCGGTTTCTAAGTTCACACCTACAGAGCCGAGAAATTGTGATGCAATACTATTACCTTCAGCTAACAGTCCCAGCAACAGTTGTTCTGTTCCAAGATATTTATGTCCTAGACGACGAGATTCTCCTTGAGCCAAAGTGATGACTGTAATGGCTTTTTGAGTGAATTTTTCATAACCTCTCAGATAAAATCTTTGAGGCATAAATCCCAATAGTCTATCTAAGATGGACTCAAAAAATCTTTCAAACATAAAGCCTTCCCCCGTATAAGTATTATTGATCGGATCAAGGGAGCGATCGCCTTTAGTTCTTCCTGTGTATAAAAAAGCCAGCAAATCTTCCATAGTCTCCGCATTCGCTGAGTACCACAAAAATTGCTTCTCTTTTCGGCTATTAACTAACCCCTCAATCCGTAGCTTTTCTAAATGGTGCGATAAGGTTGAGTTCGGAATCTTTAGCTTTTCCTGAATCTCCCCTACAATCATTCCCTCTGGATAAGCTGCAAACAGCAACCGCATAATTTCCAGCCGTGGCTCCGACCCTAGTGCAGCAAAGATATCTGCATAACGAGCCGTATCTTCATGATTTACTGCCATATTTCTAGAATAATCGAAATAAATATTTTGTCAATAAGAGAATGACAAACGGGCTTCTACTCAAGGTTACTCCTCGGACAAGCTGGCGTTTAACTCATCAATATCGACTGGCTTGACCAAATGCACATCGAAGCCAGCCTCACGGGAACGCTTGCGGTCTTCTTGCTGGCCGTACCCGCTGACCGCCAAAAGTCTGATCTCACTCAACCCTGGCAACTGTCGGATGCGGCGAGCGAGTTCATAGCCATCCATCGCGGGGAGTCCAATATCGAGGACTGCGATATCTGGGAGAAAAGACCGCGCAGCTTCAAGACCTTCCGGCCCGTCGTGGGCAACTCGGATTATATGACCATAAAAACTAAGTAAGGTCGCCAGCATCTCGGCTCCATCCACATTGTCATCAACGATTAATATACGGCGTTGATTGTGTTGGGTTGGATTACAGATTGTTTCAAGCTTTTCCTCGTTATGCAAAGCTTCAGCCGCTAAGGGCAGCCAGACCGTGAATTCGCTGCCACAGCCTCTGCCCGCACTTGCTGCCGATACTCGCCCTCCATGTAGCGCCACAAGATTTTTCACGATCGCCAGCCCCAGGCCGAGACCTCCCTGTGATCTATCAAAAGATTGCTGCTCCTGGTAAAACACATCGAATACTCTGGGCAGGAGATCGGGGGGAATACCCTTGCCAGTATCGCTCACGCGCAGCAATACTTCGTCTTTGACGGACGCGGCTGCGATCGCAATGTCCCCACCTGGCTCGGTATACTTGGCGGCATTATTAAGCAAGTTGGCAATGACTTGCGCCAATCGTCTAGGATCTGCTTCAACAATTAGACCCGTGCTAGCAACCTGGATATTGAGCTTGTGGTGCTGTTGTTCAAGCAAGGGGCTGCATTGCTCGACCGCTGCCGCAATTGCCTGGGCTAATTCAAAGCGTTCCTTCTTGAGCGTGAGTTTGCCCTGCGCTAGGCGCGATACATCAAGTAGATCGTCAACCAGACCGACAAGGTGGCGCACTTGCCGCTCAATAACTGTACGTTCCTTGTCCACCTCCAAGATACCCCGCCGTCGCATCAGGTTTAAGGCGGTCACTATCGGTGCAAGTGGATTTCTCAGTTCGTGTCCGAGCATCGCCAGGAATTCGTCTTTAGCTCGGTTTGCCAACTCAGCCTCACGCTTTGCATTGACGATTTCTGTGACCTCAAAGGCAATCACAACGATGCCGTCTATCTTTCCTTGCTCATCCGCAAGCGGCTGATAAACTACCTCGAAAGAACACTCCTGAAGCGTCGGTGGCTGTCCGCGATACAACATCATCTGCGGTCTGCCGACGTATGGTATACCCGTTGTGTATGCTTGCTCTAGCAGTTCATAGATGCCCTGACCAGCAAGTTCAGGTAAAGCTACGCGGAGTGGCTTACCCATAACGGGTCTATGATCGACCAATTCTAAATAACGGTCATTAGCAAACTCATAGACGAGCTCGAGTCCTCGCAATACGGTAATACCAACGGGTGCATTTTCAAAAATTCGCGCTAGCTGATCCGCATTAGCTTGCAACTGTTTCTGGGTGAGGACTGTTTGGGTAGTCTCAATAAACGTGACTAAAACTCCGGCGACGTTACCGACATCATCTGGAACAGGACTATAAGAAAAATTGAAGTAGCAATCCTCTCGATAGCCAAAGCGCTCAATAGTAAGCTTGAAATTATCAAACCCAAATGACTTGCCTTGCCACACTTCTGCCCACATAGGGCCTATCGTGTTCCAAATTTCTATCCAGGTTTCCTGGGCACTAATCCCCATAGCTGCCGGGTGCTTATTACCTAGAATCGGACGATAAGCATCGTTATAAAACTGTGTGAATTCTTTCCCCCAAGCAATGTACATGGGCAGCCGACATTCAAGCAGGATGCGGATGGCAGTCTTTAAACTCCCAGGCCAACTCTCAACAGGGCCAACAGGAGTTTTACCCCAGTCGATAGTACGCATGAGCGCACCCATTTCTCCACCGCTGGAAAAGGTACTATGCGCGGACAGCCAATTCGTTTCGTTTCCACCTGAATTCGGTTGAATAGGCATACAGTCAACGGATACTTGAAATAGCCCTTATAGTCTTGGAGGTTTCGCACCACTAAGTCGCTCAATATATGAAGTCTAACTAATTGTTGCAATGTGAATATGGTAGATGACCTCTGGCGACTGTAACTAAGGTAATTTTTTGTAGAATTCCTTAAACTTTGCCACTACCAATCAAATACAGCAATGCCATGCGTACAGCTACACCACTAGTAACTTGGGCTTGAATGAGGCTAAATTCTGGGTCATCCATCAAATCAGAGCTAATTTCGACACCACGGTTGACTGGGCCTGGATGCAAAACTTTGACGTTAGGCTTGCAAAGTTGCAGTTTAGCGCGTGTAATGCCAAATAATTGATGATATTCTCGTAAACTGGGCAGCAAATGAGCAGTCATGCGTTCCTTTTGCAGGCGCAAAGTCATCACAAAATCTGCATCACGCAATGCAGGTTCAAGCTGCCAATGTAAAAATAACTGACGCTTGGGGATTGAGGGCTGAAATTCTCCTGCTGTCTCTTCAGAGAAATACTCGGCAAATAATTTGGGTAAGAGAGTTGGTGGCGCTGCTAAATGCACTTCTGCACCACTTGCAGTTAAACTCCAAATATTCGATCGCGCTACACGAGAATGCAGAATATCCCCAACAATCGCAATCTTTTTACCTTTTAATAATTCTATGCGGGGGCGAGTTGGGTCAATGAGAGTACAGATGGTAAATAAGTCTAGCAGTGCTTGGGAAGGATGCTCATGTTGACCATCGCCAGCATTCAGAACACACACCCTTACACCCAGACGATCCATTTCCTGAGCGATCGCATTCGGTACTCCTGCTTCCCGATGGCGAATCACCATAATATCAGTTCCCATCGCTAAATAAGTCTTTGCCGTATCGAGAATTGTTTCTCCCTTCGTCATAGAAGAAGTTGCTGCGGCAAAGTTCAGCGTATCCGCACTTAGGCGTTTAGCAGCGAGTTCAAAACTGCTACGAGTGCGGGTAGACGATTCAAAAAATAAATTCGCCACCACCTGTCCCTGCAAGGTTGGTACTTTCTTTGTCCGCCGTGATAGTACTTCTTGAAAACTGGCAGCAGTTTGCAAAACAGCATCGTATTCAACAGCAGAAAAGTCTGCGAGGGAGAGAATGTGATGGCGATTCCAGGTAGCAGTAGGCATAAATAGCTATCAATGTTTTACGTAGAGACACGACTGAGTAATCTCTAGGCCTTTTAATTTACATATGCAGAGCTAATGATACCAGCTGCCTTCTATCAAAATAGCTGACTTAAAAAAGTGCTGAGTTCTGAGTCCTGAGTTTTGAGTAAAAAATACTAGTTTTTAGATTAACTTCAGGAAGAAACTTAAGTTGGTAAATGCAAGACTTTCAAAGCCAGAGAAATTAGAGATAGGAACGTTAAAAACCCAATCGTATCTAACATTGTCGTTACTAACGGCCCACTAACTAAGGCGGGATCTAGCTTCAACCGCTTCAAACCCATTGGCAGTAAAGTGCCAAGCGTAACAGCCACAATTGTATTGGTTGCCATTACAAGCCCTGCAACTAAAGCTACCCAGCGTTCTTGAGGTTGCGCCCAAATCAACGAAAGCATAATCATGGTAATGGATAAAGCTAACGCTGTGCCTAACCCTGCAAAAAGTTCTTTACGGAGTATTTTGAGAGTGTCTTTAGGTGTAACTTCACCAACACCCAAACCCCGGATTGTTACCGTTAATGCTTGAATCCCGACAGTACCACCAGTATTAGAGAAAATCGGCATGATCACAGCTAAAACTGGCACTGCGGCAATTACAGATTGGAAAGGAGCGATCGCGCTGGCTGCGCCAATATACAATGCCATAATTCCTAATAGCCAAGGCAAGCGTTTGCGAATAGTGATTTGCGGAGAAGATAAAGCTGCTTCATCGCCACTGACACCCGCTAATTTTTGAATATCTTCTGTTGCTTCTTCCTCCAAAATATCCATTACATCATCAATTGTGATGATGCCAACCAATCGGTCTTCCCGGTCAACCACAGGGATAGCGATTAAGTCATAGCGCTTCATAATTTGAGCAACTTCTTCTTGGGAAGTTTCAGTTCTGACTTTAATGACGCGATCGCTGGCAATATCTCTAATTAAGACATCGGGAAAGGTAAACAACAATTGGCGCAGTGAAACCACTCTCACCAAAGTGCGGTTATCATCTGTGACGTATGCATAGTAAATTGTCTCTTTATCTTCGTCCTGACGGCGGATTTTGCTCAAGGCTTCGCCTACAGTTAATCCTTCTCGCAACCGCACATATTCTGTTGTCATTACACGTCCAGCTGTGCCTTCGGGATAACCAAGAATTGTTGCTGTTGCTTGCCTTTGTTCTGGACTCAATTCCTGCAATAGCCTTTTGATTACCCCAGCAGGTAATTCGTCAAATAATACTGCTCGTTCATCAGGACTCATTGCTTCTACAAGTTGCACTACTTGCACATCATGCAGAGAGTTGATCAATTCTTCCTGTACATCAGTAGGTAGATATTCAAAAACATCAATTGCTTGAGGTTTGTTGAGCAGCCGAAATGCGATCGCGCGCTGATTTTTGGGTAATTCTGTTATGTACTCGCCAACATCAACGGGTTGTAAATTATTCAAATCCCATTTGAGTTGGTTTAAGTCAGCAACCTCACCAAGTGAATTGCGAACATCTTGCATGAGCATAATACCTCCCTCCTATGGTCTCCCCCGCGCTGGGAGACTGCCTCACCAGCTTAGAGGAGGTTAATACTGCCATCTTGTGGACTATGGTCCATAAAATTCAACAACTCAATATCGATATCCAATTAGGCATCGCTAAGTTATAATCCTAACCCGGAATGGTTTTATGCGGTAGATGCAGAGTACAGTGTGCTGCAACTATCACCTTCCACACAAGTAACTAAGTCATTCCCCTGATGTTTCGTTTAATAAGAGTAGATTCTACTACTGCCACCATCTGTGTCAAGCTAATAATAGAATTTCCTAGTAAACTTTACACAGTTAAAATATTTACAACTAAAGTAGTAGAATTTATCTTTTAACGCAACACAAGTTTGTGTAATCTCACCTAAAATTAATAACCTAATTCTGCATTACTAGTAGTTTCAGTCCCACTAATTCCATAAAAGACCAGCTTCAGCTTCATGAGATGGTTATTAAGCTGTTAGATTAATTGAATTTAGACTCGGATTATCTGTTGGGTGAGTTTATAGCAACTTCTCAATACACCTTGATTGAGTATGCTATTAACAAATTTAAGGCGATTTTTAATATTTTATCCTGACAAAATATTAAGTAGTATTTTACTAGCCCTTTGAGCAAAACAACTTTTTAATCTTAGAGACAACAAGCAACAAGTTTCTCTATACTTATGCTTTAGGGGGCAAAATCAGAAAAAGCTTAAAATTGACCTCCACTGAGATGAAGTTAGTTTTCCTGGCGTTTTGATCAAATTAGCAAAGTAAATATGAATACCTAGCTAAATTATCATAATTAGCAAATATATTGCTTACGTAACAAGATAGCAATTCTTTACGTTTATTAAAACTAATCTCCTACTTTATAGCTAATTGAAACAGAAATATTACGACTATTCACAACTAGTTATGACGTAATCTCAGCAATAAAGCAGATGTCAGACCGGGTTAAATCTTTAAGTTATGCTTCAAAACTAGGAAATATTGAAAAATCATATTTTAGGTTTGTTGGCAATATTTTATTCAAAAAAAACAATCTGAGCGCATATTTACATAAGCCCTAAAGGTAAAGTTGCGTCAAAAATATGTCATTGCTTGAGAGGATGTCTGAAAACTTTTTGATGTTGTATTTGAAACTTATAGATCCCCCTAAATCCTCCTTGTAAAGGGGGACTTTGATATATTTCCCCCCTTGTAAAGGGGGGCTAGGGGGGATCAAACGAAATATTTAATACTTCTCAGACATCCTCTGATGACAGCTTACGAAGATCGCTATATTAGTTGAACGAAATCTGAAATGATTCCACCAGTCTTATCTAAAATTAAGGCTATTCAAACAGGATAAATGCAGATTTATAATCTAAGTTTTTATAGCTTAAAAAATTTAATTGGCTTGGGAGCATGGGAGGTAAATTTTTGCTTATTCCCATGCCCATACTCAACCTTACTATTGATTTTGAATTTTAACTAATACATCGCTTGAGCGAACCATCAGCGTATAGCTCTAATGGTACCAGTTCAATTTTGCCATTCACTTTAATTTGAGAGTAAACCACTTTCACTAAAGGAGCATTATTTTGGTTATAACGCAGAGACATAATTAATCCCTCCCTTCATTAGTTAGTTGTGTTAAGAGGTTTCAATACCTTTAATTTACTCAATTTTTTATTGAGTATCATTGCGTCTTTTGAGTGATCAATGATCATACTTTAGAACTATTTAAAAAAATTAAAGATATCTATAAGTAGACCTATGTAAAAATAAAGATTTGAACAAGTTTTAAATTTAACCTATGGTTCACTAGCAATCCTCTAACCAGAGGACGACGAACAAGAGATAATAAGAAACCTACACTGCCCTAAGCTGTAATATCCTCGCCGATTACAGAACAAGTTCTGGCTTGGCTGACATCTTTCAGTTCACAGCTAAAGGGTCGAGTTCCGCAAGTTGCTGAAATAAAATCATGAAAACGGCCACTGAATTGCACCCTCGCCTGGAGAACTACTACCAGCAAATTAAGACAATCATCCTTACGCGTCAGAATCCAATTACTGGTTTGCTACCTGCGAGTACAGCTATAACCGCCCACGGCGATTATACAGATGCTTGGGTGCGAGACAACGTTTATAGCATTTTGGCAGTTTGGGGTTTAGCACTTGCATACCGCAAGATTGATGAAGATAAGGGACACACTTATGAACTAGAACACAGTGTGATCAAGCTGATGCGCGGTTTGCTGTTTGCAATGATGCGACAAGCAGCTAAAGTAGAGCGATTTAAAGATACTCAGTCACCATTAGATGGTTTACACGCTAAATACAATACTGCTACTGGTGATATTGTAGTAGGCGATGATGAATGGGGACATTTGCAACTTGATGCCACATCCATATTTTTACTGATGTTGGCGCAAATGACCGCTTCAGGATTACAAATAATTTATACAATTGATGAGGTGAATTTCGTCCAAAATTTGGTTTACTACATTGGGCGAGCTTATCGTACACCAGATTACGGCATTTGGGAACGCGGTAACAAAATTAATCGTGGTAATGCCGAGTTAAATGCTAGTTCTGTAGGCATGGCAAAAGCCGCCTTAGAAGCTATCAATGGGCTGGATTTGTTTGGTGTGCGTGGGAGTCAAACATCAGTTATTCATGTTTTGCCAGATGAAATCGCCCGTGCCCGAATTACTTTAGAATCCTTATTGCCAAGAGAATCTGGGTCAAAAGAAATTGATGCCGCCCTGTTGAGTATTATTAGTTATCCTGCCTTTGCAGTAGAAGATTTACAGTTACGCGATCGCACTCTTAACGATATTATTAACAAACTCCAAGGTAAATACGGCTGTAAGCGTTTCCTCAGAGATGGACATCAAACTGTTTTAGAAGATACCCAACGTTTACATTACGAACCTTGGGAACTGAAGCAGTTTGAGCATATTGAGTGCGAATGGCCTTTATTTTTTACTTATTTAGTTCTAGATGGGTTATTTTGTGGCGATCAAGAAAAAGTTAAAAACTACCAAGAACGTTTAGAACCATTACTTGTAGAACGTGATGGTTTGCGTCTATTACCAGAACTTTATTACGTTGCAGAAGAAAACATAGAGGCAGAAAAGTTAGCACCCCAGAGTCAGCCACGTTTACCTAATGAAAATGTTCCTTTAGTATGGGCCCAAAGTTTATATTTTCTTGGGCAAATGTTAAGTGAAGGACTGCTAGCAGTTGGCGATATTGACCCATTGGGAAGACACCTGTGTGTAGGAAAAAACCGAGAAGCAATAGTACAAATTGCCTTGCTAGCAGAAGATGAAGATTTACAACAGAAACTAGAAGTTCACGGTATTGAAACGCAAACACCAAAACAACTAGAACCAATTCAGGTGAGAAAAGCCGGGGAACTTTCAGCTATTTACACTCAAATTGGACGCAACGATAAACTCGGTTTAACCGGACGGCCCGTGCGACGGTTGCGGAGTTTAACAACATCCCGAATCTTTCGGATTCGTGACCAGACAATTGTATTTTTACCTTCATTTTTAGATTCTCAGCAATTTTATTTAACCCTTGATTATCATTTCTTGTTAGATCAAATTAGGAGCGAACTCGCCTACATTCAAAAATATTGGAGCGATTTGGGTCGTCCTACCCTAACTTTAATGTTAACGCATACCATGTTAGAAATCGGTTCGGAAGCATTATTAGAATTAATGCAAGAACTTAAAGATGGTATTTGTAATGGTGTACGAGTAAAATTAGGGCGATTAAATCAACTGATGCTAACAGCTGGTATCCAAAGAATTGATTTTCTTCAGGATGAAGAATTTTCGCAACCAGCAGTTAAAAATGCGGCGCTACATTGCTATTACTTGGCATATCATCCTGCGAAAAATTGGCCCTTAGAACATACCCAAGAATTTCAAATGGAGTGCGAAACGAACTTGGGGTTGTTGCTGTCTTATTTACGTGCATCAGAGAATATTTACGAGCAAATCGAGTTATTGCAGACTTTAACTCGCTTGCAGGGACTAGAGTTTGATACGGGTTTTGGCGGCCCAAGATATCCTGTAACAGTAGACTATCTGCTCAATGAAGTATATGCCAAAGCTGGAGATTTAGGTCTTTGGGCCATTGTGCGGCGTGCGGCTGGGTTGCGTCAGATGGTTGATATCGGCTTATCGGATGTAGTTACAAGTATTTTGGTACGGGGTAAGCAAATTTCTGTAGGTAAAGCTTATAGTGAAGCATCTTTGATTGCAGTACCGATGTCTCACAATGAAATTGCTGAGAAGATTAATCATTTCTGTCGTGAGGATATACGCGATCGCGTCTTGACTCAAGAGATTTTAATCTATCTTGGTATCCTCATCAAAACAGAACCCCAACTGTTTCAAGGACTGCTAACGCTGAAAGTTGGCTATCTCATCTTGTTAATTACCAGCAAATTAGCAACGGAATTACGTGTAACTCAAGATGAAGCCTACGAATATTTAATGCAACTTTCACCCTTTGAAGTGAAAACACGCTTGCAAAAAGTATTAACCGAATATGCTGGGATGAGTAACTTATTGCGTCAGCAAGAATCACTGCACGTCAAACAAAAAGAAAGTGATATTGATTGGGTATTAGCACCACCAATTGAAGCCGAAATCGAAGTACCAGTAGGCGGATGGCGACGTTACCGACAAGCTGAGGGAGCAACAGGACGCGTACCCAAAGACTTTTTTCAACAAGTTTGGCGATTGCTGAAACATTGCAAGGGTCTAGTGATTGGCGATAAGCTAGAGCGTCGCAATCGTTTAGATAGTGAATTGATGTTGTCAGAAATGACAGCAGGAGAAAGGAATTTTGCCTTGCTAGTCGAGCATCTGTTAAATAAAATTGAGGCTCCAGAATATCGTCAAGTTAATATTGAAGCTTTGATTGAACTAGGTGCGATCGCCACTAACAACCCTAACCTGCAAATTGAAGAATATATTGTATTGGATGTATTAATTGGTCATGCTGTCAGACTAGCATGGTTAGATGCACATCCAGAGAGAGGCGATCGCTATGATGAAGATAAAGCCAGTGCGTGGCGATCGTTTTACAATAGATCACCTAGAGATTGCGCTAGTTATATCCTCAAAGCCGTTCGATTCCTAACAGAATTTGTGAAATAGTAAATTTTCAAAAGGTCATAATTATCAAAGAAATTGACATCAAAAATTGAGAATTTTCTCAAGAAATCTTCAGTAATATAAAAACTCTGCCCTTAAAAACCCCGTACTCTTCCGTAAAAAAAGAGACCAGAGTAAGGGGTGAACAGAGTTTAAAGAAACTATGGGTAATTAACCTAAAGATAGTACAATATCAAAATTGCTTGCGCTTAATGACAGCCCACTACTTAATTGTGCGAATTGCACCTTGGTAAATCCACCAGCGCTGCCATCTTGATCAAAGTACAGTGCGCCTGTACGACTGCTGTAAATAAATCGCTGATCGCTCGTCGTTGCAGCTGTACCAATGGTAAATTGACTAGTCAACAGTGAACCTATTGATAACCCACCGCCGAAACCGGTAGATGATACTTGAATGCGGTCATCAGCCGGGTTGAAGTCCCCAATAGTATCAACGCCTTCATTGTAACTATCAAAGGCAAAGATATCATTGCCACTTTCACCAGTCAGACTATCATTACCACTTCCACCAATTAAGATATCATTGCCACTCCCACCTGTCAGACTATCAATGCCACTATCTCCAAGTAGGGAATCATTACCACTTCCACCAATCACGATATCATTGCCCCCAGCGCCAAAGAGGTAATCATCATCATTGCCACCATCAAGGGTATCATTGCTAGAACTTCCAGTGATGAAATCGTTACCATCGCCACCATTGAGGGTCTTATTACCAGAATTAAAGTAAGCAGATAGATAATCATTACCTGCCCCCCCAGAAAGAGTATCATTACCAGCATTATCTGCGTAGAGTCCATCGTCACCATTGCCCCCTACAAGATTGTCATCGTAGGGTGTACCAAAAATACTTAATTCTTCGATATTGCTGTAACTAACCTGATTTGTACCAGACACGATCAAGCCTTCATTAGTGATTGGATTAAAGGTCGAGGTGATTCCCTCGGTAGCATAGTTGCTGTAATTGACAGCCAAATAATCCTTACCTGTCCCTCCATCTACTGTCTGAGTTACCAAGTCAGAGGGGGCATTAGATGGGGTGCTGATATAGTAGTAGTCATCTCCATTCCCGCCATTAAGAGTGTTAGCACCCGTAACTCGATAGGCTAATATCCTATCGATACCATCGCCTCCATTCACAACGTTATTGCCAGACGAGTCGGAAATAACATAATAATCAATACCATCATCAGGACTGCCGCCACCGTTGAGGGTGTTATTGCCAGACGAGCCGGAAATATAAAAGCTATCACCTTCAGCTCCCCCTATGAGGATGTTGTTGCCAACGCTATGGGAAGCAGAAAGGCTATTAACTCCAGAGCCACCCTCTAAGAGGTTGTTCCCAAGCGAGAAGTCAACATTTAGGGAATCATTGCCTTCCTCACCATATAAACTGTTATTTCCTTCAGAGTCGGACAGGTAGTCATCATCCTCGCCACCATAAAGTTTGTCGTTTCCTGCACCTCCATTGAGAGTATCTGACCCCAGAAGACCTTTGAGGGTGTCGTGACCATCTCCGCCGCGGAGTTCGTTACCGATACTATTGCCTGTAATGATATTACTCAGCTTATTTCCATAGCCTTTAACTGCCGTTGTCCCGATTAGGATCAGGTTCTCAAAATGATTACCCAACGTCCAATCAACAGAGGATTTAACAGTATCAATGCCACCTGAGCAATTATCCTCGCTGGCTACATCCTTAGTGCTATCAACAATATAAGTATCATTGCCTTTACCACCCTTGAGTGTGTCGTTACCAGTACCGCCATCTAGGGTGTCGTTACCCGCGTTACCGTAGAGTGCATCATTGCCTGCGTTACCGTAGAGTACATCCTTGCTTGTTAAGCCATTAAGGGTATCGTTACCTTCAGTACCATTGAAAATTGCCATAACTTGTACCTGCTTTAATAAACCTTTTCGGAAATTTTTGAATGTCAACCTACGGGTATTGCTTTTAAGCACAAAAACTTGGCCGAAAGTTGGCGCTTTCGGCATATTGTCACCTTTGAGCAACGCTAGTTTTTCACTGCGATTCAATCTGTTGGTAAGCTTGCAAGTAGCGCTCAACTAATTCACTTACCACTATCGAAAATAAATAATATGAGTAATTATATAATCCAACTTTTTGAATTTTATAAACGTGTATATACGTAAATATAATTATTTACGTATCAATTTACTTGCTTATGTGCTTAGTCTAACTTAAGCTTTTAAGTACGTATATTTACACGACCGTAGTCAATCGTATTGGAGAAATTTATATTTTTTATATTAGTATCGCCTTTAACAATAATGTAGACCTTGAGAAAACTTCTGACCTTAGCAAATACAAACTTTGTGTATATAAGTACTAAAAAATTTTGGCGCAATGTTGGATATGCAGGTAATAATTATTACATTTATTGTAATATTGCTGAGGTAGATTGAATATAGAAACGATTTTTATATTTAATAATTGTTAATTTTTACTAAAAAATACAGTAGCGATCGCTGATTTATAAATAGATAAAAATTTAGATTATTCAGTAATTTTTAGAGCTAAATATTTAATTTCCTAGAACGGAAAATAGAAATTTACAGTAAAGAGAAAAATACTGAAATTAAACGCAGCTAATTTTGACACTTGACAAAAAATATCCCCTACTTCGGAACTGCGGCGATCGCCAGCAAGCAAAAGTAGGGGGTTTGTTAAATTTTATTCGGTTTAAAAAATTACTTGACAGAGACAGCATCAACTTCGATTGTCTTGTTGGTAGAAGTAGAATCCTCTGAGGTATTGGATGCTTTGGTGTCTGCAACACCCTTACGAGCTTTCCAACCTTCAATCACCAGCCCAGACACCTCACTAACTAGTAAGGACAAAAGTAAAACATCATCAATTTGTCCCACAATGGGTATAAAGTCTGGGGCAATATCAATTGGACTAAGCAAATAAACTAGCGTTCCTAAAATTACCCACCAACGGTACTTTGGGTTCCGAAGCGAATTGCGATACCAAGTATAAAGTGATTGGATTGAGAAATTCATGTTTTAATCCTCCAGTTATCTTTAATTTTGACAAATTATCCTTTAAACTTCCGGTGGGAATAACCGCCCAAGTTAGTCTGGAAGATGCTACTCATAATCTATCGCTAAATATCTAATCTGTGTTTTGCACTTGAGTATGGTAATTGTGCATTAATCTTTAAAATAAAAATGCTTTAGAAAAGTTGTTCTAGATGCGGAGGGAGGAGACTTAAACAGTGGATATTTTAGATTTGTTTCAAAAGGGCGGGCCAGCAATGTGGCCTTTGCTGGCTCTGTCGATCTTATCTTTTAGTGTGATTTTTGAACGTCTGTGGTTCTGGCTGCGAATTTTAACTCAAGAAAAGCAAATAGTTGATCGCGTTTTAGATGCTGCTATTGATAATTGGCAAGAAGCTGCGGTAATTGCCAAACGAGCAACTAATCAGCCTATTGGACGGTTTCTCTATGCCCCGTTACGCCTGCAAAAAAACGATGCGGAAACCTTTCGATTAGCGTTGGAGGCAACAGCAGAAGACGAGTTGGCTGGAATGCGGCGAGGCGAAAAACTTTTGGAATCTGTAATTGCTCTTGCGCCACTATTAGGATTGTTGGGTACGGTTTTAGGTTTGATCCAGTCTCTGCGATCAATTCGCATCGGTGACTTGGGAACCGAATCTACAGCTGGGGTGACTACTGGTATTGGGGAATCCTTAATTAGTACTGCAACTGGATTAATAGTTGCGATCGTTAGTTTGGTATTCTACCGCTTGTTTCAAAGTTTTGTAGTCAACCAAGTCAAAGTTTTTCGCAAGGCAGGAAATGATTTAGAACTACTCTATCGCCAGTCGCCACCTGACTTTAGCAATACATCGATAATTGTGCGCGAATCAGTGAGGGAAAATTTTACTCCTCCACGTAAGCGAGGCATAAATAAGTTTTCTGGTTCACCTGAACTTCCAGATGAGCCTGATTCTTTGGAGCCTGAGCAATAGTTAAGAATTCAATCCCTGAACCAGGCATACATAAATCAAGAGTACGATAATGAAAGTTAATTTGCATACTCCAGTTGAAGAAGTCCAAATTCAACTCATTCCCTTAATAGATGTCGTTTTTTGTATCCTGACATTTTTTCTATTGGCAGCTTTGCAATTTACTCGGCAACAAGCAATTAATATTGATTTGCCCAAAGCCAGTACAGGCACAGCACCTACGTCTTCATTACAGGCTAATAGTAATATATTGCCTGTTACTATTGATGCTGTTGGTCAGACCTATGTTGAAAAACAGATCGTTAGACGAGATCAGTTGGCAGCAATTTTAAAAAGGTATATCCAAGAAAATCCTAATGGCATTTTAGTACTGAATGCATCGCGGACTGCAACTTACAACGATGTCATCGAAACATTAGACTTACTACGGCAAGTAGGAGGCGATCGCGTATCTTTAGGAATTATACCAGGCCCATCTCAAATACCCATTAACTCAAACCTGCCTGGTATACCAACTTTCCCCATTAATCCTGGTGCTAATCCTGTACCGAACACCGCACCATTGCCTGGTATCAATCCTCAAGATAATCTCAATCCAAATTTGCCTTTAAACCCTAATCCAGTTCTCCCTACAGCACCTGCTCCTGCTCAACCTCCAACAGAGCAAGGTCTTTATCCTGCCAATCCTGAGACTTCTCCTGTTGTTCCCAACGCAACAGCGCCTAAAAAACCTGTAGCGCCAGGAAAAGCTAATCCTGCTCCCAAAAGGTAATACAAAATTGCTTTTTAATGGAAGTAATTAAAGCACAGGGATTTGAAGAGGTGGGGTGAGATGAAGAAACTTTCACCCCATCAATCCGGTGAAGCCTTTAAAAATTAACGCAACTCTGTATGAGAAGGCATGGGACTACCTTCTGCCTTCTTGTACTAGACAATCCGGTAGACATAAACATAAAACCCTTCAATCAGCAGTCGATAGTCTAAGCCGATAGTATAAGCATTATCAACTATTGACTATTGACTACTTTTGACTATTCATTGGAACTGGGTGGTGCAACTGAAGTAGTTGATTGTTGTTTGCGCTGTTCGCGTTTTTTGCGATCGGCGGAGAGCATATCTGCCATAACTACTAGTGCTTGTGCTATTTTGTCCAGGTTAGATCGGTATAAATCCAAATCCTTGCTGAGTTTTTCATCAGATAGGTGCAGGCCTTTAGCAATAGTTTTCAGAGCTTCGTTGCGTTGCTTTTCGTCTTTGACTAATTCTGGATCTGACTGTTCCAATAAAGAAAATAAACCAATTGCAAACAAGCGGCTGTATTTAAAGTTAGGATTATTGGCGATCGCTTGCAGTTGTGTTTGCAAATCAGCATCCCGATCTAATTGACTGGTTTGACTGAGCCATGCAATTAAATCATTGACTGGCAAACTTTTAGCTAACGCTTGCAATCGTTCTGCATCCTGCCTGTAGCGTCGCGCTTCTTGCTCTACAGCTTGGCATAGAGCGCTAAAAATCGATTCTTTATCGCGTTCTGGTTGGTAGCCTTGCATAAAGCGGTCAAAAGTCGTGACGACGCCCAAGGCATAAATTGGATTGTAGCTAAAATCAACATTTACTGATAGCAGATGCATTTCCACCATCAACTCCTCCACTACCCGACGATAAATCGTATTTATCGGACGGGTGTGAGCAGCGTAGAAAGTTCGCTTTGTATCAGAGACAGTACGGACGTTATTCACAAAGAAAATGTTAAGGGCGACGTATCTTTATTCTCGCGCTTAAAGGCTACTTTGCCAAGTTCAGGTTTCAAGTTGTAGATAGGTGATTTACAATATTTTTGCATTTGTAAAAATTAGGAAGGCTATTTTCCTCAAGCATTAGCCCAAAATCGCTGTTTCATGAGGTACATCACAATTTATGAGCTTCTCCCCACAATTAATCGCTCTAGGTGAGTACCTGGCTGGTGAATTCGACAATCAAGAACAAGCTATGGCTGATCCTGTTTGGTATGTTCACCTGCGTTTATGGCAAAGGCCAGTGAATCTGTTTTCCGAAGACAGTATTACTCTGTTTGCGGAACAAGCAAATATCATCAATCTCAATAATCCTTACCGCCAGCGAATTATGCGGTTACAGACAGGCTTAGATTTTGATGCACACCTGCAAGTGCAATACTATATGCCTAAAGATCCCAGTGCTTTAAAAGGGGCAGGCCGCGATCCAGCTTTACTGAATAACCTAACACCCGATCAATTAGATTTACTCCCTGGCTGCTTTCTCACCGTCACTCAGCAAACATTAATTTCTAACAGCTATAAGTTTGTCGCTACCCCATTACCAAATACTAGTTGCCGATTCACTTATCTAGGCAATAGCATACAAGTTTCTTTGGGCTTTGAAGCTACTACGGCTGAATTTCATAGTTATGACAAAGGAATTGATTCAGCCACTGGAAAAGCCACTTGGGGAGCGATTTTAGGCCCTTATCGCTACACCAAGCGAGAACAATATTGAGTGCTGAGTATGGCTAAGAAAATGAAGACGTTTCAAATCCTCTTTTTCTGTTGTTTGCCGGCACTCAGGACTCCTAACTTATGACTCAACATTTTTGATTACTAGCTAGCAATGCTACGAGGCACACCCTCTAAAGCTTCCTCCTCAGTTTCAAATATTTCAAAGACTGTATCCATCATTGTGACTTCAAACACAAGCTTTGCTTCTGTATGTACATTACAGATGCGGAAACTGCCTTTGAGTTTATCAGCGTCGCGCATCCCAGCAACCAAAGAAGTCAGACCAGAACTATCAATAAAATTTACTTGACCAAGATTTACCACTACATGACGACTGAGTTTGGAAACACATTCTTGTAACTTCAGGCGAAATTGCCAAGCGGTGGTGATGTCCAGGCGTCCTGTAGGTGCCAAGATAATAACGGTATTATTATCCTGAGTTGTATAGGTTTTTTGCTCTATCTGAATCACTAAGCCTCCCTATGGCGCTCCTCTCAAGATTAACTGCTACTGTATTTAGGCTGTTAGTGGTGAGCCAAAAGACTTGCTTTTCTAGGGATACTAATCCCATCGCTAGGGTGATATCCACTGAGTTAGTAAATTAATTGACTCACCACTAACAGAATGATCCAGTGCTGATAATTGAGATTAACAAGCTACAGCTAAAAATGTCACCTTTTTTTGCTAAGTGGTTACTTTTAGTAATTTAACTCACCAAAATAGTGCTTAGTGCTTAGGTATAAATGTTGAATAAAGAAAACGAAAAAATCATGCATGGGAATGCCAAGCACCCAAGACAAAAATTTCGTGTTTTCTTCTTCCAGATTGAGTTTTAGGAGTTTACTCAACACTTACACACATTACTCTGCATTATTACTCAGTTTCCAGTTGATCCAATCTTGAGGCTTGAGGAAAGTTTCATATAAATCGGCTTCAGGAGTATTTGGTGCTGGCTGATACCCATACTCCCAACGCACCAAGGGTGGTAAGGACATGAGAATTGATTCTGTGCGTCCGTTGGTTTGCAGCCCAAAAATTGTCCCTCGGTCGTAAACCAAGTTAAATTCTACATACCTTCCCCGACGGTAGAGTTGGAAATCCCGTTGGCGATCGCCATATTCTGTATCTTTACGCCGTTCTACTATTGGCAAGTAGGCTGGCAAAAAGGCATGACCACAGTCGTTCACCAAAGCGAACAACTCTTCCCAAGTCCGTTGTGGTAGGTTTCCAACTTGGTTACTATAACTAGCTGCTTCCCCATTTGGGTCGGGGCCACGATATAAACTACCTTGCCCATCTTGATAATCTAAAAACAGGCCACCAACTCCTCTGGTTTCGCCACGATGCTTGAGGTAGAAATATTCATCACACCAACGCTTAAAGACTGGATAATATTCTGGATGGTGTTGGTCACAAGCTTCTTTTAGTGTTTGATGAAAATGAATTGCATCTTCGGCAAAGGGGTAATAAGGTGTTAAATCAGCACCACCACCAAACCACCACACTGGTCCAGCCTCAAAATAACGGTAATTCAAGTGTACGGTTGGAACGTAGGGATTCCGAGGATGTAATACTAATGAAGTACCTGTAGCATAAAATTTATGTCCTGCTGCTTCCGGGCGTTGGGCCAAAATTGAAGGTGGTAAATGGGAACCCCAAACTTCAGAAAAATTTACACCCGCTTGTTCAAATATTTTGCCATCGCGCAGAACACGCGATCGCCCTCCGCCCCCTTCTGGGCGTTCCCAACTATCTTCGTGAAACTTAGCGACACCATCCAGATCCGCTAAGGCTTGGGTAATTTCGTCTTGTAAATTTTGCATAAACTGACTGACTCTCACCTTAGCGTCAGTTGGTGGTAGAAACTTCGATGATTCTACTGCTAGAGTTGGGGTTTGCGAGTTGATCAACATAGATTCCCGAACCTAAATTACAATTTCCCAAAAGCCAGAAATTTTTGATTAAAAAATTTCTGAGCAACACGAGCCAACAATTAGGCTCAACTTGCCCAAAGTTGCTTTTTTCTTAACTTGTCAAGCATTTATATAATTGATGGGCATGACTAGAGTTATTTTCCCTCAAATGCGTATAGGCTTGTATATTGACTAAGTTTTTTTTTGAATTTCTTGATAAAAAGATTTTGGTGCCAACACCAGACTCTGGCAAATTAGTTACAAGCACTCTCAGTGTTGAGGTATCAGGGTCATGAATGGACTACTCAATAATTTGGTGTTGTATTGATGATGGTGTTCCACGAGCCGGAGGGATAAACTTCCAATCGTACTAGCATCTGCGCCGAATCGGGATTACTATATTTAGGGCAATTTTGAGAAGTTTTATTCAGACGCTAACCACAGTTGCCCATTATGCCAGAGTTACCAGCAAGTGTGTAGCTAGGAGGATTAGGCAAATGCAAGGTTGGTTATCCAAATTTATCCAACGCAAACGTCGTCGATTTTGCGCTTCTCTGGTACGGACGTATCGGGAAATTAGTTCGGCTTCTGTAGATGAACTTTGGCAACAGGTAGTTGACTTCACAGATGTTTCCTGGCATCCACTACTTAAGAGTACTAATGTCCCTTACGGATTAGTGCCTAAACCTGGATTGATTTTCCAGGCTGTAACACGCTTTTCGCCAATCCCCATCCGGATTTTTGTGGAGCGCGTCAATCCCAGAGAAATGATCAGTATCCGAGTGTTGGCAATTCCTGGCATTGAAGAACGAGTAACCTACCGAGTTGAATCAACAGTTTGTGGCACTTGTTTATCATATTCTGTGACACTACGCGGTTGGTTATCACCTCTAATATGGTCTTTGTCTCGTCCTTATGCCGATCGCGTGGCTCGTTCCTTAGTCGAGGCGGTAGAAAAAGCAGGATTGCAAGCTGTATCAAGGAAGAAAAAATCTCTCAACGACAGTTGTTTTGATTTTTAGGCAATAGATGATAGGCGATCGGCAATTAGGTAATAGTTTTTTCTATTACTTAATACAAACTTAATGGTTAATTAGCATTTAGCAAAAGTTAAGATTCTATGTAGGTAATCATGAAAATTTTTAAAATTTTATTACGGCCGCAACGGTAAAAACACTATGTACGATATAATCGACTCCCGCTCTATCCTAGAAGTGTTGCGACCAGTGCAAGACCCAGAACTCCAGAAAAGCCTGGTAGAACTGAATATGATCCGCAACGTCAAAATTGACGGTGGTAAGGTTAGTTTCACTTTAGTGTTGACCACACCCGCCTGTCCTCTGCGTGAGTTTATCGTCGAAGACTGTCAAAAGGCTGTCAAAAAGCTCCCTGGTGTTACTGATGTCAGCGTAGAGGTGACAGCAGAAACACCCCAGCAAAAAAGTTTGCCCGATCGCACTGGTGTAATTGGGGTGAAAAATATTATTGCTGTTTCCAGTGGCAAAGGTGGCGTCGGTAAAAGTACGGTAGCAGTTAATATAGCAGTTGCTCTAGCACAAACAGGAGCAAAAGTTGGTTTACTAGATGCCGATATTTATGGCCCCAACGATCCCACCATGCTGGGGCTGGCTGACGCTCAGATTAATGTCCGCTCTGGCGAAAAAGGTGAAATATTAGAACCTGCTTTTAATCACGGCGTGAAATTAGTCTCAATGGGCTTTTTGATTGACCGAGATCAGCCAGTGATTTGGCGTGGCCCAATGCTCAACGGTGTGATTCGACAGTTCCTCTATCAAGTGCAGTGGGGAGACTTGGATTATTTAATTGTAGATATGCCACCAGGGACGGGAGATGCTCAATTAACCTTAACTCAAGCAGTACCGATGGCAGGAGCAGTAATCGTGACTACACCGCAAACCGTAGCATTACTAGACTCTCGTAAGGGATTGCGGATGTTCCAGCAAATGAACGTACCAGTCTTGGGAATAGTAGAAAATATGAGCTATTTTATTCCACCAGATATGCCAGATAAGCAGTATGACATCTTTGGTTCTGGTGGTGGCGAGAAAACAGCAGCGGAGTTGGGAGTGCCATTATTAGGGCGAGTGCCTCTAGAAATTTCCACAAGAGTAGGTGGTGATAGCGGTGTGCCCATAGTTGTTGCCGAGCCAGATTCAGCTTCTGCCATAGCATTAACTGCGATCGCTCTCAATATTGCTGGTAAAGTATCAGTTGCTGCCTTGACATAAGTAATTTTCTTGTTCGTCTGGTTCCTAGGTCATCGCCTGGGAATACAGATTTATAGTAGTCAGTGAATTGAAATTTCACAGTTCAAGTCTAAACTCACACAATGTTATTAAAACGTTCGCTCCCCAAAATCCGCTGGAAGTCTTGGGTTAAACCTTGGCAGCAAGTAGACTGGTTACTGTTTTTTTTGGCTTTTGGTGTCAGTATCTTTGGCGGCGTCATGATTTTAAGCACGGAGCTGAAGCAGCCACTAACTGACTGGTGGTGGCATTGGCTCGTAGCTAGTATTGGTGCATTGATCACATTAATTTTAGCTCGCTGCCGTTACGAAAACCTGATTCAGTGGCACTGGGTCACATATGCTCTAACAAACTTCAGCCTAATCGCTGTGATGATAGCTGGTACGAGTGCCAAAGGAGCGCAGAGGTGGATTAATATTGCAGGCTTTAACGTACAACCTTCGGAATTTGCCAAAGTAGGCATGATTATCACTCTAGCAGCTTTATTACACAAGCGCACAGCTTCCACCCTGGATAGTTTTTTCAAAGCTTTGGCAATCACTGCCATTCCTTGGATTTTGGTATTTTTGCAACCAGATTTAGCAACATCAATGGTATTTGGTGCTATTTTCGTTGGGATGCTTTACTGGGCAAATGCTAACCCAGGCTGGTTGATACTACTGATTTCTCCTATAATTGCCGCTATTCTTTTTAGTATATCTTGGCCCTTATCCGAGCCGATAGTTTTATTTAAAGAAATAACTTTTGGGCCTTTAGGATTATTGTGGGCAGTCGCCATGGGTGTTGTTGGTTGGCAGACTCTCCCCTGGCGCAGATTTGGTCTTGGTGCTATAGGTGCATGGGCACTGAATATGCTGGGTGGTGAATTAGGAGTATTCGCCTGGAATCATGTGCTGAAACCGTATCAAAAAGACCGATTGAGTGTATTTATGAACCCTGAGCATGACCCCCTTGGCGCAGGATATCACCTCATTCAATCTCGCATTGCGATCGGTGCTGGCGAAATTTGGGGATGGGGTCTGTTCAAAGGGCCCATGACTCAACTGAATTTTGTGCCCGAACAGCACACAGACTTTATTTTCTCGGCAGTAGGTGAAGAATTCGGTTTTGTTGGTTGTTTGGTAGTGTTGTTTGCCTTCTGCTTAATTTGTTTCCGCCTCTTGCACGTAGCTCAAACCGCCAAAGACAATTTTGGTTCGTTGTTGGCTATTGGTGTTTTGTCTATGATTGTGTTCCAGCTAATTGTTAATGTGGGTATGACCGTTGGTTTAGCACCTGTGGCAGGAATTCCTTTACCTTGGATGAGTTACGGACGTTCTGCGATGCTGACAAACTTCATTTCTTTGGGAATAGTAGAATCGGTAGCAAATTTTCGACAGCGGCAGAAGTATTATTCATAAGTCAACAGTCAAATCTACTCTGGGCTTTGAAATAGCTCAAATCATGAGACACCCGACTACATCTGACAAGTATTAAGCTATTAACAGGAAATAAGCGAGGATAAAAATCATGATCCTGCCTGGAGCAACTGTTCGCGTCAAGAATCCTACAGATATCTATTATCGCTATGAAGGACTCGTGCAACGAGTAAGCGATGGCAAAATAGCCGTCTTGTTTGAAGGTGGGAATTGGGATAAATTAATTACCTTCCGCCTGAGCGAATTGGAACTCGTAGAAACCACAGCCAAGAAAAAAGGGAAATAGATTCTTTTCGGAGTAAAAAGTTAAGGGTGAGGAGTTTAGACAACCTGTAAACTCTTCACCATTACTCATCACTCAGCACTACTATGCGCCTTCCTCTGCCACAGTTTGCCACAGGCGATCGCCACCCCAACCATATTGCGGAGGTGATCGAAACTACTACCACCGAATTTTTGGCACAATGTTTGGAACCGGAAGACTTGAGTTTTCCGCCAATGCCACCTTTTGGTAGTTGGGTTTGTTCTAGAGATGAAGAATCGGGCAACCAAATTTATGCAGTGGTGTATCATGCCACCACTATGCCTATAGATTCTGTACACCGTGCAGTAGCCTTGGGGTTGTCCTTACAAGACTTACGAGAGGAACAACCCCAGATATTTGCCATGCTCAAAACTGAATTTCGGGCCGCGATCGTCGGATTTGAATACTCATCCCATACCAGAGAAAATAATCAAAGGGTGTATCAGTATTTACCACCACGCCCGCCACAAATTCATCAAGCTGTTTATCGCTGTGAGGCAGAAACGATCATTAAATTTACCGAAGAACTGGATTTTCTGCAGACACTACTTTCTGTCAAAGGTGCGCCAATAGAGTCTTTAGCTGCTGCTGCCATTCGAGAAGTTTACCAGTTACGTAAAGCTGACCGCAAATGGCTAATCAAAGCCGGGCGAACCCTGAGCTTGCTGCTCAAAGATGACTACGATCGCTTGCGGTTTATTTTGAGTCAGGTTCACCCATAGGTAGTTAGTTCCTAGACAATTGCCTAGATAGTATAAGTAAAGATTTTTTTAATTTTTTCTCAAGCTGGTTTTTACAGTTATATTGATCGGGCGGTTGCCCTCTAAGGTAATCGCAGCTTCACTATTGCCCTTTCAAGTCCTATCTATGGAACTCCTATCACAAGTTCTTGCAATGGAACCAACCTCCCAAGTTCTGGGCAAGGAGCCAATTGTTTCCTTTGCTATTTTGCTAGTGGTTATCTTAGTGGTTCCCATTCTGTTTGAGCGGCTCAGACTACCAGGACTAGTTGGTTTGGTTTTCTCTGGGGTAGTACTTGGCCCGTCAGGCTGGAATTTATTTCAGACAGAATCAGCAGTAATTAACCTATTAGCAGATATTGGGTTAGTTTACTTAATATTTGTAGCAGGGCTAGAAGTTGACATAGAGAAATTTCGCCGTAAAAAAAATCGCTCTTTAGGGTTTGGCAGCTTCACCTTCAGTCTGCCCTTAGTGATGGGAATTTTAATAGGGCAAATTTTGGGCTTTGGTTGGATTACATCAATATTAATTGGCTCTCTATTAGCTTCCCATACTCTTTTGGCTTATCCGATTATTAGTCGTCTAGGAGTTGTCAACAATGAAGCCGTCACTATCACAATTGGAGCCAAGCTTTTTACTGATATTGGTACTCTGCTATTATTAGCTCTTTGTATAGGTTCTACTGAAGCAGGAGTATTCAGCCTAACAAAGCTACTAACTTTGTTGGTTTGGTTAACTATTTACTCTATCGTCGTTTTAGTGGGCTTTGATTGGGTAGGTAAAGAATTTTTTCGCCGTTCTGGAGGTAATGAAGGAAACCAGTTTTTATTTGTGCTGCTGACTGTGTTTCTCGTTGCTGTAGGTGCTCAATTGATCGGGGTAGAAAAAATTATCGGAGCCTTTTTAGCTGGTTTAGCAGTCAATGAAGTTGTAGGTGAAGGGCCAGTTAAAGAAAAAGTAGTATTTGTTGGCAGTGTGCTATTTATTCCGATTTTCTTTGTTAACCTTGGCTTGCTGATAAATTTGCCCGCTTTTTTCAACAGCATTCTCAGTCTCAAGTTAACACTCTTTGTTGTATGCGGTTTGATTGCCAGCAAATTTATAGCAGCTTTATTGGCTAAACTAGTGTACCGCTATAACTGGCAGGAAATGCTAACGATGTGGTCGCTGTCAGTACCCCAGGTAGGGGTAACATTAGCAGCAACGTTAATCGGGTATCGGGCTGGGTTGCTGCCATCTGAAGTATTAAACAGCGTCGTTGTTTTAATGCTCGTGACATCAACCTTTGGGCCATTAATTACCGAACGGGTAGCAGTTGGATTAGCTGCATCAAATGCTACGGAGCCAGCCTCAACAAGCATATCTGAGCAGAAAATAGAAGAAACTAACACCGCTTTGACTATAGTTGTACCTATTTATAATCCCCATACTCAGCAGTATCTAATTGAATTGTCGGCATTGTTAGCAGGTCAGGCAAATGGCAAAATTGTACCGTTAGCGATCGCAACTGCTGCTGCTCACATGGATGCACCACAGCTAGAAGCGTCTTTGCAGCGAAGTGAGCGCTTACTGGCAAAAGCCACAACACACAGCCAAGGCTTGGGCGTAGTAGCAGAACCACTGCTCAGAATCGATGATGATTTTGCTCAGGGAATCAGCCGTTCAGCTCGTGAACAAAAAGCTAGTTTGATTGTCATGGGTTGGGGAAAACGTACAGGGTTGAGAGCGCGTTTATTTGGTAATGTCATCGATAACGTTCTTTGGGCATCTCATTGTCCTGTAGCGGTAACCCGTTTAGTAGAATCACCGAAGAAAATTCAGCGGATTTTAGTGCCAGTAGAAAATTTAATGGCACCAATATTGCAGCCTGTGCAATTTGCTCAGATGTTGGCAGAGTCCAATCAAGCCCAAGTTACTGTACTCAATGTGTGCGATCGCCGTACCAGTTCCAGCAAAATTGCTGCCAGGCGATCGCATCTCTCCTTACTAGTATCTAAATTGGCTCTGCCAAATCCACCAGAAATTCAAATCATTGCCCATGAAAATGTTGCCCAAGCAGTTTTACAGGCAGCGCGATTATATGATTTAGTCGTATTACCTTTTATACGTAATCGTACTAGTCCCGGTGGGTTAGCCATTAGTGATGTTACTACTCAGTTAGCTAAACAACTCACCTGCTCTATTGTCATGCTCGGTGAACCGCAACGCACTCAAACCGTAATTATGCCAACAGGAGTTCCCAGCACTACATCTGTTATATGAAAATACGGTTAATTAAAATCTTTAAGACCTGAAGCGTTTTTGTTTATCTTCCTCTAGAGGCATTGCTTTATATCTTTTTTTATGAATTAAGAATTTTGAAATATTTTGTGATAAAAACATTTAATATTGTTGAAGATTTGATGAATTGTAGAATTACAATCTACAATCTCCAGGCGATGTTTGTTATTTTGCTAATGGAATTGTAGAAAAATCTAGACGCAATCTAACAAATTACACCCGTAGGATTTTTTACCTAGACAGGGTAATCCCAAACACGCACAATAGCTGCTGACAATATTCTGTAAACAACCGGGAAACTATGAGAATTTTAGTGACGGGCGGTGCCGGGTTTATTGGTTCCCATCTCATCGACCGACTAATAGGTGATGGGCATGAGATCATTTGTTTGGATAATTTTTATACAGGTCACAAGCGCAATGTACTAAAATGGCTAAATCATCCATCGTTTGAACTCATCCGCCACGATATCACCGAACCTATTCGCCTAGAAGTTGATCAAATTTATCATTTAGCTTGTCCTGCTTCTCCAGTACATTACCAGTACAACCCCGTCAAAACTGTCAAAACTAATGTGATGGGGACACTGAATATGTTGGGATTGGCTAAACGTGTGAAAGCGAGATTTTTCTTAGCCTCCACCAGCGAAGTATACGGCGATCCAGAAGTTCATCCCCAAACAGAAGAGTATAGGGGTAGTGTCAATCCTATTGGGCTGCGTTCATGCTACGACGAAGGCAAACGAATTGCTGAGACTCTAGCATTTGACTATTACAGACAAAATAAAGTTGATATTCGGGTTGTGCGTATTTTCAATACTTATGGCCCACGGATGTTAGAAAACGATGGTCGGGTAGTTAGCAACTTTATAGTTCAATCCCTGCGAGGTAAGCCTTTAACAGTCTACGGTGATGGTTCGCAAACCCGTAGTTTCTGCTATGTCTCCGACTTAGTAGAAGGATTTATCAGGCTAATGAATAGCGATTATGTTGGCCCTGTGAATATAGGAAATCCTGATGAATACACTATTTTAGAATTGGCTCAGGCAGTGCAAAACCTGATCAACCCAGATGCAGAAATTCAGTTTGAACCACTGCCCTCTGATGATCCTCGCCGTCGCCGTCCCGATATTACAAAGGCAAAAACTTTATTAAATTGGGAACCTACCGTTCCTCTGCAACAGGGGTTAAAACTGACAATAGAAGATTTCCGCAATCGTATTCAAAGTGAAGTCAAGGAGTTAGTCTCCTAAGAAGTGCTAACAGTGCTTTAAACTTTGGTGCAGGCTTACCTTATTTGTAGCCCGTACTTTTGTGGCGGATTTTCCACCCATATATAAATAAATTTCGTTCTGAAAACTTCTTACCTAAAGAAGTACCCGGAAAAAAGCGAGGAGTTAAACAAAATGCGTGTTTGTGTAATTGGTACTGGCTACGTCGGTTTGGTTACAGGTGCTTGCTTGGCTCACATCGGGCATGATGTCATTTGCGTAGATAACAACGAAGAAAAAGTCAAGTTAATGAAGTCTGGGCAGTCGCCTATTTTCGAGCCAGGACTCTCGGAAATTATGCAGTCTGCCATTCATACTGGAAAAATCGAGTTTTCTACGGATATCGCTGCCGGAGTTGCTCACGGGGAAATTCTATTTATTGCTGTAGGAACACCACCTTTACCAACTGGTGAAAGTGATACACGTTACGTTGAAGCTGTAGCCCGTGGTATCGGAGCTAATCTCAATGGTGGCTATAAGGTAATCGTCAATAAATCTACAGTACCAATTGGTTCTGGTGATTGGGTACGGATGCTTGTTTTGGATGGCATCGCTGAACGTCAAAAAGCACTAGTACCGGCTGGTGGTGGAGCTATTCCTGAAAAACTACCTGAGATTACAGCTCAGTTTGATATTGTCAGCAATCCAGAATTTTTGCGCGAAGGTTCGGCGGTTTACGACACCTTTAACCCTGACCGGATTGTGCTAGGAGGTAACAGTCAAAGAGCGATCGCTTTAATGCAAGAACTGTATACTCCAATTATCGAACGCCAGTACGCTGCTGACAAATCTTTACCACCTGTGCCAGTGCTGGTAACAGACCTTAGTTCAGCAGAAATGATCAAATACGCTGCTAATGCCTTCTTAGCAACCAAAATTAGTTTTATTAACGAAGTTGCCAATATTTGCGATCGCGTTGGTGCTGATGTCACTCAGGTAGCAAAAGGTATCGGTTTAGACTCCCGTATAGGTAAGAAGTTCTTACAGGCTGGCATTGGTTGGGGTGGTTCCTGCTTCCCCAAAGATGTCGCAGCCCTCATTCACACTGCTGATGACTATGGCTATGAAGCCCAGCTTATGAAAGCTGCTGTTAGTGTTAACGAACGCCAGCGCCTGATTGCTCTAGAAAAACTTCAACAAGCACTGAAAATCCTCAAAGGCAAAACCGTGGGGCTACTCGGACTGACCTTCAAACCCGATACCGACGATTTGCGCGACGCACCAGCACTCAACCTAATTGAGCAACTCAACCGACTCGGCGCTAAAGTTAAAGCTTACGACCCGATTATTTCTCAAACAGGTATGCGTCATGGTCTTTCGGGCGTGCTAGTCGAAACCGATGCCGAACGGCTTGCCGACGCTTGTGATGCTTTGGTACTCGTGACTGAATGGCAGCAGTTTAGCCATTTGGACTACGCGAAGATGGCAAAATTGATGAATAACCCGGTGATTATCGATGGTCGCAACTTCCTTGACCCTGAAACTTTGGTAAGAGCTGGATTCCAATATGTAGGTGTTGGACGATAAAGACTGAAAAATTAAAAAAGTCAGCAGAATCTTTTTTCTTTCCAAACCTAACTAACAATAGTGCCGCCTATATCTTTCTAGGCGGCACTGTAATTTTGTTCAAGGGGCGACAATCGCCTGTAAACCAAGCCAGCTAAAGGTTTTGGGCTTACAGACCCCTTAAAAAATTTGGGTGTTTATTGAGAATGAACTGTATAGGGATAGTAGACTTTTCTGTGGAGAGT